>ERZ773254.165-NODE-165-length-42984-cov-23.376529_pt1 | contig 42984 bp, 32 predicted proteins | sample MGYA00580516_ERZ773254 | MGnify/ENA primary metagenome ERZ773254 (study PRJEB29015, sample SAMEA2738158) | human oral metagenome | biome: human oral; feature: human-associated habitat; material: saliva | place: China | collected 2192 ...
CGTATGTCTTTGTAGTACCAGCCTTCCAAGTGCCAGCGAGCGGTGCTACGATAGCAGGATTAGGCTGATTGTCGAAGTATACCTTAACCTTGAGACCCGATAAACTCTGTGGAATCATATAGAAAGTGAAGTTATCATTATCCTTACCAACGATAGTCTCGTTGACGTGTCCTGCTGTGCTAACATTGATATCATCGAGAGTGAAGGTAGCAGGAGTGCTAACATCAGACCATGCACTGTTGAAAGATGCACCAGTAGTAGTCTGTACTGATGAAGGTAAAGTGAACTTACCTTTGCTCATTGCGTTAATAATCTCAATCTTTGTAATATGATGAGAGCCTGATAAGCGGTCGCCAATTTTGAAGCGAATAGCTGTCATTGCATGTTGGAACTGCAAAGGAACAGCAGGTGCCGTTCCAAACGTAGTATATTGAATAGGTGTTGTTCCAGAACAAGCAGTCATCAAATCTTTCTGATTTTGTACAGTTGGTTCAACCTCAATGTTCACGTATGGAGTTGAAGTGTTGCTTGATGGAGCAAGTGTTAGCCTGTGGTCAGTAGTTGTAACCTGTGGATAAACAGCATAGAAACGTGCGTATGGCTCGCTCCATGACCATAGCTGAGTATTTGCGAGTGTACCGTTTGCATTTGTTTCTGCATTATAGAACCACGGAGTTGTGCTGATGCTTGCTGCAGAAGTACCACGATAAGCGATGGTAGAGAACTTACCAAGAGTTGCTGTTGTGGTAACTTTAGCGCGAGTAGCTACTGCATCGGTGTTCGTTAATTCGTTGTCAATACCAGCAACTGTGCTCTCTATAATACAATACTTGTTGTTACCCGGAATTTCAATTTTGCGTGTTGCAAGGTCTTCTGGTGTTAATCCCTGTATATTCAGTTGATTTGCGAAGCCTGCACGCGTCATTGCCAATGCTGGGTTAGCCTTTGCAGCCTGTTGAGCCTGCTTGTCGGTTGTTGTTACCTGGAATGTTACGGCAGCGCCATTGTGGCTACTGTCAGTAGAATCAAGTTCATTATCTGAACAAGAAGTCAGCCCAAAAGCAGTAAGTCCACTAAGACATACAAACGTGAGTGCCGCTGTTGATTTGCGTCCAGCATAGCACTTGCGAATATTATTAAACTTCATGAGTTGGTAATTTGTTTGTTTTTACATTTAAATAGACAACATCTCTTAATCAATTCTCTGGTACGAGGTCTGTATCTTCATTGTCCTCTGTAGGGTCAACTACCGTTGGAGTTGTACTAACAGGAGGACTACCAGCTAAGATAGGGCATTCGCCAACTAAAGTGTAAATAATAGTCTGTGGCATAACATAGCCCATCTTTTCATTTTTACATTTCATCACCATCAATTATTTATTTAGTTTTCTTTTCTCTTGAAATTTACTTTTTGAGTTTATTTTATACAGTGTTAATCTATTACTGTGACAATTAAAATGATTTACTAAATGCTTTCTGCGAGATAAGTCTATCGTTTTATAAATCAATGTGATATTGTCCTAAACACGGTGCAAAGGTAATGAAAAGCTATGAATAAAACAAAATAAAACTTAATATATTAATATTAATTAATTATTTAAGCTGTTTATTTGTTGCTTTATTCGCTATAAGCATTGATTTTATACGAATTCTCTTTAATTATTAGCGATTTACCATATATTGGAGTAGGTGTAGAAAGGGTGAAGATATTTTGAGAAAGAAGATGATTATACAGATATTCTTTTCTATATAATATAATATCGAGCAACATATTGTTGGTTAGGTGCTTATTATGATATTAAAATCAAAATAATGCAGAATAGGGGAGTTCGTATTACACAGCAGGATAAATATATTTCGAGTATTAGAATATGAGATAACAAAGGTTGTAATTTGATGTGATATTTAAGTTGAAAAAGATAGATATCTAAAACGAACGTTACAGATATCTGAGACGCAACTGACAGATATCTGAGACGAACGTGACAGACGTCTAAAAAAATAGTGCCTATATTTAGCAGACTTTTATAAACATTAGCGGCATTTCATTTTGTTAGTGTGTAGGCAATAGGCGCAGCCTACAATTCTCCCACCTATATTTATAAATTCGGTTAAAGTCCACGGGCTTTATATATACGTTCTTTAGCATTGTTTATCTCTTGGAATTTCTTTTCGGCAGCCTCGCGGACGTCATCGCCTAAGGTGCTTACGCGGTCGGGGTGATGTTTTAGTGCCATTTTACGATACGCAGCTTTCACTTCGTCGTTGGTAGCATTCGGCGATATTCCCAATATTTTGTATGCTTCATTGAGTCCTATTTGTTGATTGGAAGAGGCTTCCATATTCAGCATTGAATCTACATCTTGTGCAGAAAGTCCAAGATAGGTTGCAACTTCTTTCAGGGCATACACCTCTTCCGGACTTACGGTACCATCAACTTTAGCTATTATAATAAGATAGTCGAGCAGTTGTAAGCGCTGTCCAATATTCATGTGGAATGATATTTCCACACAACTTTTGCGTATAGTTTCTTTGAATGTAGTGGCACCCTGTTGTTTTTGCATTTCGAATAGCTTTAGCAATATATCTTCGCCTTGCCGAACAGCCTGTTCGCCAAAGTTGTTGTGTAGAAAGTTTCTAACGCAATTCATTTCTGAATGCATTATTTTGCCATCTGCTTTTATAATATACGATGAGAGCACAAGCATTGAGAAGAGAAACGAATTACGGTCTTCTTCGAATGGACGTTGATTAAATTGCGTGTCCGAATAGTCGTTTCTAAATGTATTTCCGTTTCCGTTGAAACCATTTTCTCTTTCCGCAGTGCTTGTAGCCTCGCTTAGCAGGCTTCCTATGCAGTATCCTGCAATTGCACCTAAAACATTACCACCACTTAATATCCAGCCGAGTGCACTGCCTATCCATTTTCCTAATGCCATAACCTTTTGTTCTATTTATTTGCTACTGTGTGAATGCTAAAAGCGTGCCAAATAGTTAAAAGCCTATTGTGTTTTTAAATTCTATGTACTTTTTGAATAGCCACAGATGACTATCGTAAATAACGTTTGTAAGTACCGATAGCAGATATAAGCCAACAAAAACCGATAGGATAAATATGAAGCTACCTACAAAGAATATCCACAAATCGCCGTCTTTGTATTTTTCTTGGAATGCTTTTAGTTTCGACGACGATTTTGCAATGTATTCCGATGTAGCCGCTGCTGTTGTTGCTGCCAATGCCGATGCGTGTAGCGACTGGCTACTTATTTTTGCTTTGGCAGCCTGAAGCATATCGGCTGTTGCCATCTTTAGAAATTTAGCTTTTGCTGTTGGCTGTGTTTCTGTTGTTTTAGCGTCTATTTTTCTTGCATCAGTTATGGGAATCACAGCTCTTGCTTGTGTTCTGAAGGGTTTACCATTACCCAATTGGCAGTTTAGCACACTACCGCAATAGGGGCATCGCACTTTTTGTAATCCTTGGCGTTCTGTGCTTGCTTTGAAGACATCGCCACATTTGTTACACCTAATCTTATATTCCATAATGGCGCAAAATTATAAAAAATCTTTTATTTGAGAAAAGAAGCAGCCTATAAGGTTGCTATTTTGTATATTATTTTAAATCAATCTGTGATAATATAGATATTGATAATTGACTATTGATATACAAAATAGACAGTATATTTCTTTTTATTCTAACTAAAATAAGTATCTTTGCACCATTAAATAAGTATTTATGGACTGGTTAATTAAATTATTTACTACTGACGATAGTGTAGCCCATATAGTGTTACTCTATTCTTTGGTTATTTCGTTAGGTGTTTATCTTGGGAAAATAAAGGTAGGCGGAATATCGCTTGGCGTTACTTTTATTCTCTTTGTAGGTATCTTGGCAGGGCATATAGGCTTTACTGGACCAACGGGAACACTTAACTTTTTGCAAGACTTCGGTCTTATTCTGTTTGTGTTTATGATAGGTCTGCAAGTCGGACCAGGTTTCTTTGAGAGCTTTGGAAAAGGAGGATTGAGACTGAATTTGTTGGCATGTTTAGCCATTTTGCTGAATGTGCTTGTTATGTTTTCTTGCTACTTTGCCTTTTTCGACACTACCGATCATAAGAATCTACCTATGATGGTGGGAACAATGTATGGTGCGGTAACAAACACTCCTGGGCTTGGTGCTGCAAAGGAAGCTTTGTACAGCGTGTTTCCTAATGGTATGAATTTCGATATTGCTTCGGGTTATGCTTGCGCCTATCCATTGGGTGTTATTGGTATTATTGGTGCAACATTAGCAATTCGCTTTATATGTAAAGTAGACATAGATAAGGAAAATGCACTTTTAACCGAAGCAGAAGGCGACAATCCTAATGCTAAACCCCACACTATGTATTTACGTGTAGAGAACTCGTATATAGGTGGACGAACTCTGCAAGAAATAACCGACTTCTTGAATCGTGATGTTGTTTGCACACGTTTAATGCACAATGGAGAGTTGTCGATACCATCTACAGACACTGTATTCCACGTTAATGATGAAATTCTGATTGTATGTGCTGAAGCAGATGCCGAAGCTGTTGCTGCATTTATTGGACCACAAATAGACGTGGACTGGCATGAAGAAGAACAACCACAACAAATGGTGAGCCGCCGTATTGTTGTAACCAACAGTGGTATGAATGGTAAGGTGCTTAGCAAGCTACACTTTCGCTCTGTATACGGTGTAAATGTAACACGCATTAGCCGTCAGGGTATGGACTTGTTTGCAAGCAATAACTATCGTTTTCAGGTGGGCGACAGAATTATGGTTGTAGGTTTTGAAGAAAATGTGCAGCGTGTGGCTGAGCTGATGGGAAACTCAGAAAGACGGTTGAATGCACCAAACATTGCCACGATATTCGTGGGTGTCGTAGTAGGTATTCTGTTTGGAAGTTTGCCTTTGGCAATTCCTGGAATGCCCGTTCCATTGAAGTTGGGTTTGGCTGGTGGTCCGCTTATTATAGCTATTTTGCTTGGAAGGTTTGGTCATCGTATGAAACTTGTAACCTATACTACTACGTCTGCAAATATGATGTTACGCGAAATTGGCTTAGCACTATTCTTAGCATCGGTTGGTATTAAAGCCGGAGCAGGATTCTGGGACACAGTGGTTCAGGGCGATGGATTGAAATACGTTTACACGGGCTTCTTAATCACCATTATTCCTATTCTTATAGTAGGTACCATTGCTCGTCTGAAATATAAGCTCAACTATTTTACCGTAATGGGTGCAATAGCAGGTGCCTACACCGACCCACCAGCATTGGCATACGCTAACTCTGTTTGTAGTGTAGAAGCACCAGCCTTAGGCTACTCTACGGTTTATCCACTGAGTATGTTCCTCAGAATACTTGTAGCCCAACTTATAATACTTTTCTGTTGTGGCGCTTAGCCTATTGCTTTTGCAGTGCCAATAGCATTCAGCTTAAATAGCAGCTGTGTCGCTGTGGAACGATAACACAAGCGTAAGGAAAATATAACAAATTTAATTCGTTTATTTTTTATAATTAATAATATAAGGTATGCCTTACAAACGTTTGGCATACCTTTTCTTTTTATACCCTTTATAATATTCTTCGCTTTCGCATAAAAAAAGTAGGAGAGTTTATAAGCAGCACTACTGTTTACACATTAATAATATAAAACATCTAAATGTTTAGGAAAAACAGTTGGGTGTAGTTCTACTTCTGTTTTAGATATCTGTTACGTTCATTACAGATATCTGTCACGTTCGTCTCAGATATCTGTCAGTAGCGTTTTAGACATCATAGCAAATTGCAGCCTTTATAGACTTACATAATAGCACATAAAAGATATTTATTCAGATGCAGATAATGGAAGTATTTATTCTGTAATATTCCGATTTAAATATTAATATAAACTACTGATTAATAGCGTGTTGTTAAAAATTTATTGGCATAAAACAGAAAATTATTACAGCACACACTTTTCTAAAATATTCTCATCTCATTTCTCCTGTGTTCATTTGTTGTTTTCTTATCAGCAATCTTTATTGCCTTTTTAACTTTACGTAGCTTGCCATGCCTTCATAATAAAGTTAATAAATCTGTACCCCCATAGCACAAAATCGGTCTATTCTCTAATATCTTATTGGGTGAGAAACCGTTTATAAATCATAACTTATATGTACTTGTGGCATACATTCGTATGTTTTTCTGCCATAGTCTCCTTAAGTTGGTACTTAGCCAATATTTGCAAAAAAATGGGCTATTATACCGCAATATAATATTTTTTATCTAATTTTGCACACTGTAATGCTCGTGCGCATTACATATTTTAGACAAGAACAAGAAGAAAGAATAAAGTATAAAAGATGGCAAAGAAAATTCAGTTTAGTCTCATTTATCGAGATATGTGGCAGAGTTCAGGTAAGTTTCAGCCACGCAAAGACCAGTTAGTGCGCATTGCCCCAGTATTTGTAGAAATGGGCTGTTTTGCTCGCGTAGAAACAAACGGAGGCGCATTCGAACAAGTTAATTTGCTTGCAGGCGAAAATCCAAACGAATCTGTCCGTGCATATACAAAGATATTACACGATGCTGGTATACAAACACACATGCTCGACCGTGGTTTGAACGCACTACGTATGTATCCAGTGCCCGATGATGTTCGTGCCATGATGTACCGTGTGAAGCATGCGCAAGGTGTAGACATTCCTCGTATCTTCGATGGTTTGAACGATATTCGTAACATCGCACCTTCTATAAAGTGGGCTAAAGAGGCAGGAATGATTCCACAAGCAGCACTCTGTATTACCACTTCGCCCGTACACACTTTAGAGTACTACTGCGAATTGGCAGATAAAGAGATTGAGGCAGGTGCCGAAGAACTCTGTTTGAAAGATATGGCAGGTATCGGACAGCCAGCATTCCTTGGCAAACTTACCAAGATGATAAAAGACAAACACCCAAATATTATTATAGAATATCACGGTCATTCTGGTCCGGGCTTGTCAATGGCATCAATGCTCGAAGTAGCAAAGAACGGTGCCGACATACTTGATGTAGCAATCGAACCGTTATCTTGGGGAATGGTGCATCCAGACGTAATTTCGGTGCAGAGTATGCTGAAGAACGCAGGTTTCGATGTTCCCGAAATAAATATGGACGCATATATGAAGGCGCGTGCTATGACACAAGAATTCATAGATGAATGGTTGGGCTACTTCATTAACCCTAAAAACAAGATAAGCAGTTCGCTATTGTTAGAATGTGGTTTGCCTGGTGGTATGATGGGTTCTATGATGGCAGATCTTGGCGGTATTCACATCACTATAAACAACCTTCGTAAGAAGAAGGGCGAACCAGAACTATCGTTAGACGACTTATTAGTGAAGCTCTTCGACGAAGTAGCATACGTTTGGCCTCGTGTAGGCTATCCTCCATTGGTAACACCGTTCTCTCAATACACTAAGAACATAGCCTTGATGAACCTTCTTACTATTGAGCAGGGAAAAGGTCGCTTTGCAATGATGGACGACTCTATGTGGGGAATGATACTTGGAAAGAGTGGTAAAGTTCCTGGTAAAATAGCCGACGAACTTGTAGAGTTAGCGAAACAAAAAGGTTATGAATTTACCGATGCCGACCCACATACTTTGCTACCAAACGCATTAGACAGCTTCCGTAAAGAAATGGACGAAAACGGTTGGGAGTACGGACAAGACGATGAAGAACTCTTTGAACTAGCTATGCACCCAGAACAGTATCGCAACTATAAGAGCGGTCAGGCTAAAAAGAATTTCTTAGCAGATTTGCAGAAGGCTAAGGACGCTAAGCTTGGTGCTAAAGTTAGCATAGAAGAGGCAACAGCATTTAAGCATGCAAAAGCAGATGCCATTGTAGCACCCGTTAAAGGACAAGTGTTCTGGGAATTCCAAGGTGATGGCGAAGCCGCTCCTGCAGTAGAGCCATTCATTGGTAAAGAATACAAAGAAGGCGAGAAGTTCTGCTACATTCTTGCTCCGTGGGGCGAATTTGTAGAAATACCTGCCGCATTGGGTGGTAAGTTGGTAGAAATAAATGCAAAACAAGGCTCTAAAATAAATAAGGGTGATGTGCTTGCATATATCCAGAGAAACGAAAAGTAAGTATCTCTTTGATATATAAATCGAATAACGATTCATTCACGACACACAAAGCTTATAGGCTTTCGACTGCAGTGAATGAATCGTTGTCGTTTTAGAATATATAAAAAATACATACAATGGACTATCAAGCCATCATTAATCAATATTATCCAGAAGAAAACAAACTCAAACACATTCTTCTGGTACACAGTCGTAGTGTTACCAATAAAGCATTGGCAATAGTAGACCAGCATCCGGAACTACATATAAACCGCCAATTTGTGGAAGAAGCTGCTATGCTACACGACATAGGCATATTTAAATGCAATGCTCCAGGCATACAATGTTTCGGCAATGCACCTTATATACAACACGGACGAATAGGCGCCGAACTGCTACGAAACGAAGGCTATCCACAACATGCACGTGTTTGCGAACGCCATACAGGTGCAGGACTTACCAAAAAAGAGATAATAGAGCAAGAACTTCCATTACCACAACAAGACTTTCTGCCCGAAACCACTGAAGAGAAACTTATTTGTTATGCTGATAAGTTCTTTTCCAAAACTCATTTAGATATAGAGAAAACCTTCGAACAGGCTGTAAAGAGTTTAGCAAAGTTTGGCTGCGAAGGTGTAGAGAGATTTATAGTTTGGCACAATATGTTCGAGCCAACAACACGATAACTTTACTCCAACTATACAATAGTTTTACTCTAACTATACGATAGCTCTACTCCTACAAAAAGTTAAAATAAAGAAATAGCCACTATTTATTCTATTATTTGCGTAATTTTGTACGCAATTAGGTAATGAAAGCAAAGATACTCATATTCATTTTTACGTTTGTCATAGCATTCGCAATGGCATCTTCTGTCGTATCTTCTCTTCTCTTACCTTTTATTAATGCTGTTAGCGAAAGCAATATAACAGGTGCTAAACGCCTAAAACCATTGCAAAAAAGTGCAGACACAGTGCAGACAACGATTGATACCACACAAATGGACTCGTTGCAACTCGCCATTTATAAGCACAATAAAGCTATAGACGATTCTATTCGTGTTGATAGTATAATGAAATCGAAATCGAATGGAATAGAAGCTCCTGTAACATATTCGGCAGACGATTCACTCGTTTACGATGCAAAGACACGTGTAGCGCATCTGTATGGCTCTGCAAAGATGAACTATCAGAATATGAAACTTAGCAGCGACAATGTTTCTATGAACTTAGATAGTAATCTTGTGCGAGCCAATGGAACTACTGACTCTACAGCAGAAGGTGGTATAAAAGGAAAGCCAGAGTTTACACTTAGTGGTCAAGAATATACTAGCGACTCAATGGCATTTAACATTAAGTCGAAGCGTGGAATGATTAAGGGAGTGTACACAGCTCAAGACGATGGCTTCTTAACTGGCGAGCGAGCTAAACGCGACTCTTCTGGCGTTGTTTATATTCAGCACGGTCGCTATACAACATGCGATAAGCCGCACCCAGATTTCTACATAGCGCTTTCGCGTGCAAAGGTTCGTCCTGGTAAAGACGTTGTTTTCGGACCAGCCTATCTTGTGGTTGCCGATGTTCCGTTACCTTTAGCAATACCTTACGGCTTTTTTCCATTCTCCAAGAAGTATTCTAGTGGTTTCATTATGCCAAGCTATGGCGAAGAGAACGACCGTGGTTTCTACCTTCGTGATGGTGGATATTATTTTGCCATCAGCGATAAATGGGATTTGAAACTCTTAGGCGAAATATACACACGTGGCTCGTGGGGCGTGAGTGCTGCAAGCAATTACCGTAAACGCTATAAATATTCAGGGTCTTTCCTCTTTAGTTATCAGAATACTAAAACTGGTGATAAAGGATTGCCTGACTATATTTCTGAACGAAGTTTTAAGTTGCAATGGAACCATCAGCAAGACCCAAAAGCAAACCCAAACAGTACATTGGCTGCCAGCGTGAACTTTGCATCGTCAAGTTACGAACGCAACAACCTGAACAGTATGTATAATCCGCAGACGTTGAGCCAGTCTACACGTACTTCATCTGTTAGCTGGTCGCGACAGTTCCCTAATATTGGACTTTCTATTAGTACTACTGTAAACCTATCGCAAAGTATGCGCGACTCTACCATTAATTTAACCTTACCCGACCTTAATATTAGTTTGAGTCGCCTCTATCCATTCAAACGCAAAAAAGCGATGGGCAAGGAGCGTTGGTATGAGAAAATAGCAATGAGCTACACTGGTCAGTTATCTAACTCCATTGCTGGTAAGGAAGACCGTATTCTGAGAGCTAACTTTGCCAAAGAATGGAAGCATGGCTTTCAGCACAATATCCCTATACAAGCCAATTTTACATTATTCAACTATATCAATCTTAATCCTTCGTTCAATTTCACTGACCGTATGTATACTAATAAGATTATGCGCAGTTGGGATAATGTGCATTCACAAGAGAAACGCGATACTATAGCTGGTTTCTATAACATATATAACTGGTCGCTAAATCTTGCAGCCAGTACAAAGCTATATGGATTTTGGATTCCGAACAAAAAGATATTTGGTAATAAAATACAAGCAATACGCCACGTTATTACGCCACAAATAACATTATCGTATTCGCCTAACTTCGGAGCACCACGCTACGGATACTATGCCAGCTACCAATATACTGATGCAAGTGGTAATGTAAAGCTTGTTGACTATTCACCATTTCAAGAAGCAATGTATGGTGTGCCTGGAAAGACGAAGACTGAAATGATAACTTGGGACGTTAGTAATAACATAGAAATGAAAATCCGTAGCGATAAGGATTCCACTGGTTATAAGAAGCTTAGTATCATTGATGAGCTTGGAGCATCTATGTCGTATAACGCTGCAACCGATTGGCATAGATGGAGCGACCTTAGTGTGCGCCTTCGTTTGAAATGGTGGAAGAACTATACTTTCTCTATGAATGCTCAATTTGCCACATACGCTTACGAGTTAGATGCGAATGGCAAACCGTTTGTTGGCAATCATACCGAATGGGGATATGGTAGGTTACCACGTTTCCAAGGTATGTCGCAAAACTTCTCGTTTACGCTTACACCAGATAAGATAAAGAAATGGTTTGGTGGTGGCAAAGCAAAGTCTGGCGATAAGCAGAAAGATGATGACGAAGGTCCAGATCCTAACATAGAGTCGAATATGGACGACACGATGGAGAAGGGTAAACATGCAGCGCAAAAGACAGGAGGGAGTATTGCCGAAACCGATGCTGACGGCTATATGCGCTTTAATATGCCATGGTCTTTAACATTTGGTTATGGTATAACAATGCGTGAAAACCAACAAGGTACGTTTAATAAAAAGCGAATGCGCTATCCTTATAAATTCTCGCAAACACTGAATGTTAGTGGTAATATACGCATTAGTGATGGTTGGAATATAAACTTCTCAAGCGGTTACGACTTTGACAACCACGCTATTAGTATGACTACGGCTAGTTTGTCGCGCGATTTGCATTGTTTCAATATGAGTGCTTCTATCGTGTTAGCGCCTTATACATCGTATAATTTCACTTTCCGCTGTAATGCATCAACACTTACAGATGCTCTAAAATACGACAAGCGTAGTGGAATTACGCAAGCTGTTCAGTGGTATTAATGAAATAATGGAAAAAGCTTTAGTAGATAGATGCTTTTCTTACTTTTTATATAATAGGGCTAGCCTATAGTTTATAGGGTAAACTTATAATTGTTTATTGTTGCAAAATATTCTTCTGTGCTCACCATATTCTGTAGCGGTGCCCAATAAGTTAGGCAATACTGCTATCGTTTTAATGGTTCAGTAGAATATAGTGGGGGGAGTTATAAGCAGCGACTACTGTTTATACAATAATCAAATACAATGTTTCTTATATCCATAAAAGTCAGTCTGTTACATTTACTCTTGTTTCAGATATCTGTAACGTTTGTCTCAGATATCTGAGACGATCGTGACAGATATCTGAGACGATCGTTTTAGATATCATAGAAAACTATAACCTTTATAAGTTAGTATCTATCATTTGTAGCGCTTTTGCACGTGCTATTTTACCAGTTTCGGTTATTGGTAGCTTATTTATGTGCTGATAGTGCGCAGGTTGCCAATATCGTGGCAATACTTTCATACAAATTTTACGTATCTCTTCTAAGTTGTCAGCCTCTGTTAGTAGAACTATTTCCTCGCCAAACTTCTTATTCTTTCGTTTTGTTATTAGAAATGGAGTAACTATATAAGTACGCAATGCCTTTTCTACCTCTTCCATCTGTACTTTTATCCCCCCCGTATTGATGGTATTATCTTTGCGTCCCAGTATGCGAAACTCTGTTAGTTTTCCATCGTCCGATAGTCGCAATTCTGCTATATCATTTGTTTCTAAGCGTTGTGCACAAACGGCAGGGGCATCTATTACTAGACAGCCATTGCTGTTTAACGACACCTTTACACTATCAAATGGCGTATACCAGTCGCTTCTTTCGTTTCCATTTAAACGGCGAAGAGCAATGTGCGAAAGTGTTTCTGTCATACCGTATGTGCTCCATACCGCATTCGGAAAGTTCTTTAGCTGTGCTGAAAGATTATCATCTATACTCCCGCCACCTATTATTAGATGACGAATGCGCTTTAATCGTTCGCATTCCTTACTGTTTTGCAGTGTGTTGAACACTTGTAAAGGCACCATTGCAGCAAATGTAATGGGCGTATCGGGATTTGATAGCTGAGCAAGAGAAGCATCAGAAAGGGGGTGTCCAGATGGTTTAACATTCAACAGCTGCAATTTTCGCTCAATGCTACGCACCACAACCATCTTTCCAGCAATGTAATCGAGCGGCATACACAGCAAGGCTGTATCGTTAGGGTGTAAATTAAGAAAGTTGCAAGTGATGTGTGCAGAATTCAGCATACGTGTCTTTTCGACGCGCAACGGTTTTGGTACTCCTGTAGAACCACTCGTATGGACCAGCAAAGTAGGGTCTTTGCTGTGCCATTCGCTAAGGAACTGTTCTAAAGTCATTGTTGTTTTCTTGTTAAAAAGTGCTGTTATCAGCCCTTTCTTACATATATATTTACAGTCTATTATACAGTTACTGCGTTATCCAAAGTTTATCGTCAATTACCTTTAACGGCATTCTTATGTTGTCGGCAAATAATTGTCCAGTTCCTAAACCTTGTGCGTGGTGTATGTTTGTGCCATAAATGTGAGCTGTTAGTTGCGCAATAGCATTAAGCCCTACATTGCTTTCGAGAGCAGAAGTAATCCAAGAGCCAATGTGTCTTGCACGAGCAAGTTGTATCCATTCTTTTGTTCCAGCCATTCCGCCGTGCAAACTCGGTTTCAAAACAATGTATTGAGGGCGGATAGTGTCCAATAGCTCAATCTTCTTTTGCTTATCATTAACACCAATCAGTTCTTCATCAAGCCCTATAGGTAAAGGCGTTTCAGCACAAAGCCGTGCCATTTCTGTCCATTGGTGTTGCTTAATGGGTTGTTCAATGGAATGAATGTCGTATTGTGCCAACGCTTCTATGCGTGAAAGAGCTTCTTTAGGTGTGAAACCGCCATTAGCATCTACTCTCAACTCAACATCATTACGGCTGAAAGAAGCACGAATGTGTTGTATCAGTTGCAATTCCTGCTCAAAGTCAATTGCTCCTATTTTAAGCTTAACGCAATGGTAGCCTGCCTTTAGCTTTTCTTCCATACGATTAAACATTTCATTGAACGTTCCCATCCATACCAGACCATTGATAGGAATGCCTTCTTCGCCACGTCCGAAAGGCGTACCAAAGAAGTTTAAACTGCCTTTAGCATTAAATTGCGCCACTGCAGTTTCAATACCGAAGAGCATAGACGGGTAGGGGCGCATAGCTTCATAATTAATTATTCCCGTACGTTCGTATTCGTCGCAAAACGCTCTTAGCTTACGTTCATATTCGTTTGGTGGCATCGCATCGCACGAAAGGTCAGGCAACGTAGCACATTCGCCCACTCCCACCACGTTAGGTTGCTCGTCGGAAGTAAGTTTTAAGTAAAAACTAAGACGTGTATTGTACACCCCACGAGATGTTTCTGCAGGCTGAAGAAAGTGTAACAGCTTGGAAGTAATCGTTATTTTGCGCATTCCACTTATGGAAATTGAGGATATTTGTCAAAGTCTGGCTTACGTTTCTCTAAGAAAGCACGTCCGCCTTCTTGTGCTTCGTCCATTGTGTAGTATAGCATTGTTGCATCGCCCGCAAGTTCTTGAATACCTGCCTGACCATCTAATTCAGCATTCAGTCCAGCTTTTATCATACGTAATGCCAATGGCGAACGTTCCATCATAGTTTCTGCCCACTCTACACACTCATCTTCGAGTTTACTGAAAGGAACAACCTTATTTACCAAACCCATACGCTCAGCCTCAACAGCAGTATATTGACGACATAAGAACCATATTTCACGAGCCTTCTTTTGTCCTACTATGCGTGCAAGGTAGGAAGCACCGAAGCCAGCATCGAACGAGCCTACTTTCGGACCAGTCTGCCCAAAGACTGCATTCTCCGATGCAATACTTAGGTCGCACATAACGTGGAGCACGTGTCCGCCACCGATAGCGAAGCCATTTACCATCGCAATGACAGGCTTAGGCAAACGGCGAATTTGCATTTGTACGTCTAATACATTTAGTCTGGGAACTCCGTCGCCACCAACATAGCCTCCACGTCCTTTCACATGCATATCGCCACCTGCACAAAATGCTTTATCGCCTGCTCCCGTAAGCAACACTACACGAATATTTAAAGCCTCACGGCAATATGCAAATGCCTGCGACATTTCCCAAACCGTTAACGGCGTAAACGCATTTCTATAGCGTGGGCGGTTGATTGTTATCTTCGCAATGTGATTATATTCCTCAAAAAGAATTTCTTTAAAGTTGAAACCTTCAATGGTTTTCCATTCTCTGTTAGCCATATTATGATTGTTTTAATTTATTGTTCTTTTCTAATAGCTTGTAAAAAGTGTTCCACGCCTTGGCATCTTCTTCAGATTTGGTGAATATCTCCAATAATGCTGAATTGTCTCTGATGTTGAGGAACGATGATAAACCACTTTCCAATTCATCTGAATTAACTGCTGAAAGGTAGTTTATATTATGTGTTTGGCATATACCTTCTGCAGTAACGCTTGCACTCGACCCCATTATTGCATATCGGTGTGCTGATTTCTCCAATCCAGACAACTGTTGGAAGATTCCACCACCACTATTATTTAGCAACAAGATGGATAAATTCTCTCCCAGATTACTATTCCATAAAGCATTCTGGTCGTAGAAAAAGCTTAGATCTCCTATAACACAGAAGATTCGCTTATCTTTGTTTGCTGCTGCTATACCAACTGCAGTGGAGAGCGTACCTTCTATTCCGTTCACTCCACGATTTACGAATATGAAGTTAGACGAATAAAAATTGCCCAAGCGAACTGCCGAACTGTTTCCGTAAACGAATGTTTTGGCATAGTTATTCTGTTGCAACAGCGTGTGGAAACGCTTCACAGCTAACATTTGAGAATAAGTAGGAGTGTATGATTGCGCAACGGTTGCTGCGTTTTTAAGTGTCTGTTGCCAATCGTTATAAAAATTAGAAGTAGCAAAACTCTCTAAACTGTTTGCCAATATTCTAATGAATGTAGCGCTTTGGCATTGCACTACAGTGGTAAGATTCATAAATGTGTCGCGAATATCGCCACGAGCATCTACTAATATAGAGTGTGTTGGTGTGCAACTTCGTAAGAATTGTTTGCAGCGTTTACTCACTATCGTGCCTCCTATATATATAATAAGATCTGGACGTAATGCTTCTGTGTCTTTTACAATAGCGATAGCTGCATCAAAGAACTGTGGTATGGTGTCAGAAAAATTGGAGAGCTTGTCTTGTATTACAACTATTCGTTGGTGTAGTTTTGCTAATTCCACTTTTACCTCTGTCATATCCCACCACGATTCCTGTCCTATCACTATCAGGGGGCGCTGCGCTTGTTGCACCATTGATACTACATTAGTTACGGCTGTATAATCGTTGCAGACAGATGTAGCAGAAATACATCGTTCTTTAGGCAGTGTTGCCACATTATAGTGAAACAATGGTTCGCTTATTGGTACGTTGATGTGTACCGGCGCGAAGGCAAATCGTTTACACTCTATAAGTGCTTCATTCACCAAACGGTTACAATACCAATGTTCTTCTTTTGTTTTTGGTTCGTTAAGATGAATGCTTTTACGCACAAACGGATCAAGCACATTAACCTGTGGCATAGTTTGTCCGTCCGATTGCCCTATCCATTGTTGTGGGCGATCGGCTGAAATAACTATTAATGGTAAGTTTTGATAGTATGCTTCTGCTACAGCTGGTGCGACATTCAGCAATGCCGACCCTGATGTTACGCAAACTACAACGGGCGAGTGAGTTGCCAGTGCAACGCCTAAAGCAAAGAAAGCTGCCGAACGCTCATCGGTTATGGGATAGCATTTTATCTCTTTGCATTCACAAAGATTGTGTACAAGTGGCGAGTTTCTCGAACCAGGACAAACTACCGCCTGTGTTATGTTGTGCTGAACAAGCAACGCTGTTAGGATATTTACGTTCTCTTTATTGCTGAACATCTTTTATTGTATATTTCATCGAAGCAGTTGTTGCATTGCAGATAGTTTAGCTTCGGTTTCTTTCCATTCACTTTCTTCCGTGCTTTCTTTCAATATTCCTCCGCCAGCATATAGCTTACAAGTGTTTGTTTGCATTTGCATACAACGCAACGACACATAAAGGTGCGTGTTTCCATTTAAGTTTAGTGGTCCTGCGAAGCCACTATAATAAAGCCGTTCGTTAGATTCGTTAGCCATAATAAAGGACTTTGCTTCGTCTTTAGGCATTCCACAGACTGCTGGTGTGGGGTGAAGATTGTGTAAAAGTTGTCCTACTGTAGCATTAGGACGCAGTTTGAACGTAAAATCGGTGCGCAGATGCACTAAGTTTGCAGCCTGTGTGGTATATGGTCCTTCCTCTTTTATTTCGTCAGCATAGCATTTCAGGCACCTCTTTATATAGAGAGACACGTATTGTTGCTCTGCTTTATTCTTTGCCGACCATTCTGTTCCATTCTCGTTGTATGGCATTGTGCCAGCCAAAGCCATTGTTCGCCACTCTATACCATCTCCGTCAAGTAGTATTTCGGGAGTTGCCATAAGCCAAGTGCCTGATTGTGGCGTAGAAAAGAGAGCTACGAACTGACGTGGATACTCTTTGCAAGCTTGCCAAAAAACTTCTTCTGTTTTTAAATTGTGTGGAATTTGTTCTTGTACACAACGCGCAAGCACTATTTTAGCAAATCTATTGTTTGTTAATTCTTTGTGAAAGGCAACGAAGTCTCTGTGATATTGCATACGGTAGACTTCGTTCTCGCTTGTATTTTGCTTTTCTTTTGGTCTAGATTGCACTTGCTTTATGGGCATTGTACGCACTTCGTAGGGCTGTAAAAGCAATATGGGGCATTTGTCTGACACATTGAATGGTGCTATAACAAAGCCTTTTTTACCTTCCAGTTCGGCGAGCGACGATAATACCAAAGGGGCAGAATGTTGTATTAGCATTGTGCATTCTGTGGCAAAAGGCAATCTATAAATAGCAAACGTATGCATCTTTTTGAGGTTACTTGTATTACAATTTCCTATTAGAATGAACAATGTAATTGGTTACCTGGACCGATGAAATAAGTTCTCCTTCACTGTCTTTCACGTCTATATGCCATACGTGTAGTTTGTGTCCTTGGTGCAAAATACGTGCATAAGCCGTAACCATACCTCCATAAGGAACGGCTTTTACGTGGTTTCCGCTTACGTTTATACCCAATGCCATCTTACCATTGCAAAGTATCATTGAACCTAAGCCCGCCACATTTTCTGCCAATGCTAACGTTGCACCGCCAGAAAGGAAGCCAAATGTTTGACGATTACAATCGCCAACAGCCATTCGTGCCATTAGCGTGTCGGGTTCGGGAGTCGATATAAAGTGCATTCCTAAAGTACGGCTCAGTCCCTCTTCGTTCTCTAAAATAGTACTATATTTTTCTACGTTCATTGTCTCTTTTCGTATAAATAGATTAGTTTACTGACTGATAATAGTAGCTAATAGTAGCTCTGTTACTGCAAAGTTAGCAATAAACTGTAAGATAATGAAACTAAAACGGCTATTTCTATTATTCAGAAACACTCTGTACAGAGTATTATCTGTACGAATGCCTACTTAACTCAAATAAATTTAAGATAAGTCCAAATGATATTTGTGTGTTGAAGAAGTAGACAAATAGACGAATACAGAAAAAGATATATATAGCAAATAGGAACACTTTATTAAATGTATTATTAATGAGACAAATATTTCTGCAAATTAGTAGACTGTATAAAACAAAAAGTTACACTAATTTGAGTCTCTCTCTTTAGATATTTTTCTAAGCTGTGGGTCTTGGGTTAGAACCCCAACGGAGTCACAGAAAAAGGGTACTTAAATATTTTGTTACTTGCTGAAAATGAGTATATTACAACTGATAATCAAACAGTTATAACGAAAGGTGGGACTAATACAAGAAGAGCAGTAGCGGACATTAACGGACAATAGCGGACATATTCTTGTACCCGATGTGATACCATCTGTGATACCAAAAACAAAAGAAACAATGAAGTATGCAATGGTTAGGCTGGTGTTTGACAGGAAACACGTAGCGACAAAGAACAAAACAGGGTTGGTGCAACTCGAAGTTACGTATAACAGGAAACGCAAATGGCTCTCAACTGGAGTAAAAGTGTACGCTGACCAATGGGACGACCGATACAAAGTCATCAATTCGCCACACACTTTTGAATACAATGATATTTTAGACGCACAACTAAAACAGGTGCAGGACTTCATAAAGGACGGAATACAACGTAACGTTCCTTTCTCATTCGATGAACTTACAAGTTTTATGAAACGCACAAGTGCCAATGATAGCAGTCTGACGTTTATAGAGTTCATTGCAGAACGCCTGCTTGACAGGGGCGATATAAGAGAAACAACAAAGAGGACGCACAGAACACTTCTAATTGCACTCGAAGAATTTAAATACATAGAACACTTCTCCGACATAACGACTGCCAATATCACAAAGTTTGATGACTGGCTACATAGTAAGAACTATCTGCAGACAACTATCTATGGCTATCACAAGAGGCTCAAAGCATACATTAACGAGGCTATAAGGTTTGACTACATTACAATCAATCCGTATAGCAAACTAAAAATAGAGCGTGGAAAGTCTAAAGGCATAAAGTATCTGTCAATGGACGAACTGAAACAGATAGAACGCTGCACTATTACAGATAAGGCTGTAGAACGTGTCAGGGATTTGTTTATATTCCAAAGCTACACAGGTCTTTCATACAGCGACTTGGCGAAGTTTGACTTTTCTAAAACTGAGAAACAGGGAAGCTGCTATGCAATCAGGGATACAAGACAAAAGACAGACGAGGAATATTTTGTGGTAATACTCGATAAGGCGTTGGAGGTACTAAAGAAGTATGACTACAAGCTGCCAATTATAAGCAACGAAAAATACAATCAGTATCTGAAAGTCGTTGCATCGTACGCAAAGATAGACAAACCCATTTCCACACACTGGGCGAGGCATACTTACGCTGTTATGGCTTTATCGCTTGGTGTGAAGATGGAGCATATCTCAAAGATGCTCGGACACTCGTCCATCAAAATAACCGAAAGCACGTACGCAAAAGTTCTCGCCACAGATATAAGAAAAGATTTTGAAATGATGCAAGAGAAATTAAAACAACAACCATAAGAAATGTTTCTTTCTTTTCTTTGTTTTTCTTTCTTTTAATTGTGAAAGAATGTAAAAATAGAAAAAACGAAAAAAAATTTCTCGTGCGTATTATAATAATATTTTTCTTTTCTTTTTCTTTTCTTTTTATATAATATATATAGCTTTATCCTAACCGCACGTGCGCGCGAGGGTTGAGAAAATTAAACAGAATCAAACAAAAATAAACACTTTAAAGATTAATTGTTAAAATAAAAAAGACTGAAAATGCAAGATGCGACAAATAGGGAACATTTAAAACTTAAAATATTGATGCGTTTATAACTATCTGTTGTATAGAAAGTTATATGGTACTGCGACAAATAGGGAGTATGTTTTGTGTTTTTAAATTAAATACTTATAATATACTAATAATCAACTTGTTATATAAAATAGCGACAAATAGGGAATATGTTTTAAAATGCGTCAAAACTAAATGTTAAATTGGACTTTTAAAAAATAGGGTGTTTTACTATAAAATATGAGTAACTGCGACAAATAGGGAACATCTTTTATAATTAAATTAATATCTTTGTAACATATTAAAAAACAGACAATTACAAAGATGTGCGACAAATAGGGAAGTTGTTTTAAAAAATAAATTTATTATCTCATAATGCGTTGTATAACAGTTAATTATACGCAAGTGCGACAAATAGGGAGTATGTTTTTCTACTATAGATTTTAATAGAAAAAAGGGGAACTTAATTTCTCGCTCCCCTTTTTGCCATTTCGCAAAGCCACTTCGATAGGTTTTTCGGCTTTGCTTATTTTTCAATCTACCGTTTTGTAAGCCATTCAGCTGCCTTTCTAAGGCTTAATGAGTAATGGGACACATATACACTGCAGATTAATACTTAATGTTCTAATGAGGGCGTTTGGTAGTATCTTCGCAACTGTAATTGAAATTAAGACAGAGTATGATTGACGAGGTAAAATATAAGGGTTTTACGGCTGCAGGTTCTGATTATGACTGTGGCGATGGCGAATTGGCTGCCGTAATGGGATTGCTGCCTGACAATGTTAGTGCAGGTGGTAATATTAGCCTTTCGGGCATTCAGGAGGCTAAGACAGTGCTTAAATTGGGTAGTAAGGATAGTACGGTACTATATGTGCATCGTGGAGATAAGTATACAAACTATATTATAGTTGATGTTGGTTATAATGCTGCGTCTAATGGTTCTATCGTTGCGAGCAAGTCTAACTTATACAGGGGAGGGCATTTGTATTGGTCTGTCAATGGAACGGACATTCACGAGCTTTACGATTTAAAAGATAATGGCTTGTATCGCATATCTTCTGTTGGTAACACATTAATTCTACTTACAACATCGGGCGTGCAGTATCTTTTATGGGAGAACGAAAGGAACGCTTATAAAATATTAGGTAGTGAAATACCTGATGTGTCTCTTCTCTTTGGCTTGCAAGGAGAATTGAAACAGAGTGACAAGCTGGACGTTTCAATTGTGAATTTTGACAAAGGAGTAAGTAAAGCTGAATGGGGTGGCTTATTGAATGATAGACTAAATGGCAAATCCACGCTTCGCCTAAAGATTAGGGATAGCGAAAAGAAAGAGATAACAGATTACGTGTTGGGGTATGTGAATAAGTTTATAGCAGAGAATTACGAACGCAATGGCAAATTTATCTACCCATTCTTTGTGCGCTATGCCTATCGGCTGTACGACGGCAGCTTAACGAAACATTCTGCGCCTATATTAATGATACCGTCTACAGAATGCAGCCCTATATGTATGGAAGAGGGTATGAACTTTTATAAGGCAGGGGATAAGGTGTTCTTCTCTACAACACAAATAAACTACTGTGTGTTTGGAATGGTATGCGATTTAGACTACATTATAACAGATGATGCAGGGGTAATTGAGAAGCTTAAAACTTGGAAAGATATCGTTAAGTCGGTTGATGTATACATTTCTGCTCCTATATATACATATAAACAAAGTGGCGACATAGAGTATTTAAATATAACGCCTGTTCTGTCATCTGATATGACTACCGTAAAATCTGTTTGCAACTTAAAAGAAGTGCAGACGGAGGGTAAATATAGTGATTGGAGCTGGATTACAGCGTATAAGAAGAAGTTTAACGTGCCTGACGGTGCGCAATATGCGGACGTTGGTTTTAAGGCGAGTATCGAAATTCCAAAAGTGCCGCTTAAAACAGTATTAGAGAATGTAAAGACGTGCCGTGATTTCTATCTCCTCAAAAGCATTAACATAGAAGAACTAACATCGGGAGTTAGAAAGAAGATAGATATTGATGAGTACTTCCTTAAGGCTCTTGTGAATAGACAGACGATGACAGACGATTACGACAGCCACGATAGACTTACTGCAAAATATTCGTTTGTGTACAACCAACGCTTAAACCTCACAGGACTTTCAAAGACGCTGTTTAGTGGCTTTAATCCATCGGCTGTAAATACGGCTGTAAACTCTGATGGCATAGAAGCTGCAGAACAGAAGATGAGCAAGGTGCGTGCGTATGTATATGTTAAACAAGGTGGGCGCAACATAGTGGTTGAAAGCGATACAAAGAATATATTCTGTAATGTACCTATCTATTACTTCTATTATCCAAACGCAAATGCCTATAAGGCTATCATTCGCATACAGGGGGACTGGGAATTTGGCGAATGGAATGCAAGCAAGGAACGATACTTCGAGTTGCCGCTCGAAAGCCATATCGGTCTTAATGGTGCATTTTGGTTTGGTAATTTTAGACGGCTGGGCGATATGAAAGAGTTAGATACAGAAGCCTTTAATGGCGTTAATATTCCTATCGTATCAACAAGTGCCAATAGAACTGTAAATATAGCTAACAAGATATACACTTCAAAAGTGAACAACCCCTTTGTATTTCCTATTTTAGGCATTACCACTGTCGGTGTTGGTGAAGTATATGGTATCTCCACTGCTGCAAAGGCTCTTTCAGAAGGTCAGTTTGGACAGTTCCCATTGTATGCTTTCACGTCCGATGGTGTGTGGGCTTTGGAAGTTGCGTCCAATGGTGCTTATTCGGCACGCCAACCAATTACAAGGGACGTGTGTGTGGATAAGGATAGCATAACACAAGTAGATAGTGCTGTGCTGTTTGCAACGACACGAGGCATTATGATGTTGTCGGGTTCGCAAAGTACCTGTATTACAGAAGTATTAGAGAGTGAAGATGCTTTTAGCTTGGGTTCTTTGCGCTTTGGTCCTGAAATCATAAAGTTGGCAGGACTGTTAGATAAACACTTTGATTATATTCCTTTCAGACAGTACATACAAGATAGTGGAATGGTATTTGATTACACACACCAGCGTATTGTGCTGTACAATCCCACAAAGGCGTATGCGTATGTATATTCGCTCCGTACGAAGATGTGGGGTATGATGACGAGTTCTATTACTCACGGTGTCAATTCATACCCACAGGCATTAGCAATGTGTAGCGATGGTAGCTTAATAGACCTTTCAGAATATGAGAATAGGGACGATGCAAAGTTCCTATTTGTTACACGCCCTCTGAAATTTGGTGTGCCTGACGTATTAAAGACTGTTGAGAGTATCATTCAGCGTGGACACTTTAATGATGGTAGCGTTAAAATGGTGCTGTACGGTTCTGTAGACCTTAACAGCTGGAATATAGTGTGGTCCTCTGAAAATCACTATCTACGTGGCTTTAGTGGGTCGCCTTACAAATACTTTCGCATTGTAGGCTTTGGTAGCCTTACAACGTCGCAAAGTTTGAGCAATGCAAGTATATCGTTGCGTGGTAGGTTTAATAACCAGCTGCGTTAATGAATAACTAATGATTAAAAGGTATTATAATTAAGTTTGCAGGTATGATAACAAACATTGAATTAGATATAAAGAGAAAAGACGTTTACAACGAAGTGGCGAGGATTAGTGGCTACGTTGGCGCAAAGAGCTTTAAAGAGCAGGACGGACAAGCGGATACTTATAGTCGCATAGCCATTACGGATAGCGATAGTGAACTATTGGATAGGTATTGGGAGGACTGTTGCGGAAAGGTAGCTGGCGAGTTGCAACGCTTTATAAAGGATATTGTGTCAAACGATAAAAGTAACGATGCCACATTTATAATACAGCCTTTGAGCGATGTAGCACAAAGGAAGACAGTATTGCAAAAGGATTTGTTTAGTTGTTTTGTGAATTTCATTCTGTGCAAGTGGTTTGAATTGACAGACAAGGAACGTTGCGAATATTACTTTGCAAACTACAATGACTTTATAAAGGGTATAAGACGCAAGCTGTGTATGAAGTTTGCACCTACAAAAGCTAATTTTGAATAACAAAGAATATGGCAAAGACAGAAATTAAAATTACAATAAAGATTGGCGAGCTGTTCTATGACATAGCCACAAAGACATATCTTGCGAATCGTACGGCTATGAGTGGCGACAAGTATGAGGAAGCAGCCGATGCAACCACAGATAGTTCGGAGGAATGTGAGAACGAACTGTATAGAAGCATACAGAGTGCTATTGCAAAGCTACGCACTCATTTAGGCAAGTATATATATAACTATGAGGAAGTGGAGGAAATAAACAACGTCCTTAAGAACGATATTAAGCGTTCTGTAGACAAAGGATATGTATTTGTTTTTAGTATGCCATATAACTTTAGTGTGTCTTCTATAGACTTCATTTCAGCTGGTTTGCACGACTATATTGTGAATTATGCTATTGGTAATTGGTATCTAAAGACAAATGCGGACGAAGCAAATGCCTATTACAAGATGGCGGAGGGTCTGTTGCCACAGATTTACGAGGCTATGAGCAAACGCACTCGCCATAGACGTGGCACAAGGTTTTAATATAAAGGAGGTTAATATATGGAATTAAAATGTGATGGTGGGTATTGTCAGTTTACAAAGTTGGCAAGCGACAGAGAACAGTTACAAGTAAGCCTGCTGTTTAAGCGTGATGAGCTGTTGCACGACATTAGTAACAATAGCTGGGTGCAAAGCGAAGTATCTGCTTCGGACAATACAAACGCAAAGCAAGAGCTTAAGGATATTGTGCAGGACGAAAACTTGGATAGGGTATTACGTGTTCTGCGATTGGCTCATCAGGAGTGCATAGAGCTGCTGTATGCTTATACACACACAGATATTGTAGGTGGTGAGCATTTGGACGATGCATTTGCAGACCCTAAGAACTACATTATAGATATGAAAGTGCCTACAACGTTCTCTCGCACGTCTTTAGAATATTTGGTTCATCTTATACACGAATATTTGGTTTGTAGCGTGCTAAGTGATTGGATAGGTATTACAATGCCTGAATACAAAGTATTGTGGGCGCAAAGATTAGAAGATATGACAGATAAGATTACGGCTACTATAAACAGGCGGAGTGGACGTGTGAGGCGTTCGCAAAGTCCTTTTTAATTGTATATATTACAATAAATAGGGGTATTCAATTACGAATACCCCATTTACATTACAATATCTTATTCTCTCCCTCGTAGAACTCTACTGATGGATAGCCTTTGGCGAGTATCTTCTGCTTCAACTCTTCGTTTACTGTGCCAACCACATTCCTAAATATCAGCTTCGGTTTATGCTCGTCTTGCGATACATCGGGTAGTATCTTTTCGGCAACGATGTTAATATCTAAGGCGTATTCTTTTCTATTTTCCTCGAACTCGAAACACTCCACCTTGCTATCTTTAATAGTTGCTAAATAATAGTAAACATTTTTGTTTGACATGGTACTCTTGGTAATTCTTACCTTTTTAGAAACGCATCCTACGAATAATTTATCTGCGCTTTGGAGAATCGCATCTTGATTGTTGTCAGGAATGCCATATCCAGCAAAAAATCCTTGCGCAGTTATAGTTAAAGTGTTTACTATGGTATCATTAAATGAATTTGATATATCGCATTGTCCCATAGTAAATAAATCTAAGTCTAAATGTGGAGCATTCATACCCTCAAAGCAGCTTGTTCCCGTAGTTGTTAAATAAGTGGTACTGAAGCAAACCTTTGCAAGTTCTAACTTTTCGTTAAAGTCTGGGTCTGTTTCATTTGCTCCGTTCATATACCCACCCTGAAAGATTGCCGTCAAACTATCTATATCGGTTATATTCTTTAAAAAGTAATCCAGAATCAAAGGATATGAAGGGTCTCCGCTTGTGTCTAACCCTGCCGCCCACGCTGCTGCTTTCTTCTGTAGGTCGGTGTAGTTGTCGGTTTCTTTCTCTACTATCTTTTCTACCACTTTCTCCACCACACGAGGCTCGGGTAATTGCAATTGTAGTGCATCGCCATTGTCCTCCACAAGCTCTATATTGGTTGTGGTGGTTAGGTTCTCTTGTCTGATACCGTCTTCAGTGTAGTCGGCATCGGGGTGATTAATAACGGCTGATACAATCAACCTACCTTTGGCAAGTCCGTGATTGTCGAAGAACATAATCAGCCGTTCTCCGTCTCGCTTGCAATGGCTATATACGCCTGCTTTGCGCTCTGCCTTATACACAGTGAAGCCTCCCTCTGTCTTTGCCGTTAGCGTAAAGTCTGTGTCAGGAAAGTTCTCTGCTACGCCATTTCTAACTACTTTCACTTCGAGAGGAAAGTCGCTCTTGTAATTGATACGAACAACACCGTCTTGGTGTTCTCCGCCCTGTCCTAATAATATTTCCATTGTGTTTGTGTGTTAAAATGGCTGTGCCTATTCCTCTCGAACCAACAGCAGCCTGAAATAAAACAATAAATAAATAAAAACTAAAAACTAATTATACAAAACAATAAAATTATGAAAGTAAAAGTCCTAACATAGTGCCTACGATACCGCCTGTTAGCCACGACACGATGCGTGTCCACTGCCAACGTGCGCCCTCCTTAATGAGTAGACGAAACGCTTCTGCCATTAGGCTGACAACGCCCACTACTGCTAAAGAGTATACACATACATTTACCGCTGGTACGTCTGCTTTTGCAGAACTAATCGTTATAAAGAACGATATTAGTAAGCCTACTAAGGCTAATAAGATGTTACTACTGCTTAAATTTTTCATTTTTATTTTCTTCTTTTTTTTTATTATGAAACTATAAAATATCTGCTTTATCGCTATCACCCTTGCTGTTGGTACTTTTTAAATACTCGTTCAGGAAAGGTATCTTTTCCACTACTTTAAGCGTTAGAACATAATAGAGAAAGCCTGCAACTTTCCACATTATGGTGCCTTGTACCATCATGAGTTTCCAATTACGCACTATGTTGGTTCCGTAAAACCAAATTGCCACCCAACATAACAGCTTAGCTACTCCTCGTGCCTCTTCCTTTGAACCCATAAGGTTACCTGTGGCAAATACGCACAGTATTATAAATACAAATACAGCGCAATGCACGAAGAAGACAAAGGCTTTCTTATGCTCCCATTCTTCCCCGTTAAGCTGCCCAGCTATAACACCGAATACGAAATTAACAAGGAAGACAATTGACATAGCATACATTATGTCTCTAATAGGGAAAAAGAATGTCAATAAGCCCCCTAATACTGAACAAATTATATATTTGAATTGCTCTAAATAATTCATACTTCCTCCTTTCTTGTTTGATAGTATAGTATATTAAATAACAGCATCTATCTCGCTTTCAGTGATACGTGTAAAATTGTTTACCTCGTTCTTTACGCTGTTAGCAAGGTTTTTAGCATCTGTACCCTCCTGCTTCGCTGCATCAATTAGCTTTTGTGTTTCCTCTCCACAATATGGCTTCCACGCTGTCCACGTGTTCTTTGCGCCTAATGGGTTGCCGTCTTTTAATATGTAATGACGAATATAGCGTTGTGCGCCTTGTGCCTCTTTAAAGCGAAAACTTTTAGTGCCGTCTAATACGCATCGTGTTTCAGCTATCTGCGTAATAGCAAGTGTAGCGTTGTCTGTAAACTCCTCTAATGTTCCAACCGCATACGTCTTGTTGTCTCCGTTTGTATAGGTAAGCGTATAGCGAATAACAGCTTGCATACCTGCGAGCCTCTTAACGGCTTCTAAGCCTGTGCCTGGTGAATAGTCTAAACTCTCAATATCAAGAGTTGGAAGCATTCTGTAGTCGTTCTTATACAGCTTATTTAAGGCTGCATTAAGAGTATCGCTTTCGCTAAGTTCGTTAAACACGTTATCTGTATCAAGCGATGGAATATAGCCAGTGAGTGCTGTTACTACATTTGTGCCGTGATTTTCGGGAACAAACTTGTTTGGCTTGTTTTTCACTTTCGTCCAATCGACACTTTCGGCAACTTCGGCTGTAGATGCTGCACCTGCAACATAAGGTTCGTAACCAGCTTCGGAGTTAAGTTTGGTATCGTCCTTTACAAAATACATCTTACCGTTTAATGTAACTTTCACGGTGTCGCCATTCTGTACTTGGTCTGTTGTAAGTGCGAAACGTGCTGTATCGTTTGCTACAACCATACAACGTTCCATTGCTGCACGTGGAATGTTCGCAAGTGGAATTTGTGTTGTTCCCCACTGAATGCCTGATGCTGCCACTCGTTCGGCTACTTCTGCGTGTCCCACTCGAACAGAACCTGCTTTAATCTTGCTGTTGTAATGTTTGAGACCCTCTAAGTCTAAAAATTTTTTCTCTGCCATATAACTAAACTGTTTTATTGATTATGATTTATCCAATTTTCTCCTTTATTACATAAAGCGTTTTGCCATACAACTGACCATTCTGATATTGTGTTCCATAGCCATACAGACGAAACAGATAGGCTGAATTTGGTTGCAATGGAGTTGCGTCTCTCTTAACGTCTAAGTACCAGCTGAAATTGATGTTGGCTGTATTCGCTCCTGTTACAACTATAAATTCAAACGCCTTTCGGCTGTTGTCGGAGATAAGCTTCTGCTTAACGTTTATCCACCACGCCTGTCCTGCAGGGTAGGTAAATTGTGAATTGTCAAGTATCGCAAGTTCGTTGCTGTCAAGCTCTGCTAAGAAGTTTTTGTTTGTTACAACTCGTTGTGTCTGCGCAAGGTTTTCTTTCATCTTGCGTGCGAAGTGCTTTAATCCTGCGATGTCTAAGAAATGTCTTTCTGCCATAGTATTTGTTTTATTCGTTTACTATATTGTTTATCTCTTCCTCTGTGATGCGTGTTGCATCTTCTATAATCTCTGTCTTACTACCTCCTATAATAGGTAGCATTTTAGAACCATTCCACGTACACGCATTTCCATAAATGCGATGATAGAACAGTATGCCCACAGTTGGCTTACGTCCATCGTGCGCAAGTTCTCCATAATCGTCAGCACCTTTCCAGTTAGTGTAATAGGTGTCTCCTTTTTGGTATACAAACACGTTCTTAACTCTGTCCCACATAACGCCTTTTTTGTTTTCGGGAGTGAGATTTAAGCCGTTAGGCGTGTTGCTGTCTTCTGTGTCATCGGCTGCTGATAGCGAAACGGCTTGCACATCATCTACATATCCATCGAAAGGTAATGCGCTAACGTGTTGTTTCGTCTGTTCTAAATTGTCTTCTGTTATTAATTGTTTCCAATCGTTTTCATTCTTTGACCTGTCGGTGGTTGTACATACATAGTATGCACGCTTTTTTGTTTCTGCACTTAAGAAACTAATCATCATACAACGTTTGAACTCAACTCTGTTATCATCTGTAACAGTGCTTACGACTTCACGTAATGTGTATAATTGACCATTTGGCGATGCGTTGTATATTTCAAACATCTTATCAAGACGTTCGTTAAGACGCACAAGTGTATCGTCTTTACATTGCTGCCATAGCGTCCATTGGTACTTCTTTATACCGCTATAGTCTTGCCGTAAACCATAGTTGCGCCAATAGCGTATAGGTTCTGAATATACGTGTCCGCCACCGACCTTTGTGCCATTTACCAAAAGACGTGTTTCTATAACTTCTGTGAGGACTTGTCGAAATTGGTCTGCATAGATGTGAAGTATACCTACATTTATACCATTCTCAACTATAGAGAGAACTGTGTGTTGGTTTTTCTCTTTAACAAAAGCGATAGCTTGTTCGGGTGTCGTTGGAAATTCGTTTAGCGTTTTCAGCGACATAGTGGCTGGTGTGCCTTGTCCACTGCTGCCACCTGGTGTATCGGGATTATCGAAACTGAACCCTTTTACACGTAATATGCCACCTACAATTAAATCGTTCTCAACGGCAAGGTCTCCATCAAAGGTATTTGTAGTTCGTCCGCCTGTTGGTGTAGTGTCGCCCTTGCTTTGCCATATACGCTCCCATCTGTTCCAAACGTATTCTATGCCGTCTATGAATAGGTAGTCGCCCTCCTTACCACCATCGGGATATCTACTATATACCTCTAAGATGTTTGCGAAATTGCCAAGATTGTTTTTCTCTTTAATTTTGTTGGCTGGTACTGTAACAGTAGGCTTCTCTTTCGTCCATTCTAATGATAATGGATTCCAATAATAATTGCTATCACCCACAATTACATAGTCGCCTTGTATGCCACCTAATGGGTGCGCCACGTGTACGGCTTCTAAACTTTGGTATGTTCCTAAAAGGTTGTCAGTCATAATATTATATTAATGTTTCAGTTCGGACAAGTCCATATAAATAGAATACATTAGTTTTGCTTGTTCTACTTCGGACAAAGAGGAAAGGACAAGATAGGCACAGTAGTATATCACAGCCTTTTCGAGTTTTTCGGATATACCGATATGTTCGTCTTCTATACGTGGTATAGGAATGTAGCGTGCCACCTTTACGGCTACATCGTTAGATGTACACGAATAAAATTCCAATATCAAACCAATAGGGTGTTGCACAATAGCTACAACAGGGCGTTGCGGATTGCCACCTATTCCTGCAAAGCGGCTGTTCTGCTGTTTGTATTCGGGGTCTGCGTCTGTGATAGCTTCTGTTACTGGATAGCTCCAATCAGCCATTTGGAATGTTAGCAAGCGCAAAAAGTCTTCGGGCAGTTGAGTAAAACCCCAATGCTTTGTCTTTGACGAACTCCACGCTACGGCTGTACCTATACTCTTGCCACTATCTAACAAATGGCGTGGAGCATTTACAGTTACTGCACGTGCTGCATCTTCTATCTTGCTCTCTATAAGAGTGTCTATGCTCAATGTGTCTACGTCTGTTAAACCAGCAAGAGGTGCGCTGCTATTGTTTCTGTCAATAACAGTTCGCACCTCGTTTACTAAATCTGCAACTTTGTATATCATTGCAATACAAGTGATTAAAGTCCTACAAAACGAATACCCTTTGTTTCTGCAAAGGCTTTTGCTGTTACTTTGCTGCGAAGCTGCTGTTTCTTTGCATCGTCAAAGTTCGATACTAAATAGTCTACAGCTTCTTCTAAGCTGCTCACTTCGACTTCTGTTAAGTTGTCTTCTGCTGCTACTTCTGTGTCAGTAGGGTTTATCTCTGTAGCCTCTGCCATTACTTCCTTTGGCTCTTCGATGTCCATTTCGCTAACAAGGATTATTCGTCCCTTTTTAAAGTGTCCGCTATTCTCTATTGCGAACTGTACTATTTCGTTGCGAGTGGTGAAAGTGGCAGGACGAATGCCTGTGCCTGATGCAAGTCCGCCCTCAAAATCAATATTCATAATTCGACCTGCAACGTTTAATAGAATACTCCATTCTATCATTCCATATACGCCATACGTTTTTTGTGTCATCGCTAAAAAGTTTAAGGGGAGGCGAGCTTATCTCAACCTCCCCTTTGGTTACTAACATTTAAAAATTATCACATATGAAATACACTAATTTACAAGTCTAATTCACCCTCGTACTTCTCCCAAGAGCCAGTACCGCCTGCAGATTTGTAAATCCAAGTTTCACCCTTATGCGCTTTAGCATTGATGCCTGGACAGTCTACAAGTAGATAGTAAACTTTGCCGTCTACCAAGTCTGCGCCTGTTGGTGCTTGATTGGTTTTCCAAACTGTATAGCTTGTTGCGCCAGGTGCTTTTGGTGTACCTTCACCGTTGATGAAGATGTGGCAAGCACCTTTGAGAGCGAGTGCGTCCCATACGATGAGCGTCTCACGCTTTGCTTCGTGCTCTTCTACATTCTCTGTATCGGTGTGTTCTGCGCTGCGAACATAGTGTACAAGACGGTCAATTCCTAAGATTGCGGCACTGTTGCTGTAGCCAATACGGTCGAGTGTTGGTTCGTGTTTAAAATCAAAGTCGCCAAATACAGTGTGGAAACGTGTAATGCTCCAACCTAAGCTATTGGTTTCGACTTTAATTTGCACTTCGGGGTGCTTTGAGAAGTCTATACATTGGATATTCTCTAAGAAGTTCTTACCGCACAAACAGATTGCGCCCTTTGGTACATCTGCTCCTGTATAGAAGAGCTTACCAAGACCTACAAAGTCTTCGTACTCCCACTTTCCAATGTGCTCCATTTCACGTTTAAAGCTCCAACGAATACCAGTCATAAAATACACCATCTGTGTACCTGTCTTATCGTCCTTAACTGGCATTTTGCCACCACGACCAATCCACAAAGAACGGTTGGTTGCGTGCTTAAACTTACGAATAGAGTATTCGGCAAGCAACGCATTTGTAAATGGAATGCGTTTCTTTTCACTATCGAAGTAGTCAGAGACTATACGTGTCATCCCTCGCTTCTGTAGAGTAACAAGTGTTGGCACAGGGACGAATGTGTCGGGAGGCACAACCTTTTGTGTTTCGTGTAGTGCTGTTGCAAGGATATCAATCTTTGCACCCTTTGGTATTGCTGGTGTTTGACAATACTCGTTGGTAGGACTTTGGCGTGGACCGTTTACACAACGAACGATAGGGTTGTCGCTGGCATCTCTACCTGTAACATAAAGCTGCAAGTCAGAACCTGCGTCTTCCTTTGAGCCGTCTTCTGTGTATCCATTTACGCCTCTTACTCTTAATGTTGAGTAGGTTTGAACATAACTCTTATCCTCTTCTGAAAGAGTAAGAGTGAAAGAAGCCGCTGTTCCTTTTGCTACCGCTGCAGTGGTAGTAACAGTTGAAACTTCCTCGTCCATTTGATAGTGCTGCACTCTAGGTGAACCTACAGGTACTTTCTTTGCAGCGAGCATAAGTGAACAAAGTGGGGTATCATCACTTTCGAACTTGGCAAGTTCGGCATCGATGTCTACCTCCATAAGTTCGCCAGGTCCAACGCCACCTGTTGCGGCTGCCATACCATCTACGGTTGTGGCTTGACCTGGTAATTGGGTTCCTAATCCTGTAGAGCCTGGTGCTGCTACAGGTGTTTTGTCTACTGTTTGAATAACTTCTGCCATACTTTTATACAAATATTATTAGTAAAAATTTTATTTTGCCATTTCCGCATCGCTAAAAATAGTCGATCTGCGTTTTGGTTTTTCTGGTATTCCGTTTTGTCCTCCCATAGCTGCCATTCCGTCTCCTGTTTTGCGGAGCTTTTCTGTTATCTTTGCATTCTTGCCTCTTACTTCGGCTTCGTGGCTTGCTTCGGCTATGTCGGTGTCGTGGTTGAGTGCCTTTAATGCCATATCCATTGTATCTCGTGTAATCTTACCGTTGATACCGTCTGTGATAATCGTCATAATAAACTCTGAAACGTTGTCGAGTTCTTCATCGGTTAGGTTGTTATCCTCCTGGAATTTAGATAATTCTTCTAAAGATACCTCTAAATTCTTGCTGTATTCCTCTTCCAACTCTTTGGACTTGCTAACCTTATCGAGGTATTCTTTGTGCGCTTCCTCTAATGCTTCTTGCTTATCGGGGTCATCTAATGCTTCTCTTACATCATCGCCAAACATACGAATAAGCTCTACTGCAGGGTCTGCGCCTTTACGCCAACTATTAAGGTAGCCTGCACTTCGGGGGTCGGCAGCGAACATACCTGCTAATTCATCTTCGTGTTTCTTGTATTCTGCGATTTCATTCTCTGCGTTATCGTAATCTTCGCCAAGTCTGCCGTACAATACTTCTTCGTCATCGAAATTATCGTCGGGATATTTGGTTTTCAAACGCTCCATAAAAAGTTCGCGTTTGTTTTTTTGCGGGGTATTTTTTTGCTCTTCTGCCATTGTAAAACAATATTTTGTAGTTGATAGCGCAAAAATAGACACATTATTAATAGTTATACTTTTAAGTATTAACACAAAACACTATCTTTGTAGTTGGGAACAAGTGCCAATATAACAGATAGTTATTTATATTGGTGTTTATGAAAAACTTTGGGAGTGTATTTGAATACGAGCAAGAACGCAATAATAATCTATTACGGCTTTATCATCAGCTTATATCAGAAGTAAAGTTTATTTGTTCGGAGGAGATTTATCGAAAAATGTCAAATAGTCCGTCTGACCGTTTTTGGGTAAGTGAAGAACGTGCATTAATAGTTGTTTTGCAGATTATGAAAGGCGATACCCTGATTGGTATGGGCAAGAACAAGCGTGATATGTTCTTTGAGATATACAGGCGAGCAACCATAATGAAACAGAAATATCCAACACTTAGTCTTACAAAGATAATATTTAAAGTGGTTAGACAACCTGCGCCAAAATTCTACCTTACAGAGGGTTCTATAAAAGTAATCATCAGTAAGATTAAATCAAAATGGTACGAACGGAGACGGGTAAGAAACAAATAGATGTTCGAGTATCGAAGCTGCTTGATGAAAACGACAAGCGTAACGAAGCGAATAACCGTCTGTTTAATCCCATTACAGGCGAGGGGTCTGTTGGTAAGAGAAAGAAAGTAGAAATAAGAGACCACCCATTGCCTGTACAGTATCTACCTGTGGGAATGCTAAATGTCCCTCTTGTTAAACTTATCGTAAAACACAAGTCTATGAAAGTGTTTTGCGAAAAGGAAATGGATGCGGAGTACACGGAGGAGAACAGGCTTAAAATCATAGAGCAGATTGTCCGCATACGCATACAGTATGACTTTGCATTTTGGGCAGCCTTGCTTGTGTACATCAAAAATAAAGGTGGTGGCGAAGATGTTTTGTTTCGTCTGACACGTCCACAACGTAGGTTTGTAGAGAAGTTGGAAGCACTTCGTCTTGCAAACAAGCCTATACGACTTATATTGTTGAAAGCCAGGCAATGGGGTGGTTCTACTACATCACAGCTGTATATGGCGTGGTTGCAGCTTGTTCACAAGGTAGGCTTAAACTCTCTTATCATTGCACATCAAGGTACAGCATCAGACGAAATTAAGGATATGTTCGACCGTATGATTAAAGCATATCCGACAAAGATGCTACACAAGATAGGAGAGTATTACAACGCTAACGAACCTAAACTTGTTGGAGTAGGTAAATCGGGGGCGATATACAGAGTACCACAACGAAACTGTAAGATAAAGATAGGTACTGCCGAACGTCCTGATAGTTGTCGTGGTGGCGATTACAACTTGGTACACCTTTCCGAAGTAGGTGTTTGGAAAACTACAGATGGAAAGAAACCTGAAGACATAGTACGGTCTGCTTGTTCAGGTATTCAGCTAAAGCCGTACACGATGATAGTTTACGAAAGTACGGCAAATGGTACAGGTAATTTCTTCCAGCGTGAATATGACGCTGCAAAGAAAGGTGTATCACAATTCCAGGCATTGTTTATATCGTGGTTTGATATTGATATATACAGCTTACCATTTAAGAATGAAGATGAAAAAGCAGACTTCGCTATCGAGCTATGGAAGAATAGAAATAACACAAACGTTAGCAACGAACGTGAAGAGAGTGGTAAATACTTGTGGTATCTGTGGGAACTTGGCGCAACCCTCGAAGCTATACATTGGTATGTGGAAGAGAGAAAAGGAAAACCTGACCACGCTACAATGGCATCTGAATATCCGTCTGACGATGTGGAAGCATTTGTACATTCAGGCACAAGAGTATTTGACAAGTATTTAGTAGCGAAATTAAAGAAGTCTTGTTGTCCTCCTCAATTCATTGGCGATATGGTTGCCGATGGAGACGAGGGTAAGGACGCATTCAAAGGTTTGCGTTTTGTTGAGGACCATCAGGGTTGCTTGTGGATATGGAAGAAACCTGAAATATGGGCAAATGAAAAAGTAACAAATCGCTATCTTGTTGTTGTGGATATTGGCGGGCGTTCTGCAAAAGCCGACTACTCTGTTATAACCGTATTTGACAGGTTCTATATGATGGACGGTGATAAGCCGTCTGTTGTTGCACAATGGTATGGACACACCGATATGGATATACTTGCGTGGAAATCTGCACAGATAGCCGCCTACTATGACAATGCATTGTTGGTAATAGAGAGCAACACGCTCGAAACAAAAGACAAAGACAGAGTTATAGACGGTGTACAAGCTCCATTTATATTAGACCAAATAAAAGATGTATATCCAAACCTTTATGCTCGTAAGCAAAGTGCGGAGGCTATTGCGGAGGGTGCGCCAAAACGTTATGGTTGGCACACAAACGTATCTACAAAGCCGATGATAATATCAACGCTTGTAAAGGTGATAAGAAAGCAAATGTACGTAGAGAGAGACGAACGCTGTATTGATGAGTATCTGTTTTATGAGCGTAAGAAGAACGGTGCATTTGGTGCTATCGTTGGCAAGCACGATGACTTGTTGATGACACGAGCAATAGGGTTGCATATTTGCTACTACGAAATGGAGATACCAAAGATAATATCAACAATAAAGAGTGCTGCTGAAAGCAAGACACACAAAAGAGTTTTATCAGAAGCAACAATATAGGTAGTATGTATGATTTTAAACCCATCGAAATTGATGGGTTTATGAAAAGAGGTTGATTTTTCAACATGTATACTAACTGCCGTGTTATAAACAGAAACGACAAAGGTTGCATAATCGCAACCTTTGTTTTTATTATGAGGCTTTAAGCATATTATAGCCCTTGTTTACAGCGTCCATATCTGCACCTTGTTGAACTTGCTGTTGTAATTCGGGCGGCAGTCCGTTCGGTGTTCCTCCTTGCTGTTGCATTTCTGCTTTCTGTGCCTTTATACTCTGTAACAGTTCGTCGGCAAATGGGAAGTCTCCATATTCGAGTAGCTGTTCCAAATTAATTTGTCCACTTTGCCAAATCTGCATTAGGAAATCATTGGCAACTTGTCTGAATGCTGGTGTAGATGTACTCTCTACTATGCTCAAATCAAATTCAACGTCTCGAATTAATTTAGGGTCGTAGACAACTATCTGTCCACTCTTGCCTGCAATATTGAATACACGTTTGCCATCGTAGAACTGTTGCATATTCTTAACGTCCTTGTAGGCACCGTCCACAATAAATTGGCTGAATGTTTCGAGTAGGTCTAACAGGGTTGTGGTTGCGTTCTGTGCCTGCTGTGCATAGAGAGAGCCACTTGTTGTGCTATATCCTGGTTTACCTTGCAATGCTCCGTGAATACCTGAAATATCCTCAAAGAACTTAAGCTGTATGTTGAGTAGTTCTGATATGCCTATGTTTGTAGAGTTTACAGCAATCTGTTGCGGGATAGGTACTCCTGCTTTTGGTTTATAGGCAATGACACCATTAAACCTGCTCCATTCGTCTGCAATTTCTTCCACAGACATACTCCCTAAACTCTGTTCAGGCACGAGTAAGACACCTTTCGCACTTGACCGCATTATCCAGTCGTATAACGTAATTAGTCGGTTGGTGTATCGCTGCTGGTCTATCACATCATTTACGAATGAATGTATCTCTCCATCTATGAATGGATAGGCTTTGAATACGTATGGGTGGCTCTTGTGTTCGTATGGTGTTTCTCCCTCATCGAGGATATCTCCGAATGGTGTGAGATAGTAGTAATACCAATAATCGTCTATAAACCACGTGGCACGCAAGAAAGGTACATCTTCTAAATCCATACCAGCCTCTATTGCCTGTTGTTTTCTCTCTTCGTTTATAGAGAGAAACATTCGTTGGTAGTCTTCTACGTCTATCTTGTAAATATCTCCATTGTTAGGGTCGTGGATGCGATAGCGTGGTTTGCTTTCCTTGCGCCACACCTCTATTACCCTGCAAAGATTGCCGTCTCTGGGCATAAAGAAACTAATATCTGTATCGTCTGATACTCCAAAGCTTGTAAAGTTGTTTACGATATTCTGTTGTTCTTTTGCAGCCTTGTATATTTCGGATAATTTATAATAGTCTTCGGGTGTTTTTGCAAACTGCCCGCACAGGGTATTGAAACTGACATCGTGAATTTCTCCTATACAACTTGCGTCCCACCCTCTGAAATCACGCATCTTGTTGTCAATGAAGAAATTGTTAGGCTGTACATAATCTGTCCAACAGTCTAATTTGTTATTGCGCCAGCCGTACCATTTGCGGTGTACAATGAAACCACTAATCAAAAACTCCTCAATGCTCCGTGCGCTTATTTCGTCCATACGGTTAAGCTGCCTATTGCATTGTAATATAGTGGACATCGTTTCACCCACACGCTGCTCGTCTCGGTCTCTTGCTACGCATATAGGTTCTTTGCTCTGACTTCTGTAAACGCCTAACACGCTGCGCACCAAACGCCTGATAAGGTTGTTTTTCAATGGTACGTTTCCTTGTCGCCTAATATATTCGGCTTCCGTTATTCTTTTGCCATCTACACAAATGACATCTTCCCATTGCCTGCCATACGCATATCGTTTATTTCGCTCACGTTCTTTGCGAAACTCGCTCATATTCATATAGTATTGTTGCGCTTGGAATAGAACATCGTAAGCACGTGCTTTGTTGTTGAGCTTTGAATTGGCAACGCTATCCATTGCACGCCTGTCTTTAATAGAACAGACACGTTTTACACTTAACAGTTTTTCTTTCTTTGCCATAAAAATATATTTTTATCTGTCGCAAAGATATGAATGCGAAATGTTTAAGTGCGGTTAAGTATTAATTTAGGTATGTGAATTATAACACCGAAGCCCTATGTGGATTTATAGGGCTTCGGTGTGCTGTTATTTCTTTTTAAAGAGCTTGTTCATTTCACGAATGATACGCATTGTTGTTTCTTTGTCTTCGCTGATAAGTTCTTCTATGCCATCATCTTCTTCGCCATCTAAACGCTGTTCTTCGTTTCGTTTGAGGCTTCGTAATGAAGACTTTAGATTATTGTTCAACTCGCTAAGATTATCTCCTAAATAGTTGAAATCTTCCTCACGTTTAGCGTGCTTTCCTTTCTGCTCACTTTCTACTGTCTCCATCATATAATGGCGTAGTCCTGTGAGTGCCTTTTCGACTTCCTTTTTGTCGGTAGTATTGTCTATGTGGCTCAATGTTTCCTGTAGCAAGTCCATTGGCTTTTTATATGCCTTTGCTATTTTGTAGCGTTGATATTCAGGACTTTTAATTAAGTCTGTTATCATTTTGGCATATTCCATTTTACCCATTTTTACCTGCTTCTTGTAATTGGAAAGTCGGTACTCTGTCTCTTCTGTCTCTTCCTTGAAGTCTTTGTAGCTGCCCTGTGCGCTGCTTCTCACACTTCGTTCGTCGAGTTGCTGTACAAATCGGCTGGCAACGGGTACGTCTCTCCAACGTATCTCTTTTGCATCTCCGCTAAAGCCTTTATAAAGCAAGCTGCTCATCTGTGTAACGAACGTTGCAGGACCTCCGAAGTAACCTTTTACAAAGTGGTTTATAACATCAGGGTTGAGATTAACGCCTCCTCTGTCTACATCATTTCCGCCTGTTAGGCTGTTGAAGAATTTTGTAGCATCTATGAGTAATGGTGGCGTGCTGCTGAATGCTTTAGTCCAACCTGGAGCAAACTTCTTTTTCTCATTGTCGTTATATACCTTTCTGCCGAAGTAGTCTGTATTAAACATATACTGTGCAACTGGCTGCAGAACGGTAGGTGTAAGCGTTATGGGCAAGTTCCCACCGTTGCCTGTGAAGTCTATAGGCAATAGTCCTGTGAATCCCTCTACGGCTTTTTGCAGTCCGCTTGAGAACGTTTCCTTTCCAAATAGAATAGATGCTGCTATTTCTCCCATACCATAGAAAGGTCTTAATTCTTGCGGCAATGGAATACTTATGAATGTTTTTTCTAAGAATGGTATACGTAACACGATGTTGTTTCTACGAACCCAATCCATATTATCCCAATACTTATCATCATCGCCACCACCGCAAAGTGCTGTAAGGAAAGCATTGAGCATTGGCACTCCAAAGCCCAAAGCACCGAACTTGGATATTATAAGCATTGTGCGTGCTGGGTGCTGCTTTAGCATTGTGCCGAAATTGTTTATGGACTGCACGGCTGCATTGAAGAAGATGTAAGCGAAGTTCATAAACCTGCTGCCCATTTCTCCGCTGCCTTTCTTATTGAAGTTCACAGTAATGTCTTTTGCATCGTAGATGGAATCAACGATATTCTTGCCTTGCTGGCGGCTCGTCATAAAGGTAACAAAGCGGCTGAAATCTTCTGCACTTCGATTGGCGAACTCTACGGCATTGATGAATGACTTCCACCCACGTTTTGCGATGTTTGCTTTGTTTCCATTGATGGCATCTTTTATTTCTTTCTTTATGCTCTCTATGTCTCGCAAGGCTGTGAAACCAGTTTCGCCACCCCCACGCATAAACTCATCGAAGTAACGTTCTGTCTCGTTATTTAAATCGAGTGTGCCGTGTTCCCATTTGTACACAAGTCGTGGTAATGCTCCACTAAAGAACAAGTTGCGTGCATTCTTTGAGGCTTGCCGCTTGTATTTCAATCCATATTTTATATATACAGCTTGTGATGCAAACAATTGGTCTCGTGTGAAGTTGGTAAGTACGAATGCTGGTGAGAAGCTTGTATATACGCCTGACAAGAAATTCTTTAGCTGTGCTGCTCCTATTTTAGCCCATTTAGGCAAGTCGCTGCCTTGTGTGTCGGGGTTTGTTAGACCGTTTACAGCTTGTGCGACTGCAGGGTTTCCGTTAATGTAGATAACGTATTCTTTTCCACCACGCCATACTTTAATGGTGTGTTCTTCTCCCTCTCCGTTGATTACACGCTTATCGAGCTTCAATCCGTTGCGCTGCTTTATTGATACTCCCTGCTCTGCTAATCTTTGCATCTCCAATTCGTGTTCTTCAATCATCTTGCTTATCTCATCGGGGGTTGCATTTGCTGGTATGTTTGCATCGCTACGCTCCCATTCTCCTAACGCATTTTTGATGTACCATTGTTCGCCAACTGTAGCAAGACTGGTAGGGTGGTTAAGCACGAAATTCAGAAACGTCTGTTTCATCTTGTTTCTGTTGGCTTCAATTATACTACGCTGTGCCATAGATGCGATTATAGCCATCGGGTCTTCGGCAAGAGACGTGCGTCCCTTTGCTGTTTTTGTAAGTGGTTTTCCCTCGTAAGAACGATTGTTGTAATATGTATAAACATCGTCTGCAGTAGGTTCAGCCCACCCACGCAAAGGAATATAATACTTATACATATTTAGAATATGCTCGTATGTGTCCTTTGTCATTATGCCGCTTTCGTAACCAGTCTTTAACGTCTGTTTCGTGGCTGCATTGACTTTGCTCCAAAACGCTGTAACTTTCGGCATTGCATCAGGCGTTTCTACAGCATCTACAATCTTTTGCGCTTCGTATTCTGCTTCCGCAACATCTTCCTTGCCTGTGAGTTCGGTAAGTCCAGAGTAGTCTTTGTTGGTGTAGACTTCCAATGCCTTGTCGTATACTTTTGTATGCTTTTCTTGCGCTTTTTGTACTGCTGTTTCGTTCTTGCTTGTGGGGTCTTCGTTGTAAGCCGCCAGTGCATCTTCCAAAGATTTCTTTGCTTTCAATACATTTTCGTCGTTCTGTGCTGCACGCTTGCCCATATACTCGTTGCGCTCCAAGCCGTGCTTTGCTACCATATACATATTGAGTGCATCGTAGTCCATTCCTACGGCTTCGCAAAGCTGCTGCGCTGCCGTGAGCAATGGGTTGTAGTAATCACGGTTGTAAACTTCACCGTCTGTTTTGTTTTTGGAGGTCATTGCATTTTCGGCTTTGTAGGTGTCTTCGTGCGATGCCATCTTGTCGTCTGTTGCCTCGAGTACGCTGTTTGTGAATGACTTCAATGCAAGCATACTGTCTACGTACGATTTGTAGAAACGTCTAAAGAAGTTGTGCGTTTTTGGCACAGAACCTATATTGTCAGGTTCTTTTGTTTCCTCTTCGTAACGTGTGCGTGCATCGGGTAGAACTTCTGTTGCGGTGGGGTCTATGCCACTTCGATACAAAACATTACTGTTAAGTTTGGGGTTATGGAAATCTTTTATTATCTTTGCAGCAGAAGAAAGCTCTGAATTTTCTGCGGCTTCCGCAATTGGTGCGGAGAGGTGCAGATAACTTGAACTTTCTTGCCCTGCGTTTGCTGCTGTTGCCGCAATTGGTGCGGATTGATGGGACAGGAACGACAGGGCTTTTTCTTTATTTATATAGGTAGCCAAGCCGTTGTTTATCCAAGCAACCACATTCTCGTTTCCTTTACCGAACACCGAACGCACTATATTGAAGTTAATATCTGCGTCCTTACCAATATTTACGGATACAAGAAAATTTCCTTGCTGTGTCTTCAACTCTGTAAGGATAGAGCGGTTGCCCTCTCTTTGATAGTTGTTAAACACAGCAATAGGGTCGGCTACAGCACGTGGCAAGTCTCGCAATTCTTCGAGTGAAAAGCCGTGCTTCTTCATTTTCCTGATAACCTTGTTGCCGTACAGCTTCATCGGCTTGTCTTCTACGCCAGCTGCTAACAGTACTTTTGAGGGCTTGCCCAGCCAAAGTGTAACCTTGTCGGCATTATCTTCTGTGAGGTTGCTTAACTCCTCGTTGAAACGCTCATTTACTGCATTTAGTTCATCAGTAAACTTATCAGTGTAGTTGCCAGCTCTCAATCTGTACTGCATTGCGATATCTTCTGCCTTGTCGAGTATGCTGTGTTTGCCACTGTTTTGTAGGTTCTTGT
>ERZ773254.174-NODE-174-length-42383-cov-56.636647_pt1 | contig 42383 bp, 36 predicted proteins | sample MGYA00580516_ERZ773254 | MGnify/ENA primary metagenome ERZ773254 (study PRJEB29015, sample SAMEA2738158) | human oral metagenome | biome: human oral; feature: human-associated habitat; material: saliva | place: China | collected 2192 ...
AGGTATCCGACTTCACGCAGGACCTGAGGGAAAAGCTCATTGCAGGAACTATGGACCTCGTGTTCACTATGGCGGAGAACTCCAACCCGCAGAATTTTCAGCGAATGCTTGAAAAGGATGTGCCGATGGTGTTCGTAGCTCATCCAGATCATCCTCTTATAGGCAAGAAGGTACCACTGCGCAAAATTCTCTCTGAACAGCTGATTGTTGCGGATAGAGAAGTTGGATACACGTTCTATCTAAATAAATTTGCAAATGATATCGGTATGCAGCTCGAGCCTGCACTCGAGGTCGGGTCAGTAGCAGCAATCGTCAATATACTTGAGGGCGGATACGGAGTATCCTACCTCCCATGGTTCGTCGTTGAGAAGCCGGTGGCAGATGGCAAGCTAGCAACGATCGATGTTACATGTCCTGATCCAGAGCTTAAGAGCAGCATAATCTGTCATAAGAGCAAGTGGATTGATCCAGTTATAAAGAAGTTCATCGAGTATGTCGATGCAGGTATAAAATAAGCAGTATAGAGCTTAAAATCTAAGAATGCATAAACGTATAATAGGAGGAGGATATCTAATTATTATCAACTTGTAATTAGATTATTGTTCAGATGATTATGAATAGAATTATTATAATTGGGGTGCTAATATGTCTTTCTATTTTCAGAGTTTTTCTGTATAAGAATTGGAAAGTGAATATTAAGAAAATTTTTAATATTTCTTATTGTATTGGAATGATTTTAGGGGTTGTCGCGCTATTAATAGATTTGTTATAAGTTATTACTGTTTAAATTTACAAGTTAAAAGCTTATAGATAAATTTAATAGTAGCTGTAATTAATATATTTAACTTGTAATAATAAATTGTAAGAAAAACAAATGGATTAATTGAAATTAGTAGAAATAAAAACTTGTGATTAGAGATTGTTTTAATAAAGGAGTTCTAGCTTAACAGCTCCTGCCTTAGATCTTCGCAAATTTCCGCCATCTCGCGCATATCCTCCTCTGGAACGAGTTCAGAAAGGTCATATTCAAGTGGATTCTTCGAAAAGTCGGAAAGAGCTTTATTCAAAAGCTCATAATCATCTGGTGTAGCAATAATATTTATCTTGCGAGAATCTGTATCATATGGCTCTAAGTCGTGTAAATCAACACTGCCATTTACCTTGCATTCTAATAATATCGCGGCAAGGTCGGTTAATATATCAATGGCGAAAGTAAAATCAAGATAGATTCCCATAGAATTAGTAAAGCCTAAAGGGGAAGTGGTTCTTCTAAAGTCCCCATCTTGCCTGTTAAGGCCTAAAGCATGCAGTATGTCGGAAAACTCTATCTCGTCGCTACTTTGATCTTCTAAAAAAGCAATAAGATTAAGACTATCATCACTGTCTCCGATGTAGTTATTCCAATATTTGTTTTCAATATACATTCAGGCATCCTCCGCAAATGTCAATTTATCGATTAGTTATTGCAATTATATCATCATGCAATATTATGTCATACCTCAAGTTGATAGTAATTAGAAATTATTACGCAAAATCTAAAAGGGCTACTCCCATAGGAATAGCCCTTTAGTTATATGGTCGCTCACATTGTTTTAAAAGCTTTTACTTCTCGATTTTTCCTGCCAGAATTGCGGCTCCATATGCACCAGCATATCTGCCATTAGGAAGCGGAGTGACCGTTCGGCCTAGCTTTTTAGATAGAAGCTCTGCAAAATATGCATTTCCGCTTAATCCTCCGGTTATAACGCACTTATCTGCGATAGCTTTCTTCTGACACAGTGTCACGACCTTAGTCGCAACGCTGTCGATTACACCAGCCGCAATTTCTTCCTTTGGACGTCCTTCACCCATGTAGTTGATAACCTCAGATTCTGCGAAAACCGTGCATATCGAGCTAATCGGTATCGGTTTCCCTCGCTGAGCCTCTTCAAACAGCTCTTCGATTGTAAGGCCGAGGCGATTTGCCATAACTTCGATGAACTTGCCCGTTCCAGCGGCACACTTGTCATTCATAAGGAAGTCAACGGCCCTGCCATCTTGAACCAAGATATACTTGGTATCCTGACCCCCGACATCGATTATAGAGCAGTCTTCCTGTCCCGCCATCTCATAGCCGCCACGTCCGTGGCAAGTGATCTCGGTGATTACTTTATCCGCGTAGTCTACTGAGATTCGTCCGTACCCAGTTGCTACAATCTTAGCGCTCTCTAAATCTACGCCGAGCTTCTCAAGGTTTTCCTTGATTATGCCAGCAGTAATCTTGCTGTTCCAGCCCGTAGGTAACACCTCGAAGCGAGGCCTATCATCTTCTCCAATCACGCAGACCTTAGAAGCGGTAGATCCAATATCAATTCCAATTCTAGTCATTTAAAATCCTTCTCATTTTGCCTAATCACATCTGACTTAGAACACGCCAAATCGTCAAGCTTTATCTAACATATTAAGTATATAAAGTATACCAAGTATGCCAAGCTACAGCTAGTCGTACGTAGCTCTAGACGTACTTGACTGAACTTAGCGAGACCTACCCATATCTATGCCTGCTACTGTTGAATTCGTTATCTAGTCCGTTTATAGATATGTATCTTAGCTGCTGCTCTTCGGCAAGCTCCTTTATAAAAGGCACATCTTCTTCCTTGACCAGCAGCGACACACCGCAGCAAACGCTTAACTCGCGCGGAGTCGGGCTAATCTGGGCGTAATGTGAAGTTGCTTTTATAGCACGATACATCTCCATGGCATCCGTGTGATTATCGAACAAAACATAATAGTGGAGCATTTTAGCCTAGCACCTCGATAAATGCCTCGATACGTGTCTTGAGCTGCTGTGCATCGCTGTCAGTGTAGTCTGTCTCGATTCCGAGCACTGGGATTCCAGCTTCCTTGAGTTTGTCCTCAAGTAGGTAACCCTCGATGTCGTATGTCTGGCAGAACTTTAGGTTAACGTCGATTACAGCGTCTACGTCGTATTCCTTAGCAAGTCTGATTATATCGTCGAAACGACCTGAGTTAGGAGTGAAGCAAGCGCAGTTAATCTTCATGTAACGGTCAGCGATATTTGAAACCATCTCATCGAGATTCTCACCTGATTCATCTACAAAGTTCTCAAAGTAACGAGTTCCAGTACATGTCTCTTCACAGACAACAGCTGCACCAGAAGTCTCAATTAGATTATGCATCTTCCAGTTTGGAATAGCCATAGGAGTTCCAGAAATCATGATACGCTTAGTTCCAGCAGGGAATACCGAAACGCCGTCAGCAACTCGCTTCTCGAGCTCGTCACAGAGTTTGTTAACCATAGTTGTAAATCTCTCAGGGTCGTCGTAGTAAGCAATCTGGGAGATGAGAAGCGTGTCAGTTCCGCTGATAGGAACGTTCTTGTTCTTGCGTAGATCATACAGTCTCTTGAGAGCAGCGCGCTTAGCATTAATCTTCTTGATGTTCTCAGCTAGCTTCTCAGGAGTGATTTTGTTGCCAGTTTCCTTCTCAACCATCTCGAGTAGGTCGTGACACTCATCAGCCCACTTTGCGATGTCCTTAGGTCTCTTCATCTGAGGGAGATCCATGATGTGCATCTGAACATCAGTGCCTAGAATCTCGTACGCCTTCTTCTTGCCATCGCAAGTGTTTTCACCGATATAGATATCTGCGAGTCTGTAGAAAGGACATGTTCTGTCAAATCTAGCTCCGAGCATAGCCTTGATGAGTGGACATGTATTTGCCGGTAAATATCTCTCTCCACCTGGAACCCAGAACTGAGAGCCTGCGCAAAGGCCCGTAGCTATGCCGTTACCTGCAAAGATAATCTCGTCAGGAACATATGTACAGAATGTTCCGAATACCTTACCGCCATTCTTCTTAAACTCAACGAGCTCAGCTGGACGTAGGCCGTGAACATCAGCGAGAACCATGTCAAAATAATCCATGGCTTCAGGTCTATTTTCCTGAGATAGAAATACGTCACCAATTGCTCCTGGAAGAACGCTACATAGTAGGTCGTGATTCTCCACGTCCATACCGAGATCTTCCCACATCTTACGATAATCTGCCATTTTCATAACCTCCATAATAATAAGTCAAATATACTGATAAAATTATATCAACTAATGGGTAGATGCACCTATTGAATAAAGTGATAGATTTTGCGCAATGTATAGATAGCGTTGATAATAATTTGACGCTTTATGAATATGGTATGAGTGCAGGTGATAATTAGCAAATGTTGTGGTGTCGCTATCAAAATGAGCGAGCACTCTTAAAATAGACTGATTATGAAGCATACTATTTTAGAAAAAATGTTGACAATGGAATTCAATGTGATACAATTGAATTGTTCAAAAGACATTTAATAAAACTAATTAATATATGAGATATTCATAGGAGGATATGAGATGGCACAGATTTATGATTTTAAGCTAGCTAGACCTGATGGAAGTGAGCTAAACCTAGCTGATAACAAGGGCAAGGTAATGCTCATCGTTAACACTGCAACTGGATGTGGATTCACACCTCAGTACGAGCCACTAGAGGCACTTTACAAGGAGCTACACGAGTCCGGACTAGAGATTATCGATATTCCTTGCAACCAGTTCGGTGGACAGGCACCTGGATCAGATGATGAGATCCACGAGTTCTGCACACTCAACTACAACACTACATTCCCACAGCTTAAGAAGTCAGATGTAAACGGCGAGAATGAGCTTCCGCTTTACACATTCCTCAAGAGTCAGAAGGGCTTTGAGGGTTTCGGAGACTTCCCAGACAGAGAGAAGTTTGAAGAGTTCGTAGCAATGGGCGATCCAGATTTCAGAAACAACGCTAACATCAAGTGGAACTTCACTAAGTTCGTCGTAGATAGAGAAGGAAACGTAGTTGCTAGATTCGAGCCAACAGCTGATATGGGTGAGGTTGCTGCCTTCGTAAAGAGCCTTATCTAATCTATAGATACTATTTTAAACAATAAATCGCATAAGCACACATATGGACCCAGCAATGGGCTTAGATTAAAGTTATAAGTGTGCAAATGTATAGAGCTAAAAATGGCGCCCACCGAGTGAATTCGGTGGGCGCTTTTTGTTTTAGAAATTATTGTGCGGGTAGATAGTTGTCTAGACTAGATAATGATTAAATGATGATTATTCGGGTGAAAAATGCGTAATTGCTTGAATGTTCGTTTAAAAAATGTAAAATTATCCTATCGGAGAAGTATCATGAAATGTGAGATTATGATGAACTAATGGAAATGATAAAGAAAAATGGAATTAGCTTAAAAATTAATTACCTCATACAGATTGGCATAGCAATACTTCTTGCGTCTTCATTTAATGTATGGCTTGTAATTAGTGGGTCTGATATCGGTTTTGTTAAATACATTATAACTGCAGCTATTTCATTCCTTGTTGCAGAAATATTTGTTAGAGTATTATCTCCTATCAAATACATCGTGAATAACCTGATATGGAAATCAAAAGAGAGCAAGCAGTCAGTATATGCCTTCTGGATATTCGTATATCTCAAGGGTCGCATTAACCACTCATCGCAGCTATATATGATAAATGAACTCTTTTTTCCAGATAAATACCTCCGAGGCTCAATGAAGAATCTGAGCTATGAAGAAATTAGATTAGAGTTGCGAAGAGTGGAGATACTGACGGAAATCGTTATGTTCATTATGTACAGCTGTGCTTCATTTGCAATTTATAGGACTAGTAACATGCCGTTCTACTTGATTCCTCTTGCTGGAATGGCTATAGATATAGCAAATTCGAATATTGAAATGGAAATATTTAGAGGGAAATTCACTAAGCTTCGCGACTCAAAATATTTTGAATACTATATAATTAGGGAGAGGTTGCTCGCGGACTCTAATGATGAAGAAGCGATTAAAAGATTTCTAGAGCTCGAAGCTGAGAACTTTGAAAACAGAGAAAGAATCCACGAGAGGATATCAATCTGGAGCAGGATAGTCGTAGGAAAAGCTCTGAATAGAGAAACTCTTACAGAAGAGATGAAGTTCTTGCTAGAGAGAAAATATCTCGAAGTTATCTGGGAGTTATTTGTAACACATGAAACATTAAATTTACTGAATCTATATATTACATATGCCGTAATAATTGGTGAACTGAATACAGAAAAGGTCGCGTTAAATATCCTAAATAGATGGAAAACTCAGGATATAGGGTCTAGGTTAAAGGCTAAATTTGAATATTCTGAACAGGCCTTTGATGGAGATAAAACAAAGTTAGAGGACCTAAGGCTGCGAGCTGGCGAGTTCTATGAGGAGTTTGCCGAATGCAGAAATGATGTTGATGAAGTTAAGACGGCTTATCTCAAATTAATAGAATTGGAAAGTTAATATTACAGTTAAAAGATAAATGAATAAAATGATAAAACTCGTTTGCCGCCTAGTGCAGCAAACGAGTTTTACGTTTAGAAATTGTGATAATTGTGATTCGCCTGAACAGCTGATACTATCTAGCCGCTTCTGCAATCGCTTCCACAAATGTTGGGTGTGGATGGATTGTGGAAGCTACATCTTCGAGTGTCAGCTTATTTGAAATAGCTAGCGCCAATTCGCCTACGAGGTCGGTAGCGCGGCCGCACATGAGTTGTGCGCCGAGCAGTATATGGCTATCTGCGTCGGCAATCAGCTTGATGGTGCCGCGGCCGAGGTCTTCGAGGACTGTCTTGCCATTTGCTCCCATAGCGTACTTCTTAGTGATGATTTCAATACCCTGCTCCTTGGCCTCGTCCGCGGAGATGCCGACGGACGCAATCTCAGGCACCGAGTAGATGCAGGTTGGAACGGTCTCCATGCGAATTGGTGGCTCCTGTCCGTTCATGTGGGCAACTGCATTTCTGCCTTCGGCAGTTGCTGTATGAGCTAGCTCGATGCCGCCGATTGCGTCACCGATGCCATAGATGCTCGGACTCGCCGACTGGTAGTGCTCATTAACGGCGAGACGGCCGCGCTCTCCTGCAAGATGCTGGAGCTGTTCAGATAACAGACTAGGAACATCAGATCTTCTGCCAACAGCCATGAGAACAGCATCTGCAGGGATTGATTTCTCCTCATCCTTTTCAGTGTAAACAACCGCAAGTCTTCCGTCCGCCTGCTCAATCCTTACAACAGGGCACTTAGTTAGAACATCGATGCCATCTTTCTGCAGGCTCATCTTCAGACTGCGGGCCAGTTCCTTATCAACAGTAGGAATGAGACGGTCTAGAGCCTCAACAACAGTTACGTGTGAGCCAAAACCATTATATACAGTAGCAAACTCAACCCCAATAACGCCGCCGCCGATGATTACGAAATCATCGAAGGGCGTACCGCCCTGCTCGAGGAGCTCGGTCGAGTCCATAACGCCCTCGAGCTCGGCGCCCGGAATAGGCGGAATAAACGGATTGCCACCAGTTGCGATCAGGATAAACTTACCAGTTACCTCATGCGATTCGCCCTCTCTATCAGTGTACGATACAGTGTGCTCATCTTTGACTAGCGCGAGGCCATGTAGTAGATCAATCTTAGCCTTTGCAAGGCCGGTTTCAATGCCCTCGCGTAGGGTATCAAGCACCTCGTCCTTACGAGCTCTAACAGCGTCGAGGTCAACCTTAACATCAGCAGCATTAACGCCGATTTTAGCACCCTCTCTAGCTTCCTTAGCGAGCTCGGACGAGCGCATGATAGTTTTTGTAGGCACACAGCCTCTGTTGAGGCAGGTGCCACCAACTCTATCTTTCTCAATTACAGCAACCTTCATGCCGTACTTAACAGCGTCAAAAGCAGCCTCATAGCCACCAGGGCCAGCACCAATAACAACTAGATCATAATTAAATTCAGCCATATCTTCCTCTTTTCATAACGATAGTGCAGATGCACCAAGATATACCTATATAATGCTACATAATGCCTTCAGCAATCAGATTAATGATGTCACAGCAAATCTGATATTCCTTGCTGTTAGGTGCATATGGCAGAGCACTTTCAACGAGTGTAGCCATTGCGGACTTGCTGTATTTGCAGCCTATTAGCTTTTCCTTTAGAACTCCAAAGACCTCAGTCTCGAGCGAATCAGAGAAGATTCCGCAGTCCTTAATCACGCCACCTTCAACCTGCAGCTCGACATCTACACCACCCCAATCAAGTCTCTCGGAGATCGAAGTTGTGAATGGTATCTTGCGGCCGAATCGCCATTCCTCAGACGAGTACTTGTCGATTAGAGCTTTAAGCTCAGGATCAGACTCAGCAGTAGGGATGTCGAAGCGTTCAACCTCTCCTCCGTAAACCTTTGCAAATGCATCATAGAGTGCTTTCTTGAGCTCCTCAAGTGTAACGTCAGGCTTGTGGTTGATGAGATTAGTGATTCTTGAACGAACTGACTTTACGCCTTTTGATTTTAGTTTAGAAGCGGAAACGTTGAGATACTCTCCAAGTGGAGTTGGGTCTACATTGAACATAATCGTTCCATGGTGGTAGCAGTAGCCATTGCTCTGGTAATATGCGTGGCCGGAGAACTTCATGCCATCGATAGTGAGGTCATTTCTTCCAGTTTTTTCAGCATTTATACCTAGCAAACGAACAGCTTCGAGGATTACCTCTGTCTGCTTAGGGATATCGTATTCATCTTCTCTTGCAATGAATGTAAAATTGAGGTTTCCAAGGTCGTGATACACAGCTCCGCCGCCAGAGATTCTTCTAGCTAGCTTGCAGTCTCCTTCTCTCATGGACTCAACTCTGCATTCACGCCAAGGGTTCTGGTTCTTGCCGATTACTACAGTGTTAGCGTTTTGCCATAGGTACATAGTAACTTCGCCTTCAGCTGCGCGGAAAGTCATATATTCCTCAGTAGCGAGGTTGATAAACGGATTGGTACAATCAGTTTCGGTATATCTTAATTTCATGTATTTGTAGCTCCTTGCTATCAGATTTAAGTTAAATCAAGCCTAGACAGACAGTCGCGTACAACGCAGGCTAAAATCTGTCCAGGCTTTAATTTTTATGTAGCCGGAGGGAATGTCACTCACTAATCAAAAAAGTGATATTCGACTCGTAAGTAGCTGACCTTCCGGCAAGGTTTTATGAAAACTCATATTTTAGAACTGGTTCTCTCGCTGCCTTAACTTCGTCCAATCTGCGCATTGGAGTAGTAACAGGCGAAGCAGAAACAGAAGCAGGTGAACTGATAATCGAGTCATAAATCTTTCTAAATGCAGCGATTGCATCATCGAGAGTCTCACGCGACTCAGTCTCAGTAGGCTCAACCATGAGAGCTTCGCTTACGATGAGTGGGAAGTACATCGTAGGTGGGTGGATTCCGAAGTCGAGGAGTGCCTTCGCAACGTCAAGTGCGGAGACATTGTTCTCTTTGTGGAATTTCTCGAGGCTCATTACGAACTCGTGCATGCAAGTGCAGTCGTAAGCCATTGGGTATAGATCCTTTAGCTTCTCCATCATGTAGTTAGCATTTAGAACAGCGTTGTGAGCGAGTTCAGGAACTCCATCTCCACCGATGTAAGTGAGGTATACGAGAGCTCTTAAGCTAACGAGGAAATTGCCGTAGAATCCAGTAACGCTGCCGATGCTCTTCTCTGCACGAACGTACTTGCCATCCTTAACAGTTAGGCCAGGTAGGTACTTTCCGAGGAAGTCTTTGCATCCGCAAGGACCGCTTCCTGGGCCGCCTCCACCGTGAGGTGTTGAGAATGTCTTATGTAGGTTGAGGTGGATTACATCGAAACCTATATCTCCAGGTCTTACTAGTCCAATTACAGCATTTAGGTTAGCTCCATCGTAGTAGCAGAGACCACCAGCCTCATGAACAAGCTCTGTAATCTCGAAGATGTTTTCGTCAAAGATACCAACCGTGTTAGGGTTTGTGAGCATGAGACCAGCTGTATTCTCGTTAATCTTAGACTTGAAGTCGTCCATATCGATGCTTCCGTGCTCGTTAGACTTAACAACTACAACCTTAAAGCCTGCCATTGCAGCACTTGCAGGGTTTGTTCCGTGAGCAGCGTCCGGGATTAGAATCTCGTTCTTATGTCCGAGGCCCTTGTCACGTAGATAAGCCTTTATGAGAAGAAGTCCTGTGAACTCTCCTTGTGAGCCAGCTGCTGGCTGGAATGTTACGTGATCCATACCCGTGATTTCGCATAAATAGGACTCTAATGTGTCTATTGCCTCTGTGCAGCCTTCTACTGTTTCAGCTGGCTGAAGAGGATGGATATTAGTGAATCCTCTGAGCGATGCAACTGCATCATCAATCTTAGGGTTATGCTTCATAGTGCAAGAACCTAGTGGATAGAATCCGTCGTTAACACCGTGAGCTTCCTTAGCAAGAGCTGTGTAGTGACGACCCATTTCGTTCTCAGGAACTTCTGGAAGGTTAGGGGCACTAGCTCTCATCGGAACTTCAGGTAGTGTTACAGGAACGTCGCAAGCAGGGAATAAATCCTGACCTCTGCCAGGGATACTTCTTTCAAATATAAGTTTCATTACTTGCTCACCCCCTTAACGATTTCTATTACTTCATCCATCTGTTCCTTAGTATTGAGCTCTGTAGCGCACCAGAGAATCTCTGTGTCGCTTAGCTTAAGTCCGCCGAGGATGCCCTTGTCAGCAAGTGCCTTAAGGATAGCGTCTGCATCAGCGCAAACCGTTACGAACTCATGGAAGAATGGCTTATCGAACTTCATCGAAAGACCTGCGCTTACAAGTCCTTCAGCTAGATAGTGTGCCTTTGATGAGCAAAGCGTTGCAACTTGCTTGATTCCAGCAGGACCAACAGCTGTCATATATACGCCAGCCTTCAGAGCACAGAGTGCCTGGTTGGAGCAAACGTTGCTGCTAGCCTTTTCTCTACGAATATGCTGTTCTCTGGCCTGTAGAGTTAGTACGAATCCACGCTCGCCGCGGGAGTCAACTGTCTCACCGACAAGTCTGCCTACAATCTTACGAGTGTTCTTAGCAGTCGTTGCCAGTATTCCTAGGTAAGGCCCACCATATGCGAGGCCAAGTCCGAGTGGCTGACCCTCTCCGCAAACGATGTCTGCACCGATCTCGCCAGGAGTCTTCAGAACTCCAAGTGCTATTGGATTAACACTCATGATAAGCTGTGCACCAGCTTCGTGAACTATTTCAGCAATTTCGTCAGCGTCTTCGACGACACCATAGTAGTTAGGATACTGCATCAGGAAGCAAGCAGCTGACTTGTCCTCTGTAAGAGCAGTCTTAAGCGCTTCTACATCAGTAACGCCACCGCACTCGCATGCTGGAACAACTTTCACCTCAGTGTCTCTTCCAAAAGAGTATGTCCTTATTACTTCAAGAACTCTAGCATCTACAGTCTCCGATACGTAGATTGTGCTACGCTTACGGTCTTTCGTCATCGCGCATGCTTCTGCAGCTGCCGAAGCACCATCATAAAGCGAAGCATTAGACACATCCATGCCAGTAAGTTCGCATATCATAGTCTGATACTCGAAAATCGACTGAAGTATACCCTGGCTGATCTCAGCCTGATAAGGGGTATAAGCAGTGATGAACTCCTCTTTGCTTACTACTGCATTAACTGCAGCCGGGATGTAGTGATTGTAAGCACCAGCACCGCGGAAAATTGAATCGTATACCACGTTGCGGTTTGCCATTTTCTCCATAATTTGAGCAGTTTCCAGTTCGGATTTACCAGCTGGAATGTTGAGCTCGCCCTTGATTCTAGCTGCAGCAGGGATGTCCTTAAATAGATCATCCCAATCTTTGTAGCCGATATCGTTTAACATCTGGAGCTGTTCTTCTTTAGTGTTAGGAATAAATGTACCCAATTCGAACCTCCTTGTACGAAAGTGTTAAGGTAAATACGGTTTATGCTTCTTCCGACTCTACAAATGCGTCGTATTCGTCTGAGGTTAGAAGCTCCTCTGTCTCAGCTACGTCCTTAACCTTGATTAGCCAAGAACCGTATGGGTCCTCGTTGATTGTCTCAGGTGCATCGAATAGGCTCTCGTTGATTTCAGCAACGATTCCTGTAACAGGGGATAGCACGTCGGATACAGCCTTTACAGACTCGATATCACCAAATGCATCACCAACTGTTACTTCATCGTCAACCTCAGGGAGGTTGATGAATACGATGTCACCAAGGCTATGCTGAGCATAGTCAGAGATACCGATAACGCATAGACCGTCTTCTTCAGCGATCCACTCATGCGACTTTGAATACTTTAAATCTGCCATTTTATTTCTCCTTTTGTATATATTATTTAGATATAAAATATCATTTTTAACAAGTACAGACTATCTTACTGCTCTCTCTTATAGAAAGGAAGCTTTACCATCTCGGCGTCAATCTTTCGGCCACGCACTTCGACCTGAACAGGAGCTCCGATTTCACGCTTTGCCGATTCAACGATAGCCATTCCGTAAGATCCGTTTAGATATGGTAGGAATGTTCCAGAGGTGATGTATCCGATCTTTTCTCCATCTCTATATACGTCACACTCTTCTCTGATAATTCCGCGGCCGGTAACCTTGATCCCAACTCTTCTCTCTTTGAGTGGAGTTGCAGCCTCAATTGCAGCCTTGCCGATGAAATCAGGCTTATCCATCTTGATTGCAAAACCAAGACCAGCGATCTTCGGTGATATGTCATCATTCATATCGTGACCGTATAGTGGCATTGCAGCTTCCATACGAAGCGTATCACGTGCGCCTAGTCCGCAAGGAATCAGACCGTCTTCTTTACCAGCTTCAATTAGGATTTCCCATACATCTGCAGCCTTATCAGCTGGCATATATATCTCAAATCCATCTTCGCCTGTATAGCCGGTTCTGGAAAGAACGCAAGGAATGCCCTTTATTGAGCCATCGAAATTAGCTGTGTAGTAACCAGCAGGGATGAGCGATGGATCAGCAACCTTAGCGAGAATCTCCTCTGCCTTAGGACCCTGTAGAGCGAGCTGTCCCCATTCATCTGAAACGTTTACAACCTCAACGCCCTCAATCTTATGATCAACCATCCAAGCGAAGTCTTTTTCTATATTTGCTGCGTTAACAACAACGAAATAGTCGTCCTCGCCACGCTTGTACACGATTAGGTCATCTACAGTTCCGCCGTGCTCGTTGCACATTGGGCTGTATCTTGCCTGACCAACTTTGAGGTCGGTGAAATCATTAGTTAGTACGTAGTTAAGATATTCAACAGACTTAGGTCCGCTTACGACGATTTCTCCCATGTGGGATACATCGAATAGACCACACGCTGTACGAACTGCCATGTGTTCTTGTTTGATACCTGACTCATACTGAATCGGGAGTAAAAATCCGCCAAATGGTACGATTTTACCACCGTATTTAACATGGGTATCATATAGTGGTGTTTTCTTATCCATCAAGACTACCTCCTTGAGTGTTTTCGATTAGATACATTGAATATACTCAAAATATAGCATAGTAAAACATTGCAATCAATGAACAAAAGCACGACATCAAAAGTTTATTTTGTGTCATGCTTTTTCTTATAGAAATATTAAATATATAACCTGCGCATAAAGTAGATTAATGGGTTTGCATCATAGAGGTATCCTGCGATATAAGAGTTGTTTAATTGTTCGTTTAATGTATGAATATACTGCGGTGCAAACAGCGATGTAAGCGGAAACATGAGGGCAAGGAGCAAAAATATGATGATTGCCCCCTTGATAGAACCGAACAGAAGTCCAACACTTGAGTCCACGGTTCCGAGCAAGTTTTTGCTCTTGCGTCCACGCATAATCCTTTTTCTAAGATGCGAAGAAATAATCCACACAACAGATACTATGAGCGAGAAAGAGATAATCGTAATGGAGAGATTTGTAAATCTATTCACGGTCGTATTGATGCCATCGAGACCAAATGCCTCGAATTTGGTGCGTAGCACTTTAGGGATGAACTGTAGTAAATCCATCTCTTGCCCATTGAATCTCTTCGTTAGCTTGCCCTTCATAAAATCATCGATAGGGAGTGTAAAGAGAAGCGACCTAATCCTATCCGTGTTCAGGATGCCAATTATGACCCCGCCAGAAACCGCAGCCAGCCTAACAAGGGATTCGAGAAACCCTTGCGACTTGCCACGCAGTGCACATATTAAGAAAATTAATACTATTATAATGTCTAATACCATGACTAAATTATCTAACATCTGAGTCATATTATCAATACCACTATTCGTCACCAAAACGGCACAAAAGGGTGCTAGAATGAACTTGTTAAATTATTGCTATTATTTAAGTTTATACATTTTATGGTTAGGGAGGCTATTATGACAGCAGCGGCAGAAAGAATTGCTCAGCTAAGAAAGCTCATGGCAGAGCGAGGCATAGACGCATACGTTATCCCGATGGCAGATTTTCATCAGAGCGAGTATGTAGGCGAACATTTTAAAGCGATTAGATTCGTGACAGGGTTTTCCGGTTCATATGCGACTGTGGCTATTACCAAGGATAAGGCTGGTCTGTGGACCGATGGCAGATACTTTACTCAGGTTCTCACAGAATGTGAAGGCAGTGGCATCGAGCTCATGAAGATGTTTGTTGATGATACACCAGGAACTGTCGAGTGGGTTGCACAGCAAGTCCCAGATGGCGGAAAGGTTGCTTTTGACGGAAGAGTGCTATCGATGGGCGATGGGCAGGCATACGAGGAGGCTTTTGCAGGCAGAAACGTAGAAATTGATTACGAACAGGCTCTAGTCGAGGAAATTTGGAAAGACAGACCAGGACTATCCGAAGAGCCAGCATGGTTCCTAGAAGAAAAGTATAGCGGAGAAAGCACCGGTAGCAAGCTAAATAGGGTTCGTGAGGAGATGAAGAAAGCTGGAGCAAACATCCATCTGGTTGCATCCCTTGATGATGTAGCATGGCTTCTCAATATGCGTGGTAACGATATTGACTTCTTCCCTCTTGTACTAGCATATGTAATTGTTCGAGAGGGTAGTGCGGATTTATATGTTGAAGAGAAAAAGTTAAACGACGACCTCCGCAAGATGCTCAAAGAGAACCATGTAAATGTTCATCCGTATAACGATATATATGAGGATGCTAAGAAGGTCGATGCCAGTGCAACAGCGCTGATTGACCCTATGAAGATGAATTACGCACTTTATAAGAATCTACCATGTAAGGTCGTTCAAGGGGCAAATCCTACGATACTTATGAAGGCTATCAAGAATGAAACCGAGATTAAGAATGTCAGAAATGCAGAGCTAAAGGACAGCGTAGCGCTCACAAAGTTCATCTATTGGCTCAAGAACAACTACGACAAGATGAAGATTACCGAGCTCAGCGCCTCCGAGAAGCTGACTCAGCTGAGAAGTGAGCAGGAAGGATATGTTAGGGATTCCTTCGAACCTCTACATGCATTTGGAGCACATGCTGCGATGATGCACTACTCTCCAACACCAGAGTCGGATGTAGAACTAAAAGGCGGACAGATGCTGCTGTCGGATACAGGTGGTGGCTACCTAGAGGGCTCGACAGACATAACCAGAACTACGATTCTTGGCTCAATCAGCGATGAGATGAAAAAGTATTACACTGCTGTATATAAATCCATGCAGCACCTATCGGCAGCAAATTTCCTATATGGAAATCACGGCTGGTCACTCGACGTACTCGCTAGACAGCCAATCTGGGATTTGAACAAGGATTTTCAGTGCGGAACTGGACACGGCTTCGGCTATCTCGGCAGTATTCACGAGCCACCAACAGGATTCCGCTGGTATATTGTTCCTTCCAAGAATGAGCACCATCAGTTTGAAGAGGGCATGATGGTAACGGACGAACCTGGAATCTATGAAGAGGGTGAGTTCGGAATCCGTATCGAGAACAACTTGCTCACTGTAAAAGGAGAGAAGAATAAGTACGGACAATTTATGCATTTCGAGACATTGAATTTTGTGCCTATTGATCTCGACGGAATAGATCCAGATGAGCTTACTAGATCCGAGAAGGAATGGCTCAACGAATATCACAAGGAGTGCTTTGAAAAGCTTTCACCATATATGAATGATGAAGAGCGCGCTTGGCTCGAGGAGTATACGAGAGAGATTTAGAGCTTTACGTGGAAGAGTAAATTTTACATCTTAACTGATGGGAAAATCTGACAATCGTCAGTAACTTAAGAAATATTTGGGTAATTATTCAGATATTTTGATTAATTTTTGCCAAATGTATATTAAATCATATGGCAGGGATGTATAATAAATGTATATTTGTACATGCATGAATGCACAATAGAAATGGAGGAACATTATGCTTAATAAGTCTAAGCTAGAGAGAGTTGTTGCAAAGATGAAAGAGCAGGATATGCCACAGATGATCATCACTGATCCAGTTAGCATCTTCTATATGCTCGACAAGTGGATTATTCCTGGTGAGAGAATGCTCGCACTATACATCAATGTAAATGGAGATGTACAGCTTGTACTCAACAAGCTCTTCCCACAGACAGAAGACCTTGGTGTACCGCTAACATATTATGACGATATCGAGGAGCCTGTTGGAATTCTAGCTAAGTTCATTGAGAAGGATAAGACTATTGGTATTGATAAGAACTGGCCAGCAAGATTCCTTCTTAAGCTTCAGGATTTAGGTGCTGGAAGCAAGTTCGTAAACGGATCTGTAATCGTTGATAAGGTTAGACAGATTAAGGACGAACATGAGCGTCAGATCATGAGAGAGTCTGCAAAGAAGATCGACGAAGTTATGGATAAGCTTATTCCTTGGGTTGCTAAGGGTCTAACAGAGAGAGAACTAAACGCTAAGTGCGTTGAGCTCTGCAAGGAAGTTGGATTCCAGGGTCTATCATTCGATCCTATCACAGCATACGGCAAGGGTGGAGCTGACCCACACCACGTAACTGATGATAGCAAGGGTAAGTACGGAGACTCCGTAGTACTTGATATCGGTGGTATGTGGAATAACTACGCATCCGATACTACAAGAACAGTATTTATCGGAGAGATTAACGACAGACAGAGAGAAGTTTATAATGTCGTTCTTGAAGCTAACAAGAGAGGTATCGCTGCTGCTAAGCCTGGCAACAAGATGAGCGATGTCGATAAGGCTGCAAGAGACTATATCACAGAGAAGGGCTTTGGCGAGTACTTCACACACAGAACTGGTCACTCAATCGGACTTGAGGATCACGAGGTTGGTGACGTATCTCTCGTAAATGACGAGATTATCGAGCCAGGACAGTGCTTCTCCGTAGAGCCTGGTATCTATCTATATGATGAGGGAATCGGTGTTCGTATTGAGGACATCCTATACATCACAGAAGATGGATGCGAAGTACTAAACGGATATCCTAAGGAAGAGCCAATCGTTGTTCCTGTGGAGAAATAAAAAATCAATTAAAGGGAGAGATCAATTAATGGCAAAGGTTACAGAAGGTTATATGCCTTTTCTCGGTTTCGAAACTTATTACAGAGTCGTAGGCGAGAGAAAAGACAATGGCAAAGCACCGCTCATCTGTTTGCACGGTGGACCTGGTTCAACACACAACTACTACGAGGTTCTAGACAATCTCGCAGATGATGATGATCGTCAGATCATCATGTACGACCAGATTGGTTGCGGAAATTCGTATCTAGATGGTCATAAGGAATTATGGACTCAGGATACATGGCTAGATGAGCTAGAGGCTCTAAGAGAGCACCTAGGACTAGACGAGTGCCATATCATCGGACAGTCATGGGGCGGCATGATGCAGATTGCATATGCTATCGAAAGAAAGCCTAAGGGTGTTAAGTCATTCGTTATTTCCAGTGGACATCCATCAAGCAGCCTCTGGGAGAAAGAAGGTCTAAGACGTATTAAGATGATGCCTCAGAATATGCAGGATGCAATCAATCACGCTCTTGAGACTGGAGATTTCTCTGGAGAGGCTTATGATGAAGCGGTAGCTGAGTATATGCACAGATACTGTGACTACTGGATTGGCGAAGATGCACCAGAGTGCTGTACACGTCCTAAGAAGGCTGGCGGCGAGGCATACCTATACGGATGGGGTCCAAATGAATTCGCCCCTACAGGTTCACTAAAGGACTTCGAATATGTTGATAGACTAGGCGAGATTAAGATTCCTTCGCTTGTATGCAACGGAATCTCCGATCTCTGCTCACCGCTAATAGCTAAGACTATCGCAGATGGAATTCCAAACTCAGAGTGGATTCTCTGGGAGAATGCAAGACACACATGCTTCGTAGATAGACATGATGACTACTGCAAAGTGCTCATCGAGTGGCTCAACAAGTACGACAAGTAATCGGCAGCCCCGAAACTAGCTGATTAATTTGTAGGCATGCAAATATTGCAAAAGAAAAGGCGCAGCAATCGAGGCTGCAAGTAAGAAATTTTATCCTTTGATAAATTCGGCATAGCTTCAGGGAAATCCGGCTATGCCGTTTTTTCTTTACTTGCAGGCAGGTTAACTACATAAATGCAGTTATAGGCGGTTTGAATTCTCTGTTGCCTGCGACTATTCACTTTCTCTGCTTTGAATACGATAATCCTATCAACAAACTCTCGTATAATCTCAGCATTCAACTCTGTGATTTCTACATATTTCTTTACTAATGATAATAAGTACTGTGCATTAAGATTTTCTTCCTTAGCCTTGGGTGGAAAGGATTTAAGTCTTGAGATAAGCTGGTATGTTTTCATAACTCGTGTTTTCGCTCCTTAATCTTTCCTAATAGTGAAAGGACATATACGTCTCTTTTAAGAACCAATTTTTCCTTACAAATCACAGGCAAAGAAAAATATTGATTTGTAAACCAGTGAAGAAAAGTTTTTGCTTTTTATCCCTTCTAACTATCTAAGGGATATTGGAAGATGTTTTTCCGGTTTCTTTTGAAAATTCCTTAAAAACTTTTGTAGAATTTGCCCTTCTACTAGGTAGCCTTGGGAGATAGATAAAATTATGATTATATGGTATAATAACGCTATATTGTTGAAATGTTTACGCAAGGAGATACATAATGGGATTTCCAGATGAAATTAAAAGAATTAGACAGAGGTGCTTTCTGACACAGCAAAATTTTGCTAACGAAATAAAGGTTACATTTTCTACTGTGAATAGATGGGAAGGTGGTAAGGCAAAGCCTAACCTTAATGCTATGAAAAATATAAAGGAGTTCTGCCTTAAGAATGATATCGACTATGCAGGTGTCGAAGAGGCATGGCTTGATTTTAAGGTGGAGAAATAACCGTTATGAATAATAGAACAGATATTGAAAAGAGAATCGATATCTTAGAAGATGATATCGCTAGTATAAATCCTACTCTTCTAAAGCTTCTGTTAAAAGATAAAACTACACGTGGGAATATTATGTGGTGCACTAAAGATTATGAATCTTATGGACTACTCTATAATGAACACGCTCAGATTCAAGTAGAATTAATTACTGGGCATTTTTCAAATGTAATTCAGCCACGAGCAGCAAAATCTAAAATAGTTCAGGAACAGAGAATTAAAAAGAGAGCTGAAGTATTTACACCATCATGGATTTGTAACGAGCAGAATAATCAGGTTGATGCGGCTTGGTTCGGACGAGCAAATGTATTTAATACTCCTAATGGAACTGGCTGGATTACAACAACTGATCAAATCGTTTTCAATGATAAAAAGAAAACATGGAAAGCGTATGTTGATGCTAAAAGGCTTGAGATTACTTGCGGTGAGGCACCATATCTCATTAGCCGATATGACACTACAACTGGGGAATTAATTCCTATTTATGAGCGTATTGGCTTGTTCGACCGTAAAATGCGTGTTGTTAATGAAAACTGCGATAGTGATGAAGAATGGTTGAAGTGGTCACTTCGTGCATTAAAGAGTGTTTTCGGTTATGAATTCCAGGGTGATAGTGTTCTTATTGCTCGTGAAAATCTACTGTATGAATACATGGATTATTATAGAGATCGATTTAAAGAGGAACCACCAATTGATTTACTGAAGACAGTTGCAAACATAATTGCATGGAATATATGGCAGATGGATGGACTTAAGTGTGTGGTTCCATACTCTTGCCATGAAGTAAAAGCACAAGATTATCAGATGACATTATTTGATTTTCTTGATGAAGATAAAGAGAAAGAAAAAGTTGTTCCTTGTCCGGGATGCGAAAAGAATGACATATTTAAGCATAATGGTATTTATTGTCGCATATATGATTGGACTAATTTGAATAAGAGTATTCCTTTTATCGATGTTTTCAAGGAGGAAAATAATTATGGAGAGATTTAATCAGACGCATAGTTATAAATTGATATACGTTTTCAGTATGCCTTACGAAACGCATAAAGGTTTACTCAAGGTTGGAGAAGCTACTCTTACTACAAATATAATGCCTAACAATCTTGTGCCTAATTGTCACGACCTTAATCAGGCTGCTAAAAAGAGAATTGACAGTTATACCAAAACTGCCAGTATGAGTTATAAACTTGAATATACAGAACTTGCTATCAAGCAGGATTTAGGCTATACATTCCCTTTCAAGGACAAGGATGTGCATAGTGTATTGATGAACTCAGGCGTTCACAAGATTCAGCCTAATGGATCTACAGGTGAAGAATGGTTTGCTACTAATCTTGATATGGTTAAAGCAGCTATCAAGTGTGTTAAGGATGGCAAATCTTCAATTTCTTCCGGCTCTGTGGTCAAGGAAACACCATATACTCCTATTGATTTCCGTGAGGAGCAAAATGACGCAGTTGAGAAAACACTCAAAGCATTCAAAAAAGATAATGAAATGCTCTGGTACGCAAAGATGCGTTTCGGTAAAACATTGACTGCTTTAGAAGTAATACGCCGTAGTCAGTATCGCAGAGTTATTATCGTTACCCATCGTCCAGTAGTAGATGATGGCTGGAGTGAAGATTTTAAGAAAATTTTCTATCCAGAACATTCTGAACATGACTACCATTATGAAAGAAAATCAAAGGATTCTGCTTATACATTTGATGAAAAGACAGATTCCGAAAACGATTTAAAGATTCGCAAGCTTGATAATGATGGGACCTACTTTGTTTATTTCGCTTCTATTCAAGACTTGAGAGGTTCACGGATTGTTGGTGGAAACTTTAATAAGAATAATGCAGTATTTGCCCTTGATTGGGATTTAATCGTTATTGATGAGGCTCACGAAGGTACACAGACTGAACTTGGTGACAACGTTATCAAGACATTACGCAAAGACCATACAAAGGTTCTTGCATTGTCAGGTACACCATTTAATCTTTTGAATCAGTTCAGCGAAGATAACGTATATACATGGGATTACGTTATGGAACAGAAGAAAAAGACAGAATGGGATTTAACTCATCATGGTGACCACAATCCTTATGCCGACCTTCCTAAGATGCATATTTTCACCTATGACTTAGGTGAAAAGCTTAAGAAGTATCTTTCTGATGAATATGATACAAAGGCATTCAATTTCCGTGAGTTCTTCCGTGTGTGGTACAAGGGTCCAAATAGCAAGCGTGATTTACCTAAAGGTGCTGTTGAAGGTAAATTTGTTCATGAGAACGATGTTATTGCTATCTTGGATATGATGGTAAAGGAAGATTCAGAAAGTAACTATCCGTTCTCAACTCAGGAATACAGAGATATGTTCCGTCATACTCTTTGGATGGTTCCAGGTGTTAAGGAGGCTAAAGCACTTAGTGAATTATTGCATAATCACCCTGTGTTCAAAAATTTCGGAATTGCTAATGTAGCAGGTGAAGGTGATAAGTATGAGGAAGAACATTCCAAGGGTGCACTTGACCTTGTTCGTAATACTATAAAAAGTAACAAATATTCCATTACTCTTTCATGCGGTAAGTTGACAACAGGTGTAACAGTAAAGGAATGGACTGCAGTTTTAATGCTTTCAGGTTCTTATTCTACTGCTGCTGCACAATATATGCAGACAATTTTCCGAGTACAGTCAGCAGGAACAATCGAAGGCAAGCAGAAAACTGACTGCTATGTATTTGATTTTGCCCCGGACAGAACATTAAAGGTTCTTACTGAAACAGTTCATTTATCATGCAAACCAGGAAAAAGCCAGAAGAAACGCCGTGAAGCAATGATTGAATTCTTAAATTACTGTCCTGTTGTTTCTATCTCAGGTTCAAAGACTAGAAAATATAGTGTTGAATCGATGATGGAGCAGATTAAGCAGATTTATGCAGAACGAGCAGTAAACAGTGGATTTGAAGACGAATCACTTTACAATGACGAGTTGCTAAAGCTTGATGAAATTGATGCATCAAGATTCAATGAACTTAAAGATATTATCGGTGCTTCAAAAGCATCAAAGAAAAAGAAAGAGGTTGTGGTTAATGGTCAGGGTTTAACTGACAAACAGGTTGAGCATATTGATGACCCTGAACCACCTACAGCACCTGCCCCGCTGACACCTGAAGAAATCGCAGAGCGTCAAAAAAAGAAACAAGTTAAAGAAGCACGTAAGAAGGCTATTGATATTCTACGTGGTATTTCTATCCGTATGCCACTTATGATTTATGGTGCTGATGTTCCTATTGAAGAAGATATCGATATTGACCGTTTCGTTAATATTGTCGATGATGAGTCTTGGAAGGAATTCATGCCTGAGGGTGTTACAAAACAGATATTCACAGAATTTACAAAGTACTATGATCGTGATGTGTTCATTGCTGCCGGAAAGCGAATAAGAAAGCTTGCTGCGTCAGCAGACAGAGAAACACCTACGAGACGTGTAATTCAGATTGCAGAAATCTTCCGCCATTTCAAGAACCCTGACAAGGAAACTGTTCTTACTCCTTGGCGTGTAGTTAATATGCATATGTCTGATACCATTGGTGGTTGGTGCTTCTTCAATGAGAATTTTGAGGATGACACACAGGACGAAAAACATCGTCTTGAAGAGCCGCGTTTCGTTGACAGAGGTGAAGTTACATACACTGTTTTCGGTGAAGACGCTCATATTCTTGAAATCAATTCAAAGACAGGTCTTTATCCGCTGTATGTTGCCTACAGTTCATATAAACAGAAAATGAAAGGCATGAGCGATGATGACTGGGAGCCTGAAGAATGTCAGCTGTTCTGGAATGAAACCATTCAGAATAATGTCTTTGTAATTTGTAAAACACCGATGGCTAAATCAATCACAAGAAGAACTCTTTGTGGTTACAGTGATGCCATTGTAAATGCACACTATTTCGATGATTTAGTTAATATGCTTAAAAACAAACCGGAACAGTTCAAGAAACGAGTATTGAAAGGTTCCTACTGGAAAAAGGATGTGAATGAAATGAAATTTGATGCAGTAGTCGGAAATCCTCCGTATCAAGAAGAAGCAAGTGGTGACACTAATGCAAAGAAATCGATATACCATTATTTTATTGATATGGGACAATGTTTGTCACAGCGAGGGTCATTAATTCATCCAGCAAGATTCTTGTTTAATGCAGGAGATACACCAAAAGATTGGAACAACAGAATGTTGAATGATAGCCATTATAAGGTTATTAAATACTGGTCAGATAGCTCCTTAGTATTTCCTACTGTTGATATAAAAGGTGGAGTTGCTATTACTTATTGGGACAAGAAAGAAAATTATGAACCAATAAAACTGTTTACTGCATATGAAGAATTAAATTCTATTTTAAGAAAAGTATTATTATTAAACGAAGTGAGTTTATCTACAGTCATTACAAATCGTGGAACTTACAAATATTCAGATTTAGCATATACAGAACAACCTGAAGAAATGAAAAAGACCGCTGACCGAAGAATTGCACCGAGTTCTTTTGAAAGAATGCCTTTACTCTTTACAGAAAACAAACCAGATGACGGCAATGAATATGTTCAATTATTAGGAAATATTAATGGGGCTAGATGCTACAGGTGGTTTAGAAGAGATTATATTTCTGAAGTTAAAAATTTGTTAAAATACAAAGTTATTGTGCCAAAAGCGAATGGTTCTGGAGCAATTGGAGAAGTATTAAGTACACCGTTAATCGGTACACCGTTAATCGGTTATACTGAAACATATATTTCAATAGGATTAACGGACTCTTTAGAAGAGGCAGAAGCAATTTTGAAGTATGTGAAATCAAAATTTGCAAGAACAATGTTAGGTATACTAAAAGTGACACAAAATAACCCTCGTGAAACATGGCAGTATGTTCCATTACAGGATTTTACTAATTGTTCAGATATTGATTGGAGTAAAAACATTCACGATATTGATTTACAACTTTATGCAAAATATGGTTTATCAGATGACGAAATTGCATTTATAGAAAAACATGTAAAACCTATGGATAGGACAGCATATTATTAAAAAAAATTAAAACTCAATTCCAATGATTTGATTTAGTTGATTTTGCAGAAGTATGGAGAAATACAGTCTAACTATTTCAAGGGCACTAAATTTATAGCTAAGAATGCACAGGTTACACGCACAAGTGAAGCATGATACTGCCACAACATTGATGAGGACAACGCTGTTATGCTTTAAAAAGATAAGTTTAATGAAGTGAATCCATTTGATTATAATAAAACAAACAAACCTGTGTACGGCAATATTTTGAAACTTTTGCTCCTCATTGTAAATATTGCTGAAATTATTAATGCTCAATCTAATAAAAAATGGATTATTGGAAATCGATGGTGCTATAAATTAAATTTGCAAATATTTTAACTATTTCTACGTAGGTAAGGCCTATAATGATGACTAGAGCAAAACGGTAGTTGAAAAGTTCAAAGATAACTTTGAGGATTGTATGGCTATATTCCGTTACCTTTGTAGTGCAATTGAAACTAATACCATCTATAAAGCTATTATTGTAAGGAGATGCTTTTATAGGTTTGTACGGTAAAGTTGTTAAGGAAGTTATGAACGCTCTTAACGATGGTGAGTAAAGGGGTGTGAGTGTTTGGATATAGATAGCTTAACATCAGAGGTTTTATGCCTCATGGAATCAAAACGTGAAGATGATTGGTGGGACTTCAAAAGAGAATATCATCATGATAAAGCTGAATTAGTACATGATATTTTATGTATGGCAAATAATCGACCAAGAAAAGGTTCTTACTTAATTTTTGGAATAGATGATGAGTCATTTTCAATTATAGGCGTTGAGAATGATACAAATAGGCGAAATCAACAAGGCATTACCGACATTTTGAGGAACATCTCATTTGCCGGTAGTGCTCGTCCTCGTATAGAAATTCAAACGATTATCCTTGATAATCATGAAGTTGATGTCTTGATTATTAAAGATAGCCTTGAGGTTCCATACTATTTGGAGAAAGAATATCAAGATAAGGATGTTAAAAATAGTAATGGTAAGAAGTATGGAAAGATTGTAAGACCGTACCACATTTATACACGAGTTGTTGATAACAATACTCCTATTGATAAACAAGCCGATATAAATGACGTTGAGTTTCTCTGGCGTAAAAGATTTGGTATAGACCTTCCAATAATGGAAAGGCTTCACATTTTGCTATCTGAAACTGACAAATGGATTTTTGATTGGGGTAATAAGAAGTATTGTTATCACATTGATTATCCAGAATTTCAAATAATTCAGATTGATGACATGAAACAAGGTTGGTATCCTGCAGCAGCTTTTTATGCTAATCCGGTAATGCATTTTGCAAGACTAAACATTACATATCATAATACTGTGATTTATGAGACTGAATTATGGTCATTCGATCAGTTCCGTAAGTATCTGCCGAAAGCTGATAATTCATATGTTGGTAAGCAAGCAAATTTCACGTATACCTACTATATGCTTGACTCCATCGAAGGAAAAATGCTTAAGATATTTACGAACGGTAGTTGCAATATTTCAAGCAGAGAACCAAACTACAATCAATTACTGATTTTTGAAAATGTAGATGATAAACAATGTTTTGATTTATTTGTTTCAAATCATTTCAATGACCATACTGATGATGAGGTCATGGAGAAATACCAATCTCAAATTCAAGAAGATAATAATACTAATTTAGGTGGGCTAATTTATTCAGCATTTCAAGTTGCTAAAATAGCATGGTTATACGAAGATTGGCTCAAGCAAAAATAACCCACCTACCATTTTTGTACTTGAGCATAAGAAAACGACCACACAGGAGTATTTCTACTCTTGCACGGCCGTTATTTCTTTTTTCATCGCTTAAAGGGTATCAGTTAAACTCGATTTTCATAAATCCCTAACTGAATGCCTCTTTCGCTGAGCTTTTTTCGTGGTCAATTATTTATTTGTGATGGCTATCTTTATTCGTAGTGACCCGATACATATTCAACGTAAACGTCTTTTAGCACCTTTCCTTTAGGGATGTGTGCGCCGGTGCACTGGAAATTTGGATCATTTCTCCTTTTTCGTTACCCCTCAACATATGCTTTTTAATGAGCTTTCTGTTTATCGGCCGTGTCGAACACCTCGCCACATGCACATTTAACACCAACTACTCTTTTTTCGTAGTGTCCCTATGCTGGACCCAGACCTCAAGATTCCAGAGTCTGTGGGTGGAACTGCGATTAAGAAAATAGGAACTGGCGCTTACTCTAACTTCAAGGTGAAGGACCCAGCGGCAACATTCTATGTGCCATATAAGGTGGAACTTCTATCTAACGATGAAGAGGATAAGACAACAGAACTAACTACCGATGAGAATGGAAAAGTTGCTCTAACAGCACTTCCTGACAAGGATGCATGCACGACATTCGAAGGTTGGTTTACGGAAGCTGCGGGCGGCGCCAAGGTAGTGGTACACAGGCGTTTGCCAAGGACACTAAGCTATACACACACTGGCTTGTTAGCCATGATCTTGAGGAGATTGCAAGAACTGAACCTACAACAGACGCTGACGGCAACATCAAATACTGGCACTACAAGAAGTGCAATAAGTACTATCTCGACAGTGCAGCTAGTGTCGAAATTAAAAAGACTGACACAGTGATTCCAAAGATTACTTACACATTCGAGAGTGGAGATAATACTCTCTGGACTAAAGGTGATGGAGATATGCTGTTCGTCGTTAAACGTAGCGTAGATGATGCAAGGGCATTTGACGACTATTACGATGACAAGGTTCTCCTCGATGGCAGTGAGCCTGTAAAGGGCGTTGATTACACTGCTGTAAAATGAAGTGTAAGAGTAACCCTTAAGAAGGAGCTGCTCGAGAAGCAAAGCACAGGCAGTCATACTTTGACAGTTGCTTTCAAGGATAAGAGAGATGGAGCTTCGACCAGATTCACCATCAGAAGCAAGAATCAGCCAGTCGTAAATGGAAGCACATCAAGCTCAAACGGCAACAGAAATGCAAGAATGAAGTATCGCGGATACAGAGTATCTAGAGGCGTTAAGACGGGAGATACAACTGCTCTTGCATTCTATCTAGCTATGTTCGCTATCGCTTCGGGCTCACTAGCGGTTTTTGTGAAGAAGAAAAAAACGTGAAGTAGAAAATCTTCACTGTGGACGTAGATAGAAGAAGCTAAACTATAATAAAAACAGACAGAGTTTCAAAAATTCTGCCTGTTTTTTTATTTTTTGTAAAAAAGCGAATGCACGAAGTGACAAAATCACATTATCTCGGTGTAGTCACTTCGAGGTGTTACTATATATTGTGGTGAAAATTTTTAAAATCCCCAACATATATGGCGCGCAATCTATTGAAAAATTGTCTAAATACGGAAAAAACAAAAAATTTTTAAAGAAAAAGACCAAAATTAGATAAAATATTATCAAATTTAAAAGGCTGAAAATTTCGTCCATTTGACATATAAATATCGATAGACAATAATAAAACCAATGGAAATTAAAGGTTTTGGGATTAGCTATAATATTAAGCCTAGAGTACAGTTAAAGTAAAAGCAATCAAAACCAGATATATTAGTGAACAAATTATCACTATAAGGTGCACTTTAATACGAACCAGGGATCACATATATTGTTTGTTTTAGATTTTATTTAAAAGAAAGGCCTATATGAAAGGAAGGTATCACCAATGGAAGGCAAGAAGAAGGTAAAAGCCGTCAGTCTTGAAACATTCGTATTCTTGTTCATATTTATCGGAGGATTCTCATGGCTAGGACATAAGATGGGCGTCGGCAACATGTTTAAGACCATGATGGCAACAGCACATGACCTCCTCCTCTCCACCGTATTTCTAATAATGGCGATGGCTGTACTCGCTGGTGCTATCAGCGGACTGCTTTCGGAGTTCGGTGCAATTGCGCTTATCAATAAGATTTTTGCACCACTAATGAAACCAATATGGGGGCTGCCAGGAGCGAGTATCACGGGAGCAGTCGCTACATATCTATCAGATAACCCAGCAATTATACCGTTTGCAAAGGATCAAACGTTTACTCAGTATTTCCGCAAGTATCAAGTGCCGGCACTTTGTAACCTTGGAACTTCTTTCGGAATGGGGCTTATCGTTACGACATTTATGATTGCGCAAGGCAAACAGTTTATAGCCCCAGCGCTATTAGGTAATGTTGCAGCTATTATAGGGTCGGTTATCAGTGTAAGGCTTATGCTTTGGCAGACTAAAAAATTCTACGGCGATGAAGCTATGGAACCATATGCAAAGCATTTCTCGGTAGAGGACCTCAAAACTGAAGGAGAATACAGACTTATACGTGAAGGAAACATGTTCCAGAGAGTGCTCGACTCACTGCTAGAGGGTGGAAAGAACGGCGTTGAGATGGGACTTGCGATTATACCAGGAGTTCTAATCGTGTGCACATTCGTAATGATGTTCACATTCGGACCTGGAAAGAGCGGATATACAGGCGCAGCATACGAGGGCATAAAGCTGCTACCGTATCTAGGACAGAAGATTAACTTCATAATCGAGCCACTGTTCGGTTTCCACTCACCAGAAGCTATTTCATTCCCAATCACATCGCTAGGAGCTGTAGGAGCTGCTATCTCTCTAGTGCCTGAATTCATTAAGACAGGCAAGGTTTCGCCTAACGATATTGCAGTATTTACAGCAATGGGTATGTGCTGGTCAGGGTATCTTAGCACACATATCGGTATGATGGATGCGCTTAAATCGAGAGCTCTTGCAGGAAAAGCTATCCTATCTCATACAATTGGAGGTCTTTGCGCTGGTATAGCTGCACATCTACTATATGTACTGCTAATTCACTAGCGATGGTGCAGGTTTATAAAAATTGCGTATTAGATTATTTAACACACATGACACAGAAAACAAGCCAGACACATGTCTGGCTTGTTTTCTTATTGAAAAATGCACGTCTCTATGATAAAGTAAACTGATATGCGAGATAACAATTTCTACATGAAAGAAGCTTTAAAAGAAGCCTATATAGCGGCAGAGCTAGGAGAGGTTCCAGTAGGGGCAGTTGTTGTGAAGGATGGTGAAATTATCGCTAGAGCTCACAATATGGTGGAGGCATATGCATCTTCATCAGCCCATGCGGAGATGCTTGCAATAGATATGGCTGAAGCCAAGCTAGGCAGCAAATGGCTGAGTGGATGCGAGCTGTATGTGACGCTCGAGCCTTGCTCTATGTGTGCGGGCGCCATGGTGCTCTCGCGGCTAGATAAATTATATATAGGAACGATGGATCCTAAGAATGGAGCTGCAGGCTCTATATTTGATATTACTAACGAGGCACAGCTTAACCACAGTATATATGTAGAACGAGGGATACTTGCCGAGAAGTGCGCGGAGGTGTTAACCAGCTTTTTTAGAGAGCTTAGGGTTTCTAAGGCACAGCTTCGCAAGAAGAATATAGATGCAGTCGAAAACGAAGTTGATATATTGGAGGAAAATTAGATGAAAAGAAAAGGGCTAATTGCAGTTCTATCGATGCTTATGGTTGTTCTTAGCACAGCTATGTGCTTCGCAGCAGATGATACTACTTTTGCGCTGAAGTCTTCATACCCTAAGGATGGGCAGAAGAACACTTCAATCGAGAACCTAGGGGTTAAGCTTTACTTTAATCATTCTGTATCAAGTAAGGCAGCGCAGGCCAATAACAAAAATAGTGTCAAGATTGTTGATAAGGACGGTAAAAAGATTCCAATAAAGGTTCTGACTGCTAACGATGATTCCGGACTAGTGCTCGTACTTGGGGACAGCACTAACAAGAAATTCAAGGTTAAGAATAACTCGGAGTACAAGCTCGTAATCGAGAAGGATTTTGTGGACGATAATGGCAATACCCTTGGAAAAGAGACTACTGTAAGCTTTAAGACTTTTAACCAGACTCTGAACACAACTATCAATATGGTTATGATGGTAATAATGTTCGGTGGTATCATGGTTGTGACGATTAGACAGCAGCACAATAAGGATGATGACGATAAGGTTGAGAAGGAGAAATCCGGAGAATCTACATTCAATCCTTATAAAGAGGCGAAGAAGACTGGAAAGTCAGTCGAAGAAGTAATCGCTGAAGAGAAAAAGAGAGTTGCTAAAGCTGAGAGAAGGGCTAAGAGAAAAGGCACAAAAAAGGTTGAGGAGAAACTTGAGATAAGCGAACTTCTACCTAATGTATATAAGGTCCATAAGCCAAGTCCAATCAAAGGCCGTAAAGCAGGGGGCAAAAAATCCTCGAAGTAATTCGAAAAATCACAAATAACATATACATTTATGTATGATAAATAGTACAATATATGCGAGGGTGCACGGCATCCTCGCATTTTTAGAATCTAGGGCGGGATATATGGGTAGAGAAGATATGAAGCCTTCTGAAATAGAACTCAAAGCATATGCGAAAATTAACCTTTCGCTATACGTGCTATCTAGAAGGGCAGACGGTTATCACGATATAAAGTCTTTTATGCAAAGTATCAATATTTTCGATATTTTAAAAATAAGAACTAAATTAATAAATAGTTGCGATTATAATTGTTTTTTTGCAGAAACTAACATATACTTATCATCAACAAATAAGAATATTCCATTAACTGCAGATAATCTAGCTGTCAAGGGTGCAATCTCCGTTATAGAGGCAATTTCTAGTCGATATAATCTTACGGAACTTATGGAAGAAAGAGGCGCTGAGTGCATCTCAATCGAGATTGACAAGAACCTACCCGTAGCAGCTGGGATTGCAGGTGGCAGTGGAAATGCCGCAGTGGTTATGCTCGGCGTGAACCATTTGCTTGGCAGCCCTTTGTCTATGAGGGAGCTCATGGAGGCGGGTGCTAAGGTCGGTGCGGATGTGCCTTTTTCTATAATGATGAATGCATTTCTTAATGCTGATGAACTGAAGGGTCTACCACAGCTCGAAGAGGCGAGCTGCGCTGCGATAGTTTCTGGAATAGGCGAAGTGGTTGAAGCAGTTATGCCGAGACCATATTTCGTGATTTTATTTAACCCTGGCATTGCTGTATCTACTAAGGAAGTGTATGAGGCAATTGACAGGAAACTTGAAGGCGCAGAGCTTGCGCAAAGAGAAGCAGATGTTAATCGCTTCTATAATGAACTTGAGCTGTATACACTTACGCATTACCGAGAAGTGCAGAACTTGGTGTCGCGGATACGCGAGCATTTGCACGCTGATGAAGTTTTGATGAGCGGTAGCGGACCCACCGTGGCAGCTTACTATACCGAAGAAACTAGATTCGAAGCTGACTGTGAGGCTTTAGAATCTGCTAGATGGGTTGAACCGACTTGGCGATACTGGAAGACAAAGAGCGGAGGACTTAACTTATGGAGTTAGATTTTCAGATTCAGAAACCATTAAGAGAGCTAGTGTACTTAGAGCTCAAGAGACGAATTCTAACGGGTGAAATAGATGCGCACACAAGGCTCATGGAAATTGACCTGGCGGAGAAGATGAACGTAAGCAGAACACCTATCAGAGAGGCGATTCGTAAACTTGCTAACGAAGGCTTGGTTGTTATCGAGCCGCGTCACGGCGCATATGTATCTGAGATTTCCATCAAAGATCTAGAGGACGTATTTGAGGTGAGAGAAACTCTGGGCGGACTCGCAGCTTCTATTGCCGCAGTTAAGGCGAGCGATGAGGATAAAGCAGCTTTACAGAAGCTTCTCAGGTTAGGTGAGCTCGCGATGGAAAATGGCGAGATGGACGAAATGGTAGAGTACGACGTTAAGCTTCATAGCTATATAGTGCAGTGCAGTGGTAATAAGACTCTCATCCAGATGGTTAAGCAGGTTCAAGAACTATCGATGAGATTCCGTTACGTATACTATGAGAGCCAGCGCAAGTACATGATTCAGCCGATTGAGCATAAGAAGATTGTAGATGCTATCGTAGCTGGTGATGCGGAAGCGGCAAGGAAAGCAGCAGCAGATCATATCAATACGCTTAGAAAATTTGTCGTAGAGAAAGACAAAGGAAACGGTATGATATAGATATCCGATTGAAATGGGTAGCCTAGAGCTACCCGTTTTTTGTGCGCATTTTGTGATGTTCTCGAGAATATACATAGAAAACACCGATATAGGTGCTGAAAGCCTTGAAAATGACCATGAGTTAGGGAAACAAAACAAAAGTTAATGTTGACTAGCGAATTTTATAAGTGATATATTTGATACAATCAATATAATTATGGAAGAATTAAGACTAGGAGGTTTATTATGAAGTTTTTAGGTAAGCAGAGTTGTGTTGGTATTGGATGCGTTGCAGCAGGATTCCTCGCTGGAACAGTTGGTAAGCTAATCCTTACAAGCAAGGATGCTAAGAAAGTATATACACACTGCACAGCTGCAGTTCTACGCGGCAAGGATACTCTTATGGAGACCACAACAACTCTAAGAGAGAACTGCGAAGACATTTACGAAGATGCTATGGATATGAATGCTGTTCGTTATGCTGAAGAAGAGATGCTAATGGTTGAGAGCGCTAGAGCAATTGTTGAAGCATACGACGAGGATGAAGAAGCTGCTGAGGAGCAGGTAGAAGAAGCTAAGGACGCAGAATAATGCGATTTGTAATACTTCACGAATCGAGCTCTAGGATACGTGTGCGTGTTCCAAAGTACAATATGACTATGGAACAGGCCGATATACTAGAGTACTACCTGAGAAATAAACCCTTCGTCGTGCAAGCGACAGTTCACGATAGAACGAGCGATGCATCGATTAGATATAGAGGTGGCGCAGAGGGAAGAAAGGCTCTTCTCGAGGCACTGAGAGGATTTTCGTTCAGTGACGAGAAGGCTATCGCACTAGTTCCAGAACAGACAAGCAGGGCGCTTGATCATAAGTACCAGGAGAAAATGGTGAGTATGGTCATGTTTAGAACCCTGAGAAATATCTTCCTACCAATCTGGCTCCGTAACGGCATTACAATCGTTAAGAGCGCAGGATTCATCGCTAAGGGTATAAAATCGCTCTCTAAGGGTAAGTTAGAAGTTGCAACGCTTGATGCTACTGCAATTACGGTGTCGATGCTTAGAAATGACTTTGACACTGCTTCATCCGTAATGTTCCTACTTGACGTAGGAGATACGCTAGGCGAGTGGACTCGTCGCAAGTCGGTCACAGATTTAGCAAGCGTAATGTCTCTTAACGTAACAAAGGTATGGAAGAAGACGGAAGACGTCGATGTATTGGTCGATGTAAAAGAAGTAAAGCCAGGAGACAAAATCGTAGTTCGCACATCTAATGTAATTCCGCTAGATGGTAAGGTCGTTGAGGGCTCAGCATCTGTAAATCAGGCGACTATGACTGGTGAATCTATTCCAGTTCGCAAGGAGCCTGGTGGATACGTATATGCTGGAACTGTAGTTGAAGATGGAAGCTGCGTCATAGAGGTTGCTCAGTCTGCAGGTACCGGTAAGTACGACCAAATTGTGAAGATTATTGAGGAGTCGGAGAAGCTCAAGTCAGAAACTGAGGAGAAGGCTTTCCATCTCGCTGATAGGCTTGTTCCGTATTCTTTGGCGGGAACGGTAATAACTTATCTATTGACCAGAAATGCGACAAGGGCACTGTCGTTCCTGATGGTAGATTTCTCTTGTGCTTTGAACCTGTCGATGCCGCTTTCGATGCTTTCTGCAATTAAGGAAGCTAGCAAGTATGATATCTCTGTAAAGGGAGGCAAGTTCCTCGAAGCGACTGCAACGGCAGATACTGTAATATTTGATAAGACAGGAACGCTGACACACGCCACACCGTCCGTAGTAGACATTATTACTTTTGGCGATGCAAAAGAAGAGGAGAGTTTGCGCATTGCGGCTTGCCTCGAAGAGCACTACCCACATTCCGTTGCAAATGCAGTAGTTGAAGAGGCCAAGAAGCGTCATATCTCGCACGAAGAGATGCATTCGAAGGTTGACTACGTGGTTGCTCATGGAATCTCGAGTAATATCGACGGGAAAAATGCGATTATTGGTAGCTACCATTTCGTAGTTGAAGATAGGAAGAGCGTAGTGCCAGATGGCGAAGAGGGTAAGATCGATACACTGCCAACGGAGTATTCGCATCTGTACCTAGCTATCGACGGAGTGCTACAGGCTGTAATCTGCATATTTGACCCTCTTAGAGAAGAGGCTGCCGATGTAATCAAGGAGCTCTATGAACTCGGGGTGTCAAAGGTATGCATGCTCACGGGAGACAATGAGAGAACGGCTGCTGCAGTGGCTAAGAAGCTCGACCTAACAGAGTATCGCGCAGAGGTGCTTCCGGAAGATAAGCTCGCATTTATAAAAGCTGAGCATGCAGCAGGCCGAAAGGTAATCATGGTTGGAGATGGTGTAAACGATGCACCTGCTCTATCTGAATCAGATGTTGGAATCGCTGTAAATGAAGGCGCTGCGATTGCGAGAGAAATCGCCGATATAACGATTTCATCGGATGACCTGCGCAGAATCGTACTTCTAAGAAGAATAAGCATGCAGCTGATGGAGAGAATCGACAACAACTACAAGTTCATCGTTGCATTCAATGCAGGGCTTATTGGACTAGGAGTTGCAGGAATTTTAAAACCTTCCTCATCTGCGTTATTCCACAACGGATCGACTATACTGAGCGGACTATATAGTACAACACCGCTGTTAAGTGAGTCGGAAGAAGATATCAAGGAGTTGGATTATGAAGAAGCATAAGTTTTTCGCATGGGCAACAGTTTTCTGCTTTGCTATGACGATGGTAACTGGATATAAGAAACGCTAAGTTGCGTATTATTGTATCAGGTTAATAATAAAGTTGCTAAAAATTAAGACAGAACCCTTCGGATGATGGGTTCTGTCTTTTTGTGCTTAGTATGCGTAAATCTGCATGATAACCAACATGATATCACAGTTTATTTCTTAATTTCCGCCGAGCTCTGCAGCTTCACGGAAACCGTCATCTCTTTGCCGTCTCGTATTATTCCGAGCTTAACGGTTTCTCCTATGCGGTGACTCTGGATGGCTGAAATTACACCTTCTGCAGTGGATACCTTCTCGTTATCTACGGAGATAATCTGGTCGCCCTTCTTTAGACCTGCGGCCTCAGCGTTTGAGCCATTCACCTCAGCGATGAGAACAGCAGCGGTACTCTTGCCCGTAGTCTTATCCTTGACATCGCCGTCATAGATGGAAATTCCGGCCATCGGCTTACCTGTTATCGTGCCATGTTCGATGATGTCATCGATGGATGAAGCGACGGAGTCGATTGGGATTGCGAACCCCAGACCCTCGATGCCGGTTCCTGAACCCTTGGCAACCACTATTCCGACGAGCTCGCCCTTGCTGTTAAATAGCGCGCCGCCAGAGTTGCCCTCGTTGATGGACGCGTCTGTCTGTATAAGCGTACGAGTCCTATTCTCGAGCTCAATCTTACGATCCTTGGCGCTTATGATGCCAGCCGTTACAGTTCCACCGAGCTTTCCGAGTGGGTTACCGATAACGACAGCTAGATCACCTACCGAGAGTTTGCTACTCCTCCCAATTGTAACGGCATTTAGCTTAGTAGCATCTATCTTGAGGACGGCTATATCAGTCTGTTCATCGTAGCCTACTATACTAGCAGAATAGTTTTTGCCGCTATGAAGTCTAACTACGATAGTCGTAGCTCCGTCAATCACGTGGTAATTCGTGACTATGTAGCCATTAGATTTTACGATAACTCCACTTCCTGCCCCTTCGCTAGTACCACCAGAAGTAGTCATGATTTCAACAACCGCATCGGCATTTTTGCTAGCGATCTCATCTATGGTAAGCTTACCGCCTGTAGCACTCTGCAGAGAGGAGGTCGAAAGGTTTTTATAGGAAGGAGTTCTATTTGAGAAGAACACCACAAGCCATGAACTGACTATCGACGTGAGCATCATCGAAATTATAAGCGTGATAACAAAGAACCTCTTTGTAACATACTTAGGATTCCTCTGTGTCGGAGGATTTCCGCCGTTAAAGTCTGTGGCATAAGCGTGTGCTCCCTGTGCTTCGGGACTTCCATTTTGTCCTGCATATTCATTATGATATGTATAGCCTGTGCCGTTATAAACTCCGTTTTCGGGAGCTGCGTGCTTACCATATGACCCTTCAAATGAGTCATCTGCAGCGTGCTTAGCATAGCTTTCGTAATCACCTCTAGCGAATCTACTTCTCGGTGCAGGGACGTTGCTATTTTCGTCAATCAGAACGAAATTCGGCTCCTCGCCGTCTCTTGGAAGGAAGTCTCCAGCATTCTCTGGTGCGTAGCTACCCCATTCCTTCTTAACTGGAGTGTCTTCGGGAAGCTGCACGTTTTTCACATCATAGATGGAGCCATCATCGCGCCAGTATTCATTAGAATCCTCGTGAATCTCTTCTACGCCTTGTGTATTAGAACCGGCCTCTGTGCAGCGTGCATCCTGCGCATCAGACCGCTCATCAACCTGATTAGAATTATCATTTTCTGTCGGAATAGCATGATCAAAATCGCTCATAGATATTCTCCTTGAATAATAGTTTAGTCTTGCTGTTATTATATAGTGAAAATAATTTTTTCATAGCAATTTATATGTATTTTATGTGAGAAATTGCCCCAAGTGTGACAATATAAGTTGCTGAACTATATACCAAAGTAGTATAATCTATTGATATGATTTATGCATGATTTGCATTCTAATTTAGTTTACAGGGGGTACAAAATGCATTGCGTTTACAAGGTAACAGATAAGATTTGGTGGATTGGCGGTAACGAGCGTAAGCTTTCAGTCTTCGAAGGAGTTATTCCTATGAACGATGGTATGGCGTACAATTCATATTTTATAGATGACGAGAAGACAGTTGTGCTTGATGCAGTTGATAAATCAGTTTCAGGCGTTTTTTATGAGAATGTTGATCACATGCTTAACGGCAGACCACTCGACTATGTAATTGTGAATCACGTTGAGCCAGATCACAGCGCTTCGCTAGAAGAACTAATTATGAGACATCCAGAGGCGAAGGTAGTCGGCAGCAAGAAGATCAAGGCTATGGTTAAGCAATATGTGACTTGGGATGTTGACAAGTATTTCGAGGAAATCAAGGAAGGCGACGAGCTATGTACGGGGTCGCACACCTTCACATTCTACATGGCGCCTATGGTTCACTGGCCAGAGGTAATGGTTACTTACGAGAAGTCAACAGGTTCACTGTTCTCGGCTGATGCGTTCGGAATCTTTGGCGCACACGATGGAAACATCTTTGCTGACGCTTACGATTTTGAGCTAGAGTGGCTGCCATCAGCACGTAAGTATTACACAACAATTGTTGGTAAATACGGAACTTTCACCGAGAAGCTTCTCGGCAAGGTTGGCGGTCTTGATATCAAGAGGATTTGTCCGCTTCACGGATTCATCATCCGTAAGGATTTTGAGATATATATAAATGCATACCTAACTTGGGCGCGTTATGAGTCCGAGGAGAATGGCGTTCTCATTCTATATGCTTCACCTTATGGCAACACCAAGAACGCAGCTGAAATTCTAGCTTGTGAGCTTGCCGAAGATGGCGTTACTCGTATGAAGCTGATGGACGTATCGCACTGGGATCCAATGGATGTGCTCCCACAGGCATTTAGATACAACCACATCGTAATTGCTTGTACAACATATAACAATGGAATCTTCGTCAAGATGGAAGAAGCTCTCGGAGAGATGAAGTCTATGGGAGTATGCAACAAGAAGGTAAGCATCATAGAAAATGGTTCGTGGAATCCAGTGAGCGGAAAGCTCATCAAGGCGTTCTTTGAGGATATGAAGGATATCGAATTTGTAGGGGATATCGTAACAATTAAGTCCTCAGTGAAGGAGGATTCCGCACAGGCTGTTGCAGAGCTAGCGAAGGTCATCGCAGCATCTGTACAGGCTCAGGCATAAGAGGGAATTAATGGCAGAGAAGAAAAGTATAAATCTAGTAATCTCAAATAACCAGTATTCTGAGAAGCTCATTCCTACTGGACAAACATATAAGCGTGTACTCATACTGGAAGATAATATCGAAGTGACTACTGAGGGATTCTTATACAACAAAGGGAAATCCATGTACATCACATATGATGAGGTTGCAGATGGTGGACTAGAGAATACCAAGACCATAGTGAAGCTCGAAGGTGAGGATAAGCTCCAGATTAGAAGATACGGTAAGGATGACGGTGCTGGTATGATGGATATGCATCTTGAAGAGGGCGTGCTCAATATCACGAGGTATGTTATACCTACTGGTAATCTTGAAATGGAGATTTACACCAATAAGATTGAGAACTCGCTTGATGAGGATGGATTTGGGAAGATTTCTGCGGATTATAAGATTAAGATGGAGCCGTACGTCAATCTCAGGAACAAGCTTGAGATTGAGGTTAAGCCTTGCTAATGCATAATATCTAGTGGGGCTTTCGACTATATAGGGTTAATTATTGTTGTTTAATTGGATTTAGAAAGGACCAGAAACAAATGGGAAGTGTCGGTTTTAGTGCGGAGAAGTACATCGAAGAACAGTCAAAATATATCTTGGAGAGAATTCAGGCTGGAGACGGGAGACTTTACCTCGAATTCGGAGGGAAACTCGTTCAGGATAAGCACGCGATGAGAGTTCTGCCTGGCTTCGATGAGAATGCCAAGATTAAACTTTTGAACCGCATGAAGGACCAGACGGAAATAATCATCTGCATATATGCAGGGGACATAATTTCCAGCAAGACGAGACAGGATTTCGGGATTACGTACGATCTCGAGGTAATGAGGCTCATCGACGCTTTCCGCAGTTATGACCTTGAGATAAATTCGGTTGTCGTGACTAGATACGAGAATAATCCAGCGGTTAATATGTTTATCAACAAGCTGGAAAGAAGAGGCATTCGCACTTACAAGCACAATTATACTAAAGGATATCCGACGGATGTCGACACTATCGTCAGCGACGAGGGATACGGTGCTAATCCTTACATCGAGGTTACTAAGCCGCTAATAGTGGTTACCGGTCCTGGTGGTGGTTCAGGCAAGCTGGCGACTGCTTTATCTCAGGTATATCATGAGTGTAGACGCGGGACTAAGGCAAGATATGCTAAGTTTGAGACTTTCCCGATTTGGAGTATTCCACTTAAGCATCCTGTAAATATCGCTTATGAAGCGGCAACAGCAGATCTTAAGGATGTGAACATGATAGACCCATTCCACCTGGAGGCATATGGGGTTACAGCGGTCAACTACAACAGGGATATCGAGGCATTTCCAGTTCTCAAGAGGATTCTCGACAAGATCACAGGCGATGCGAGCGTATACCAGTCTCCAACTGACATGGGAGTTAACCGTGCGGGTTTCGGCATCATCGATGATGATATCTGCCGCGAGGCGGCTAAACAGGAGATAATCAGAAGGTATCTGCTCGCTGAGGTTTCGTACAAGAAGGGTAAGATTGACGAATCCGTGCTGGAGCGCACGAAGCTTCTCATGGAAGAGGTTGGTGCTACTCGTTACGATAGAAAAGTCGTTGCGCCTGCAGAGGAATACGCAGAGATGAAGCGCGCAGAGAATGAGCGCTATGAGAATGTAATCGTGGCAGCTATCGAGCTACCTGATGGTAGAATCGTTACGGGCAGAAGTTCGCACAGGATGGCAGCTTCAGCAGCTATGATTCTCAACGCTGTAAAGACTTTAGCAGGTCTTGCTGATGACATTCCAGTTATCTCGGCGCAGGTACTAGAGAACCTGCAGAAGATGAACGTAGAATTTTTCGGGGATAAATCCGCACTCAACTGCGAAGAGATTATCATGGCTCTGACTATGTCGACTATGACTAACCCTACAGCAGATTATGCACTCAAAGAGCTGTATAAGCTGCGCGGCTGCAGAGCTCATAGCACAGCAATTTTAAGCGATAGGGATGAGCAGACACTGAAGTCGCTGGGAATAGACATGACTTCAAACCCAGAGTTTTCAACTAGTGATCTGTACTCGAAGTAATTGATTTATAGAGGGATATATTGGGCAGCAGTTCTATTCAGAGCTGCTGCTTTTTGTCCAAAGTGAAGCAGGAAGGAATAGATATGGCTGCAAAGCGCAGTTTAGATAAGAGCTATGTTGTTCGAAACATCAGGCAGAAACAGAGATTCAAATACAAGCTCATATTAGAGGGCATAGCGGTTGGTTCGATTGTCGGACTTGTTATTGCGCTGTTCAGAATCATGATTGTGAAAGCTGATCATACCCGCCAGATAGCAGTTCATATGGTTAAGGTGAGGCCGGTATATGCATTTGCAGTTTTACTGCTGCTGGTTCTAATCGCCTGGATTCTTGATAAGCTCATTAGATTTGAACCGGATATCTCGGGGTCTGGCATCCCGCAAATCGAGGGTGAGCTGAAGGGTCTTGAAGATCAGAACTGGCGCAAGGTGTTAGCTGCTAAATTTGCGGGATGCGTTCTGGCTATTGGCGGCGGCTTGGCTCTCGGTAGAGAGGGCCCGAGCATTCAGCTGGGTGGCATGATAGGCAAGGGCTTCGCGCGCCGGAAGAATGCGCTTCTGACTGAGGAGAGAATGCTGATGAGCTGTGGCGCCGGCGCGGGCCTAGCCGCCGCGTTTGGAGCTCCGCTAGCTGGAGTGCTATTTGCTCTTGAAGAGCTTCACAAGAACTTCTCAGCAGAAGTTCTTGTATCCACGATGGCAGCTAGCGCAGTTGCTGACTACATAGCTGTCAATATAATCGGACTTAGACCGGTGTTTGATTTTGATGTTGAACACAGAATTCCATTACGCCTATACTGGGCAGTAGTTCTGCTTGGCGTAATACTTGGAATACTCGGTGTTCTATACAATAAGCTGCTAGACAAGATGCAGGATTTCTTTGATAGGTTTGATAGCAAGTTCATCAGTATCGGAATCATGCTGATGATTTCATTCCTCATGATGTTCATCTATCCGACTGTGCTCGGAAGTGGAAATAACCTCGTGAAGGTCATCAGCGATGGCAAATTCACACTGATAGCACTTGCCATACTATTAGTCGCAAAGCTGTTCTTCTCGACAGGTAGCTTCGGAACGGGAACTCCCGGCGGCATCTTCTTGCCACTACTCGTCATCGGAGCAATTACGGGTGGACTTTACTCTACATTTTTAAGCGCGGCATTTGGCGTAGAGGAATACTATATCAAAGGCTTCGTAATAATTGCGATGGCAGGTTTCTTCGCAGCTATCGTAAGGGCTCCAATCACAGGGGTTATCCTCATCACAGAGATGACTGGAAACTTCATGACACTGCTATCACTCGTGGCAGCATCGCTCGTCGCATATGTAGTCGCAGATCTACTTGGCGGAGAACCAGTATACGATCAGCTTATGCACAGGAGGCAGCGAAAGAAGGTGGAGAGCGGATCAGGCACACCCGACCATGATTATTTGGCGGATGTCTATAGCAAGAGTGACAAGAAGTACGTCAAGAAGCGTATCTCGATTAGAGAACGCAAGGTCGTAATCGATTCTAGCATTCATATCGGTTCAATGATGGATGGACACAAGGTCATGGAACTTGGGCTTCCTGAAGGTAGCCTGCTTGTCTCAGTCATGAGAGATGGCAAGGAGATAATTCCGCATGGTTCCACTATTCTAAATGGTGGTGACGATCTAGAGATACTGTGCAGGCTCAAGGACATTGCAGCAACCGAGGCGGTCCTCGATGAGAAGTGCAAGGCGATAGATGTTGAGTAAATCGTATTTAGGAGTGGACCATTATAAGAACGGTATTTTAATAAATTAAAGTTTCATAGGCTCTAAATATAAGAAAGAGGACGTATTGCATTCTGAACTGCCCACAATTTGGATAGTTTAATTAAGTTGCTCTAGATGACTGAATCCTGTATTGCACAGGACTCAGTCCTTTTAATTTGCACTTAATTCAATCGTCAGTGTATGATTCAATCTCAGAAATTAGGTGTTCTGTAGATTTGAATTC
>ERZ773254.177-NODE-177-length-41724-cov-16.525763_pt1 | contig 41724 bp, 25 predicted proteins | sample MGYA00580516_ERZ773254 | MGnify/ENA primary metagenome ERZ773254 (study PRJEB29015, sample SAMEA2738158) | human oral metagenome | biome: human oral; feature: human-associated habitat; material: saliva | place: China | collected 2192 ...
CCCCGGGCTATCAAAAGAACAACTCGTACCGAGTTGCACCATGAGGGCATTTATAATGGAATACACATTCATGGGCATATTAATATAAATTCCACGGCGTTGCATCGTTGTTATATTCTCAATGGCAAATACATCCATGGAAATATTGGCACCAAACCTACGACGTTGCACCACGAAAGCAATCACAATATTAAACACATTCATCGAATAATCATCACAATACAAACAATATTGTAGGTTGAAAACATTCATAATGGCAAATACATCCATGGAAATATTGGCACCAAACCTACGGCGTTGCACCATGAGGGCAATCACAATATTAAACACATTCATCGAGAAATCATTATAATACCCATGGCATTGTACATTAACAACGTTCAACATTCAGAATAAACGCATTGGATAGTTATCATGAAACAAATGGTATGATGAACTAACCCTGTTTCAAGGTGCATACCATTTCTAATTTATGACGATTCAATAACACAAATCACATTAATCCAACAGCTATAAAGGACAAAATGATTTGACATAGATTGTGCGGTGATTTGACGCTTATTACACGCTAAAATGACGTGAATTGTGATGTAAAATGATGCAAAACACAATATCAAATCTCATCTTTTAGCTATACATCTCATTAGGAAACTTATGCAAGAGAATGCTGCTTAAACCATAAATAACCTTATTTTTGGCATCAATATTTTGTTCTTGATTATTATTTTCCTATTTTTGTAGAAGAAGATTTCCATGCCAGCACGGACAAGAAACATTCAATTCATGTCAGTATGCGATATTATATGCAACATACTATCTAACCATTCACCCTATAATGACCTTAAAACCAAAGAAATGAAAAAGAAAGAAAACAAGAAAAAAGATAGCCAATTATCCTCCACTACCACTCGTTTTATCACGGAAGAAATGCGGTTATTGAAGATAGGTCCATGCTTTATGTCGACCGACATAAAGGAGATTGGACTTGGTCTTGTCATCGTTGGGCGCATACATCAAAGTGGAAAAATCAGCATTGCCTTTTTCCTTGTTGACTCGTTGTGCTTGGGTGTGAAAGATTGTGGTTATAAACTATATCTCAAACAAAGTGAAATTGAGGACATACTAAATATGTTTTACAACTTTGATTTTAAGCCATGTTCTTATGAAGAGGCGCATAACATGATCTATGGTGCCGTGCATTTTGCCGAGAATGGTGGTATTAAACCTAATGAGAACTTTGAGTTGATGAAATATTTCTTGGCAGAAGACAATGCAGAGATACCTCACATCGCATACGAATTTGGCCGAAATGGAGAACATTATCTTTGTGCAAAGGACAAAGAAGAACTTAATCGGTTCCTACCCTTGCTCCAAAAGGCATTGGGAAAAGATGTTGAATATATTATACTTGATGAAGATACAGAAGAAGAAGAAATAGAAGAATATTTAGAAAGAGAGTCAGAATACACGTTCAAAATCCCAGATTATCCACGCCAAGTGACGTTGATTCATCCGTGGGTATACAAGGAACTTGCAAAAGAGTATGACAAAGGACTGCCTGACGAGCAAACCTTCAGTAGACTGTTAGACCTGCCTCACGACGAGTTAAGACACGATTTAGAACAAATTATCCTATATAAATTAGGACAGTTTCATCGTGTTCCAGTAAAGAAACAAAAGGAAGATTCGGTGGTTTTAGCAGCCGTCATCTTGCTTTCTGTAGTGGGTAACGAAGAAAGTCTTGGCTGTGTGTTAGAGTGTTTGCATCAACCTGAGGTATTCTATGACTTGTATATTGGCGACTTTATTGTCGAATCTATCATGCCATCACTTTATTTCACGGGCAAAAATCAGTTAAAGAAACTCATGGAAGAGATGAAAATACCAGGTCTTTATCCTTTCGCCAAGTCGGTAATCCCTGAAGCTGTTCTACGCATTGCTATCGAAACACCCGAGAGAAAGGCTGAAGTCGTGGCATGGTTTCATGAACTTTTGCAGTTCATTATCCATGATCCACAACATGGAGCAAGTGTTCCGCCTGTATTAGTAGGCTTGATTTTAGATGATATAATAACGCTAAAAGCTTTTGAACTCTTACCAGAATGTAAAACGATTATTAAGGAAAGACTGGCTGACAAAGATACTTTCAGAGACTTGAAAGACATCGAACAGCTGATGATTAATGAAAATAAACAGATGAAACTCACGTTAGACTACAGAGATATCATTAAGTGTTTGCGTGGTGAAAAAAACTCTTTCGGCGTTGAAATAAACTAAATCATAATAGAACTACAGAGATATTACATGGGAACAACCATGGACTAAAGATGTGATTTTCGTAAACTTGTGAAAGGAGACACCACATTTATTTCGATGATTAATCTCTTCTTAAAATGACAAACGACCGTAGTGAGGCGCAAACAAAAAACAAAAGAGAGCCGGAAGAATGATTCTTTCGGCTCTCAACGCTTTGGTTAAGAAGATTGATATGTCTGTTATTTCAGCTTGAATGTTGGTTGATCAAACGACTTTGCGCTTGCTGTTGTGGGCTTAAATCTATAGAGATAGATATTTGTTCCCATCAAATAGTAGGCTTTATACGAATCGTTTGAGAACTGAGGTGAATCAAAAGTACCAAGGATTAGCATGGCAGGCTTACCGAAAGTCAATACCGTTCCATCGAGATCTGCCACCTTTTTAGTTACTTCTTCGCTATAGTTGAACTCACCAGAGATTAGATTTGACGGTGAAAGACTTAGCTTACTTTCAGATGCTCCGACTACTGTTCCGATGTAATATTGCTTGAACTTGCCAGCTGCTTGACCAGAAGCAATAGACAAACCAACATTATCGGCGTCGTAAATCACAGGTACTTCTACTCCAGAATTACCTACTTTAAGCACATAAGCATCGCCTTTCTTCTCTAAAGAAGCATTGTATAAGGTAGTAACCTGCTTGTTATTCTTGTCTTTTTCGTCAATCTGCAAATAATACTTACCCTTCAAATCCTTATCGAAGTTCACCTGAACGACCTTCACTTTCTGTTTACCAGCTTCGCTCTCTATAGTGAATTCACCACGACGTAGATGCCCTTCATCATTCTTTGTAGTAGTAATGGTCAATGCACCATGCTCATATTTTGGTGTAATCCAACTGTCACTTGATGACACTTTAATACCAAAAGTACTTACAACCTTATAGGAAACGCTTCCTGCCTCATCATCCATCACGATAGTTCCAGGCATATCTAACTGAGTGTAAGGACCGAGTTGGTCGATTGCTACCACTGTAGAGTCAGCATCAGATGTCTTGATAACCACCGTAGTGTGACGTGACTGCAAGTCGCGATTAGGCTCAGTTGTAACAGTAACCAAATTGCCTTTGGTTTGCGTTTTGGCCCAAGAAGCATTTGCATAAGCGTGAGTTACATTGCCTTCTACATAGATACTATCAGTACCTCCAAGTGCATCGAAGGAAGTATTAGCCTCTAACACTTTCACAGAATGCGTGTCGATGTCATTCGTTATGTCGCCTTTTTCACAGGCTGTCAATAGTGAAAGACAGCCCATGACACAAAAAGCGTGGAATAATATTTTATTCATATTCGTTTGTTTTAAGCGTTATTGAATCTTCTTCATACCCTTTATATAAGGTATTTCGGCACTACCATTGACCTTAAGTGTTGTAGATTTGCCCACTTCATTATTGCCGTCATACTCTACAATGACGAAAGAGTCGGTGTTAAAGAACACGCCATAGCTTGGAGTAAACGTGAGATATACCCCCTGTTTTGACGTATCTTTGGCAATGTTATAACCCAACATATCAATTCGATAATAGAAACCTCCATCGGCTAATGCCATTGCACACATCCAGAACTCATGGCCATTAGCAGCTGTATAGATGCGTTCTGGCTCCCACTTCAACGTTCCGTCCTTCTCCTCATAAGTGAAAGTGAGGTGGAAATCAGGTGAAAGTCCTTCGACCTTATACGTCTTTCCGTCTCCTGAAGCAACTAACTTCACTGGGATAGAAGCGTTTTCATACTCGAAGTTATAAGTTCCAAGATAGTCTTCATAGCGCATAAAGTCGGCGTGAAGAACAATGTTTGATGCCCCAGGATCAGTCGAAGTAAACGTTAGTTTGTCGTTATCATACGTGAAATGTTGTACCTGTTTACCATCTATTGTCACGGGAGATTGCAGTTCAATTCCATTCGAAGTAAAGAAGAACGGAACTTCCTTTTCATTGCCCTTATAGCTTAAACTAAACCTACGATCAGCCGAAATCTCGACATTAAACGTATCCTTTTTGTTCGTATAATAGTAATTTTGTTTAACCTCTTCAGCCACTTTCTGCATTGAAGTGACGTAATTTTGCCAGTTGACATCATCTTTCAGGCGTGTCATGACCATCTTATTATGGAACTTCTTGCCTTCAAGGAAGATGGAATCATTCGTAGTTCGCTGAATGATGAACTCGTAATCTTGGCCATGTCCATCACCATCCATCTGAGAAGGAGACGAAAGCATGTGGAAGATCTTATTGTAAGTGTTAATCGTTAACACTGGTCCCATGTCCTTGATAACATCATAACTTGATGAAGAAGTCTCTTGAGGCTGAGCTATATCGCTTGCAACAGTGACCTTACCATCCTTGAATTTCATCAGATATGTATAGCCTCCGCCCTCATAATCAGCCTCAGTCCACAGATGAAGTTGCCATCCGTTGTTTGCTGATTCAAGTAGAGCGATATCAGCTTTTACAGCTTTTTCCACTCGCTGTGCAGCCGATTCGTCAAATACAACATCGTCATCGTGCAAACAAGATGTCAGCATCAATGTCGCAAGGAGTATCTGAATACTGAATATTATCTTTTTCATAAGCTGCTTTTCTTTTAGTTTAATTTGTTCAAATCAAGTTGATTAATCTCAGAAGCCCTACGGAGTACGATGCTACGTAGCTTGTCGATATCAAGTTTCCACGAATCTTTCATGTAGGAACGGATAATATCAAGCTTCGCCTGTATATAGGGAGCACCTTTCGAACCCGCTCTACGCATGAGTGCTTGCCAATCACTTGGCGATGTCGTTACATAGACAGAAAGCATCTCTGCAAAGTCTTCGATAGGCTCACTCATAGCATAAGGCGTCACAAAGCCTCTTTGATTGGCCTCCCCTTGCTGTATTTGATACCAGTCACCACTTACATAATTGCCCTCAGAGATATGCTGAAAGTTCTCATCATAAGGTATCTTCTGATTCAAAATGTGGGTAAACTCGTGATGCATCGTATGGAAATAATACTCGTTTAACGTAGCATAATCTCGCAAAGTGGCATCAGTCAAGCGGTTAACCATATACAAAGTAATGACTAAACCGCCTTCAGCGGTTCCAAGAACCATGGTTCCATCTCCACTATTATAAGCCGCAGAACCAATCAAATGGATAACTCTTGGAACGTTTTCCTTAACGAAGTCTGAGCCAACACATTCTGCATAAGCATCAAACCAAAGGTATTTCGCGATGATAGCTAACTTTGCTGACTTCGCAGAATCAGCTGGAACAAGATGGTATTTCATATCACTATAGATGTCTTCCATCTTGTATTTGAAGTCAATATTATACGGATAAGTATAATTATCAAGTAGCCATTTGTCGAAATTATCACGCTTTACGGCCTTGTTTTGAAAGATACTGTCTCCTGAAGGATTATCTTCTGAGCATGAAGCAAAGCTTAGTGACAGGATTGCTGCTAAGACTAATAAATATATTTTCTTCATCGTTTACTCATTTAATAATGTTATTTGTTTCTTGGATTGGCTGGAAGTCCAGCAGTAATAACATCCTGCGGCAACTGAATTGCACGTCGTGGATCATCTTCTTTCATTGTATCGGTGACAGCAATAACCTTTCGACTGTCATTCAAAGTACGGCGATACATTACTATTCCGTAACGTTTCACGTCCTGAAGTCGCCATCCTTCGCCCACCGTCATTATGCGACGGAGTTGTAAAATCGCTTGAAGAATCGGTTCTTGTGTTGTAGATTCAATGCTGAACGCAGTGTGAAACTTCTTCTTCGGCGTAGGTTCTGTGGGCGTATAATAGTTTATTCCTCGATAAAAGTCTTGTATTCCAGTGAGTGTAACACTAAGATTTCCACCCGAAAAAGCCTTTACCTCTGTGTTCAAATCTTGCACAGCTTCAGCATATTTGCCTAACATGGCATTAGCTTCTGCCCGTACAAGCAACGTCAAGTCAGTCGTAAGAACAGGATATGCAGTGTGAGAATAGCCGATACGAGCCTGTATATCCGTGTATTCGAAAGCGTAAGGAATCTTATTTACGAAATACTTTGATAGGCTGTTATTATTCCATACTGTATAACCGAAAGACGAACTACTTCCCCAAGGGCCTTGAGCTTGCAGGTCTTCTTTTTCAGAAATCAACTGACCATGAGCGTATTTAGCAGCAAAGTTGTATGGTCCGAGGTAAGCGCCAGCCTGAGAAAATGCCGTTTGTATCAAGAGATTGGCCTGACTTGAGATATTAACATAGTTGTTAGGTGCCACCTGTCCGTTGCTGGAAAGACTATAGAAAGCTTTCCAATCACGTAGTTTTGCTGAAGCATCTGTACCGAGTACGCGTGTAGCATAAGCCACTGCTTTATCATATTTCTGATAGTAGAGGTTGAAAAGTGCCGCAAAAGCATAGGCTGCATTACGTGTAAAGTGGTACTTAGGACGAGCATAATTGTCCGTCACTAAAGGCAAACCTTCTTCTATATCACGGTTCATCTGATCATAACAAGCTGCTAAAGTGCCCCTTTCATACTTTGTTCCAACCTTTGTTTCAGGTGCCATTGGATAGGGAATTCCCATGGCTTTGGCAGCTGTTGTAGCATTATAAGCAACGCAAAATGTATTTGTCAATTGAAAGGCAGCAAACGCTCTACAAAGCAAAGCCTCACCTTTCGATGCCTGATATTCTTCAGTGTTGCCATTATCTTCTATTGCTTTCAATGCTGTATTGGCTGTAGACATAGCCTTATAAAAGCTATTCCATAACTGTTGTGGTGTCTCATCGTCGTCTACTTCGGTAATATCGTCCCAAGAATATGCTTGATCTTGGAAGCGACCTGCACTCGTCCAACTCGTTACTTTGAAGGCATCTGTGTTGTCAGAATACATTTCTGTGAGCAACGCGGCATTGCGTTCAGGATATGCAGAAACAAGGAATTTCTGCACCTTCTCCTTACTATTAAGCTCCATTCTGTTGTCAGGGAGCTTGTCAAGATAATCATCACATGAGCTAAAGCCCAACGAAACGGCAGCCAATGAGATGTATATATAAATCTTCTTAATGTTCATAACCATAATTTTTCTACGTTTATAATCCTAATTTTAACGTCATTGTGAACTGGCGAGGGATAGGAGCTGCAACACCACCAGCGTTAACAAACTCAGGATCTTGACCGTTAAGCTTCTTATCTGCATAGATAAGGAAGAGGTTTGTTGCCTGGAGTTTCAATGAGAGATTCGTGAAAGGAGTAGCTTGAAGCAATGTTCTTGGGAACTCATATCCCAAAGAAATCTCCTTCATTCGAATGAAATCACCTTTAGCAGTGCGGTTACTGGTGTAGTTATAAGCATTATATGCGATTCTCAAATTACTGTCGTCACGATAATCGCGATAGGGTAATATTCCAGGAACAGAGGTTCTTTTCTCATCACCGGCCATTGTCCAACGGTTCTTAAACTCTTTAGTCATCGCTGTAAGGTCGTTATATCGCGCGCTGAAAACAGGGTCAAGACGAACAAAACTGCCAAAAGAGTAAGTCACAAATACATTAAGTCTCCAGTTCTTCCACTTCAATTCATTTCCTAAAGAGCCTGTAACAGTCGGCTCAGTTGGGCCTTCATAGATAAGATAACTATTATCCGTTCGGTTCTGGAAGTTTATATTTGTAGAGGTCAACTGACCATTTTCGTTCAGATAAGTAGGTATACCATGGTCGGTAAGTCCTTGGAATGGCATAGAGAAGATAGCGCGATGAGGATATCCTTCCATTGTAAATCCACTACTTGCTTCACCACTTATGAGGTCAATGGTACGCGCATGACTCATCAACGACGTTACTTTTGTCGTTACATGTGAATAAATAAGGTTAGTTATCCACGTGAAGTCGCGATTCCGGATGTTTGTCGTTTGAATTGAAAGTTCCTGACCTTGTGACTTCATTGAAGCCGTATTGGCATATCGAACAACTTGTCCGCCAATACCTTGTGTTGCAATCGGACCAATCAAATCAAAGTTGTTACGCCAGAACAAGTCAAAAGTCACATTGATTCGGTTATTCAAGAAGCCCAACTCTGAACCGATATTAAACTCATGTTTCTTCTCATACGTGAGCTCAGAGTTCTCTAATTCGCTAATCTCTATACCCGTTTCTTTGTCTGTTCCGAATATTCTGTACGGCGTATATGACTTTAAGATTACTGTTGAATTTGTGTAAGTAGAAGGTCCTGGGTCTGCCGTGAGCGAATAAGATGTACGCAACAACGCATGTGTTAGCACATTCTTAAATGTATTTTTGAACCAAGGCTCCTCGCTTGCATTCCAACTTCCCGAGATATTCCAAGTCGGAAGCCAACGTGCACTGCGGCTTCTTCCAAGGCGGTTTGTACCTTCATAGCGGTAAGTACCCGTCAAGTTGTAACGCTGTTTATAAGAATATGTGCCCGTAGCAAAGAAAGCTGCCGTGCGGTTATGAGTGTTATTAAGTGAATAGTAGACTGCATTATCATCAATGTTCTTTTTGAAGAACTGATAGATATAGAATGGAATTTCACCTCCATCATACTGCATACCGACGCCATTAAAGTAAGTACGCTTACGATCTACATTCGAAACATCAAGTCCTCCCAATACATTCAGACTATGAACTTGGTTGAAAGTGTGTGTATAATTAGCCGTTGCACGAACATCCCAGCTTATTTTCTGCAGGTCAGTCTTATGATAAAATCCTCCACTTGGCAACACAGAGATTGGCAATGCATAAGGATTTGTCGGATCTTTATAAAGATAATGGTTTGCATCTCGAATGATAGAGTTATCCATTGCACGATAAGCCTGTGCCTGATTTGAATGCTCTGTTATCTTATGTTCTTGCGAAGAAGTGTCATACTGCACTGCACCTATCAACGATAATCGCAGATCTTTGACTGGCTTATAAGCCATTTCAGCCTGGAATTTCGTGTTCAACACATTCATATCTATCTTGTTATTCTCCAACTCATTAAGGATATTGAAGGGCGCATAGTTAGCATGATAGTATGTGTTTGGGTCGAGAGCACGAGACGTATTCAATGCATAAGAGTAAGGGTTGATATCAAATTCACGCTTCACTTGACCGCTAACAACGTCTACATCCTGTGCCAATGTTCCCGGAGCTTGCTGCTTTCGATAAGAAGCTGAAGCCAACAGAGTAAGTGAAAGGTTATCAAGTAGATGATGAGTAGCATTGAAGTTTGCGGTATAACGCTTCACTTTTGAGTCTTTATACCAACCCGGATCATTCATAAACGACATAGAAACATAATAGTTTGACTTTGCCGTTCCACCACTAAGACTTACAGAATGATTCTGCATCAGTGCGGAAGAGAAGAGTTGTTTGAACCAGTTTGTATTGCGCATTTCAGCACTATGTAGATAAGAATCACGTGCTTCCTTTGTATTGGCCAAGCCAAACTGTCCTGTCTTTGGATTAAAAGTGTTGATGAGTTCATACATCTTTCCATACACACCATAGTCACTTCCGTTCAACACATCAGAGAGATTGAGCCACCCTTTGTCTTGCATCTCCTGATAGATTCCCATCTGTTCTTGTGAGTTTAAGATGTTAAACTGACCATAAGTAGGAATCAAACGTGATGTAAACTCACCTGTATAACTTACATGAGCCTGTCCCGAACGTCCCTTCTTTGTAGTGACTACGATGACACCGCTCATGGCACGAGCACCATAAATAGAGGTAGCTGAACCATCTTTCAATATCTGGAAGCTCTCAATATCATCCGAGTTCAGACCTGCTATGGCTGAAGAAATCAATGTTTCTGCATCACCTGATGACAAAGCATCGGCGCTAATGTCGGTGATATCCTCTTGAACGACACCATCAACAACCCATAATGGTTTTGAGTTTCCATAGATTGAAGTTGCACCACGCACATGAATCTTTGGCGCAGTACCAAAGGTTCCCGACACGTTTTGCACACTTACACCAGCCGAACGGCCTTCAAGTGAGCGACTAACATCGGCCATACCGCCTATCAAAGCATCGCTTGCTTTAATCTGATCGGCTGCACCGGTGAACATACGGCGGTCCATAGTCGACACACCTGTTACCACAACCTCGTTCAATGTCGCATTGTTCGGAGTCAAAACAACCTTCATGTTCGCCTTAGGATTAAGCGTCTGAGCTTGCATTCCAATGTAGCTGATGACAACTTTCTTACCATTTGGCACCGAAAGTGAGAACTTTCCGTCTGCATCTGTCACTGTACCAACCTTAGAACCCTGCACAATTATCGAAGCACCGATAATGGGTTCGTTGTCTTCTGACGAGATAACCGTTCCGGAAACTTGTGTTTGTGCCACCGCAAAACCTATGCTTAGGAAGAGCGAAGCCAAAAACATCACGAGTCTTTTTTCCATAAATTCTCTCTCTTAAATTAATAAATTATACAACAATACAATTACTATTATCTTTAAACATTAAACATTTTTAGAGAAGGCTACACCTTACTCTTAGAGCAGAGAGCACCTCATGGGGGCACATTCTCTATTTATTTAATTAATCATCTCCAGTTGTACTCTATTTAACTAAACTGTTAATGGTTTTATATTAAGTTTTAATAAAATAAAATGAATAAAACATTTATTTGCAAATACAAAAGTAATGATTTCCTATATAACCACCAAATATTTATAATAAAAAATCATTTTTAATCAACTTTTGAATATAAATATCTCGTTTTTAGGTTATATTAATTACATATTGTTACATTCATTGAACTCTAACGCAAACCAAACCACGTTATATAAGATATTGAATAATTAACAAATAAAATAGGTGAAACAACCTGTTTTCGTCAAAACGAGGATACAATACAAAACACTCTGCAAACCAACCCGTTTCATTCAATTCAACAGAAAGCATTAAGCGACAAAACAAAATGCGTCAAACCACCGCGCAATCTGCCTCATTTCATCGCATGAAATACGTCTAATTGCAAGACCATTTGCATCAAATCATTTTGTTATTCGCTATGAATGAAAAGAATACGGGGGTGAGCATGAATCACCATAATTGAATAATTGTTCGCAAAAATAAGTTTTGTTAATCGACGATACCATGTTTATTATGATGATTTATCGATACATGTGTTTGGCAATATCAATGCCCTCATGGTGCAACGCTGTAGGTGTTGTTCTTTTGATAGCCCAGGGTAGGCTCGTTCCTCGCCTACCCTGGGTAAGCATCCTCAAGGAGATTCAACGCCATCGGTGTTGAGCTTTTTTTGAGAAAGCATGGTTATGGCGATAGGATTAATGGCAAATTACGCTTAGAAAGCGTAACACCTATGGCGTTGTTCCACGTAAACCATACATTATCCCAGGGTAGCCTGCACTATCGTTTGCCAACCCTGGGCTATCGAAAATACAATGCTTATAGCGTTGAAATGGATATATCAAATGATTGTTCCATTTTCTTTGACCAGAATAAGAACCGAAATACAAAAGAAAAATCCATGATTTGTGAACAAAATATAATTCACAATTCATCTTATTCACAAGAATATTTGTATCTTTGCAACCTCATTATGGCTAATGAAAAAATAGCTATCGAAACACTATCGAACACTATCAACAGGCACTTTTACAGCAAATTTATCATCACTGCATGACATTCTGTTTGCTATTTTGCCAGAAATGTAGTCATGACGAGATTGAAAGTGTGACAAAGCAGCGGTCTTTTTATATCGCCTCCAAAAAGGATTTGTCACATTCTACCCTATCATTGGCAGATTGAATTCATAAAGAACATACTGAATAAAAATGAAAACCGAACTCGAAATCGCTCGCGAATGCCAGCTCCAACCTATCGAAAAGATTGCTGACAAGATTAACATCTCTAATGAAGAACTTGAGAACTATGGCAAATATATAGCCAAAGTGTCTTATCATCTGATAGATAAAGACCGCGTAAACAAGAGCAATTTGATTCTTGTTACAGCAATAAGTCCAACGAAATCAGGTATTGGAAAGACCACTGTTAGCATCGGTTTGTCGATGGCAATGAATCGATTGGGGCATAAATCTGTGCTTGCTTTGCGCGAGCCTTCACTGGGTCCATGCTTCGGTATGAAAGGCGGTGCAACGGGAGGAGGCTATGCTCAGGTGCTACCTATGGACAAAATTAATCTTCATTTCACGGGAGATTTCCATGCAATCACCTCTGCTCACAACATGATTGCAGCCTTGCTTGATAATTATCTCTATCAACATCACGACGAAGGCTTTGCATTGAAGGAGGTGCTTTGGCGCAGAGTGCTCGATGTGAACGACCGAAACTTGAGAACTATCGCCACAGGATTGGGGCCCAAAACCAATGGCTTGTTGAGTGAAAGTGGCTTTGATATCACGCCAGCCAGTGAGATTATGGCCATACTTTGCCTTGCAACAGACGAAGAAGACCTTCGAAGACGCATCGATAATATCCTATTAGGCGTCACGCTTGACAACAAACCATTTTGTGTAAAAGACCTCGGTGTGGGCGGAGCCATAACAGTTTTGCTGCGAGATGCACTCAATCCAAACCTCGCTCAGACTATAGAAGGAACGCCAGCCTTTATTCATGGCGGTCCGTTTGCCAACATTGCACATGGCTGTAACAGCGTTTTAGCAACAAAAATGGCCATGACTTTTGGCGACTTTGTAGTCACAGAAGCAGGCTTTGGGGCTGACTTGGGAGCAGAAAAGTTTATAGATATCAAGTGCCGTAAAGCCGGAATACAACCCCGACTCACGATTATGGTGGCCACCATCATGGGCTTAAAGATGCATGGAGGCATGCAAGTGGGCGATCCAGAGAATGGATGTTGCGAACATATTCGTAAGGGATTGGAGAATCTTGACAAGCATATTGCAAACATGCAACACATGGGTCAATCGGTCATTGTGACGCTAAACCGCTTTGGAAGTGATACAGATGAAGAGATTGCTATCGTCAGTGAACACTGCAAGGAAAAGGGAATTGGCTTTGCGTTAAACGAGGCTTACATGAAAGGTAGTGAGGGATGTATGGACTTAGCACGTCTGGCTGTCGACGAAATCGCAGCAAATCCATCACGAGATATTACTTATTGCTATGCAGATACAGACACTGTGCAAGATAAGATTACAGCAGTGGCTACACGAATCTATGGTGCCAAGAAGGTGGTATTTAAGAAACAAGCGCTTAAAATGATTGAACGCATCTCGCAATGGCAGCTTGAACACTTCCCGATTTGTATTGCAAAAACGCAATATTCATTAAGCGATGACTCCAAACGATATGGAGTTCCAAAGGACTTTACATTGACGATAAGCGACCTTGTCATTAATACAGGCGCGGAAATGATTGTAGTTATCGCAGGAGATATTATGCGTATGCCTGGACTTCCACGTCATCCACAAGCAGAACGCATTGATATCCAAGATGGTTTATTAGTGGGATTGGAATAAAAAACTGTCAAAACAAAGCATGGCAAACACCGAATAAGCAGGTGATGCCATGTGCTTCATCTCATAAAAACAACAGACCTTGCAAGCGATTAGATAGCACTTGCAAGGTCTGTTGTTTAATATAATAAGGTGAAATATTAGTACTTGGGGTAAAAGCACTTAGAGTTTGCCCTGTTCTCCCAGATAACTATCTTTGAAACCAAGGAAATAAAGCACGCCGTCGAGTCCTATATTATTGATTGATTGCTGTGCCGTGGCTTTCACACGAGGCTTTGCATGGAACGCAATTCCTAAGCCGGCTTCCGATATCATGGGTAAATCATTGGCGCCATCTCCTACAGCTATCGTCTGCGCAAGATTCACTTGTTCGACTTGAGCAATGAGTTTTAGCAGCTCAGCCTTACGCTTTCCGTCGACAATATCACCGATATAACGCCCTGTAAGCTTACCATTCTCGTCGATTTCAAGTTCATTTGCATAGACATAATCAATGCCATAACGACGCCGAAGCTGTTCACCAAAGTAGGTAAAACCACCGCTTAGGATGGCTATTTTGTATCCACATCGCTTCAAAACTGACATTAATCGGTCGGCACCTTCAGTGATAGGAAGGTGGTCTGCGATATCTTTCATCACGCTAATATCAAGCCCTTTGAGCAGTGAAACACGTTGAGTGAAACTCTCTTTGAAGTCAATTTCGCCTCTCATTGCACGCTCGGTAATGGCTTTTACCTTATCGCCCACCCCGGCACGCATAGCTAATTCGTCGATACATTCAGTCTGAATAAGCGTTGAGTCCATATCAAAACAGATCAAACGCCGCATGCGTCGGTACATATCATCACGCTGAAAAGAGAAGTCTATCTCTTGTTCTGAGGCCAAATGCATTAGCTTTGACTGCATGAGTGAACGGTTTTTTGGATTTCCTCTCAATGAGAATTCGATGCAAGAACGCACATTTTTTTCAGGATGTTTTATGCTTATACGCCCTGTCATGCGTCGAATGAAGTCGATATTTAAGCCTTGATCTGCGATAATCTTTGTTGCTGCAGCTATCTGTTTGGCTGAAAGCGTGCGCCCAATCACCGTTAGTATATATCTGTTTTTACCCTGATGATCAACCCACGACTCATATTCATCGTCGGAAATTGGCGAGAATCCTATGTTCACATTTAGCTCTTCAGCCTTAAAAAGCAATTCTTTCATCACCTGACCAGAATGTAACTCATCGATGCGAATAAGGATTCCAAGCGACAAGGTGCTATGAATGTCGGCCTGACCAATATCGAGTATGCGCGCATTATAACGCGCAAGAATCTCCATTGCGGCTGCAGTTAGGCCGGGACGGTCCTGTCCTGTGATGCGAATAAGTATCTGTTCTTCGTTTGATTTCAGTTTATCCATTTCGTGAAATGTATTTACTGGTTTACAAAGTGATTTCTCCTGACCCATAACAACGATGGTGTTCAGCGTCATAAATCACGCAAAATTGACCGGGAGCAACACCATGTATCTTACTATCAGCATGGATAATATAAGATTGTTCGCCTGTTTTCTCAAGCTTAGCAGGTAGATATTCGGGCGTGTGTCGTATCTTAAAGGTGATTCGTTCGGGGAGATCGGGAAGAGCAACACCCTCAGAACAGAACGTTACGGCATGGAAATCATGAATCTTAAAGCTTTGTTTGTAAGCGGTTTCTGGGTCATATCCATGGCTAACATAAAGGATATTATGCTCCACATCCTTTTTAACCACGAACCAAGGACCGCCTCCAAACCCAAGTCCTTTGCGTTGACCTATGGTGTGAAACCAAAGTCCTTTGTGCTCGCCTATCTTCTTTCCAGTTTCCAATTCGATAACATCACCGACACATTCTCCAAGATATCGTCTCACATATTCATTGTAATCAATGTCTCCTAAGAAGCAAATGCCTTGACTATCTCGGCGCTTTGCATTAATAAGATGTTCGCGTTCAGCAATCTTTCTCACGTCATTTTTCTCAAAGTTTCCTATTGGAAAGATTGCCTTTTTCAGTTGCCAATCATAGATTTGTGCCAGGAAATCCGTCTGATCTTTAATGGGATCGGGACTCGTTATGAGCCATTTCCGCCCATCACTCCATTCAGTTTGGGCATAATGTCCGGTAGCAATGAGGTCGTAATTAAAGCCAATCTTCTCATCAAAAGCGCCAAACTTTATGAGACGATTACACATGACATCAGGGTTTGGAGTGAATCCCATCTTCACCTTATCCATTGTGTATCGTGTCACCTTTGACCAGTATTCTTTGTGACAATCAATGACTTTCAGCTGACAATCAAAGCGTTTTGTCAACGCCGTTGCCATCTCTAAGTCTTCTTCACTCGTACAATCCCACTCCTCTTTCTCTTCAGGTCCTATCATGATATAAAAGCAGTCGGGGTGCAAGCCATGGCTAACCATTTCATAAAGCACCACACTACTATCGACACCTCCAGAGAGAAGAAGTGCTATGCGCTTGTCTTTTATCTCGTCATAATTTATCATTTGCCTGCAAATCAATCTTTATTCATTTTACTTAAATGCTTCTTTCCCACCTTCATTCGGTCGAAACCTAAACCATAAACGCCTGAAACAGCGCTCTGACTCACAAAGGCTTGGGGGTCGACATCATCGATTATACGGAATATATTGTAGCTTTCGTTCTGCTTAGCAATAATGAATAACATTCCCATCTTTTTGCCTGTATAGAATCCATGAGCATCAATCACCGTGCAACCACGGTTGGCTTCATTGTTAATTAGACGCCCAATCTCTTCATATTTCTCTGAGATTACAAAGAATTGTACCGACCTTCTAAAGCCATTTATGACATGATCCACGGTGTAAGACATAACAAAGAGCACGATATATCCATAGATAACCTTCTCCCAACTGCCTATAACTAAGTAACTGGATGATATGACACAGAGGTCACAAATGAGTATAATGTGCCCCAAAGATATGTCTTTATACTTATGTATTATGGCTGCAATCACGTCGGAACCACCCGTGCTTCCATTACTTAAAAGGCTAAAACCCGTACCCAAACCCAATAGTAATCCCCCTACTACACAGGCTAAAAACGGCTCGCTCTTAAACATGATATGCGAGCCAATTACACTCTGCCAAAGGGTTGTAAACACGGCAAAAATGCCCACGGCATAAATCGTTTTAATGCAGAATCTAAGTCCTAACACTTTCAAGGCTGCCGCCAACAAGACAACGTTTATAGCCAAATAAGTGTATTGAACGCGTATTCCTGTGGCCCAAAACACCACAGAAGATATACCCGGAAGACCTCCGATAGTTATCTTATGGGGTAAAAGAAAGACCATCCAACCAAGACTTCCCACAAACATTGCTAATGCAATGATGAGATAATCGTAGCAACCACGAACCAGTTTCTTATTTACTTGCTTCATAAAACAGTAGCTTTGTTTGACTGCAAAATTACAAAATAAAAGCTCAACTCCTGCAAATTGGACTTTAAAAGTGAGTTTAAGGGCTTACAATCCAAGGAAAACCATCAGTCCACCCAAGGCTATATACCCGATAGCATAAGGCAAAGCAGAACGCAATATCTCACCATCCTTGCCCTGCATATCGCAGGCTGCCGTGGCAATGGCTATGCTCTGAGGACTTATCATCTTGTCTCCTGTGGCACCAGTCGTATTGGCAGCCACAAGCCACTTGGTCTCCGTGCCCGGCACTCCGTAGAAAGTGGAGTGCCCCGTCAAACCTAACTGCCCTGCAACATTGGCCTGCAATTTGGCAAAGAGAATATTCGAAGAAGTGTCAGACCCCGTGACAAACGTACCGACAGCACCGATAAGCGGAGCAAAGAAGGGATAGAAACCACCCGTAATCGCAACAAGTCCCGAAGCGATAGCACTGATCATACCGCTGTAGTTCATGACCGATGCCAACGAAATCAAGCTGATAATCGTAATGATAGTGTTCTTCAAATTGACTGTTGTTCGGGCTAATATCCGCATCATCCGACCGAAAGAGAGTCCTTGTATCAATCCACCTATCGTGGCTCCAAGGAACAACATGAGTCCCGCATTGCTTATCCAACCAAACTTAAACGTTGAACCGATGACGGGAATGGCAACTTTTGAAACGAGATGTGACTTCTGAAAATCGTTTACCGGTGGGCAGAGTGCACCCGAAACTAAAATGAGAAGCAAGATAAAGAGATAGACACTCCATGCCTTGAAGGTCTCACCCAACGAATAACGCGCAGTCGGCAAGCCCTCACGTCCCTTGCGGTCGAAGAGCTTTACATAGAGAAGTATGGCGAAAATAGCTGCCACAGAGCCGATGATTGCAGGCATTTCAGAACCTAAGAAATGGGCACAAAGATACTGCACGACAACTGAAATGCCACCCACCCAGAGTGAAAGTATGATGTTTTTCACAATGGCTTTGCGGTCAGTCAGCGTCAGAATGATAAACGGCAGCAGGATAAAAAGCGGTGCCAACTGAATGACGGCAAACGACGATGTTTCGCAAATGTCCTCAACAGGAGCTGCCCCTCCCAATGCTACCTCATTGCACAGGGTCGTCACCGGCACACCAACAGCACCGAAACCCATGGCTACCGTGTTGCCGATTAAAGCCACAAGCGCCGAGAACATAGGCTTGAAACCCTGGCCAATCAATATGGCTGCAGGAATGGCTACAGCTGTTCCGAAACCTACCATGCCCTCCAACAATCCGCCAAAGCCCCAGACAAGCATCAAGACAAGAATGCCCTTGTCGCTCGTGATAGCGGTGAATTGCCGCTTAATGACCTCTATCTGCCTACTTTCCACAAGGATATTATAGCTGTAGATAGCCATCAGAATGATGATGAGAATGGGGAAAACGGCTTTGAGCATGCCCTCAACAATGCTTCACCCCACTACTTCAAAGATGCCCGAAGCCTTGAAAGCGTCAGGCAACATGCCGAGTTGTGGGGCAGCCACAAGCGCCAGAATAATCGTGACGCACAGCGTGATGACGGCACTTTTATGGCCTGCCAGCTTCAGTCCGAGCATCAGAACGAACAGCAGGATAACAGAAATGACAGAAAGAATTGCAGACATAGATTTCTATTTTTACGTTTGGTATTACGCCATGTTCAAAGGTGATATGCTTCAAAGTTAGCTTTTTCTCTGCAAATTAGTCCTGCAACAGCGTTAAAGTTTGTTGCAAAGTCGGTATTTATCTGCAAGAGAAGATCGCAGACCAGCAGTTACAATGACGGGCTACAACCTCTGTATTGACTATCTGCTTGCCACAAATGCGCCTCAAAGAAGACCTCTGAAATCTCTCGATTTTGTAAACATTACCACATGGTTTTTAACACTTCGAGCGTTTACCAAATAGAAATCAGAATGTGCTTTTTGTGCGAATGCGAACCCATTTCACGGCTTCGGTATTCTCACTTCTTTCTTCTTGCGTGGTAATTCCAGTCACTTTAGCGCGCAACATGACGGAGATTACAATGCCATTTGAATGAAATGAGAAGCTCATCTGATAGAAATTCACGTGCAACTAATCCTTGAAAATGAAGAAAAATCGAAGTTGGTGCAAACTGACTGACAATGAGCACGAAACAGAACGATTTGCATAAAATTGCCCTGTTCGCAAAGGGCAGCAATATGCAGATTCAGGCAAAAGTTCAGTTACTAAACCGTTACCCTATTTTGCCATAGGTAACGACGGAGCAATGTCAGGTAACTGAATTATTTTCGCCCCGTGTGGCTGTTGCTTCGGTCGGCGGTTTTCTGCATAAGTGAAGAACGCTTTAATTCGGGTAACTTTGCCCATAAAAATTAAGGCGTATGAAAATAGAGAAAATGAAGGTGCTGCTCTACCTCAAAAAGAGCGGTCTGGACAAGTCGGGTAAGGCTCCGATTATGGGGCGCATTACTATCGGTCGTTCCATTGCGCAGTTCAGCTGCAAGCTGTCCTGTAACCCCGATTTGTGGAATCCCCGTGAAAGTAGAATGGACGGCAAGAGCCGTGAGGCGGTGGAGGTGAACGGCAGGCTGGAGAACTTGCTTGTTTCCATTCAGGTTGCCTATCAGTCTCTGCTATCCAAAGGTTGCCCATTTGACGCAACCGATGTGAAGGGGCTGTTTCAAGGCAGCGTACAGGCACGCTGCATGCTCACCGAAAGGCTGGACATGCTCATCAAGGAGAAGGAAAGTCATGTTGGCATAGACATCAAGGAAGGAGCCATACACGGCTACCATTCCACCCGAATCCATTTACAGAGATTTATACAAAGGAAGTACAAGGTATCGGACTTGGCTTTCTCACAACTCACGGAGCAGTTTATCTACGATTTCAGACAGTACTTTGTGGGTGAGTGTGGCTTTCAGGAATGTACGTTCTATAATGCCGCCACCTTCTTGAAAACGGTATGCAGGCTGGCATACCGTGAGGGGTTGGCAGACACGCTCCTTTTTGACAAGGCGAAAATATCAAAGGGAGACAACAAACTGCCAAAGGCTCTTGACAGGGAAGCATTGGACAAGTTGAAGGTCCTCCGCTTCGAGGACTTGGAGGAGGAAATGGAAACGGCAAGGGATATTTTCCTTTTTGCCTGTTATGTCGGTGCAGCCTATTGCGATCTGATGGAACTGAGCAAGTCCCATCTTGTCCGTGATGACGAGGGCAGCTTCTGGCTGAAGTTCAACCGTCAGAAGACAGGAGTTCTCTGTCGCGTCAAGCTACTGCCCGAAGCCATACGGCTGATAGAAAGGTTTCACAGCGATGAAAGGAAAACGCTGCTTCCCTTCATCAAGTACAAGAACTATCAGAGTTGCCTGAAAGCCCTCAGGCTGCGTGCAGGCATATCCTTTCCCTTTACCACGCATACCGCAAGACACACCTTTGCCACGCTCATCACGCTTGAACAGGGAGTACCCATAGAGACGGTGAGCAAGATGCTGGGACATTCCAACATAAGCATGACGGAACGCTACGCAAAGGTAACACCCCAGAAACTCTTTGAGGAATTTGAACGTTTCCTTTCTTTCACCGAAGACATGCAGCTGGCTATCTAATCCTTATCACAATTATTTTATTTATTATCCTTTCTTTCAAAACATCAAGACAATGAGAAGTACATTCAAGATACTGTTCTATATCAACAGACAGAAGACAAAGGCAGACGGGCGGACAGTCATCCTCTGCCGTATCACCATAGACGGAAAGAGTACCGCCATTACCACAGGCGAGGAATGCAATCCCTCCGAGTGGAACTCTAAGCAGGGCTTGACAACCGACAGGAAGACCAGCCAAAGGCTCCATGAGTTCAGGGAACTTGTGGAAAAGACCTATCGGGATATTCTCGTAAGGGACGGAGTGGTAAGCGTGGAACTCATCAAGAACCATTTACAGGGCATAGCCACCCATCCGACAACCCTCCTTGCCATGAGCAGGGCGGAACTGCAAATGGTCAGAGAGAGCGTAGGCAAGTCAAGGACAGAGGGAACGTACCTGAACCTATCTCATGCAGACAGGAATCTCCATGAGTTTGTCAAAGACAAAGGAGTGCAGGACATCCTTATTGGGGCAATCACGGAGGACTTGTTTGAGGAATACCGTTTCTACCTCAAAAAGCGTGGACTGAAAGGAACGACCATCAACAACTATCTCTGCTGGCTGAGTCGGCTGATGTACCGTGCGGTCAGTCAGAACATCATACGCTGTAATCCCTTTGAGAATGCCAAGTATGAGAAAGAGGATAAGAATATACGATACTTACAAAAATACGACGTGGCAAGGCTCATGGCTATGAGGATGAATGACAGCGAGGCGGAACAGGCAAGGCTGATGTTCATTTTCTCCTGTTTCACGGGACTGGCTATTGCGGATATGGAAACCCTGCAATACAAGCATATCCAAACCGCAGCGGACGGTCAGAAGTATATACGCAAGGAGCGACAGAAGACCAAGGTGGAGTTTGTCGTACCGCTGCACCCAATAGCGGAAACTATCATCAGCCATTGCAGGAAAGCAAATCACAACGACTTGACAATAGGACAGGACGATCAGACGATGAAAGAAAAAGGCGATGGCTTTGTCTTTCATCCTGATAGCAGCCGTAGCGTGATGAATAGCAAATTGTACATTGTGGGCAAGGCTTGCGGTATCAGCCAAAGGCTTTCCTTCCACATGGCACGACACACCTTCGGCACGATGAGCCTTAGTGCAGGAATACCCATCGAAAGCATAGCCAAGATGATGGGGCATGCTTCCATATCAAGCACGCAGATTTATGCACAGGTGACGGACTGCAAGATTTCGGAAGACATGGACAGGCTCATCGCCAAACTTTCCTCAAAGGAAAAGAAAAGCAAAGAGCTGGCGGGAAATGAACCCTTGAACATATTAGCATATAAGAAGGAGGAAACGGCATGAATACAACAAACAGACCAAAGACTGGCATGGAGCGTAGTCGCCTTGATTGGAGCGGCAATATGCAGGTAATCCGCAAGGGAGGCGGCGAGATAGCCATGACGGAGGGAGAACTTGCGAGGTTCTTCGGGGTAACATGGAGGAAAGTCAACCATAGGCTTCAAACAATAATGACATCTTCCGACCTGCATCCCAATGAAAGGAGTGCAGGCAAGGAAGATATTTAGGCAAGCGAACAACTAAAAGGTTATGCACCGCTCTATCCGCTCTCAGCAATCATTGCCCTCTCCTTTCAGTTAGACAGCACGGAAGCCCATTTGTTTAGAGAGTATGTCTGTCAGAGATTACAGAAGCCTGCATCCGTGATAACGCCGATATTCTTGCTCGGTAATACGAATAACTAATTGATTATTTCTTGTCTTTCCTTTTTCTTTCACTGATTACATCTTACTACATAACTACAATAAGAGATAACACGGTGAAAGAAAAAGGATTATGCCGTAGTTGGAAGAAAAATAACTATTACTACCAAGTAACTACATTCTACACCAGTCAAATGCACTATACATAAAGTGATTCAATAAAAAACAGATTATAAAACAATTTAAGTACAATGCTTGTATTTTTTCAAATAGTTTGTTATCTTTGTAAGCAATATATTGATATAAAATGGCAAATAATGAACATATAGGTGTTACAAACCGCTTAAAAATTGTCCTTGTTGAACAAGGAAAAACAAATAGATGGCTTGCTGAGCAATTGGGCAAGACGGAGCATACTATATCTCGTTGGTGTCAAAACAAAACACAGCCAACGGTTTCAATATTGGGTGAAATTGCACAACTATTAGATGTAGATGTAAGGTTACTGATAAAATCAACAAAAGAATAATTGATGGGAACAAACTTCTTTACTAATGAAAATCAGAATACACTTTTAGAAAAAATAGAAGGTGTTTTCAAGTATAAGAAAGTGCATTTCTTCGATGTGCTTGTTGGTTATTTCCGTGCTTCAGGCTATTTCAAAATAAGGAAATTCATAGAACAAACTCCGAAAATAAGATTTCTCGTGGGTATTAATGTTGATAAACTTACAGTACAAGCCAATCAACAAGGACTCCTTTTCAATCCTGATGACGAACAATCTCAGGAAGAATTCTTTAGTGAGCTGAAAAAGAACATTCAGGAAGCACAATACGATAAGGACGTTGAAGATGGTATGCTCCAATTCATAGAGGACATTGTATCTGAGAAAATAGAAATGCGTATTCATCCCAAGCAAAATATCCACGCTAAAGTTTATATTTTTAGAGAAGAAGTATATCATTCGCATGGATATGGTTCTGTTATAACGGGATCAAGCAATCTTACTAATGCAGGACTGGAAAAGAATTTTGAGTTCAATGTAGAATTGCGCTATGACAATGACATTCAGTTTGCTGCCGAAACTTTTGACCGTTTATGGAATGAAGCAGTGGAGATAGACTTGTCACACATTGAAGCCATTAGGGATGAGTCCTATCTGAACCCAAACTTTACACCTTATGAAGTTTATCTGAAGTTCTTGCTGGAATACTTTGGAAAGAGCATCGAATTTGATCCTAATTCCGTATCAGATTTGCCAAAAGGCTTTAAGAAGCTATCCTATCAGGTCGATGCTGTAAACGATGGCTTCGCAAAAATGATGAAACATAATGGTTTTTTCCTCTCAGATGTCGTTGGACTGGGAAAGACCATAGTGGCAGCTTTGATAGCCAAGAAGTTTTTCTTTGCCAACGATTTTCCAACATATCGCTCTAATACTTTGGTTATAGTTCCACCAGCCTTGAAAGATAGCTGGGATGAGACTCTGACTAAATTCAAAATCGACAATTATAGTATTGTTACAAATGGAAGCCTGCACAGGATAAAAGATGCCTCTCTTTACGACTTGATCATTGTTGATGAGGCGCATAAGTTCCGTACTGACACAGCAACTATGTACAACGAACTCCAAAAGTTATGCAAGACACCCACTCGACACTTGCGTACAGACGGAACCACATACGAAAAAAAAATAATTCTCGTCTCGGCAACACCATTGAACAACAAGCCCGAAGATATTGCAAATCTTGTATATCTGTTTCAAGATTCTAAGGACAGTACACTCGAAGAAGGAAATCTGCAACGTTTCTTCAGAGAGCAGATTGATGCTTATAAGAAAGTGAAAGCTGAGAAAAACAACTCTGTCATTGCAAGTAAAGTAAGGAGCATTTACGAAAAAATACGCGTGAAAGTAGTAGAACCATTAACTGTTCGTCGTACACGCACAGACCTGTTGGAAAATGAAGCATACAAAAAAGATTTGGACGAGCAAGGAATTGTATTCCCAACAGTACATCAACCCCAGCCTCTGTACTATGAGTTAGATAAGGCTTTGAGTGCACTTTACGACAAGACCATCAACGTGTTGAGCAACAAGAAAGAAGGACTGACATATTTCCGATACCAAGCTATAAAATATCTTAGCGAGGACAAAAAAAAGAAATATAAAAAAGCCGATCAAATCTCGATCCAGTTGGCAGGAATTATGAAAACCTTGCTCGTTAAACGACTCGACAGTAGCTTTTACGCTTTCAAGCAGTCGTTGAAACGATACTATGAGGCAAACTGTGTGATGCTCAAAATGTTTGAGAAAGGTTCAATATACATTGCCCCAAATTTGAAGGTAAACGAACTATTGAGCAATGGGAAGGAAGACGAACTGATTAAATTAATTGAGCAGTCGGTATATACAGACCCCACGATAGAAGTATGTACGCCAGATGATTTCGTCAAACCTGTTTATGTAGATGGGTTGAAGCATGATGATGCTTTATTGAAGGATTTGGTAGCCGAATGGGACAAGATTGACTATGATCCGAAGCTGGATGTATTTCTTGATAAACTGAAAAATCAATTATTCGATAAATCTATTAATTTAGAGGGAAAATTGGTAGTGTTCTCTGAAAGCAAGGAAACAACAAACTATCTCTCAGAAAAGTTAAAACAACAAGGATACAACAAGGTCTTATCGGTCGGAAGCAACAACCGTACAGAAAGCATGCCTTTGCTGAACGCTAATTTTGATGCAAACTATAAAGGGAATAAGAAAAAAGATTATAATATCGTACTGACAACGGAAGTCTTGGCAGAAGGTGTCAATTTGCATCGAGCCAATATCGTTGTGAATTATGATACTCCTTGGAACTCCACACGCCTAATGCAGCGCATTGGCCGTGTGAACCGCATTGGCAGCGTTGCCAAGGACATCTATGTTTACAACTTTTTCCCAACGGAAAAGGTGAACAATGATATCGAACTTGTGAAAAAAGCCAAGATAAAACTCTTTGCATTCCATGCAGCCTTGGGAGAAGACAGTCAGATATATTCTGATGAAGAAACCCCTGAAAGCTTTGGTTTGTTTGACAAGAGCCTTGAGGAAGAACGCGATGAGAAGTTAAGCTATTTAATGTGGTTGAGGAAACTAAAAGAAGAATATCCCGATTTGTTGAAGGCAATAGCAAAAATGCCTTTGCGTGCCCGTGTAGGCAGAAGAACCGCTAATACAGACAAATCAACATTGGCATTTATTCGTAACAACAAAAGAGATGCCTTCACTCTTGTTCATAAAGATGGGAAAATGGAAGAACTTACTTTCCTTGAAGCTGTAAAAATATTTAAGGCTGATGTGAATGAGCAAGCGATTCCGTTGCATAAACTTCATCATTTCCAAATTGGTAAAGCACTTGAAAATTTTTCTGAAAGAGCAGAAGCAGAAAAAGGGAATAGCCTTAAAGTTAATCCCACGCAGGGACCAAACGAGAAAAAGGCCATAGCTTATCTTGATAGTTTCCTGACTATACAAAATATTTCCGAAAAAGAAGCAGAGCTAATCCGACAAGCGAAGAGAGCAATTACAACTGGTAAGTTCCAACAGCTGCAACGAGAAGTGAACAAACTGAAAACAGCAACAAAGAAAGCACCAATAAAATTATCCGTTCTTCTTGAACAAATGATGAAAATTCTTTCATCATACCCTTTATTAGCAGAGCAGAATATTGCTTCTGGCGATGTTACTGTAAAAGGACAACAGCAAAGAGGTTCGCTTAATCCAGAAATTATTATTTCTGAAAGTTTCTGTTCTTGATTGATTATGAGTGAAACTAATCGTATAGAATACAAATTGGAGTTTACTCCCGATTTGGATATAGAGAAAGAAGTGATAGCCTTTCTGAATTACAAGGAAGGGGGATACATATATATAGGTGTAGATAAAAACGGAAACACTGTGGGAGTCGATGACGTAGATACCTGCATGTTACGGTTGAAAGATCGCATCAAAAACAATATATCCCCTTCGGTCATGGGGCTTTTCGATATATCAGCAGAAGACCGAAACGGCAGCTCGGTCGTGAAGATTACCATTGCAAGCGGTATTGAAAAACCTTATTTCAAGTCCAAGTATGGCATGACCTCCAAAGGGACATTCATTCGGATGGGTACTTCTGCAGAGCCCATGCAGCAACAGCTGATTGATCGTTTGTTTGCTATGCGTACACGAAATTCCATTGGGCGGATTATCTCCAATAGGCAGGATTTATCTTTCGAACAGTTGCGCATTTATTACGATGAGCGTGGCAAACGGCTGAACGAGAATTTCAAGCGTAGCTTAGAACTATTGACAGAGGACGGAAAACTTAACTATGTAGCTTATTTGCTGGCTGATGAAAACAACAACTCTATAAAACTTGCCAAGTATTCAAGCCTTGACAGATGTGATTTGATAGAGAATAATGAATACGGCTATTGCTCATTGATAAAGGCAACTAAAAGCGTACTGGAAAAGTTAGACATAGAGAATAAAGTCTTTGCAACTATCACCTCCGCAGAACGAGACGAGACCCCTTTATGGGACAAGATAGCCTTGCGCGAGGCTGTCGTCAACGCCATTGTACATAACGACTATTCGTTTGAGGTGCCGCCCAAGTTTGAAATATTCCCAGACCGCATTGAGATAACTTCTGCTGGAAGATTGCCCGAATCATTAAGTTGTGAGGAATTCTTTAATGGAATTTCCATACCACGCAACAAAGAATTGATGCGCATCTATCGTGATTTGGATTTGGTAGAGTCATTGGGCTCTGGCATCCCTCGTATACTCAGATCCTATGGTAGGGATTGTTTCTCATTTACAGATAATTTTGTCCGTATTACTTTCCCCATATCCAAGAAATCTCAGCAACAGGTTTCCACTATTGATGTTGAGGAAAGTGTACAAGTTAGTGTGCAACTTAAATCGTTGATAATCAGTATAAGTAAGCAGACCCTATCAGTTGATGAAATCTTGCAAGTGTATAAGCAAGTGTACAAGCTTGTGTATAAGTCGCACTGGTATTTTAAAAAGAAATTCATTCTCCCAGCTATGCAGCAAGGCTGGATAGAGATGCAATATCCCGACAAGCCCAATCATCCCCAACAGAAATATAGGCTTACGGAAAAGGGATTGCTGTTACTCAATACTTTTATTCAACAAAACGAACAAAAATAAAGAAGATATATGGAAAAGACTGAACTAAGAAATAAATTGAAAGAGAATTTCAATCTTGAAACGTGGAAAAACATTCTTGGCAAAATGTTTCATAAGATTGACTATCTTTCTGTTCCGAACTCGATAGAAGACAAGTCCGTAAGAAATGGCGGACAAATAGGAACGATACGTCTTGATGACAACCGTTCATTGGCACTCTTTGCAATAGAAGTTGCCGATAATATCGACATTGCCCGCAACAGAAAAGGACTACGCAATATAGCCATAAGATATATTGACCAAGACATCATTCACGGCATATTGGTTTTCTATTATTCGAAGAAACAAATAGACTATCGCCTCACTTTCGTCTCAAAAACAACTGTACTCAATGAGATGGGAGAGTTCCAAACAGAAGAAACAGCCCCGAAACGCTACACTTTCTTACTGGGCGGGAACGAGCCATGTACCACCGCAGCCATCCGTTTATATGAATTGGTGAAGAAAGAAAACGTAATATTATCAGATGTTACCGATACTTTCTCAGTAGAGCGACTCAACAAGGACTTCTTCAAAGGTTATAAAGACCGTTATAAAAAATTCTGTGATTTCCTTACAGGAAATGCGAAGGACAATCGCGACTATGTGAAAAAACTACTCGGTCGTCTTGTCTTTCTGCAATTCTTGCAGAAAAAAGGCTGGATGAGCGTACCTGCAAGTAGCAAAGCATGGGAAGGTGGTGACAAAGCATATATGCAAAAACTTGTCGAGCATTATAAGGACAACGACAGATTATTGAGCGATGTACTGGAACCACTTTTCTTCAATACGCTAAACGAAGCCAGACCCAACGACATCGCCGACGCACGTCTTGGCGACAACATCAAGATACCTTACCTGAATGGTGGCCTTTTTGACAAGGATGCTTTGGATAATAGGGATATAGATTTTCCTTACTCCTATTTTCAAGAACTGATGGAATTCTTTTCAGAATACAATTTCACCATTGACGAAAACGATCCCGATGATGCAGAAGTAGGCATTGACCCAGAGATGTTGGGACATATCTTCGAAAACCTGTTGGAGGACAACAAGGACAAGGGAGCATTCTATACGCCAAAGGAAATAGTCCAGTATATGTGCCGTGAAACCATTGTGCAGTATCTGAAGTCTCATATTGATGAACAGTTATATCCATCCATTGAGGCTTTGATTAAACAGGGGGTTGTTGACACAAAACTTCAAAGTAAGACCAAAGCCAATGAGATATACAATCTGCTCAAGACTGTAAAGGTATGCGACCCAGCCATCGGCTCGGGTGCCTTTCCTATGGGGATACTCAATGTACTCTATCATGCTCGTATGCAACTCTATGGTTTTCTCAAGTCCACCGAAGATTTCTCTCATGCAAAGGTGAAACGAGATATTATACAGAATAATATCTTTGGAGTAGATATAGAACAAGGTGCAGTAGATATAGCCCGCCTCCGCTTTTGGCTGGCTTTGGTGGTCGATGAAATGATGCCACAACCATTGCCCAACCTTGACTATAAGATAATGTGTGGAAATTCACAACTATGTCGCTATCCTCTTGATATGCCCATAGAAGGTGTCTTTGTTGAATATAATCGAAAAGGGAAAGAAAAAGCGTCTAAGGAGGGACAGCAATGGGAAAACTTTACACTTGATACTTACAAAAGTTTGGTAACATCTTATACAGAAGAGCATCTGAACAAAACAACTCTGCGTTCTAAGATAGTGGAAATAAAAGATTGCTTCAAGACAACGCTTGCGCGTGGTGACATTAAAAAGCGTCAAGCAGCGGAACGGTTAGTTGCGGAATATGAAGAGACGCCTATGTTTGGAGAGCGTAAGGCAATACTTGACCCTGATGGTTACAAGAAAGCTAAAAGCAAACTTTCGAGAATGAAAAAACAGGAAGAAGATATCTTGAACAATAAGAATTATCAGAACTCTTTTGAATGGAGGTTTGAATACCCACAGCTGCTTGATGAGAATGGAGCCTTTACGGGCTTTGATATAATCATAGCTAATCCTCCCTATATCAAAGAGGGGAGAATGTCCAAGACTTTCTTTGAACCTTATAAGGCATCTCCTTATTACAAAGGCAAAATGGATATATGGTATCTTTTCGCATGTAATTGTATAGACTTGCTGAAAGATAATGGTTCGTTATGTTTTATTGCCACCAACAACTGGACAACAAGCTTTGGTGCAAGCACATTACGGAACAAAGTAATAAAAGAAACTCGCATTTGCAAACTTATTGATTTCGGAGCTGTAATGATGTTTGAAAGTGCAAGCATTCAAACAATGATTATGCTGTTTAATAAAGATAAGGTTACAGATGATTATTCCTTTGATTATAGACGGCTCATAACAAGCAATGCAACAGAAAAAGACGCTATCGCTTTATTAGATGGCACTTCTACTAACTCTGTGTGTTTTCAGCCTGTGGTAAGAAGGGGAAGTTATATAAATAACACTCTAACTTTTTCGGCGAATCATAATATATTTGCTCTATTTAATAGAATCAACGACAAAATTTATTTGCAAAATAAAGAGATAGCCCAAGGAATAGTTTTCCCACAAGATGTATTAAATGCAAAAAGTCAAAGAAAAATGGGTTGTCAATATAAAGTTGGACAAGGTGTTTTTGTCTTATCTGATATAGAAAAAGAAGAACTTAATTTGAATAATATAGAATTATTTTTAATTAAACCATATTATACAACAGCACAAATAGATCGGTATCGGGTAAATACTCATAATACTTTATGGACCATATACACAAATTCAACATATAAAAGTATATATAGTTTGGATGATATGCCTCATATCAAGAACCATTTGGATCAATTCCAATGTATTATCACCTCAGACAACAAGCCTTATGGTCTACATAGAGCTCGCGAGGAACGCTTCTTTGTAAAAGAAAAAATTATTGCACTAAGAAAGTCTGTTGGTAGACCTAAATTCGCATTTTGTAATTTTCCATGTTATGTTTCTCAAACATTTAATATTATCCAGACAGATAGAGTTGATATGAAATACCTAACAGGTCTTCTAAACTCTAAGTTGATAGAATTTTGGCTAAGAAACAAAGGTAAGATGCAAGGTTCCAACTTCCAATTGGATAAGGAACCGTTGTTGCAAATTCCTATAGCTGTGCCATCAAAAGAAATGCAAAGTCTAATAGCAAAATTGGTAGATTGCATTATCCTGATCAATAATGTTCATGATGCACGTATAAATAAATTCGTTTCAAATGAGTATTTAGCCAAGATGTTTGAACAGCTCATTGATGGATGTGTTTATGAAATATACTTGGGTGAAGAACTGCATCGCATAGATACCTATGTGTTCGACACGATAAGAAATATTGTAGAGAATGCCAGCATTAACAACGAAAATTTGGCATCTGTATCTGATTTGTATAAGTCTATAGAAGAAACAGGTCTTCTTCAGAAGTTGGACAATCTGGAACATTATAGTCCCGACATTTTCAAACCGATCATAATGAACTAATATGGCAAGTATAAAAGAAATTGAGATAGCAGGCTTTAAGGCTTTTCCTAACAAATTTAGTCTTGCATTAGACAAGAATTTACTGTTGTATGGTGAAAACGGAAGTGGAAAATCTTCTATTTATTATGCACTCCACGCTTTGTTGCAAAGCGTCTATAAATCAGACAAAGGAGCAAAGTATTTTAGACATGAAGATAGCGAGGAAAATCTCATCAACATCTATAAGTTGGATGATGTTAAAAACAACGGATTTAAACCGCATATTAAGATAACACTTGATAACGATCACCAGTGGGTACTTAGCCGTGGTGGTCTTTCATCTACCCCTGATACAGCTGATGATTCAGAACTGCGATTACTAAACAAAACAAGCGCATTCATCAACTATTCTTATATTTCTCGATTCCGTTCTGCAAGAAATTCAGAAATAATAAATTTATGGAATGTTTTTATTAAAGATATTCTGCCTTTCTATGTTCCGACAGGTACAGATATGACTCTTGCTGATGCCTATTATAATCTTGTGGAAAATCCCTATCCATATAGAGTGAGAAGAGATATAGACGGTTTTAATGATAATTTATCTAAGTTTATAAATGAGATTAACCGTAATGCTTCTGATATATATAATAAATATTTTAAGGATGAAGATGAGGTAGATACACTGATACAAGTCAAATATGCGAGAGATGATGACGAAATAGAAAACCCACATCATGAAGAACTCCAACTGTCTTTTAAAAAGCCAACCGCAAAGAGTGCTTATGCTTGGCGTTATCCTAAAATAGGTCTTCATATAGAAGTTGATAATATCATTATTCAGAAACCTCAATCCTTCTTCAATGAAGCACGTTTAACGGCAATAGCATTAGCTATTCGCTTTGCCTGCTTACAAAGTGGAAAGCCACAAGAGGGACAATTTCTTGCTCTTGATGATATGCTTATCAGCCTTGATATGAGTAACCGTATGAAAGTGATAGATTATTTACTTTCTGAATGTAACCAATATAAAATTTATCTTTTCACACATGATAGAGCTTTTAACAACTTTATATGGAACAAAATTTCAAAAAAAGGGTATAAGAATCAATGGCTACACAAAAGGATTTATATGCACCATTCTGCACCTATGCTAATAGACGAAGATGATGATTGTATTTCTAAAGCAAAGAGGTTTTATGAGATTCAAGATTATGAGTCTTCAGCAATATACTTGAGAAAGAGTTTGGAAGAAACTATAGGCAATTTACTTCCATACGAATTGAAAACAAGGGCTGATGGTAGTTTTGCTACTTTAGAAACGTTATGGCAAAAACTGATTAAATACTATTCAGATAATGGAAAAAGCATTGATAAAAATACACAAAAAGTATTTGATGATTCAAAGCTTCTAATCCTAAATCCTGCTGCACATTTCCAAAGATTATCAAATCCTATTTATAAAAAAGAATTGGAAATGACTTTTGATTTGCATACACAACTATCGCACATTGATAGGATAGAAAATATGCTCTGCATTGAAAAAGGAAAAATATTTAATTTTACTCATCCTACCAAACCCTATAAATGTGATTTTTCAATAGACAAAGATTTTATACTGGAGCAAGGAGATAGGCTTATTAGTGTAATGCCCAAATGTAAAGATATACAATGGAACTATAATGGGATTATGTATTATGATTTTGAGAAAGGAGGAGAAAATCAGAATCATCCTTTAAAAACAGCAACTCCAAAATTGAATAACTTCATTGAAGGGCTCAAAAAGTTACCATTAGAGATTACTGAAGAAATATTTTGGGCAAATTGTAAAGTTGACAACACCCCATTAAAAGATTTTTTTGGTGGGGTTAATATAACCTCATTGATGTTGGCTTCTGCAAAAAATAGAAATACAAAACATTAATATTCCTGATAAGGTAGAATGATTTTCAGTTCAACAGCTTCAAACAACAAATAGGATTATCCTTTCTGCCAAGTTTGGAGATGGGATGACTTAGTAGCTGAGTGATCGAAGAAAATAAATATTGGAAGAGGTAACTTTCTAATAAGGAGGATAATAAATGTTCCAAGAGATAAAGAAAAATATAAAAATGGCAGTATTATCTGAATACAAACTTATAATTTGTATTCTTGCAGTGTTGATTGTATTTTGGAAAATCATCAATACGCTAATATCCGAAAGCATTGTAAATATAACAGAGACTGTAGCTGATAATAATATGATAGTTGCTCTTATATTTTTCTTATGCCCGGTATTTACTGTATTTATAAGATTTGATTCTCTGAGAAGTGAAACTAAGATTTTTTCCCAAAGACATTTATGGGAATTTTTCTTGTTTGCAATTTACCTGCTTTTTAAGCGATTAGGAAACTTTGACTTTTATTCCTATTGCGGAATTAGTTACGTCTCATATTCATTTATTGGATTGCTTTTTACAGAATTAGGATTATATTGCTTATATAGAAAGGATTTTCACATTCTTGCCAGCCTTTATAAAGCGACACATCCTTTTTTCATAGATGCTCCCACCACAGATGACAGTTATGATAGGAAAAATTTTCTTAAAACGCTATTGGATAAAATCCTTTCAACATTCGATAACAGATATTTTGTAGAAAATCCCAATGCTTTCACAATATTGCTTAGTGAATCTTTTGGAATAGGGAAGACTTCTTTCTTGTTCCAAGTAAAAAAAGCCATTAGGGAGGAAGAATATAAGAATAAAATAATTTATGTAGAATTCAGACCTTGGCTTTGCGAAAAGCCAGAAACAATTGTTACGGAATTTTTTTCAGTTCTGCATCAGGAACTTGACAAACATTTTGTCCTGCCAAAAGGAATGTTCTCTTCCTATCTATCCTTGCTTGTAGAAAATGCTCCAAACACGTATTATTCTTTCATGCTAAAATCATTACATAAGAAAAGATCCTTATCAGAAGAGCATGACAGAATAATGAAGTTCCTCAAACAGATAGATAGACCTATCCTTATCTCCATTGACGATGTAGATAGATTACACGATGATGAGGTAAAGGTGGTGCTAAATCTTATAAGAGACACGGCTGACTTCCCTAACCTTTTCTATATAGTTGCTGCTGATAAAAAGAATCTGTGCCTGTCAATGGAACGTTTGGATATAAAAGCCCCAGAGAGATTTCTGAAAAAGTTTATCAATTTTGAATGTCTTTTCCCTGCAAACGATGCTGTATTAAAACAGTTGTTCCGAGAAAAATTAGACAGCCTTTTAAGGAAATATAGTTGTACAGGTTCTAAAGACCTTATAATAAACAGTATCCTTGAAATTGATAATATAATAGATGCTTTTGAAACTCCAAGAGATATTGTGAGATTCCTCAATATCTTTACTTTTGCTATGGATTGTATAGAAAGAAATGAGATAATGAATGAAATTAACGTTGCAGATCTATTTGCCATATCACTTATACAATATTTAGAGATAGGGTTATATAAAATACTTAGAGATGATGATGGTTTGCTTTTGTCATACGATAACTCGACAAAATCATTAAGTATATCGTCATCATACAAATCTGTATTTGAGCATCCCATATTTGCGCACATAAATGAAAAGACCAAGGGAGAAGAGCACCATGTTATCATATCAGATATAGATGATGTTATTGCAGAAATATCAGCCCAGAAACAAATAGTATATCGGTATGTGGTATATTTTTTGTTTGATCAGCAAAGAAAAGACATCAACGGTTATTCAATGCGTTATGTGGATTCTTATTTCAGATATTTTGCTTTTACAAAGAAACGAACTCAAATATCAGGAGCCAAAGTTCGTGCTGTATTCTCTCCCGCATATGAAGAATTATATAAAATAGAGATTAAAGACATCATACAGCATAATCAAGAAAATTCTTTTATACATAATACAAGTAAATGGTATCATACATTTGATGATTCTAAAATTGAAATCCTTAAAAAACTTTCCACCTTTGTTGCCTTGCTATGCGAATTAAAACCTGAAAATGTCAGTGCTGATAAAACTCAGGTAAAAGCTCTGAATATAAAATATTTTATGGAAGCTTATGAAATTCATAAACTTTTGGTACAAATCTATTTTAACGAACTTAAATCTTACCCTTCGGCTATTGTTAGTCAAGAAGAATTTGAAAAAAGATATGGCAAAGACAGAAATGACTTTGATGAATATATTAAAACTCGAAAATATGAAATAAATTTCATTTCCATAGTTTTGAACAAAATCAGTATAAATAAAGAGTATTCATTACTCGGTAATGACAACATAGAAAGGTGGTCAAGACAGATTATTGATAATTACATAGTAGAATTGAAAAAGTATGATAAAGAACATACTTTCTCCAGAAATAATCTTTATACTATCAGCCATGTGGCTGTATTAGACACTTATTATTGGATAGACAGCTTTAAAGATTATATTAAGGAATCCTCATATTTTATGGACTGGATAGCAAGAGTCGCATCCTATGAAAATAATATGTGTGATTGGAATGAGTTATTAAGACAACAACTTAATTTCCCACATTGGCAAAATCATGAAATTTGGAAACAAATCATTACTAATAGTAATTATAAAGAAACCCCTGTTTTAACGGATCTAATGGAAATATTAAATAAAGACTTAAAGTCACTGAATAAATCTACGCATCCATATCTTGATTTTGTTGAAAGCTATTGGAAGAATAATGATATGTATAAATAAGATAGATGCGGCTTATATGACAAAAATGTGCATAATTTAGAGACGTTTTCTTTTATGTGACAAAAATGTGCATGGAATCTTCTGTGTTCCGTTTATCTACTAGGCTTGTGCCCTTTTATTAGGTTCTGGATGAATATCTTTCTTCTCTCCACACTCATACCCCTGTGCAGGTTCAATTTTATCTTCAATTCAGAGTTTAGTGATTCCAAGGCATTATTCGTGTTCGGGATGTTCAGCTCTGGGTGGTCGTACCACGTCCACAGCCACGGCATGTTCCTCTTCAGGCTCAGATATGCGCTACGCACGGCCTTGTGTGTGTAATGGGACTTCCCGTCTGGCGATACCGTCCGTTCCCCTATGAAATCCTCCCATTTTGCGTGCCACGCCTCCAAGGCTCCGACGAACGATTCCTTGTCCGTGTGGCATAACATAAGCGTGAGCCTGAGCAATTCCCGAGAGGCTTCCAGCTTGGGTCTGGAAGTCAGCTTGGCCTTGACTGTCATCACCTGGTGAAACTGACAAAGCTGGAATTTATACCTGGGGAACATCTTCCTGAGCCCCTTGAAGCCATCCGCAACGATAGCCAATATGGTGTGTCCGAGTGAATTGAGATATGTGATTCCCTCCCAATAGTCCTCCAGACGTTCATGCCTGTCTATGAACTTGTACCAAAGCACCTCGCCGCTTAGCGAATCCTTCATGATCACCACGCCGAAGTTGCGTCCCCAATAGGTTGTGTCCATCAGAACCACTATGGGACGCGCGCGGCATGTGGGAAGAAAAGCCTTGTAGGTCTTCGACAGCCTGCGGTAAACAGTCCTCGTGGACACAGCGTACTCCGTGGCCAAATCCTCGACGGTGAGATTGCCTTTTGAGTAACGGGTGTTCACTGTTTCTTCGGTGAGCCGCTTGTGACCTACAAATGTCCGGCCACAGGACTTGCAATACCAACGCTGACGGTTCTTGTGAAAGTCGCGTTTTACCACCGATTTTGAGCCGCAATAAAAGCAGATTTTTTGCCATAAATATATAAATGGAACAAAGGTAATGATTTACAAGTAGTTGAAACGTTTTTATGCACATTTTTGTCACATTAGCCATAGATGCAGAAAGCATTTTATACCCTCTATTTCTATCTACAATAGTAACACTATACTATATTGTTTCTATAATGTTCTTCCAGCAGCCTTTCCAAATCCGACTCCTTATAAAGTATCTTCCCTGCAAACTGCGTATAGGGAATAACTCTCCGGTCCCGATAGTCCTGTAAGGTGCGAGGGCTGATATACAGTCTCTCGCATACTTCTTTACCTGTGAGGAAATGCTCACCGCCAAACAGCGGTTTGTGTGTCTGTGCCACTTCTCTTATCCGTCTGTTCACTCTTTCAAGTGCGGACAGCACCGCCTGCATATCATCCGCTTCCAGATTCAAGTCTCTTATTGATTCCATTCTCATCTTGCTTTATTTGTTAGTCTTAGATTTATCTGTTTTGGGCTTCTCTGATTTAGTCTGCAGCAGCCGCTCCACATCCTCACGCTTGTAATAGCACTTATGCCCGATTTGGGCAAAGGGCAACACACCCGTATCACGATAGTGTTGCAAAGTGCGCTTGCTGATGTTGAGCAACCTGCACACATCACCATTGTGCAGCCAGTCCGTGTGTCTGATTCGTTCCCCGAATGCCTTGTGGCAGGTCTCGGCAAGGCTGAGAATCTCGTTCCTCAGCTTTGCCCAGTTTGAATCCGTAATGATAAAATATCCCATTGTTCTATTATTGTTTTGTTTGTAATTCCTATTCTTGTTTTGCGGTTTGTCGCATGTTTCTGCCTGCAAAAGTAGGGAGTGTTTGTCATACTTCAAAGCACAAGGGAACAGTAGGGAAATACAAGGAAAAACAATGAAAGGATAAAATGATTGTCGCTCTCTTTCTTTGTCTCTTTACTCCATTTTATCATATCCTTTTAGCCAACGCAATACGATGCGTATTGTAGCAAATTAGCACCTGCCTTTCTTGCATTCTTTACACACTTGTCCTCTTGTTTGGGGCATAATCCATACTTTCCAACAGTTTCTTGTCAAAAATCCGTGAGAAATTCATTGCCAATTTGCGCAACATTATGCAAGCACTCTCCGAATGCTTGGAACTTTCATCTTCTCGTAATAACTTCACTCACTGAAACCAAACCAAGCATATAATGAAAAAGAATGCAGATAAAGGCAAATCGGAGGGCGAAAACGATATGCCCAAGCAAAGGAAGACTTCCTCAAAAAACGGTGAGATAGAAACCTATCTTTCCTCTCGCTATGAGTTCAGATACAACACGGTGTTGGGGCGAACCGAATACCGAAGCAAGGAAGATGCTCACTTCTCAAAAGTGGGGCGCTATGAAATCAACACGCTCCGCAGGGAACTTGACAACGATGTGGGGATTATCACATCTTCCGACAACCTCTATTCAATTATTGAGAGCAGCTTCTCTCCACGTGTCAATCCCATACAGGAGTATTTCAAAAACTTGCCTTCGGTGGATTTGAGCAGTAATTCTTCCTTTTCACTGAAAGCCATTCCCGAACTGGCAAGTTGCGTAGCTGTGCGTAACTCTGACAAGTGGCTGCCATACCTTACCAAATGGCTCGTGGCAGTGGTCGCAAACGCCATGGACGACCGTGAGTGCCGTAACCATACCTGTCTTGTACTGACAGGTGAGCAAGGCAAGTTCAAGACAACATTCCTTGACTTGCTCTGTCCTCCTGCCTTGCATGGTTACAGCTACACGGGCAAGATATATCCGCAGGAGAAGGACACGCTTACCTATATAGGGCAAAATCTCATCGTAAACATTGACGACCAGCTCAAAGCCCTCAACAAGCGTGACGAGAACGAGCTTAAAAATCTCATCACCTGCCCGATGGTCAAGTACCGTATGCCCTACGACAAGTATGTGGAGGAACATCCCCACTTGGCAAGTTTTGTGGCATCGGTAAACGGCAACGACTTTCTAACAGACCCCACAGGAAGCAGACGGTTCCTGCCCTTTGAAGTGCTTTCCATAGATATTGAGAGAGCAAAACGTATTTCAATGGACAGCGTATATGCGGAATCGAAAGCCTTACTGAATGCAGGTTTCCGCTATTGGTTTGACGATGACGAAATAGTGGAACTATACAGGGAGAGCGAGGATTTCCAAGTGCAGACCGCAGAAATGGAACTACTGCTACGCTGCTTTGAGAAGCCAACGGAGGATAATCCCTATTGTAGCTATATGACCACCACCGAGATAATCACCTACTTAGGCTACTATACGCATCATCCCTTGTCCTTAAAGCACATGGGCGAAGCCCTTAGGAAGGCAGGCTTTGAGAAAGTAAGCCGAAGGCGTGACGGTGGCAGCCCCATCTATGTGTATAAGGTAAGGAAGATTCTACCGTGTCCTTTGCTGAATAGTTGCAGCAGTCAGATATCGTAAACTATGTGTAGTAGGCAAATGTAGTTGGATGTGTAGTTTTTTCAAAATTATAATATATAACTGATTAACAGCAACTTAGAACAGAGTAGTTTGTAGTAAGAAGAAAGATGAAAAAGTTTGGAGGGGAAAAACATAGGAAAAGGGAAAATCATTCAAATACAATCAAATATAATTCAGACAATCGATTATAAATCAATCACTTAAATTATTCAAGCAATGAAAGAAGAAGATTTATCACTCATCAAGCGATACCCCATCGTGGAGTATCTTGAAAGGAAAGGCATCAAGCCTGTACGTAGGACACCTTCCTATGCGCTGTACCGCTCACCACTCAGAGAGGAAACGCATCCGAGTTTTAAGGTGGACACACAGAAGAACCTCTGGATAGACTATGCCGAAGGTAGGGGCGGAAGTATCATCGACCTCTGTATGCGATTGGAGGGCTGCACGCTATCGGAAGCCATTTGCCGTTTGGAACAAAACGTTTCCGATAATATAACATATAGTTCTCGTAAAGACTTCGTGCCAAATAATTCCCAGCCTGTGATGGCTGTAAATGGAGCAAGGAGACTGATAGAAATATCAGACACCCTGCCACCACATTTACAGGAATATCTTACGAAGGAACGCTGCATTGACATGGAAAAGGCTATACCTTTCCTCAAATGTATCAGCTATGAGGTAAGGAGCAGACTCTATCAAGCCATCGGCTATGCTAATCTCTCTGGCGGCTATGAGCTTCGTGACGACAAGACGTTCAAGGGAACGATTGCCCCGAAGGACATTACTCCGATATTCACGGACAGAGCGGAGCCAGTATGTATCTTTGAAGGCTTCATGGACTTCCTCTCCTTCCTTTCAATGAAAGAAGAGATTACCAACCACTGCCTTGTGATGAACTCCGTGAGCAACGTGGCAAGGACTATCCGCTATTTGAATGACCGACACCTCACCCATATCCGTGCCTTCCTTGACAATGATGAAGCAGGACGGAGGGCTGTTCAAGATTTCATAAAGGCAGGCTTCCATGTTGAGGACATGAACATACACTACAAGGATTTCAAAGACCTCAACGAGTTTCATGTCAGTCGTGTCCGTGAGCGACAGAAGCATAAAGGGCAGAAACAAGCACACATGTCGGTTACAGACCAAAATCAAAACAAGGAATCAAAACAAGTCAAACATAAAATGAAATAGAAATGGAAAAGGAAACTATGATGAGCGACAAAGACCTTTCATGGTTCTTGGGTGTGGAAGATGAAACAGAGAACGAATCTACTTCACAAGAAGCGACTGCGGTTCCTGAAAGAGAAAGACCAACAAACAAGCAGGACACAGAGAATACCATGCACTCCGAGCCTGCACGGAACACTGAGAGTGCAACTATTCAAAGACGCATCAGTGCCAAAATGAGAAAGGAAACGCTCGAATCCTACAAGCAGGCCTACCTTGTTCCAACAAAACTAAGCAACCGAAAAGCGGTCTATCTGAGCCGAGAAACGCAGGAGCGTGCCGACTTCATCGTGCGCAGATTGGGCGACAGGGGCAGCAACCTTTCAAGTTTCGTGGAAAACATCGTGCGCCTCCATCTGGAGGAGTACGGTGAAGACATAGAGAAATGGAGGAGATTGTAAATCACAGGAAAAGGGCCGAGGACTTTTGGGAAAAGGGGCTATTATTCCACTCAAAACCCTCAACCCTTTTTTAGAGAACATAGCAACAGAAATTGGTCAAACATACTGAATGATGGGAACACCACGAACGCAGTTAAACACAGAATGCACGGCATTCACTTTTCAACTACAAAACGCCTTGTGCGTAAACGTTTCGTTAGCTGATATTGCAAGACGTCAGTTTGTACCCACAAACTGCTCTTGCTCCCCTCGTCAGACTATCGGGGAGATAAGACCGTAATCACTCCGTTCTCATCGGTCAGTATTTAGGAATTAAGGTAATAAATCATCTACAAAGATAAACTTTCAAGGAAACTTATATGAACAGATATAAAGGAAAAGCTGCCCGATGGCAGCAACAGGATAAAGAAGAACAGCGGATGAACAAAACGGAGTTCATCAAGGTAAGATGTACCAGTGAAGAGAAGAAACGTATCAAATCAAGGGCGGAAAGCACGGGACGGAAATTCTCCGATTATTGTCGGGAAATACTCCTTAACGGAGAAGTAACAGCCGTTCCCAAGATGACAGACAATGAGAGGG
>ERZ773254.184-NODE-184-length-41230-cov-3.858968_pt1 | contig 41230 bp, 58 predicted proteins | sample MGYA00580516_ERZ773254 | MGnify/ENA primary metagenome ERZ773254 (study PRJEB29015, sample SAMEA2738158) | human oral metagenome | biome: human oral; feature: human-associated habitat; material: saliva | place: China | collected 2192 ...
AGCAAGCCCTCACACAGCCATTAAGGGGTCTAGGAGGCGATCTGAGGCACTTTCAGCCCGAACATGCCCACACATGCCACCCCGCCCCTGAAAGGCCGTCAGAACGGCTTACAGAGCGTTCTACGCTCACGCCGCCCCCGGGCGAGCATTAGCAGGCCGCGAGCGCAACCCAAAACCAACACAACAAGACAATCGCCCCATACGCCCCACACCCACAACAGCTAACGCCAAAACTAACACGAGTTAGTAGCCCCTCTAACAGCCTCCCACACCCAACCCAGACATGGACACACAAGCACACCTAAAAGCCCGCCAGAACGCCTTACAGACAATCCACCACCAGAACCCACAGCCCAGCACGCCTACGCGCCCGCGAGCGCAACGTGCGCACAACGCAACACAACGAGTCGCCCTTAGCCGCGCTCGCGGCCCCACACCAGCGTCCGACATCCCACAGAAACGCATAAACTCTCACCCCGAAAACTTCTGGAATTGCCGGCGAGTTTTTTTGCTAAAACGTTGCGGCGTGGGGGTTTGTGGGTGGTTTTGGGTGTATGCCCCTGTGTTTTTGTCAAGTGGTATCTAGCGTTTTGGGGTGTGTTGTTGGTCACTTTTTAATGTTTGTTAGTGGCCTTGCTTTGTGTGTTTTTATTCGTGTTTGTTTATGGTTATGTTGGTTATGGTTTGGTAATGGTTTGGTTATGGTTTGGTAATGGTTTTGTGTTTGTCAAGTGTGTTCATATTCTGAGACGGGCTTGACAAAGCGGCTTTGCGTGTGTTTGTCAATAGCGTTTCACTATGTGAACATGGTTTGTGTTTTTGTTTTTTGTGTGTTATGATATATTGTTTTTTGTTTTTGTGATGTTGGTTACAGTTGCCTGGTATGTGTTGACAAACGTTTTTGGGCATGATATTCGCGCGCGCGCGCGTTTAATAAATAAGGTATAGTGCGTGTGACCTAGTTCACATGAATTTGACTTGACTAGGTAGGTAGACTGACATACTCTATATATGTCAGCAAGGGATAGGCCCTACTGACCGGATAGAGAGACTGTGAAAATGGAAGTCGCATTGTCGATTAGCGCCAAGGGCGCTATTGCTACTAGCTCGGCTGATATTAGGGCGCTTGCGGAAGCCTGCGAATCGCTTCCGTATACTACGTATCGCGGGCACGCAGAGCGTGCAACGTATGTGCAGTTTCTTATGCACGCAAAAAACGTGGCCACCTACTTGGACACACTGAGCAGGATTAGGGGCGATGTTTCGCTCTTGCTTCCTGCCGTCAAGGTTGAGCTGCGCCGCGCGCTGGTTAGGTGCGAGTATATGCCCGATGGGGGAATGCATAGTCGTCTTAAGTCACGTTTGCTGTGTGCTCAGGAACGCGTGGAAGCTGTCAACGGAGGGATGCGGTAGTTATAATTCTTAAGTTTCCCCGCCTTAATGGTAAGTTTTGATGCTGGTTCGATCCCAGCGCGGGGAACGGTAGCTCAGGAATGTGAGCTAACACACAATAGAATAACTTGACAAACCGAATCGGTTAGGTTATTCTTGATATGTGAGTTAACCAAGGTGGTTAGCTTACTGGATATCTCAGTTAGGGAGATGTTGAAATTGGCACGACAGAGTGACGTTATGGACAAGGCCGTTTGCGACTTCGTACGACGTTTTGAGAATGAGGGAATTATTCAAGGCGTGAAGCGATGCGGAATGAATTTGGACGTTTACGCACCTACCCCTTGCGCAGCGCTTGAGTGTGGCGTTTTGGTTATGGACAGTTACGAGACGCCTATTGCCCGCGTGAACCTTGGTGAGCGTGATGAAAACGGATACTGCAAGGTCGAACTGTCTGCATACTATTACAATTACAGCGTTACGACTTCTCGCCACTTGACCTACTTCCTTAGTGCGTTGCGTAAGGCGGGCGTTATCGGGATGGATGTTTTTGAGCGTCGCGCTAAGCGTCGCAATGTTGAAGCGCGCGCCATTGAAGCGTTGCGCGCTAACAATGATAACCGCTATACTACGTGGTTCACACTCTGATCTTATTGGTTATCCCGCGTTTGATAACCTACCTGAAAAATGGTGGCTTGGGTTTAATTCCCAAGGCGGGAACGATCACAGCGTAAAGCGTGCTGTGCCAGAATAGAAGGAATGATCTACAATGATGAACATTGAAGATATTGACTACTCAACAGGCCCTCAAATTACTTTGGCGTGTGCCAAGTGTCATAAGGGACACGGATTCAAGACCGAAACAGTTTTTGAGAGTATGCACCAGCTTGCGAATCTTGAAGCTGCGGAAGTGTTCAGTATCCTACACCTTGGGTTGCCATGTCCATATGGCGGGAACGCAGATGTTGACATTGAAACAATTGAAGCGACATGTGCACCAGACACGATCATTGAAGATTGGCAAGAATACGCTAAGTATGCAATTCGCTTCAATGAAATTATTGGCGAATTAGTGAATGATCTTGGCTTGAATTGGTCTGCTGATGTGACTAGGTTTGTTGCACTGACAGCGATTGACCGTGCTGTATATCCGGGACTAGACAAACTGACTAGTGCTGAAGAAATTCCCGCAACCTACCGCGTGTTAGGCGATTACTGCACAGTAGGCGAAAGTTTCTACGAATACATTGCATGTGACATCTGGGATGGACTATTGCACGGTGTTCCTGAAGTTGAAGAATACTTAGGTGTGTATCGCGTGACAGTGGTCCACGCTAAGCGACTTGCGATAATTGGGGAAGATGAAGATTAATCATGGCAACATTCATGCAACTGGGAGAAATACTACTAGCGTTCATCTTCTGGCTATTGAATTTCCTGAGAATCGGACTCATTGGAATACTGTTCGCTATGCCGGTCAGCTTGGCAACCATGCTGTTCCTAGCGAAACATCCGAACGCTAACACGTTTGACAACCATAAGCAAGACTGATACACTTAAGACTGTAGGCAGTTGAAGAAACCGACCAACTAACCTATTGACTGCCTACAGTCACTCACTAGAAATTGAGGAAAATAAAATGACCAACAACAACACCGCTGAATATCTGATCGTTGCACACATGCAAGTACCCACGAAGACGCGATACAAGTTGGAACCCAAGAGCATGTTTATCCCCAAGGGTATGCATATTGAAGAATTCATTGAATTCCTGTGTGAAGAATCGTACACGTTTGAGGAACTGGAAGACCTTGCTACTCCTGATGCTGCTGAGAAGCGACGCGACTACGGACTCTCATACGATAGGATTATGTTCGTATTGACAGCAGGACGATTCATTGAACAACTCGCACAAGCCTTGCCAGATGTGCCCGCGCTGACCGAATACGCGCTGAAAGAAATGGGGATCACACTGGAACGTGTGCCCATGTTGATTGATAAGCAGACCGAGTTTATCTTTGAAGAAGATGGTGTATTGACCACTGAACGTTATGAGCGATTCATCTTCGGATGGTACACTGAATGCCTGAGCTGTCTCATGCAAGATTACAGTGACTTGACATGCTACTTGCCTACTGGCGACTATGGCCTGTTGGAAATGATGAACCTGTTCCTGTGGGAGCGCGGAATGTGGGAGATGGGCGAGAAATTGCAGCTTCCCAAGTTCAATATTCGATTCAACTGACCTGACATTCTGAGAGGGTGACTTACAGTGCGGAATTTTGATCTGATTATTGAGACCGACCGTCCCGACGTTATCGAGACCATTGTAAACGCGGTATTGGCCTTGGATGACACTGTCTGGCAGGATCAGACACTGAAGGCAACGGCAGTGGTTCCTGACAGTACGGGAGAGCCTGTGTTCAGGCAGCTTGCGGGAGATGTTGACACTGTGGACTTTGAGCCTGTATACTCTACGCATAGTGATGGTTGGTCGTCGTTCAACACTGTTGAAGATGAATACTAATCTTATTGAAAGAATGGACATGAAAATGAGTGACAGCGGTTACACTATTGAAACGCGGGAGCGTCTGAACGAAGCGACACGCAAACTGAAAGCAAAAATTGACCACTACCGAGACGCGATTCCGCTCACACCGAAGGGGATCGAAAAATGTTTGAATCTCCCCGACGACTGGGACGCTCAGGCAGTGGAAGAAAACTGGACTACAGCAACAGAAGTGCTAGTGGCAATACCGCTGGCATGTCAAGTGGGGAAACAGACTCTCTACAGGCTCTGGGGGATTGGAGTCCTTACGCTTACTCTTCAACTGGACGACACGGTGGAAGCAGTAAACAATTTTGGGGACGCGCTAATGGATGCAGTCAACGAAATCGAACAGGAGAAAAACAATGATTGAGTTTCAACATATTGACTTCCAGACCTACACGGCAGTCCAAGAAGCAATCATCGTATTGAACGAAATGGACAACCTGCCTTTCAGCGTGTCGAAAATGGGGAGCGGCCTAGCGGCGGCATACGCGGCACGGTTGCGTGAGCTGGCCGAAACGCCGGTGAGCGACGAAGATAACACGCCTTCTATTGACAGTATTAGGGCGGTGTGTGGTAAGATTACTGACATGCTACAGGTCCTTAAGTGGATGTGGGAAACGCTGCTAGTTGTAGCAGATGCTTACGATTACACGATACGCGAAGCAATTGACGTGCTGGAAACAGTGAACCGCGTAGCACTTGACCCCAACCCCGACAACAAGAACTAGCTGAATTTTTGAAGGAGCCTATTATGACACAATCTGAGCAGCTGGACAAGCTGAACATGCTGGCAGAAGCGCTATCTGCCCTATTGAACGTGTACCGAGAGGACATTAAGGGTATTCTGTTTATGGAGATCGTTGACGACGGTATGCCAGACCATTGGACGTTCCATAACGTTGGTACCCGTGGCGATACGTGGCTTAGCGTAGTACGGGAAGCGTGGGCGCGCGTCGATATTGACGAAGGGCTGGAAAAGGGCGACACGGCGCGTAGCCGGGCGCGTAAGCGGCACTTACAGGCTATTTCAGTGGTCGCAGACGAGCTTGCTTGCGTTTTAGATGGGCTTACATGCGACATTGAGGCGACAGGGGAAGAAGAATGACCGAAACAAAAAGCACACTACAAAACGAACTAACCGCGCTAAACAGGACACTACAGGACGCACTCAAAGCATACCATAAGGAAACGGCGGATATCGGCTTCATTGAAGTGTTGACATTCCTGCTCCCCTTTGACTGGAACAAGGAATCAATTGAGAGGCGCGGAAAGCCTGTCGCTTTCTTGGCCCAACACGCTCACCATGCAGTGCTAAATAAAGCTGTTGCAGAGAAAGAGGCCCGCCGACAGGATCAGCGGTGCCGCTTGGACGCTGTTGCAACAATCATTTACGATCTGTCAAGCAAGCTGAAAGAAGCAAACGAACTCCTAGAGAAAGGACTTTTGTGATGAAGAGACCTGATCCCTACGAAGAGAAATACGGCGCTCCTGACTGGTGCTACGACGCGCAACCAGACGGAAGGAAAGTAATTACTAGCATCCTTGAAGATTTCAGGGCGAATCCCGACCAGTACCTGTCGAACATCTGCTTCCGGGACGAGCAAACAGGAGAATTCCATCATATTGACGCAGCGCTGGATCACGGTTGGCCTTTTGCGGCAACGCTACACGATCATGCAGACCACACGAACCTGCGTGTTCACTGGTGGGCCGTCGGCAAGGGATACATGTGCGATTTCAAGCTCACTACCGGATTCATTACGGCGGGAGAAGAAGTTCCTGTTCCTGAGCTTGCCTTCACTCTCCTGAAATCAGGTGTCTACGATCTTGAAGTCACTGCGGAACGCGCAGCAGAAGACTACCTACAAGCGCGAATTCACCCATGCCCATGCGCTAACGAGCGCGTTGACATGTGGTGGTCGCTCACGGGACGCGTGGATCAGACAATGTTCCATCTGACACTCATGCCCGAGGCTAGACATTGGATGCAACTCTCATAAAGAGAAAGAGGATGAGACTATGACACGCGCAGATGACGAGCGAGCAATCATAAACGAGATACGCGAGAACCCTATCAACTACGCTCGCAAACTGTTCAGCGAAGGCGGAGCCTTTGGAGACACGCTTCTCGCAAGAATGGGCGTAGGCAACATGCCGCTAATGCTAGAAGCGGAAATCAGTGACCGCGTATATCTAACCATTAATGCTTGGGTGTGCGAGTCGCAGTCGTACCATCAGGCCGAGTATGAAGCGCGTACCGAAACATCCACTAACGGCGAAACAACATGGAAGCTAGGCGCGCAGACACATTATGCCGAAGTCGATTGCGGGAAGCCAGTTGCAAGGGTTGAGGAACTTGCAGTAGGCGACGCGACCCGACAATGGGCTAACATGATGAACTACTACACAAACAGCCGCTACGCCGATGAAGAATACGCATGGTTCTTCCCTATGGGGACGAAGCGAGCGGAACGACTCAAGGGCCTAGTGTTACACGCTGATACAGATTGGAACAGGTAATGACTTACAGCGACGCAAAGCGAGAATTGATAGAAGCTATCTGTAAAAACCCGGCAGGTTTTCTCATGGATCAGTTTAAGCCGGGCGGCGCGTTCGCAGACAGCGGGCGCACACTCGGCGACATAATCAACACCCCAGTAATCATGCAGGTAAGCAACAACGAGCATGTTCGACTGTCAGTCCTATTTTGGGACGTTAACATAGAGTCTTATGCTAGTTACGTTGACCGTGCGCGCACGATGGAAACTGAGACCGGGAAGCTGGTGTGGGGTAACTATGAGCTTGCCCGCAGGCCGTACACGTGGCAATCCCATGTGGAAGAGTTTACTCACGCGGTAGCGATAGGAGACGCAACCTATGAATGGGCAGACATTCAGGGGCAAGTTAACCTTTGCCCCTCTGTCCCCTACTATGCATGGTTCTTCCCGCTCGGCGCGAAGGCCGCACGGGAGCACCCCGGCCTAACCATGTACGCAAGCAACCGACCAAACCTATAAGGAGACCTTAGCTATGGTGAACGAATCGCGTTTCCAAACAGTAATTCAGGATATCCGGGACGATCCCCAAAAGTTTATCTACGAGCAGTTCGCGCCGGGAGGAGTTTTTGAGAACTGTCCCGTAACGCGCGGCGACCTAGACTGTATCCCCATAATCATGCGACTACTGGTATATGAGCGCATCTTTCTCACAATTACAGTATGGAAAAGTGATGAATTTGGTTACAGTATGGAAGCATACCGGGCATACAACAGTTGGGAGAAGTCGAAAACATGGGAATGCAACTCTACCGCGCCACCCATTTATATAGATGTGGACGATCAGCCAGAGTTCATGCCAGCATACGCAATGGAAGATGCTGAATGGGCGTGGAGACATTACGAGACTACTATTCCCGCGCGTAATTATCTTCCCGAACATGCGTGGTTCTTCCCGGGTGGACTTGCAGAAGCGCTTGACGGAACAAGCTGGCTAGACTATGCTAGTAACGCGCCTAGCGAAACAAAGGAGGACTAAGGTGGCAGAGAAACTTAAGCGTATCGAAATCGGAATTATCGGATCAAACAAGGTAGCACACACCCTGCCGATGTCCGAAGAAGAAGCAGAACTATGGTATCAGAGTTTTTGGGGATCGGTGGAGCACGGTGCCACCGTTCGTCTCCCCGAGATGAGGCTTATGGTTCCGGCTCACGCGGTTGCATGGATCGAAATCGTAGACTACAATGAAGGCGAAACCAACTAGAAGGGGGCGGGACGATGAGACTTATCGAACTTAACGAAAAAATCCATGACGCTTACGAAAACGCAATGCAAATGACAAAATGCGAAGATGGGATGCTAGTCTCCTACGGGACGCGACACGCAACGCGACTCCTGCTTGAAGAACTACAGAAATGCGTCCTGTCTTGCACGCAGGACGAACGACCGCTCTGTGAGATGTACGGAAACCTTATTATGGGTATCGCGTTAGACTGGCGAGATGTGTACGAGGGGAACTGCAATCGGGATTTTGAGGATTCTTGGCAAGACGATCCCCGCGCGCTACCTATCCATACGCTGCAAGCGTTAGCATACGCGCTCCTAGTCTAAAAACCAGAAAGGAACATGGCATATGGCACCTGACACTTGGCGAGACAAAGCGACCGAAGAGGTACGCGAAACCCCCGCAAAATTCCTACGCAAAGCCTTCAAGGAAGGCGGATTCCTAGCAGACACGGAATTTAATCTACAGGCGGAAGCCGGGAAACCATTCGTCATGCGACTAGAAGAAGGATGGCTCCCATACGTGGAAATCGACTACTGGAGGCCCATGCCAGCGGGCGGAGTCATGCTCAACCAGCTAGTAGCATCACCCCACGTTTTCCAAGGCGAAACGGAACCACGATGGACGCTGAACGCACACTATCAAACAATCTACCATGAAGGACTCCCGTGGAACGTGGTCACAGAAGGAGAGGTCAGCGACATGGCCGAGTCTGTTTGGGAAGAAGATGCTGCCAGCATCCTGACACGGCGCGGGACACGGAAAGACGCTTGGCTATTCCCCTACGGGACCAGCAAACTAACAGAGGGCGGGGACGAGACCGTTCTTCACTCGCGCAACTATTAGGAAAAACCGAACAGTTGACACTGCTTGAAGGATTATGATACGATAGCGGCAAGCAACAGCAAGGAGAGAAAAGATGTATACTCAGCAAGGACGGGAAGAGTTCGACAGAATCGTAAAAAACCCGCTAGACTTCCTTCGGGAAGAACTGGATGAAGGCGGAGCGCTCTGCACATCAATCTTCAGCTACAATGACATAGAAAATGCGCCGATACTTCTCAGATTCAGCGGCGGGTTCGCACCTTGCGTCCATGTAGACATTTTAGGGCGGTACGGCGGTGTTGTTTCACATGCTTCCTACCTAACATTCTGGAAACCTTGGCAAACGGGAGTAACCAAGTGGCGGATTTCACAGTTCAACCTGATGGAAATCTACATCCCCCACGACTACGCTGGAACAGCGGAGGACATCGGCACTCAAGAGATGGAAGAAAAGTGGGGAAGGGCAGTAATGCAAGCAGAGGCGGAACCGCGTTGCGCATCGGTATGGTACTTTCCGCGCGGGACACGAGCCGCACGAACCTACTCGGACGCGGCACTATTCCACGCTAACAGCAAAGCGCAAACAGGTGAACACTATGCCGCATGGTAAAGCAAAAGAAAACATTATCAAACAGATTCAAGACGATCCAGCGAGACGAGAAAGGAAATACTATGAAGCTAATCGACCTTAACAGCCGCGTACACGACGCTTGCACCAACGTCATACGCAGGATGGAAACAGCAGACCTAGCACGCCCGGCGGGGCTTACCAGCGCAGCATCACTAGCCTACCGGCTACTCTTCAACGGGCTAATGTCCGAGCAAGGCTACGGGCCAGACGATCCAGTGGAGTGGGCGACACGCAGCACGCGAACAGTAATCACCATCCAGGAACTCGCCACGGAATATCGTATGCTCGCTGAGACGAGCGAAGAATACGACACGCGGAAAGTGTTGCAGGACGTTGCTGTCGCGTTGAATACTCTTGCGCATGAAATTCAACACCCGCGCGTGGAGCTGGAACCTGAGCCTGAGCCTAAACTGGAACCGGGAGTACTCAAATGTGCAAGACACTCTACCATGATCGACTGGGACGACGACATTAAGGACCTGTATGAAGCCTCTGTCAAACAGCTTCAAAAGGTCGCTGATATCGTAACAGAAAAGCTAGGCGAGAAATATGTAGAGGTGTTTTCTACTCTATTGTGGAAGGCTTGCGCGTGCCAAGAGTTTATTAACACGATCACTAGGGATAAAAAACTTCAGCTCATCGAAGCCGCAGTGATCGTCAGAGGGCTGGGCGCGCAAATTAACGACCTGTGGCTTGACACCTACACGCCTGAAAAGGAAGAGATTCTTGAGGACGCGCGGGACGTGTTGTGCGAGCTTGAGCGCACTATCCTAGCCGCTATGCCAAGCGACGACACAGAACAGTGACGCATGGCACTATAATAGAATATTGTGGGGACGCTAGACGCAAACCGGGAACCTATGCTAACATAGGCAACAAGGAGGACGTGTCTAGCGTCCCCACTCTTATACCCTACAGGAAGGAAACAACATGGGAAAGATAATCTATAGCCCGGGATTCTACAAGCTGCCCGAACTAAAAGAAGAGGACATAGACAAGCTGGCCTACCCGGTACAGGTAGCCAAAATCGAATCCCCACATCTCGTACTCTTATACGCTGAGGATAACCGGCTCCAAATGTCTGAACTTGCGTTGGGCAGCGCCAACTTCGACAACATTAAACGCTTCTGCATGATCTCCCCACAGGAAGAACGACTCCTATGCGACTACTGCCAGAAAGAATACGCTAGCATCCTGTGTGAAGTGCGGGCGCCCGAATATAATCTTACGCGCTGGCAGGAGGCTTCCATCAGGCCACTCGTAGCAGTCCCACGCGACCCCGACCGCGAACTCAGGCAATCTGACACGATCTACTTGGAGTCACGTTACTGGAAGCTCGTCAACCCGAATAGGACTTTCAACGTTAGGACAGTAACCGAACCCATTAGCCTTAGCCTGGCCGTGGAACTAGCACCTTGGGAGCAACGTAGCCCGGGGATCATTATCGCAGACAGCGAAGGCGAACTATACCGTGTCACGAGCAGGGAGTGGAAAGTAAGGAACAAACTGCTAGATGACTTGTATGAGGACTTGCAGGAAGGCCAAATGAGTCGACTCGCCTACCCGCGTGTAGACGAGCATGAGGAGTACTATCGGGAGCGGTTGGAAGAACGGTTGAAGAACGAGCCGGGACTATGGGATGATATCGCAGCCGGTAATAAGCCGCTGTGGGAAGCACTCAACATGGTTGACTTGGGTTACGTGTCGTACCGTATACATGAAAGAGCAGCTGCCGTCAAACAGTAGCCCGCAAGAGAAGGTGCCCTCAGTGTTTTACTGAGAGCACCTTTCCCTATACTCTCATAAAGCTGTCTGAGAGCCGTTCTAACGAGCGAACAACATGCTCCTAGTATGATCACACTACCCTATGCCTGAAAGCCTGTTAGAGAGGCTTACAGTGCGTATAGTAAAGCGTAGGAGCACGATGCTAACACCGTACCCCCACGCCACATTATTTCCTGTTTTAAGCGTCGCCGTTCAACACATCACACATCAACTGAGGAGCCTTCAACAACACGCGATCAACAGTACGCGGATTACAAGCAAACCGCGCGGCAAGCTCAGTACGAGTCCAACCACACACATACTTCAACACGAGCATCTGCCTCCACGCCGGAAGCAACGCGCGCAAACCAGCCTCAACATCAACAACCACACAAGACAAATTGCCAACGTCCCCCGGATCACGCCGCGCCCTAGGCATACCCGGCTCCACATGTGGACGATCCTCACCAATAGGCCCGTCAAAACCATGCTGACAAAACACGAGCGGCAACGCGGCACACACAACGCCCGGCGTATACTCAAACACTAAACCCACCCGCTTCCCTCAATATACAGGCCAGACGGCACCTCACGGATGCTCAAAGCCATATCAGGACGCTTACCCTTAGCGCGCCTCCAACCCGCCAAACACGCCCAGCGGAAATGATTCACCAAACCAGACACGCCAGCACGCTCCCAACTCCTCACACACACACGCGGATTACTCATAGTGTCAAGCCAAGCCCAACCCAAGAGCTCAAGAAAATCACACCGCAAACGCTTAGACGCTACCCAACAACCACGACACAACCCGTAGCCAATAGCGTCCTCAAACGACTGGAAACTATCGCGACGCTTAGCGCCCGCACTGTAAGACATAACACGCAAAGCATCCTTCACACGCTGCTCATCAACCGCGCCAACAGACTCAACAAAACCCATAACACTTAGCTCCTTTCACCATAAACAAGACCAAGCAAAAACTTCCTACCCTTCTCAACCAACACACTATTCACGTCCATCCCCCTAGGTACCGGAACGCGAACACAATCAATAATATTCTCAGAAACAGACTCATACAAGCCATCCCCCGCCGTATCACCGTCGCCCCACACGAATACGCGGCAGCCATCAAACAACGCCGCGTACCGCTGCTTCCAATTATTCACACCCGGCACGCCGACCGCATTAAGGCCACACGCCACGAGACTCATCGTATCAATCTCGCCCTCACACACATGCATGTCACCAAAACCCTGAGTAGCCCTGAGGTTAAACAACGTCGTATGATCCCCCCCACGCATAGAATAACGCGGATCAGCATCCGGCCTGAGATTACGGAACCTCATGCCCACAACGTTACCAGCACAATTAAAATAAGGGATCGACAACCAGCCTTGGAACCTTTCATCCCCCGGTAGCGGTTCACCAACCAGCCCGACTTCCAGACCGTCCACCACGCTTTCCGGAATACCCCGCGTCCCCAAATACTCTATTGCCGCTGCTTTCCCAGCCGGGCCGCTGTACGCCTTCATACGCGCCGCGTTTTCCGTCAACACCGTATCCCCAATCGGACGCAACAGATCTAGCATCTTTCCAATCACAACCTTCCATAAGCTCAATAAAACGCCACCCGGCCCCCTGCTCCCCACAACCGAAACACTTCCACACGCCCTTCTCAAGATCAACACTCAAAGACGACTGACTATCAGCATGGAACGGGCAGGGCATGAGAAAGCGGCGACGCGCCGTGTCAAAACCATAATGCCTGAAACAAAACTCTAACAAGTCCTTGTTCCTACATGTCTTGCTGTTTGACATAGCCGCGTCACCGCCCCTCATTTTCTTTTACCGCCAAGTTTTTACCGCCACAGGCGGCAATAACATTAGCGTACCATGCTACTTTCGGTTAAGCAACTCAGCGAAATCCTCCAACCGGAAAATAACCCAACCATCCTCAGCACTCTTACCGCGAGCCTTAACCACCGCAATAGGAAACACGCTATCATTCTCCAAACCACGATTAGAAGCATACAAAGCGCACTCTGTTGTAGCTTCCCGCAAGTAACGCGGGATCTCCATGCGCTTAGTGTTCTTAGCTTCGATCACAAACCGAACGCCGTCTTTGCTTCGGACAACCATGTCGCCTTCATCCAAAGAGCCTAGCTGTCTGAGTGCTTCCACGTCGCAGCCGCGTTCACGTAGGTAGGTCCTTACGTCCGTTTCCCACGACGTGCCTTTACGCTTGTTAGGATTAGCCACACGAGCCTCCCTTCTTAGTCTAGTTCTGGGTTGCAGCAGTCGCAACCAGACAGCAACGCCCGAGAACCTGCAACATCTGCTTCAATCGTGTAATCCTCAATGAAATTCAAGAACGCACGATGATCAGCAACCTCACCTTCCAAATCGTCAATACGCAACTCCAACTCGCGAATACGTGCTTCCAGTTTACGCTCAACGCCCCATGAGATGCGAAGAAGATTGTTCGCCTCATCAGCAGCACGCCTAGCGGCCCGAGAACGCCAATCCGACAACCCTAGTTTACATTCAACGCTGCGCCCCCAAAACATAACCGCAAAACATAGGGCAAGAAAACCCGCGCACAATACGCCGAACGCGACCAATCCAACAATACCATTCATAAAACAACCCTCTTCCTTCCACGCTTATCGTGAAACATGGTTCTCAATAGCGTCAGCCATCGCTCCTAGAAAAATACCTGCAAGCTGGACAAGGCCCCAAGCCGCCAAACCGCCAAGCGTCACAAAGAACCCTGCCACAAAAAACGTTCCAATCCCCATAACATTAACCTCCAAAAATAAACGTAGAAAATAATTACTTATTCCGCGAGAACTTCTCGCTCAGCCAATCTGACAAGATGCAACCGAGAGTGTCGCACGGCTCCCTAAAAAGCATCACCGAAAACACTAGGCCGCCAACAATCAGTGCGGCTATGAAGATCGTTAAAAGTGTTTGCAACATTTTAACGCCCCTCCTCCATAGTAAAAAGCTTGACAATATCATCAGTCAACTTAGCCAGCTTTTTATCTAGTTCTTCTCGTTCTTTCTGATTGCGCTTAATAGCCCGCATCATTTTCACAGTATCGACCACAACAGCAGCAAACAATCCCACTAGCAGTCCGACAGTAACCCACACAAGAAAACTACCCAAAGTAACCACTCTCCTTTCACCCGTTATTGCGAGCGTCAAACCCGCCAAACCAAGTACGAGACGGATCACACGACAACACCGCAAACCGCTGAGCAGAAGGATCACACGTCCCCTCACGCTGCTTCACCACAGCCACACGCATCTCACCACGCATACCCTCATAAGCAGGCGGCTTCAAACCAACAGTCAACACAAGCTCAGGCTTCTCAGCAACACCGTTCTTAATCTCACTACGCGCCGGGGGACGAGAAGGATCACTCACAGCCGCACTGCTTTTATCCGTAGCATGATGCAACACAATGCTCACACACCCAATCTGGCGAGTGAACGACGTAATATCATTCATCACAGCCATCTGAGCTTGATAGTCAGACTCGCTCCCACTAAAATCCATAAGATTATCAAACACAACAACCTTAGGATACTCGTTGAAACAAGTCACGAAATTGTTAACCTGATCCTCCACAATATGCCACGTAATAGGATTACCATGACAGAACGTAATGTTGTTACGTGACAAGGCAGACAGTAGGAAGTCAGCGCCTTCATGTGTTTCCATTAGCGCGTCAATCTCACGAGTGTTCTTGCCTGTCACGATAGACGCGACGCGACTAGCCGCCGTAGACGCGCTCATGTCAGCACTAAAATAGAGTGTGGGAAGATTCCACTTAGACACCATATACAACGCTAGGCCGCTCTTCTGGCTACCGCTACGGCCAGCAATCATAATCTCCTGACCGTAATGGAACCTGCAACCCAAGCCGTACACGTCATCAAAACCGGGAATGCGTGGAAGCTCGCGAGCGAGATTCTTACGAGCAAGCAGCCCCCTGAAAGCGTTACCAGCCATAACCCTTCCTCCTAAACTATGTCTCGCCGCTTAACGCTCCCACAACCACAACAGTAGCAGTATCATGACTGTGGGAGCACGGCAGAGAAGATTCGAAAACACGGAAACGGTTACGGGTTAGTAGGCGGGCATGTCATCCTCACCAGCCTCAGCCTTCTCCAACGTAGAAGCAAGACTGTCAGCCAACTCAGTACACTCCTTCACACCCTTATTCCCCTCAGGCAACTCGTGAAGCACCCACGCGGGATTACCATTCTTTGTCGTAATCTTCTCAGCGCGGAACGGGCCAATAACCTTACCCATATAATCGCGAGCAATACGAGTAATCGCCGTATCCGTACAAGTAACATTCATCAACTCTTCGGGATTCATAGCGACCATACTAGCCGTGTCGGGGAACACGAAGAAGTCCCCCTCAATCGCATCACGCTCACCCCACCTAGAAGAGACAGGCCCCTTCCAAGTGCGGGGGACAAAGATCAGGGCCTCACTGTTACCATACTTGGACAGAGAGAAGAAACCGCCAGCGGGAGCAGCTTCGCTAATCGAAATACGAGACATAAATATCACACAACCTTTCCAAAAGGGGAGAGCCAGAACCTTTCCACGCTCTCAACAAAGAATATCATAACACGCTACAGGAAGCATGTCAACTGTTAGTTGCCAAATAATCCAGTAGGATTACCAGACTCCTTAATAGCTTTAGCTCTCTCCTGCCACAACGGGACAAGCTCAGGCGTATTCTGGAACGTCAAACGACGATCCTTCCACAACTGCTTCATCTGCTCCTCCGTAGTAGCAGACTCCATAGCCTGCCACACCGTGATAGCAGCATCATTACCGATAATCTCAGCAGGGACACCGGCTTCTGCCTGAACGTCCTCCACGCGGCTACCATAATCTACAGGCGCGCCCGTAGACTCAGAGAGGAACCGGCCACCCAGCTCTCCCGCCACGTTGTTCTGTGCGTGCCATGTGTCAGACGCGGCCAACACGGTAGACGCGAGAGGTAGCTCGTCAATCTTACTAGCATCCCAACCCATAAGCTCCAACAGGTGCTCGTGAACTTCACGGACAGAGCCCTTGACTACGATCCAAGGATCATCATACCCCTTACCGGCCTTCAATGTCACGGTGACAGGAGCATCTTCCCCGTTCCACGGGGATTGTGTTTCAGTTTTCTTTCCAGCCACGTGTTCTCCTTTCCAAGAATGTTTAACGAAACGATGTCAAGTCTTATAGTAGCGTACCAGCCATGGCTCGCGCAACCCGAACCGTAGGAACCGGGCCAAGCTCACCAGCACGCTTACCACCAACAGTAGCACAATACTCCCGCACGGGGCAACTAGCGCAAAAACCAGACCCCGGGTTAGGGACAAACACGCCAGCCTCCATGCCGCGCATAGCCTGACCAAACCAATCCCCAACCAACAGGGCAGGAACACGATCGCGGTAATCATGCCACGCCTTAATGTCACCATCAGCAGCAGACCAGAAACCAGCACGGTCAACAGTAAAACCACATTGCCCCAACAAAGCAGCATACACGTCCAACTGTCCCACACTAGACGGAACATTACCAGTCTTAAGATCGACAATACAAATGTTCCCAAGACTGTCTACCAACACTCGGTCAACATAGGCGACGGTGTTTGCGCCACCTAGGTTCCCAGTCAGCTTAACTTCGATACCCGGCGCACCATTAGCATCAACAAACACCTCAAGAGAACGCTCGTCAAGCCACTTATCCCACGCCTCAACCATGAGCGGCCCGAAATGCTCACACCACTCCCGGTCCTTCTTATTAGGACCGCCGCCCTTGCCCAAGGTTTTCAACACGCGGCCAGACGCTTTAATCTCCATGTTAAACCGCTCAGCCTTTGCCACCTCACGGTCGAACGCTTCTTGGAAGGTCACGTCCTCAAAGGGTAGGCCGCAGCGCTTCAAGTCATGCTGCTCAGTCACATAATGGACAGCCGTCCCCATGAGAGTCACCCACCACGTAGACTTATCCAACCCAAACAAGCGAGACAACTCCCAACGCTTACCACACTCGCTATACGCGCTCACCGCGCTATAAGACAAGGCGGCAATGTCCTTAACATTTTCGTCTTTCTTTTCTTCCATGAGCATCCTCCTAAAAGAGATAGTCGCTTTCCAACAAGACCAACACTAGCACGCTACCACACGCATGTCAACACGTAGATACAAAAAAGAAAGGGGTGGCATAACCTCCCCAAAGGGAAATCATACCACCCCAAAAACAAGCCCTGTTAAGACACAGGACGCGCCGCGCTCACGTCGCCCACGCGAGTCCTAGACCTATACACGCAACCACACGACGAACACCTGTAGCCACGGAAACGGGACACGCCCACAACAACAGGCTCAGTCTCCACGCGCTCAATACTGCCACAAGCTGGGCAAGACAACACGTCGCCATCATACACGGCCAAAGACACGCCCATGCCCACGCCGCACCACGGGCGCAACCTGTCATACATCTTCTCAGTCAACGTCACGTCACCACGGTTATAAGCCTCCATGCGTTGCCACGCCTCCACGTCACCCTCCATACAAGCAACCCACAAGCCATGCCCTTCATGAACCACCTTATGGCCGATACCAAGGCGCTGAGCCACGTAATCAAGCTTGTTAGACGGAAACTTAAAATGCTTCTTAACCACACGCAACAAATCAACATGCTTAAACCGCTCCACAGGCGGAAGACCCAACATGACAAACTCCCTGTTCAAGTGCTTCACGTCATAGTTAATACCATTATACGTGACAATAATATCAGCCTTGTTCAACAGCTCCCACGCGGCACGAACCATGCCAGCATGACCACCCTTACCTTGGTCACTGTAGAACAGTGTTTGCTCGTCGCCGTACCACTTAGCAGCAAAACAAATCATCCGGCCATCTTCCACAATCTGGTTGATAGCAACGTTCTGATCCCATAGTCCCCACACGTGAGCCACCGACGGGGAACACTCAATATCAATAGTCAAAATCTTTAAATCATAGCTGGACTCAACCTGCCCGCCAATCTTATTCCAAGTTTCACTGAATCCCACAGGAACATGCCCCCCTCCGATGTAGCCCGACAGTACTAGCAGAAACTTTAATACCCTCCACAGCCAAAGCCCGCACGATCAGGCTATGCGGCACGCTAGGATCAGCCAGAATCTTCTCAAACTGAACACGATCAGCACCATCAAAACCACGGCGAATCACTTCAACGCGGCACGGCCTACTCTGAGGCTGCTCCTGACATTTCTTAAAACTCTCACTAAAACCCAAAGCCCGGCCCCCTTTCCCTTTTCCAAACAAACTATACGAGTAAAGCCCCGCACGAACACGACACTCACAGTTAAGCACTATACCACAATATGTAGTTAAACGCAAAACTAGAAGAGCGCCGCGCCATGCGGGGCAAAACGCTTAAAGACCTATAGCCCTATTTCTTATGACGGTCGTCCACACCATCATAAATAAAACTATTCAAACGACGAGTAATCTCATTCATCTGAGTCATCAAACAGTTCGCCCGCTCATCAGCCAAAGCATCACGCTTAGCCGACTCGCGTCGAATCTCCTCAAGACTAGCCTTCAAACTCTCATTCATTTCCGTCATCTCTTCACGGAAATTAACAGTATGATTATTCGTCACCTGTTCGCGAGTCTGTTCAACGTGTTCCCCAATGCGCTCAACCTTCTTGTTGATACGCGCGCTGAAATAAGTGAAACCCGCAATCATCAGTGCAAACAAAGAATCATACAACCTCGCGTCCCCTAGCCAAGCCGAAAGGGACTGAACCATTAAAATACTAAGGGGAACGTGAAGAAACATCCTACGATATCACTCCCCGCCAGTCTTAGTCGCCGTAGGCGCGTGCTTAGCCACATAGTCAAACACGCCGTCAACCGTAGCAACATCACCGGGATCAGCCTTAGCCCAATCCAACACGCCAGCAGCCTTCAAAACCGCATACACAGCCTGCCCCGCGCCAAACACCACAAGGAACTGAGCAGTAAACAACTCCCAAGACGCAGGATACGCGCCAGCAAACCAGACCAGTACGGACGCTACGACAGCAAACCCCAAGGCGATAAAGCGCTTAGTCTTGCTTGTCCATGACGCGCGCTGTGCGACATGCTGCACCACAGGCCAGATTACGCCTACAAGGATAGATACAACAAAAGGATCAATATGATAACCCAACATTAAGCAACCCCTCCTAAAATATTGTTAAACAAACAGTAACAGGCAGTGGGACATGTCACGGCTTCTCAGCGCCAGCCTCCACCGCACGAACAAGACGCTCAGTCTCAGGCCCCCAAATACCATCCACGTTAGCGCCCACAGCTTCCTGAATGAGCTGGACGCAATTATCGTGAGCCGACATGCTATTATCGCCCCAGATACCGTCCACTTCAGTGCCAACAACGCCCTGAGTGAACTCTACACCGTAGGGGAACTGGACTCCACCCCAGTTAGAAGCCTTGCGAACAGCGTCAACACGCTTCTCAGTGTCAGGCCCCCACACGTTATCAACATCCGCACGGACAGCGGCCTGAACAGCTCGGCAATCAGTATAACCGCCCTCATGGGATGTTGCGCCTTCATAGCGGAGGTAGCAGTCCCACGGGTAATCATAATAAGGCTTCACAACAGTCTCGCGGTCAGTCTGATCCCCAGACTCGCCCCCAGCGATATCCCCGTTCTCGTCAATCGACGCTTGAGCCAGAATCCCCCAGTCAACCAACAGCGCAACATGATTACGGTGATTCAACAGGATGTCTCCCGGTTGCGGATACCCGTTATTAGGCAACTGTCGCCAGCCATGCTTACACAACTCAGCAGCCATGTTACCCGTGTAAGTAGCGCCACCAGTATCAAAACCACACTCACGCAACACTGCAATAATCAGGCTAGAACAGTCAGCTTCGCCGCCCTCACGAACATCCCAACGATTCCACTGATCGTAACCAAGGTTGCCATACGCGCACAGCCAGCGAACGCGGTCAATAAACTTTTGCAAATCTGCCATACTATTTTCTCCATTCATCTTCTTTTTACAAAGGACACAGCACGGCGGGCCAACCCAAACAGGCCAGCCCGCCACACCCCACAAAAACCCCGCTACTGTTCCGTAGCTGGGAAAGCCTGAACCATAATACGATTCAACTCGCTAGACTGAACAAACTGAACAGTACCACCATTAGACTGAGTGTCACGCGCCCTGTAGCCCTGCACAAGGGCCTCAATCTTCGGCGTAACATTCGCATCCACATAACCAAAACACGTCACAGACTGAGACTGACTATCTTCGTGATCCCACGCTGAGGACGACTTAGGGCCACCCTCACCGCCAATACGCAACACCAAGTTCACGTCACCAACGACACGCCCCCAACCAATCACCGTAGCATACACAAGACGACGATACGGCCTTGCAGGGAGACTGCCAGAACCAATCCAACGATACTCCCCATTAGACACGTGAATCTCATTCGTTAGACCGAATACTGAGACACTTGTCTCAGCCTCATTCACAGGCCGCAACACCCACCGACCATCACCAGACTTAGAACCATCCGCAATGTACAGCAAGTGTTCGATGCTGAAGTACCAAGGTTGTGCCGTGGTTGCGCCCATGCCAGCATCCTGAGCCTGAGTCAGAATCTCGCGAGCTTGACTCACGCTAGACGCGCGTGTTACCGTCCCGGCTGTTTCAAACGCCCTACGGAACGATCCCAGAAGGTCATCTGTACCGTCTGGGAGCACCATTCCTCTTAGAGTTTTACTTCCCAAAACAAACCCCCTCTAAGGTCACAGGTGCCAGCGAACAGGCGGAATCATAATACGAGACACGTTAGGCTTAACGCGGATACCCTTATCCAGCTTCAATGCGAACGTTCCGTCCGGGCGAATCTGGCCCTGAGCGAAGTGCGGGAAATTATCTTCCGTAATAACAACAGTGAAATGCACCCACTGCTTAGGACGGAACCCCTCAGGAATAATGTTCCACTGGTACCAAGTATTCCCAGTGTAATTCCACTCGCTATTCTGACGCACCCACTCGCCACCAAACAAGTCAACGATCTGACCAGTCTTGACTAGCTCGAACTCGCGTGGTTCTCGTTTCCAGTCGCGGTCAAGATCGCCGAAGCCGCGCTTCTCCTCCTTAATCGCGGGCTGTGTGGGCTGGGCGGGCTTAGACTTGGAATCAGCATAAGCCTTAGCCGCGCCAATAATATCCTCCCAGAAGGCAGTAACCCCCTTAGTCCCGCGATTGTGCGTCACCCCCTGAGTGGTAAAGTCTAGAGTAGAAACTTCCGCACCTCCCGGGAGCGGCCTCCCATCAGGAGTTCTCGTATCCATCGACCCTACTCGAAGTGTCGTGTGGTAGCCGGTGCCAAAACCTCCCTCATTCGTGGCCTCCACTAGGAAAGCGTGCGAATCTCGCGACTCGCCGCCCACATTCTCGGCGCGCTTCAGCGCAATACTTGGAACATCATTATGCTCATCCGCTTCGACATGAAGCTCCAACTTAGGCGTATTCTCAGGCCGCAACACCATGCTGCCGCCCTCAATGCGAGCGCCCTTCAGTGTCTTACCTTCAAGCGTGTCAGCAATCAAACTGCCACTAATCTTCGCCTTACCTGCAACAATTTCATCAGTAGTAATCTTACGGAAAGTAGCCAATTTAGCCTCCAATTCCTCACTAGCAACAATATGCCGCGCCCCCACAGTGTTACCAGCAATCAAATCTCCCTTAATCAAAACCTCACCAGCACGCAAACGCCCGGTATCAACAGGCCCCTCAGCAGCAGCCTTCACGCGCTTAGACATATCCTCCAGACTCTTGCCCAGCTTATCGCCCTGAGCCTGAATAGCCTCACCAGTAGCACCCAAAGCAACAGTCTCCCCGCCGCCAGCCGAACCGCCAGCCAGTAGCCCGGTAGGAACAAGATCATCATTCACCTGAACAAGAACCTCACCGCCAACAGGGAAAACGCCGCCGCCATGCGGGACGCTCACAATGTTCCCCTCCACGCCAATCTCCACAAGCGCCCGCCCGTCAGCGTCAGGATCAGGCCCCTTAAACACGCCGGGAACAACGCCGCCACCCATACCAGTACGCAACGCGCGAACCTGACTGTCACGGAACTTCTTAAAATCCAAAACAGGAATAGCCACTATATGACCCCCTCAATATCAATACGCATCGTCTCCACGCTACCATCCAAAGGCATACTGTAACCCGACACGCTACCAATAACATTGCCAAGATCAGAGTCTACACTAACCACATCCCCAATGTCAACACGATAATCAGGAACCATAGTAAAAGACTTCACGCCACTAGGAGAAAAACGCCTCACTGCCAGACCAGCAGCCCTATCCACATCATACTGGCCATCAGCGGCCTTAGCCTCAACAACCTCAGTCACAACCCCGTATAGGGATTTGTCGAACGCGCCGTCAGCCCAAGCCTCACTCCACCAATCATGCTTAACACTATGACTATGCTTACCATCAGTCTTAACACTCTCAGTCTTACTACCGACAGCCAGCCAGTGATTAGGGTGAGTGTGAGTCCACTTAGCGTTAGCCTCCAACACGAGACTACCGTCCGTATAACGAGCATCAACCCGGGAAGAATCAGGCCGCACAACATGCAACGCGCCATCCTCCATCACACGGCCAACAAGACCATAAGACGACAACAAGGATTCTACCGCGTCGGTACGGCTACGCCCCCAAGCAAGGCCACCCGGCAAACCCCGGTCAGACACCCCATCCAGCACGACACTCAAATACGGGTAACACAACCGCTCCAACTCAGTACGAAGCGTAGACCCAGCGGGCGGGCTAGACGGGAACGGGAAAGGATCATCCGCCAAACGCTGCATCAAACCCTTACACGTAACATTCACCCCGCCCTCACGAGTAGGCGACACCTCCTGAATAAGAAACCAACCCCTGTCCACAGTAAACCGCGTACCATCCGACAAATCAACATCCACCAGCACATGCAAAGTCTGACCCATAGCCGCAAGAGGACTCCACTCATCAACAGGAATAAGCGTACTATCAAACTGTAAGGTCAGTGTCTCTGACCGCGATACGCCCGTAGACACGTCTAGACGGGCTTTTAACGGGCTTAAACCCGTTGCCAGTACGTGAGGGCCGCGAGCGCTATCAACGCGCGCAGAAACCCTTCCCGGTGTCGCAAACACGCGACTATCAACATTCGCAGGCGCTCTCACAACGCACCACCCAACCGGTTCACCAAAGTCTCATACGACCAGCCAGCAGTCCACTTGTAGCCAAGGCGCGTAGCCTCATTCCACGTAGCCGCCCCACCAGCAAAACCCCCGGAAAACGCAGACAACTGCAACACGGGAAACGGCTTCTCAACCCACTCGATGTCCACCCTGTGAACGCCCTGAGTATCCACACGCGACACAGTAACCTTACTGATAAGCACGCAACGGACCTGAGGCACACCCAAAGCAGGACGATCCAACGCAACACTCACCAAGCCGCGAGACTCCAAAACCTGCATGAAGGACTTAATCAACTCAGGAGACGACTCCAACCACACGCGACAACCACCCTCGCGGCGGGCAGTACCAAATCGGACTACGCCATTAGAGAACTCGCTCACCCCCGTATCGCTAGTCCAGTCATCCGTAGGCCCTTCGTAGAAGTCCACGGCAACCTGAACGCCATCAACACTAGTAAACAACGCGCCACCCTCACGGCACTTCACCGTGCGAGTCAACGTAACCTGCTTACCAGCAAACTTATATGTTACAGCTACGCCGGGCGGCGCGAAAATATCAGACACGTAAGCCACGCCACCGCTAGTGTTCTCAAACACGACACGGCCATCAGCCGTCTCCAGCTTCCCGCGCCCCTCAACCTTAAAACAAGGTAGGCCGGTCACACTATTAACCCAGCCAGACAACACTGCCATAAAACACTCACTCTCCCTTCCACACTACTATTAACAAGGGCACCATGCTAGGCGCACACCCACAAGCATACCACAAACAGGCATGCGCCTAGCATAAAGGCATGTTAGCCGTAGACGGCCTCAAAGCCAGCCTCAACGCGACTATCCGCAACATCAGACACGTAAGCCGGGAAACTCTCACCATCAACAGTCAAATTAATCTTCGCACCATTCAAAGACGAAGGATCAATCTTAGCCTGAACAGTCAGATTCTCCTTAAACTCAGCGTTAACACCACGGAACGACCGGACATTAGCAGCCTTAGCCTCCAACGCTTCCACAGAATCCTGAGCGATATTCTCAGCCGCCATAACAGCCTGCTTACCCTCACGCTCAATACCCTGAGCGAACCCCTCAGAGAACGAATAACCGAAACGGCGAGTAGCCTTAGACGGCGAATTAATCTCCAAAGCGCTCTTTATAACAGCCAGCGCACTGTTAGCAACACTCTGAGCAGCAGAACGCACCTTACCCTGATTACCATAAATACCATCAGAGAACCCAGACGCAAACGAACCACCAGCACTATATGAGGACACGCTATTCAAACCAGACACACCACTATTAGCAGCAGACTGACCAGCCAAATACACATCATGACCACGATCCGTACCAGCAATAAAACTGTTAATCGACGCAACACCAGCATCATTCCACCTAGGCTTACCGGCCTGTAGACCGTTAACGCCCTGACCAGTCACAATACCAGCCGCGCTACGAACAGCATCCATACCACTAGACACCCCGTTAGCGAACCCGATAGCAGACTCAGAACCAGCACCTTGGAAAGCACCAACACGAGTGTTACCTTCCTTCTGCCACTGGCCGATAATGTTACCAGTCAAAGGATCGACAGCATCCGGGATGGAATACAACGCCCCGTCGCGGAACTGGAGCATGATCTTCCCGCCCTCGTCTCGCATCGTGATACCAAGATCAGACAAAGCAGACTGTAACTGATCCGACGTGGTAGCCTTCAACACCTCAGAAGCATCCACGCCTTCCTGAGCGAGAACGTTGGACAGGGAGCCGCGTAGCCCCTCAAAGTTACGCTGAATCTCGTCCCGGCTCCCAAGAGCGCCCTGAGCGTTAATCTCCCTCAAACGATCCATGCCAGACTGAGCTTCAGCAGCTAGAGTATCGTTAGCCTTCTTCAACTCATCCCGAGCAGCCTCACCACCCTGACGGTATTTATCCGCAAGCTGTTGAGCATAGTTAGCGCCAAACTCAGTATGCTGCAACGTCTCAATAGCCTTAGTATCAAAACCGGCCTTCATAAGAGTATATAGGTTGTTAGCGAAGTCAGCCTGAGCCTTCTGCTGCTCCCGCAACTTCTCCAAGTAATCGTCAACACTCTTAACAGCCTCACCAGAAGCATCACGAGAAGCCTTACCCACATTAGAGAAAGCATCACTAGTCTTAGCAAGAACGTCAACGCCCTGAGAAGCCTGACTAAACGTCAACCCCCAACGAGACGCAGACTTATCCAACAAGCCATTCAACGCGCCCAACGTCCTGTTACGCGCCTCCAAAGCATCCACGTTATCGCGAGCAATACTAGCAGTACCAGCCATAGCAATGTTCAACAAGGACGCTTGGTCAGTAGACTTACCCATCTGAGCAGCATACAACTCCAACTCGCTACGCAACGCGGGGCTATCCTGCAACATGCGAGACAACGCAGCGCGGATATCGTTAGCAGGAACGCCAGCAGCACGCCAAGAATCAGCCAAAGCCTTCATGTTCTTGATAGCAGCAGGCCCATCCTTCTGAGCAAGCTCATTCAGACTGTTAGCAAAGTCACGAGTCTTATCCGCAAGGTGAGAAACCTCAGCAGAAGCAGCACTACCATGCTTATCAATCCAACCAAAAATACCAGACTGGCTACCACCATTCTTAGAGTACTGCTCCAAGGATGCTTGAACAGAGTTAATCTTACCCTTCATCGCTGTAGGCAGTGATGCTAGGTTAGTCAAGTCCCAGAAGCCGCCGCCCTGATACATCGGGGCAGTAGACAGCTTAGTAGCCTCCTCCTGAATCTTACGGAAATCAGTAGACATGTTATAAGCAGCAACATGAATCTTCTCCTGAGCCTGACTCAGAGTGTTCGCAATACGCTCAGTCTGCTTACCCACATTCTCACCGAAACGCTGACTATCACGCTCCAACAAGACAAACGCAGCAGTCACCGCGCCCAGTGCGATAGTAATCGGAGTAGCCAAGCCCGCGAGCGCAGTCAAACCGCCGCCCACCTTAGACAAGCCCTTACCAGCCAAACCAGCAGCCCCGCCCATCTTACTCATGTTATCGCCCGTAAGCGAAGCCCAACGAGCAAAATCGCCCAAACGGACACCAGCCTTATCCACCACGCTCAGAAGCGCGGTGACAGGCCCGCTAACAGCCTTCCAGCCCTTAAACGCAAGGAATCCGCCAACCATAAGCTCAGCAGCCAAAGGAACCTTCGTAAACGCCTCCACAAGCCTGAGCGCAGCCTCAGCCATACGAGTCAACAATGGAGCAACCCTGTCAATCGCAGAAGCCATACGGCCACCCAAAGACAAAGCAACACGCGACAACACTGGCTCCAACTTCACAACCGCGTTAGACAACGCACCCAAGGTGGACGCGATAACCGGTCCGAAGCCGCGAGCAAACGAACCCGCCACACGGAGCAATGAACCCAAACCGTCGCCAAGGCGCGGCCAAACCTTATCCAAACTCCTAACGCCCACAGCCAAATCAGTAAAGAACTGACGCAAGCCCGTCTGGAACGAAGTAGACGACAAAGACCTAAACAAGCCGGCAGTCAAACCCCCGGCAGCAGCACCCATGTCCCCGGCAGCCACCTTGAAAGTCTCGCTAGTGTTACGCCAGAAAGCGTTCCACTCGCCACCAACTGATGTCTTAAACTTACCCCAAGCCAAACGAGCACCATCCAACACGTTCTTAAACCCAGTAACAAAACCCTGAGTACGAACAATATCAGCAGCGTGCTTTAAGCCACCAGCCAAAGCATCAACCGTAGCGCCCCCGGCCTCACGAGCAACAGCCGTCAAACCAGAGAACAACCGGCCAGTCTGATACAAAACCTTCCCAAGTGCTTGAAACTCTCGCATACCATTATCAAGAATCTCCTGAAGCTTACCAGTACGCTCAGCCTCAGTAAGCCAATCAGCCCACTTATCAGTAGCCCGGCCAAGCCAGCCCAACAAATCCTCAAAAGCGTTAGTGCCCACATCGCCCAAGACGCGAAGAACCTTAGCGAAACCATCACTATGCTTAGCAAGCTCCTCCATAGCGCGGCCAGTATGCTCAAACTGGCGCTCCATAGCAGGGCCAACAATCTTCTCCAAAGACACCAACACCGACGCGAAATGCTCGCCAGCAGCCTGAGACGTACGCTTCAAACCATCACGCAAACGCGGGAACAGGCCAGCATAAGCCTCCTCAAAACGCCCCTTAGCCTCACCCCAAAACGAAGAACCCATCTCCTTAGACAAGCCCTTAAAATCGTCCTTAAGGTGCGTAATATGATCTGAGATGTTCTTCAACGGGACAACAAACGAAGCCGCCAGAATACCAGCCGCAACAGCCATACCCGGAACCATAAGCCCCACAGCCTCAGCAGCCCGGACAATCCCAGCGCCAACAGTCAACGAATGCATAGCCAAAACAGACGCAGCAGACGCAGCCACAGCCAAACCAGAAGCCATAAGACCAATAAGCGGCACAGCCTTATCCATATTCTTAACCATATCCCACAAGCGCGTAGACAAATCACGAGCAAGACGGAAACCACTCAAAGCATCCAACGCAGTCTTAGCAGCAATAAAAGCCTTACTATCAACAATAGGCTTAAACGACACCCAACGGTCACGAGCCAACAACGCAAGACGCGCACCAGTAATATACCGGGCAGAATGATCCAACCCAAGCTTAAACTCTAGCTCAGTCTTATCCCACTGGCGTTTAAAGTGACGCAACTCGCGGCCAATCCTACGCAAATCCCCACGATCCATATTAGGCTTAATCTCAAACTCGAAATTATCATGAGCACCGAAAGCCTTCTCACGAATACGGCGACGAATCCCATCCAACACAGAATCCAAACGGCCAGACTTAACCTCACTATCAAGATCAACAACATACTTCCAATTCTGACGGCGACCAAACTCTTCACGAATCCGGCCATCAGCCTCAAGAAGCTTATCAACAGAAGACCCAGCAACCTCAAACTCAACCTGCCCACGATACTCCTTCTTAAAGAAGCCGTCCAACTCTCCACGAATCTGGCTCTTCCAATCGTCAGCCGGGTAAATCTGAATCTGAGCCTTCTTGCTCTCCAAAGCCTTCAAGAACCGGGGCAGCTCATGTTCCCAAGGGAAATAGTTACCACTCTTAGACGCAATCGGGTGAGCCTCAAAAGCCTTACCCTCAAAAATAGCGCGATGCTTACGACGCAACACGTCAAGACTCTTATCCAAATCACTGAAAGAATGCTTCAACCGTCCAGCGCGCTCAGCCTCAACCTGAACCTTCTCACGCTCCAGCTCAGCCAGACTCTTAGCCACATTCTGCTGATCCAACTCCAAGCGCACCTCTTGAGTGACAGGACGCAGGCGGCGCTCAATCTCACGATGCAACTCGGTAGCACGTTGCGCGGCCCGCTCCTCCTCAAGCTCAACCTCAACATTTATAGGATCAAGCGACTTCTCTAACAGTTTAACCTGACGGCGCGTCTCATGCCACATCTCAGCCGTAGCCGGAAGAATCTTAACCGCAAGCCACGCAATCTCCGGAACGCTCTCTCCACCAATATCAATAACATCAGGCACTAACCCTCACCACCCCACGCAACAAAAAAAGGGGAAGGCCACCAAAACGGCAACCTTCCCCAAAACATAATGACAACTACTCGTCGTCAAATTCAACTTCTTCCCACTCAACAAGCCCCAAAGACTCGCCCCATGAGACCAACTCGCGCAAAGACAAGCCCTCAGACTCTCGCCGCACATCCTCAGCAGTCTTAGCCTTCGGACGCGGATACGGCTCAATAGGAACCTTCCCACCGGCAAGCCCCTTCATCAACGCCTGAATCAAATCATACGTATCCTCCAAGACCACGGTATCCCTAGTCCTACCCAAGAACCTATTGTCACCCAGCTTCTTAGCAACATAACGCGATCCAACAGGCAGCTCATCAATCAACTTGACAAGCATGGCAGGCGGCGGGTAGGTGCCGACAGTCAGAGTCTTAACAATATCAATATTGTAATGCTCTAACATGTCAGCGCACACTTCCCACAAGCAGCCGTCAAGAGCCTTTTTAAGGGCTAGGCTTCCCCCACCTGAGTAACCTTAAAATACTTGGCGATCAACGTCACCAAGCCGCCCGGAACCTTAGTAACAGACTCCAAAACCTTACGAACCTTCGGCGTATCCCCGCCCGCAAGAAGAATAAACAACTCAGTATAACGCTCAAGAAGCTCACCCATGTTAAACCCGCGCTCCGTATCGTCCTCATACTTGCCGATACGCAGCAGCTTCTCATAACGATCAAACTCGTCTGCATCAAGCAACGCGATATTACGCAAACGCACGCCACCAACCACGAGCGACGGGCTATTCTCTTCTACAAGTTCCTGCAAATCTTCAACGTTAATTTCAATCGACATATATATGCCCTTCCTTTCCCTAAGAACAAAACACGTAAAGAACCCCAAGCGTGGGGCACCCCTACACGGGTAAGGATACCCCACGCTTGGGCTAATGTCAAGCCACAGTCTTAGTGGCAGCAGACATCTTAAACGAATTACCCTCAGAATCCTGCAAGAACGTAAACTTCAAAGGCATCTCAATGAAACCATCCTTGTTAGTAGGAGTAAAATCACCGTTACCCACGACAGCAACCTTACGGCCACCCATCACAAGCGCCATATCAGCATCGCGAGCAATCATCAACAGGGCCAGTTCCTCAGGCTTAGGAGCCGTAGGAGCATTAATGTAACCATTCGCGTCAACAGTCGCGTTAATACCAAAGAAGCGCTTAATCGAATCCTCATCGAACTGAACCAAAGCGCCCTCAGCAGACCACTCGATAGACGTGGACTTCACGCGGAACTTCTCAACCTGCAAAGTAGACTTAGTAGAAAGCTCTCCACCAGTCTTCGCAATCTTAAGGCCAGTCTCGCTAGACATGTGGCCGATAGGCTTCCACGCCGTCAAAGCCGCAGTTTTCTTAGACGCGGAAACAAGATCACCGACCTTCGGCAAAGCCGTATTCGCGTCAGCAACATACACGTCGAAAACCTCACGCGACATCACCTTATCATCAATCAAAGCACCATTAACTGCCATAAACTATCACACTCCAAACAAATATATTACTTACGATGAATAACCCGTACTCGCATCCACGCTTCATAGCGTTCAACGAACTGAGGCAAATCCTGATACTGAACGGGACCGGATGCGTCCTGCCAGTCAGACCTACGCAAAGGCTCCATAACCAGCTTAGACCAGACAATAACCTGACCATCCCCCACGCTATCCCCACGCAGCGCAGCGTCCTTAATCGCGTTAACAGCCGCCCAACACAAGTTAGCAGCGTCAATATCCGCGTCAATCCCCCGACAAAACGAGTGAATATTAAAACTAAGAATATCCGACTGATCACTCGTAGGCGACTGACCTTCGCTCACACGCGCGCTAGACACCAACACGAAAGGAAACTGAGGATTCTCCTCCACGCGAGACAACACGCGAACATAACCCGGCAACACCTTCCTGAGAATACCGGGAATAATATCCTCAGCCAACAGCCTTCGGCCCGCTAGACGTTTAAAATTCTCATCCAGACACGATCACCCCCGATACTCTATGCCCGCACGCAACGCCCCCACAGGGCGGCGCGCGTTAAACCACTGCCTGATCAGCCTGCCAGTTTTCTTATCAACACGATACCTGTATCCAGCCGGATACCCATACTCGATAGCAGCAGCAGCATGACGGCCACGCTCATCAGACAACCCAAAATAGCCGTCCGTAGAACCAAACATGACAACAATCTTGCTATGCCCCTCACGCACATGCGCCTGCAACACGCCCTCAGCGACCTGAGCGCGCTTAACAGTCTCATCACGCACAGCAGCCTTCACAATAGGCATGTGAGAAACAACCTTATTCAACCGCTTAGGTGTCATCAACATTCCAGCCACAAGCACCACTCCCCTCTTCTACAGGTGATCCCAGTCCTCATGACTCCCGCTAGGCGCGTTGTTATCAGGCACGATAGCCTCTGCCTCAACAGCATCATGCACGCGCGCAATATCGCCGCCATGAGACGGGTGAGCCGTCATCTCCCAATGAGACGTGCGCCTAGTGCCACGCTTAAACACGGGCGGAGCGCTAATATCCCACATGCGGCCATCGAAGCTGATCTGAGTCCAAGGCCCAACAGGAACGTCCTGCCCCGACTCGTGCCCCGTATAACGCCGCATCAAGTCAGCCAACACTCTACCATCCTCCGCTATGGGGGACACGTAGAACTTGACTTCCGCATTAGTCAACTGGCCGGGAATCTCGCCCCTAGAAGTAGCCAAAGACTGGTAGCTCATGCGCACCGCCACCGCCCCATCAGTCTTATAAGTCTTCCCGCCCATCGGGATAGTAGCGTCTTGCGGGACAACAACACGATTGCCCCGCGAATCCGTAACAATAAACCTTGGATACAAGAAACCAATCTGAAACGAAATCAACCCGTCAAGCCTGCCACGCCTTTTACGTCCAACAGCCATAACGCATCACAACCGTTCTTCAAAGAACGCGGAAGCTAACGCCGTGGCCGGAGCCACAGAAGGAACCGGACTAACCGTAACATTAGGCGTAGCAGTCTGGTCAGACGTGTTAGGCGGCGTGTACAAGAACGTAGACACCGCGAACATAGAAGAACGACCGCGCCCCGCACAACGACGCACAGTCTCCTTCTCATCCTCAGTCAAAAACACCGTACCAGTCTTCTCCTGCAAGTCCGTATAATGCTCAGTCTCATCCCCCGCGCGACTAACAGTCACCCCATCGATAAGGTTCATGAACCGGGACACACTGTTACGGACCACTGTCTTAACGACAGGCGGCACATTCATAGGATTCCAATTAGGATTCCCCTCATGCCGAACTAGGTTAGACGCATCAACAATCGCAGCCTTAGCAACCTCCCGGTCCCGGCTAGACAGTGGGAAGGGAGACCGCGCCTCCAAATCCTCCAAAGTAACCAAACTAGTTTCATTAAAAGAAGCCAAACCCAGCCTCCCTTCCTACAATGTCAAACACCGCTACCGTCAGGCGTTAGCCTTCTCGACCAGGCTCTTAGGACGTGCCTTCAAGCCCAAGCCTGTAGCAACAGCATCCTTATCGGTACCAGTTGCGAAGAACGAGTCAGCAGCAGTATCGCCCATCGTAAGCTTAACAGCGCGGATAGCGTACTTGTCAGTAGACTGAGTCCACTGTCCGTTCTTCTCGAAGTACACAGGGTCCTTAACCTGAGTCCAACCTGCCCAAGCATCAACGACGCTCTCATCGTACAGTCGGGACGGGTTGTACTGGCGCATCCAGCGAAGCGCGAAACCATCCAACGCGGCAGTGCCAGCAGCACCCACGTCATCGGGGCGACGGGGAGCGGCCTGAGCCATAACAAACGCGCCATCCGACAAGGCGTAAGCTTCACCGGGCTTAATGTCCTGAGAAACAACAACATCAAAGCCCTTAATACGGCCAATGGTTGCCTCACGGATAGCAGACGAAGCACCATTCTCACCAATACCAGTAGAACGGTTGAAAGTCTCGTCCATCTGCAACGCAGCATCGAAGTCAGTACCGACCAGAAGGATGCGGTTCTTCATCGGGGCGCGAGTCTTGTTCAAGACGTGGCGCGCCATAGCGATAGAACGCAGAATATCGTTAGGGTTCTTAACGCCCAGAGTGACAGCGTATTCGCCAGCGGAAAGCTGTGCCGCGCACTTAGCGTCAAGATAGTTAGCGATACCAGTCATCTGAGTCTGCAACAGAGACTGCCAGCCGGGACTATTCAAGTCGAACTCGAACTGCTCGTCAGTCAGCTGGACGCGCGAGTAGACGTGTGTTCCCAGAGTGACGGGAATCTTCGTTTCGCGGTAGGTGTCGATTTCCAGTTCGGCCGCACGGTTGTTACGGAATGCGTATTCGTGTGCGGGCAGGATACCGGGAACAACAATGTTAGCAGTGTCGTTCACTGAACCCTTGAAGTCATCAAAGCCGATACGAGTGAACGCCTTCGACGTGACCATTTCGCGTTCCATAAGGCGAACAGACAGGTCAGCGGCCTTCTTACTAAACTTTACAAATTCATTTTCTGTAATAGGCATAAAAGTTTACCTCCAAAACATTAAACTTGAACCAAACAGACGCAGGCAACGTTTACCAGCGTCGGCGAGACATGCTCTCCAAAATCGCGTCAACATCAACCTCATCAGCCACGTCCTCAGCCGGAGCAAGCCCCCCGCCCGAAGCGCGAACGCCACTATTAGCCGCCCCGGTGATCTTAGCGATAGCCGCAAGCTGAGACTTCAACTCGTCAACAGTCACGCCGGACAACGACTCAACGACCTCCATCGGCACAGACGGGAACAAAGACTGTGCTTCACGTTGAGCCGCACGCAACTCCTCACGAGCCTCATACTCCGCGATACGGGCCTTCATAGCCTCCAAGTCCTCAGACGACGCGGCCTCAGCAAGCTCCTCACGGAGCCGCTTGTTGCTCTGACGGTGACGCGCGTTCTCTTCACGCAATCCCTTAACAAGGTTGACAATCTCCTCAGAAGCCCCGTCTAGGATACTATGCTGAGGCTCCTGGCCTTCAGCATCCTTTCCCTGATCCGCAGCCTCCACAGGCGCTTCAGTAGCGTTTTCTGTGGGCTGTGTATCCTTAGCGGCCTCTGTAGATTCTACTTGATTTTCTTCATGCATACGAGCACTCTCCTTAACAATTTTCCCCACCCGGGGGCCACCGGCAACTCCCGGTTGCCTGACCAAAAAGAAACGAGAAACAAACCCGACTATGCGAGCTTATCCCTCCACTGTTTAGCGCGAATCTGGTAGTACTGTTTACGCCAATCCTTCAAGCTCATACCCTTCACCCACTCGGACTGGAACTGCCTACCCTGACTAAACAAATCCCCAACAAGCCACTCCGCGCGCGACTTAACTGGAACGACATAACACTGACAATGGGGGTGCCCATTATCAGCCTCACTCAACGTAGCACCACCTTTACCGATACCACGCGAACGCCTTGTTGTAGCGGTAGCCTCATTATGATAAACAGGCCCGCGAGAAATCAACATTGCACACCAAGCACAAGGCTTGCCCGTGCGGGACACTCGCGCCCAACCAGAATAGCGGCCCGAACGCGGCACAACATCCGTAATCAACTGCCTATAGCCAGCAGCCGCAAGATGCTCCATCGTCCCAGCAAACAAGCTACGCACCTTATCCTCATCACCGGCCTCAACAGAAGCTAGAGAATCCTCAAAACGGTCAGTAATCAACTGCACATCCCTAGCACGCTTATCACGCAACGACACCGCCCCGGCCTTCAACAGGCTAACGCTAATACGCCTAGCTCCGACGATAGTGACGCCAGCCGGAACCCTAGCCACAGACTCAAACTCTGCCACAAGATCACCCAACTGATACCACTTCGGCTGATTGCTAGGAGCAATAAACACACTAGGAACCGTATAGCCAAACTCCAAAGCCATACGAAGACGGAAATAAGCCATAGCAAGCTCGGCACCACGCGACCACACGTTACTGCCCGTAGACAACAAGCGCCCGGCTAGAACCCGTTTGTCTTTCGCGTTGTCCCATGCGGCGGCGGCCTGTGCGGAAACCTCACCAGACAGGCGGGCAACCGCATCACCGAAAGCCTTATTTAAAGCATCAATATTCCGGTCCCCCATCAAAGCTCGCTCTCAGCAGAACCGTTAGGAGCAACAGTGGAAGGAGAATCCAACTCCCCACCGCTAGAAGAACCAGCGTTAGTGAAAAACTCATTATACGACCTAAGCGCGCCATTCAACAGATCATCCTCCCGCTCTTCCTTATACATCTCATACCACTGATCCAACTGAGTAGGAGACACGCCCGGAATCAACGTCCACAACGCGCGCTTAGGAACATCCAAGTCAACCGCGATCTTCGCAAGGCCGTCAGCGACCTTCGACAGAGCTCGGCGATCCAAATCGCGCCACAGTATCTCGTTACGCTCCCAGCCGTCACGCGGCTCACGGCCCTCCAACAACATAGCAATACGAATCACGCGCTCCCACGCCTCACCGAAGTTACGAGCATACAAGTCAACGCGGCGACGGAACGTCCGTTCAGACGCTTCCAACGCCTCAGCAGACAAGTTAGCCATCTGCCCAAGGAAGAAATCGGGCGGAGTCTGAGACAACGCCCCAAAGTCCTTAATCAACATATCCAACGTAGACACAAAACCGCTTTGGTCGGAACCAGACAACTGCCCGAACTTAGCATCAGGGTTCATGTCGCCAATAATGTCACCCGCGTTAATCTTAAACGGAGCATACAGCGGATTACCCTGCTTATCCGTCAACACGTTGCCATCAGCATCCTTCTGATAAGGCGGGGTAACACCCGTAGCCCACAACACGCGCTGAGCATTAAACGTCTGATCCAGCAACATGTTAAACAATGCTTGGTTGAATGAATCCTGCCACGGGATAATAGGCTCCACAGCGCCCATAGCCCGCCCAGTAGCATCCATATCAGACACAAACCGCGTAACCGGGCACAACCCGTTACCACCATGCGGGACGCTAGACACGTGACGGAAATCGCCGGACTCCATCGAAAACTCATAACGGTTATAACGGTCCCAGCCGACAGCCCGTCCAGCGATCTTCTTCCCCTTCGGAGTCTCCTTCTCGGGGCGGATAACCGTCAACACAAACACTGGATTATCGTCCGACACGGGATCATCATACAACGCGGTAGTGTTCAAAGGGTTAAGAATCTGAGCCACAGCGCTACCGTCAGGCCCGTTAGACGCAACAACGAAAGAATGACCATACGCGATAGCCGCACTATGAACAATCCCCTGCTTAGCATCCAAGCCACAACGCTGCCAGAAATCCCACTCAGGAATATCCGTCAACGACTCAGCCGTACCCTCAGCATCACCGGGACGGAAACCGTCAACCTGCAACGCTTGATTAGCGGCCTTCACCGGGATAGCACACCACGGCTGCTTCGCCTTCCGCATCAAAGACTGATGTTCCGGCTCCATGTTCTTAGCCGAATAAGGATCATCAAACTTACCATGCAAATAACGATCAACCTTATCCAACACTTCCGTTCGATCACGAGTAATAATCGAATAACATTCCTCAGCTAGTTCGCCAGCCGTCATAGAATCATAAACACTCAACAAAAACCATCACACTCCTAGCGAATCTAGCCACGGAAGAAACCGCCACGAACAGGCTCAACCTTAGCCGCCCTGAACGACTCTTCCTCACGGTAATCCATCAACGCCCCATACGCGAGCATCCAAGCCGCATACAAGTCAACCTTCAACTTATGGTCACGATTATCCTTAGTAAACGACACGCCATACGACGTGTCCTTACGCGCAACATTCATAAAATGACGACGCAACGAAGCCTGAGACGCGCGAGAACCACCCGCAAGCAGGCGGCCATTCAAAATCGCAGACATAAACTGTTCATGCAACTTCACCACACGACGCTGAGAACCACGCATATCAAAAGCAATAGGACCATTAGGAGCATGAACCACCATCGACGGCCCATACGCCAAACCCCACTCATAAATATACGACTCCCACAAGGCAACGTCAGCATAAAACGCGACCACATTATAATCACGAAAAGCCCTATGAACAGCAGACTCAACAACCTCACGATTAACTTCCCAATGGCCCTCCCAGTCAGCAGGCCGCTCCTCCAACAACAAGGGAACCGATAGGCCGTCAGACACTCGGATAGCCATCAAAGCGGTAGCATCATCACTCTTACCACCATCAAAGCCCAAGCAGATCGTATCGCCCGGCTCCAAGTCTCCCTTAGCTTCAATACGTTTCCAATCGTCAGGAGAATACAACCGGCCTTCAGCCATCCACACTTGATTGTAGAACATGCGCCGCGACTCACTCACGCTACGAGAAGGATCACAAACCTCATTCCAAGCAGACTCCCAATCACACCACACACTATCGCCACGAACCATGTCATACACGAGATGAAACACTCGCTCGTTCACAGGCGCGTGCGCGGGAGCCTCCAAACTATCATACAAGATGCTGTTAGCCTTAGCGCGCCCCTCCAACGCATCCATAGCAGCAGCATGATCCGCTTCAGCCACGCTATTCTCACCCGGACTATAAGCGTTAGTAATCGCCAAATATCGGCCACGAGTCTTGGACAGGTTACCACCAAGAACCGTTTTCAACCGCTCACCACCATTAGAAGGCAGCCAGTGTTGCGTCTCATTATACAAGAGGAACGTAGGACGGTTGCCTTCCTTACCGCGCGGGGCACTAGAAATGCGCTGAATACGACACGTCCTGAGGAACCCCCAAACGTCATTCATCATAACCTCAAGACCACAATCACGCATCAACTCCTCACTCACAAGAAGCCGAATCATCTCGAACGTGTTGTCAGTCTGACTGTACTCAACAGCCGCGAGCTGGACACGAGCGTTACGACGACGAATAGCTAAAGGCTCACCATTCTTATCCCAACCATTAAACACGCTAGGACCAAACGCCTCAACCAAACACAACACGGCGAGAAGCGGGTCTTTACCCCAGCCCTTAATCCGCTGCAACATGCCACGCGACGGATACAAAAACTTACCATTCTCATCAATCGCATACCACCACAAAACAAACCTTAGCTGTTCCAAGGTGAACGTGAACGCTTCCTGATCGGGAGCGATAGGATTCAAATACCACGTGCACCATTCCGCGATACGCCAGCCCAAAGTATGCTCCGGCAAGACGAAGCGCCCGTCCTCATCACGTTCCCACACGGGTCCGTAATGGACAGGCGCATACTTGACTTTAAGTTCTTCATCTGATAGCTCATTATCGTCAGCGTCCATGAGCTGTTGTATTGTTTTCCTTTCCCCCACAGACACCCCCAATCAGTAAGATTTTGCGACGGGGCGGAGTCTTGAACCCCCGGCCCCCGCCGCGTGCGAGAGTCGCAAACCGAACAGGCAAGCTGTGACTCGCCATGCTCGTAAACACCTGCAACACAGACAGCTCTCACGGAACGTGTTTACTCTCCAAATCGGGGAGCAATACTCCCCAAAAACTATTAAAGAACAAGCAAAGACTAAATATAGTGTGGTAAAGGAACGGTAACGCGGCACACCATTTCAGCATACCGCGCCACCGCGTGCGAGAATCCAAACCAGATGAACCTCGCTAAAATCAGTCCATCCCTAAACACCAACCACGTAGGGCGTTCTCACAGAGAGTGTTTGCTATCTTACATTTGCTAGAAGCCGTAACGCCAGCACCTTACCATCGGAACCGACACGGCCCTAGCCGATATTAAATTATCACACCAGCCACGCCACTAGGACGCGGCCCCCACAAAACGGCGACACCAACCACACACATGAAACAACACGTGCCGCCCTTCCCCAAAGAACCGAAGAACCTTGGGGGACTTGGCAACAGCCGCACCCAAACGGTGCGCGTTCACCACACTTAAGGTGCAGCCACCCCCGCCACCGAAGCAGCGGGCGTGACGCTTAGCGACCCCCACCCGGGAGGAGTCGCCCGGTACTCGCAGAGGGACTCGAACCCTCACAGCCCTACGGCCAGCAGATTTTGAGTCTGCCATGTCTACCAAATTCCATCACGCGAGCAACACAACCAGCGTATCACACGAACATTGCTTTAAGCAAGTCCGGGCGGAAACCAGACCAACGCTCCTGACCAGCAAGATCATCAACCTCAACCACAGGAGCCGAAGTAAACCCCAAACCAGCCAAGCGCTCGCGGGACACAGTATCCGCACTCAAATCAACCGTCTCATACCCGACACCACGCTTATCCAACCAACGCTTAGTCGCCGTACAACCAGTACAATTAGGAACAGTATAAACCGTAACACTCACAATACGCAACCCCTCTCTCCGAAGATCAACAACAAACAGGTTCAGCCAGCCGCCAAACCCTGCCGGTAAGCGTCCAACACCCTAATCTTAGCATCAAACTCCTCACCATTGTCAACCTCAGAATCCAACTCAATATGAACACGCCTACGATCAGCCTCAGACACCAAAAGCCGAGCCAAAATATCATGAGCCAACTGAAGCTTCATAGCCCCAACGTCACGAGTCACAGGAGGCTCCACCATCGGCAACCCCTGCTCCCGACGCTCCTCAGGCTTAAGCCATGACGCATCGCGTATCCACGCTTCTTGCAGCTTACGAGACCGTACATGTTCTTCGTGTTGCTTCTTGTAGTCGCTTAGGTCGTCGCAGACTAGGTAGGCGATTGCCCAGTCTGTTTCTTGCCAGAAGTCCACCTGCCCACTTTCCGCGAACGAGTTGAATAGCTCTTTAACGGCTTTGTGCCATTGTTTGCGGGGCTGGTGTTGTTTGGTCGGTCGGGCTACGCCATGAGACGCGCGGTCTACGCGGGACGGCCTGTCGTCCACGAGCTGGCTTGTTCGCATAGGAATCTTCGGCATCCAACACCACCCCTCTCACGGTACCGTCAGCGTTCAGGTATGCAGGATGTGTTTCCTGCCTCTGGAACTTACGTTTACTTTCTTCAATCAGTCGCTTACGCGCCCACCAGCCTTCACTAGAGCTCTTCCTAGCATGATGCGCGGAACAAAGGCCGCGTAGGTTGCGGAACGAGTGATCGTCACCCGGCTTAATATGATCCACGTCTGTTGCCTTCTCAGGGCATCTTTCTTCTCTGGTTATCATCCATTCGCAACGATAACCACAACGCTCTAACACTCGCTTACGGCGGGCCTGCCAATCCGCTGGAAGCCTCTCACGGCGGCGACTAGTCTCCCAAGGCATAAACAGCCACCCCCAACGTTAAAGCCCCGTAGGAGGGCCAGCAGCACTGCTGACAGCCGCCCCCAAGAAAACGCGCACCCCAGCAAGAAAAGCACGCCAAACGGCTGGAGAGAACCGAGAAAACAGGGAAAGGAATAAGCCGTTTCCCCGCGTAACCCCACACTATGGTTACTGTCTCAATCAACCCTCCTACAGGACGTTTCGTGCGCCCGGTAAAGTCCACAAACTCTAGCAGTATTGTGATCGAACAACCCATACCACACAGGCAATGAGAGCATATTATTTAACCCGGACGCAAAACATTAAAACCAACAAGAACATTACACTAGGTTCGCGCAGATGACTCGCGCACCCGCGAAGCGGGAGTCGCGCACATTTTCGCGCGCTATCGCGAAACCTAAAGGATAGCGAAAGGAAAAAAGAATAGCGAAGGATAGAAGGGTTGTGAGCTTAGGAACAGACACCGAAGGTGTTTGTTTCGCTTGCGAACAACCTAGAGCCGGACTTTTTAGGTTAAAAGAAAGTAACAAAGAAAAGAATAATATTTTTTATTCTTTTCGCTAAGTTCTAACTTTTAAGTTCTTACTCTAACTTTCTAATGTTAAAGTGTTAGTAAAGTTTATATATAACTTTAGTTTTACTTTTAGAAACTAATGTTAAAACCTAAGTTCTAACTTTAGTTCTAAGTTTTTATCCTTACACTAATAAGTTATGTTTTCTAACTCTACCTAAAATGTAGGTTTGTGACTAAGGTCACTAAAATAGTATTAGAGCTAAACGCTAAAACCTAACCTAAGGACTTTAGTCCTTGACTAAAATTAAAACTAATGTTAATAACACTAACACTAAGCACTAACACTTAGTGTTAACTTTAAGAATAACACTAAAGTATAAATATCATCTTTAATGTATATATAACACTAACACTTAGAACTAAAACTAACACTAGAGCTAGAATATATATAAAACTCTAAGTATTAACACTTAGAGTATCTATAACACTAACACTTAGAGTTTAATACTAGAACTTAGAATATATATAACATTTAGTATTTAGTATTTAGAATATATATATAAAACTAACACTTA
>ERZ773254.188-NODE-188-length-40027-cov-25.386671_pt1 | contig 40027 bp, 28 predicted proteins | sample MGYA00580516_ERZ773254 | MGnify/ENA primary metagenome ERZ773254 (study PRJEB29015, sample SAMEA2738158) | human oral metagenome | biome: human oral; feature: human-associated habitat; material: saliva | place: China | collected 2192 ...
GTATGAGTTGTCAAGTGGGGCACGATTTGAGGCAGTAAATCGTATAGAACAGGCATACAAAGGCCTCATTATCGGAGGTAATCTGCGTGATGGTATCGGCATGGCCGACCGCATTCGTCAGGCCGTTGCTATGGGCTTGCAAATCAAGTGATTAGAGAAAGCCCTGCAACTTGATGCATTTCACGCTGTAACTTGACTCACTTTGCGGCCTCATTTGAGTCACTTTACAGCATGATTTGACGCAGATTGCACGGTAAAGTCACTTTACAAAACCGTTTGCATGATGACATGAAAAAGTGGGTAACATGTTGCTTCTCACCTCGTGGCAAAAGGAATGATTTTCTAAAGGCAGAGTCCAATCCGTCTTGAAAGAAGTATTCAGTAAAAGCAGCTTTTAAGCTTTTTACTTCGACTGATTTGCCGGTTCTGAAAAATATTCGTAAATTTGTAAACTCTACTATAATAACTCGAAACAAGACTAAAACATGGACACTTTTTCTCAGAGATTCTCCTTAGAAGGGAAAGTAGCATTAGTTACAGGTGCTGCCTATGGTATAGGATTTGCTATCGCGGAGGCTTATGCCAAAGCCGGAGCTAAGGTGGCATTCAACTGCCGAAGCGAACATCATCTGCAGCAGGCATTAGCCGACTACAAGGCTAAAGGCATTGATGCACGCGGATATATTGCCGACGTGACCGACGAAACACAGGTCAAGGACTTGGTTGAAAAGGTCGAAAAAGAACTTGGCACGATTGACATTCTCGTCAACAATGCCGGTATCATCAAGCGTATTCCAATGGAAGAGATGAGCGTTGAAGACTTCCGCCAGGTGATTGACATTGACCTCAACGCACCTTTCATCGTGTCAAAAGCCGTAATTCCGGGCATGAAACGAAAAGGACATGGTAAGATTATCAATATCTGTTCAATGATGAGTGAATTAGGTCGCGAGACAGTCAGTGCCTACGCAGCTGCCAAGGGCGGTCTGAAGATGCTGACACGCAACATCTGTTCAGAGTTTGGTGAGCACAACATCCAGTGTAACGGCATTGGCCCGGGCTACATTGCAACACCGCAAACCGCTCCTCTTCGTGAGTTTCAGGCTGACGGCAGCCGTCATCCTTTCGACCGTTTCATCATCAGTAAGACTCCCGCTGCACGTTGGGGAACGCCGGAAGACCTTATGGGGCCAGCCGTATTCCTTGCTTCTGATGCCAGTGATTTCGTCAATGGACACATCCTTTATGTTGATGGTGGCATCTTGGCTTATATCGGTAAGCAACCTTAATTGATGCTCGGAAACCCGGTATTCGACATTCTTAATTTTATTTTGCCTATGCCCTGAGACCCTGCGAGCTGGACTTTAAGGAGGCAAAACAGCATTTGAGCCTCGCCTATTCATATGATGCAAGGCTCAAACTCTTCATAAAGTTGAATGATAATATAAAGGGTAAGAACGCCTAAAAAATACCTTATGAAACTCAAAACAGCCTGCCTTCTCTCTTTTTTCAGTATTCTTTTGCTATTTACGCCCACGCATGCCATACCGCGAATAACATTTTCACACATTGGAACTGACCAAGGGTTGTCGCAAAGTTCGGTGTTCGACGTGACGCAAGACAGGTTGGGGTTCATGTGGATGGCTACAGCTGACGGCCTCAACCGCTATGACGGCTATGGCTTCAAGACTTATCACAACCTGCCACGCGATCGTTTTTCTATCGGAAGTGATATCATCAAGACCGTCATGATCGACCGACAAGGGAGACTATGGATAGGAACCAATGCAGGACTTTCCCTTTATGACGATCTCCACGACTGTTTTTTCAATTTTCGGACAGACCGGAAAATGTCGGTAAGCCATATTGTGGAACTTGGCAACAACCAGTTACTCATCTGCGCAAATGGACATTTATGGGTATTTGATACGGTCAGAAGAACCTTTCAAAAGGCGCAGATTGTTTCTTCTCCCATGGGAGAAGTGACCGCCATCGACCGCTCCAAACACACCGTTTTCATCGGAACAGCATCGGGACTCTACGCCTATGACATGAGAAAACACACTACTTACCCATTAGCTGCCCATGAATTGGCCGGTAAACGAGTGTCAGTGACAGCCTGCCATGGTCCGAATCTGTGGATAGGAACAGAGGGCAACGGTCTCTATCAGCTTCGACTCACTACGCTGAAAATTTCCCGATACACGCCAACAAACTCTCTTCTGTGCTCGAATTACATTCGTGCGCTGGCCTATGATAAGCATGGAAATCTTTGGATTGGTACTGTCAATGGATTAAATGTGCTTGATCATCAAGGAAACATGACCGTCTATAAGGCGCAGCCCCTTGTTGAAGAAAGCCTTTCACAAGCCTCTGTCAGATGCCTTTATGCCGATGCACAGGGAGGAATGTGGGTTGGAACCTATTTTGGGGGCATAAACTATTACCACCCACGGAAGCATCGTTTCAGCTATCTTCGCATGATACCGGGACAGAACACCATTCACAATAACATCATTGGCTGCATCGTTGAGGATGCCAAGCGCAATCTATGGATTGGAACGAACGACGGTATAAGCTATTATTATGCCGTCAAGCAACGTTACGAAACCATTACTTCGGCCGACGGACTCGCATCGAATGATATCAAGGATATCTATGTAGACCCGCACAACGGCACTGCGTTTGTCGGTTCACAATTAGGGGGATTAGCAATCATCCGGCAGCATCCGCGCCGCGTAAAGAGTGTCGTCATCTCTGAAATATCGCCTGATGCCAACAGCGTCTATGCCCTCTTGCCTTACAAACACAATCGCGAGCTGCTGCTTGGCACACTCGACGGACTTAAATGCTTTGACATTCTATCACAGAAAATCACATCACCAAAGGTTGCATTCTCTGCTCCCTTGACAAGCGAACAGCGCAAGATAAGGGCCTTGTGCCGCGACCATGACGGCCGTCTGTGGGTGGGAACAGAAGGCGGTCTGTTTGTTCTTCGCCCCACAGCAAAGGGATTTCGCCAGCTTTTTCCTGCAAAGATAAGCCATACTTTAGGGCGGGCTTTCGTGCATTGTGTGGTAGAAACCACTGACAGGAAAGTGTGGATAGGAACCCGGCAAGGCGCTTTCTGCGTGGATCCTGCCACGTGGCAGGTGCACAGATACAGCGTCTGCAACGCTTTGCCAAGCAATATCGTGTGTGGAATCATTCAAGATGCGAGCGGAACACTTTGGTTAAGCACAGGGAACGGGCTGTGCCGACTTAACCAAAAGACTGGGAAAACAAGGGTGTACACCCATACTGACGGCATACAAAGTAATCAGTTCAGCCCGCATGCCTTTTGTCAGACGCAGGATGGGCGCTTACTTTTCGGTGGCGTCAACGGCATTACGGCCTTCCATCCCCGCCAACTGAAAGACAACCCCTATGCACCTCGCGTGGTCATCACAACCTTGCGCGTGTTCAATCAGCCTGTCGTTCCCGACGATTATCACGACATTCTCAACCGTCAGCTGCCTTTCACCCGACATATTACCCTGACACATCAGCAGACCATGTTCTCGCTTCAATTTGTTGTTCCCAACTATATTGCGGGCTCACACAACACCTTTGCCTACATGCTTGAAGGTTATGACCAGAAATGGCACTATACAAACGACATGCAAACTGTAAGTTATTCGCGTCTGCCGGCCGGCACTTACCTCTTTAAAGTGAAAGCAGCCAACAACGACGGCAAGTGGTGTGCACAGCCAACCGAGCTTGAAATAGAGGTGCTTCCCGTCTGGTATGCCACTTGGTGGGCACGTCTTATCTTCCTTTTTGCTATCATTGGAGTCGTCATTCTTGGCTTCCGACATCTATTAAGCCGTAAAATGGTGCAGCTGCAATTGGAGAATGAGCGCCAAGATAAGCTTCGAATGCAGGAAATCAACGAGATGAAACAACGCTTCTTCATTGATATCTCTCATGAACTGCGCACGCCGCTGACGCTCATCAGTTCGCCTTTGCAGGAGATGAAAGAGCGACTGACCGACACTTGGGCACAGCAACAGCTGACAATCATGAGGCGTAATGTCAACCGACTGCTGCATTTAGTCAATCAACTGATGGATTATCGGAGGGCAGAATTAGGCTATTTCAAGTTGCAAGTGAGGCCCATTGACCTGCAGCAGATGATAGAAAGACTGTTCGAACAGTTTGAGAAGCTGGCTCAACAGCGAGAAATCGGCTATCAACTTATAGCTGATTTGAAAGAGGAGCACGTGGTATGTGACCCTAATTTCATCGAACTAATGATGAACAACCTAATTTCAAATGCCTTCAAATTCACCCCTAAAGGGGGAAATATCGCTGTAAAGGCAGAACTCACCATGGACAGTGAGGCACCGAAAACGCTTATCCTGCAGGTTTCTGACACAGGGAAAGGTATCCCTGAAGACCAATATGCACGTATCTTTGAACGCTTCTATCAGACCGATGCCATGCATGAGGGCAGTGGAGTGGGGCTTTCTCTCGTGAAAAGATTAGTCACTACGCATCATGGCAGCATTCATTTGGAAAGTCAGATAGGGCGAGGAAGTGTCTTCACAATATGCCTACCTGCTGAGAAAAGCGCTTACCAGACCAACGAATTCGCTACGGAACAAGCGGTCGTACAAGCCTATTCGATGAATTCGTCAATGGCGTTTATGGCTGATTCGCTTGAAAATGAAATGGAAGAGGAAACCATAGAGACCAGAACGGCAGCTGAAACGAGCGGACATGAAACCCTGCTCATCGTGGAAGACAACGAAGATATCCGCCTGCATTTGTGTCAGGCACTGCGCGGAAGCTATCGGATTATTGAGGCAGCAGACGGCATTGAGGCCACAGAAAAGCTTGCTTCAGAGACGATTAGCCTTGTGTTGACCGATGTCATGATGCCACGCATGGACGGACTGCAACTCTGTCGCCATATTAAACAGCACATTCAAACAAGCCATATCCCTGTGATCATACTCTCGGCCAAGGTAGAAGTGGAGGAACAATTAGACGGATTGCGCATCGGAGTAGATGACTATATCACCAAACCATTCTCGATTGCCATCGTGAAAGCCAAAATTCAGAATGCCTTGCGCATTCGAAAAACAACCATAGAACACTACACACAAACGCAACAAATCGTTCCAAAGGAAATTACCAACAATGCTCTTGACGAAGAATTACTTTCTCGTGCGATTGAAATCGTAAATCAGAATCTCTGTAATACCGACTTCTCTACGGAACGTTTTGCACGTGAGATGCTTATGAGTAGGTCAAATCTGCATCTCAAACTAAAGGCACTTACCGGAGAATCGACCAATGATTTCATACGCCGCATACGTTTTAACAAGGCTTGTGCCCTGTTGAAAGAGGGCCGATTAAGTATCTCTGAAATCAGTTACAAAGTAGGTTTCAATTCGCCTTCCTACTTTGCAACGAGCTTTAAAAAACGTTTTGGCTGCATGCCCACCGAGTATGGAAAGCAACCGGAAGACGTGCAACCGTGAGATAAACGTTAACCTTTATAGTGCAAATAACGATAAAGTGCTTCAAGAAAATAATAGTCGGCATAGTTGATTGGCGTGTCGATTTCAGAGCCATTGGGCAGTGAACCGACAGAATGCATCAGCAGAAAACCTTCGTTTGTCCCTGATCTTGCTAAATAACGGGGTGAGGAAAGTTGTTTCAAAAGAGCCTCCCCATAGTTGAAGTAGACTTTCCCGTCGCTGACCAACTTGCTGAGTTCAAGCATTGCCGAAGCCGTAACACAGGCAGCCGACACGTCGCGTGGTGTACGTTTTCCTGCAGGTGCATCATAGTCCCAATAGGGAATATGGTCTTGAGTTGTTACGCGTTGCATGATCATTTTGGCGATATTCACAGCCTGTTGCAGGAAAACCGGGTTGCGAGTCTCGGCATAACATTCCGTATAGCCATAGAGCGCCCATACCTGTCCACGTGCCCATGCAGAGCCGTCGGCCTTACCTTGGAAAGTACATTTGCGTTCCACGCTGCCGTCATCATTGTAACTCACGACATGCCATGTGGTAAAATCTGGGCGGAAATGATGTGTCTGTGTGGTCAACGCATGCTTTACGGCAATGTCATAATAGCGCTTGTCGCCTGTCAGTTTCGATGCCATGAAAAGCAACTTGAGGTTCATCATGTTGTCAATGATAACAGGGAAGTTCCATTTTCCAAAGTCCCAAGAACGAATACAGCCTATCTTTTCATTAAAACGCGCGGCAAGATTATCGGCCGTCTCAATGATAACGTCTTTTATAGTGTCGTTAGGAGCAAAGCGAAGTGCATTGCCATAGCTGCAATCTATCATGAACCCCAAGTCGTGAGTCTTCTTATAATAACGTACAGGATTGAGCTTTTCTGTGTAGGCTATGGCCTGTAGCTTCAGTTGGTGATTGTTAGTGAGGGCATAAGCATACCAAAGACTACCGGGAAAGAAGCCACTTGTCCAGTCATAGACATTGCAGAGGCGCAGTGTTTCGCGCTTTGATGCAGACGGAAGTGGCACTAATGTCCGTCTGAAAGAGTCGGTCTTGGTTTCTAACTGCTTTTCGATAAAGGCCACATCATAGCCTTTCCATATTGAACGAGGAAAGGAATCGGTAGCCATTACACGCGTTGCTGTTGACAATAACTGCTGCTGTGCCACCTCAATCGCATGCTGTGCCCAGCGGAGCTGATGCACATTAGCCATGCCTGAAGCTGAAGTTATCAGTAAAGCTGCTGTCAGCAAACCTGTTTTCAGTGCTGTTCTATGAGAAAATCCCCTGTTTATTTGTTCCATTTTAATATTCTTTTTTTACCATTTACAATAAGTTCCACTTCCTGTTCACCGTCGGTCGATTTCAGTAATCGGGCTTTATACACAGGGCAAGTGCTTGAGTTTTCCAACGGAGTGATAACCGTAACGAAACTCACAGGCTTGCTGTTGTTCTTTTCTACGTCGAAAGAGAGCGAAGGGCGTGGCGTCTTTTGTCGATAGGCCAATGAATAAAAGCCTTCTGTAACCTTGAGTTTCGCATGACTGTTCGTAAAGCATTGTAGAACGAGATTACTCTTACCGTCATATAAAGTGCTGACTTTCTGCTTTTCACTATCCACGGCAAGCTGGCCGTCGCGCAGGTGATAGTTCAGATTAATCGTGCCCGTGGCTGTTCCTATTGCCTCATCAACAATCACAAAGAACTGATTGTCGACGAAGAAAACAGTACGCCTGTGCTGCAAATCACGATAGCTTGGGTTCTGTGTTACCAATGTCGGCGTTGCTCCTTCGGGCTGCCAAAGCACAATTTCTGACTGCGTAGTCTCCATGTTCTGGTGGTTTAGGGTCAGCGTGTTGTGTACGGTGGTCTGTCGGAACCAGTCACGTTGCTTCTGCACTTCATCGTCTCCGGCGTAGACATAAGAGCCACTATCGGGGAAAAGCTTGCGCCCATGAAACCAAAGTTCAAAGGTTCCATTGTCAGGTTGGCAATGCCATTCGCCCTTAGGTCCCGCCTTCACCACCATAACCGTAGCGTTCATATCCCACCCATTGCGGAAAGTGAAGAAGCCGGAAACAGGGAAACCCTTTGAAAGGTAGGGCGGACGGCGTCCCTGTTTACCCTGTGTTGCCAGATAACGAATGGCTTCATTCTCGGGAAAGAGCTTGCTCCACTCTTGATAATTACGGATTTCACTCTCTGACTTGCCCTCTTTGGCATCGCTGAAACAGGGATTAGTATAGTCAGGGAAGCAGATATTGGCATAGAACATTATCATCTTCTCAACCGTTTGCATGTAGGTTGGCGGAATGAGTTGCTCCACATGATTGGCCTTGGCCATTTCAATGGTTTTACAGAAAATGTTGATAGAGGCCAAATGATAATGCGGGTCTAATTCAAACTGACCGCCGTCGGCATACACCTGCTTGCAGATTTCCTCATTGAGAATGCTGATTCCACACTGCTGCCAAGTCTTGGCATCTTTGAATTCAGGGAAGAACGTGCCTGCATAAAACATGCGCTGCGCCTCGAAAAGCAAATGGTTACCCTTTTTGGAAAAGTTCTCCATGATATGGTTGGCATTGCGATGATAGTTCACTAAAAACGAAGTGAGAAACGAAGCATTGAAGCTTGGCGACGAAATGAAAAGCGAAAACTGATTAATCTGGTCCTGCACACGGTGACTTGTCTCTAAAGGTCGCCATGCAAACACGGCATTCTCAATGGCCTTGTCTGTCTCCTTACCTTTTCGTTCGTATTGGCTTCGCTTCACTTTCACAAGGGGGTTCTTGACAATCCAGTCTATATACTGCGCCATCCACTCCCGAGCATAACGCTCGTCCTTGGTCAACTGATACACCTTTCCCATTGGAGTGAACCACTTATGCCGATGCAATTGCCAACGCAGTTCGTTATCTTTCACCGGCCAATAAGTCCAGTCTATGTCCTTTCCATAGTTAAACGAAGGCTGATAGCCATCATGTACATAGAATGTATGCTCGAGTGCATCATCCGCCCACTGCCTTTCGCGCTTGCTGACCGTGAGCCGTTGCAGACAAAGCATAGGGTTTACAATGCCTGTCCGCTGCCGATAATAGGCAAGAAGAGCCTCTGCAGCCCCATTCATGTTACCGCGTTCATATTGCTGTCTGACTTTCTCAAGTCCTGCATATCGCAGATTGAGCAGCTGGAACACCGTTGTGTCAACTGCTGATTTGGCATTGGCCTCCACACAGAAGACCATAGCCAACAGACTCAAAAGCATGTAAAAAAGAATGTTCGAAAGTTTCTTCATGTTCAAAGATTTACTTGTTTTTCTGCTGCAAATATACCAATTTACCACCTTTCTCATTTTTTATTTTGTTGAATTACATTTCAATTTTGTGCGAACAAGCGTTTATTCCATGCTTTTTGATAAATTATTTCAAGTGGTTCTCAACAGGAAAGATGTGTAAGTTTCTATGCTTTCTCTTTGCGAAAATAATACAATCTCAAAATGTACAACGTTATCTTTGCCAATAAAAAATATCATTATTTTCTTCCAGTTGGGGATAAGATAAAATAAGGTCTCATTACATGGCGTTGTAACTTGTATTGAATCACGCGGTAAAGTGACTGAGTTTACGCGATGAAATGGCTCAAATCGCTCGGTGAAATGACTGAGATTGCAAAACCATAAAAATGGGATGAAAACATGGGGAGAAAGGAAAGCGCCCCTATCCTAAATGAGAATACTATCTTAGATGCAGCAAACTGCAACGAAAATCATCAGATGAGACGATAAATTTGCAGCGATTTGTTCACATCATTCCTTTGTGAACCATCGGTGTATCCTTGCACATTTGCCCGAAATATCTTATATTTGCAGTCATAATGAAAGACTTTGCAGCAATAGATTTCGAAACAGCGAACGGCGAAAGAACCAGTGTTTGCTCTGTGGGTGTAGTGATTGTGCGAAACGGAATGATTGCAGAACGCTTCTATTCTCTTATCCATCCCGAGCCCGATTATTACACTTATTGGAACACAAAGGTGCATGGCTTGACACAAGCCGACACAGACAATGCCCCCATTTTTCCCGAAGTGTGGCGCAAAATCATGCCCCTCATCGACCGACTCCCCTTAGTTGCCCACAACAAAGCCTTTGATGAGAGTTGTTTAAAGGCTGTTTTTAAGTGCTATCAGATGACATATCCCGACTATATCTTCCATTGCACACTGCTCAAATCGCGTAGCGTTTGGCCGCAAGGACGCCACAACCTCGGCATCATTGCAGCCCGTTGTGGTTATGATTTGACTCAACATCATCATGCACTTGCCGATGCTGAAGCCTGCGCGGCTATCGCATTGCAGATATTATAACATGGAATACGCCTCGCTTTTGAACGTTGTTTCTAAATAAATAGAATTCATTTTCAACATAAAATAAGGTAAAAAGATGATTAAGATGTATGTAATGAAGACCTGTCCTTATTGCGCTCACGTGATGAAACAGGTTGTTGGAAATCCTCATTTCAAAGTGATTGATATCGGAGAAGACGTGCATGACATGAAAGAATTTCTCAAACTGCGCGATAACAACCCAGCCTTTGACGAAGAAAAAGCTACGGGTGACGTTTGTATTCCATGCTATGTGCGCGAAGATGGCAGTGTAACGCTCTCGTCAAAAGACGTGGGATTGGAGCCATTGGCATAAAGAACAGAAAGTGTGAAAAGTAGATTTTAAGTATCAACAATTAAAGATGGGAAGGCAAAGTCGTGCTTTTCATCATGAAGCATCATAAGATATGGAATATAAACTAATAGCCCTTGACCTCGATGGAACGTTAACCAACAGCGAGAAACGAATCACTCCACGTACCAAAGCGGCTTTAATGGAGGCCCAAAAGCGTGGAGTTAGACTCGTATTAGCGTCTGGTCGGCCAACGTTTGGCATCATGTCATTGGCCAAAGAGCTTGAGTTGGCACGATATGGTGGGTTTATTCTGGCCTTCAATGGAGGTAAAATTGTAGACTGCAAGACGGGAAAAACCATGTTTGAAAAGACACTCGACCCCGCGCTTGTACCCACTTTATACCACGAAGCCATGCAAGCCGGCATGCAAATCCTAACATATAAGGGAGAAGGTATCATCGCAACGAGCGATAAAGACCCTTATGTGATGGAGGAAGCGCACATCAATCAGATGCCTGTTTTGCAGGCAAATGCCTTCTTAAATGACATTGTTTATCCCATCAATAAATGCTTGATTGTTGGCTCACCTGCCCCACTCCACGACTTGGAATTAAAGCTTTCGCAACGCCTAAAGCATGAAATGGAACTCTATCGCTCTGCAGATTATTTCCTCGAATGTGTGCCTTTAGGCATCGATAAGGCTGAATCTATCGGCAAACTCATCGACATTTTGGGCATCAAACGCCAAGAGATTATCGCCTGTGGTGACGGGTATAACGATGTGAGTATGCTGAAATTTGCAGGTTTAGGCGTAGCAATGGCCAATGCATCTGAAGATATTCGTCAGCTGGCTGATGTCGTTACACGCTCTAACGACAATGATGGTGTGGGGAAGATTGTAGAGGATTATGTATTGACTCCCTTGTTCTAACCTCATAGAGCGCCTGATTGAAAGCGCCTAAAAATAATTAATCAGCACAAGATATAAGGTAAAGTATGAGGTAATTGCATGGGAAATATAGCCTAATGCCCAGCATATAACGGCCTGTCTTGTGTTTTTTCAACGTTCAAGAGGGGCCATTCTCTCCCCCTTTGAGCGTGCAAGAATGGGTTGGACTCAAGCTATCGACAATGCATTCCATAAACCGCGATAGGGCAATGGGGCGCCGTTGGCCGTGATAATCAATGCGAGAACTACTCTGCATAACCATTAACCGCTTCTTGGCTCGCGTCATTGCAACATAGAGTTTGCGCGCATCCTCAGCCACTTGTGAGGGATTTTCACGGCTGTAATAATTCGGATAACGACCTTCAATCACGTCAAAGATGATGACATTATCAAACTCTAAACCCTTCGCTTTGTGTACCGTTGTCACGAAAATCTTATCATCTATCGTAGCACTTCCACAGAGATCGGCCTCTTTCAACGTGTTTAATTCAAGAATATGTCGCCCTATCTGCAATGCTAAGGCTGGCGGTTCATCACGCTGTAACAGGTCGGAAGCCACATAACGGAAGATATATTCCACCGTTGGTAAAGGCTCGATGAGATGTTCTTCTACCCAAACAGAATAGAGATAACGCATTTCTTCCACGAGAAGATCTTTGTTATCATCGTTTGTCCAAAGTCGATTGGCGGTGTGATGAAAATGAGAAAGATAGTTGTTTCGTAGGGTTACAACGCGTTCTTGCACACGTTTATGGGTGATAAATGATTGCTGTTCGGTCACCATTTCACGTGCGTGAGCATAACAAAAGGCTGTAAGAGAGCGCGTTGCATTAACATCTGCATCGGCCAAATGACTGTTTTCACCTTCCAAATGCAAGACTTCTAACAAATATTTGAGCTTATATTGGCGTAGTCCTGGACGCAAAAGACGAATCAAAAGCAAACTATCCAAATAGTTGTTTAAGTTTTCAGGCAACGGACATTCAGGCAATTCGCGCAGCAAGTTGTTGGTAAGAATGTGGATATCGAAGTCGGCATTATGCCCCAAAAGCACTGTATCCTGGGCATAATCTACAAAGCGTTGCAAGGCCTCTCGACGTGAGATGAGCTGATGATGTCGGCGTTCTTCAATGATGGGATTAACGATATCGCCAAGCATTTCGGGGATTTCCTTGTCGCTTTCTAAATAGATTGACATCGCAGAACCAGGCACAACAGCTCCATTTTTGAGTTGAACGGCAGCAATTTGCAATATGTCATCACTAAACACATCAAGTCCCGTTGTCTCAGTATCAAAGATAGTTATCACCTCGTTTTCATAGACATTGACAAACCGACTGATGTAAGTTTGGCCATCATCGCGCAGGAAATCACTCGGAAGGAGTGCCCGATCACTGCATGCTCGCACGAATCTTCGCGCGGCATTTGACGTACGAAATACCTGCATTCCCTCCAAAATACGTGCCCAAGCAATGAAGTTGTGCGGATTGTTCATAATGGTGAGATGAGCAAAAAGCAACTTAATTTGGGGCGAAGAGAATAGATCCTCGCCAGAAACCTTAAAGTGTGGTGCCTTCAACTGCTTCAAACCATCGCTTACTCCGTCTGCATCACGATTAGAATTCACAATGATAGCCGTTGTATCTTCAGGAAAATCATGTAACATTCTGACCGCTTGTTGGGCAGCATCAAGGTATTCTGTGTCGATGGTATCCGACTGAAACCATTGCAATTCGTTGCCCATTGTGGTGGGTTGAAACGAAGTTGATGGAAGCAAGTCAGGCGAAATGCCCATTTGTTTGACGGCATACGTGTTGAAAATATCAAGTAAATATTTCGGTGAACGATGGTTTTTGCTTAATGAATGAATGTTTCCAGCACAGCGATTACGCAGAAAATCGAGGGTAGAACACTTCGCTCCCATAAATGAAAAGATGCTCTGCTGGGGATCACCCAAGTAGATTACACAAGGCGTTTGTCCCTCTTCACGTGCTGTCATCGCATCAATGAGCGCGAGTTGTAAGGGATTCAAGTCTTGCACTTCATCCACTTGAATCCACGAATAGCGTGGTAACTGTTCACGATGTTCATAGGACAACAACAAAATGTCTTCGAAATCCATCAGTCGGTTGTCGTCTTTATAACGCTCATATTGGTGGGCCAACTGCATCTTTCGTAACAAACGATAGATGAGTTGTTGTGCATCGAGCCCGCTACAAACGTCACGATAGGTGTCAATGTGTTTGTAGATATCAACCATCATGACTGCATCGAAGGGCTTATGTTGTGATAAACATATCTTTTTCAGGGCGAGAATGTCGTCAGAAGAGAGGCAAGAAGGATGTAAACGCAAGTCGCGTGGATGATTGTTCTCTATCTGAAACATCAGATGAGAGAGTTGCATAGCCTCCATATATAGGCCGCGTTGCCGATAGTTTGCCCCAACTTGTGACTCGTCTTCACCTGAAAAATTACATAAAATGCTTAAGATATCATCATCATCGATAATAGATGTGGACGCGGCAACAATGCCGGCATCAAACAAGAAGCGTGAACAGAAACGGTGAACATTACCGACAAAGAGGTCATCGGCAGGCACTTCAAGCCGCATTGCAATGCGTTCTTGCATGCCACGCGCAGCACGATTGGTGAACGTTAGACAGAGCATGTTGGAAAAAGGCACGCCCGTGGCATAGGCTTTTGCCACACGTTCGGCCAGAATCTGCGTCTTTCCGCAACCAGGAGAAGCTAATACAAGGTGATAACCACGTTGTAGATTAATCACCAAAGCTTGTGATTCGTCAGGAATAAAGGTGTTGTTCATGCTTGCAAATATAATGATTAAGATGATAAATGAGTAGGAGATGTAAAATAAAGAGGAAGGTAAAAGACTGTGATTTTATAGATGTGATTTACAAAAGAGTGGGATGACGCGTTATGTAGAGAATCAAACCATGGGTTCGTACACCTATTATTATATAGTGAAGGCAAAGAGGGCGAGACGTAACGAAGTCTCCCCTACCCTGCTCTTTGATTCGTTTGAGACACCAAGACTGTTGAAATCAGATAATGAAATCAAAGTTTAGAATCTCAAAATCAAGTCTCTTATCTCCTGCTTATGCGTTTCAAAATATTCTTTGATGATAGCACTCAGAAGATATTTGAATGGAGTTTTCACCGGAAGAGAAGTCTTTAATTTATCTAATACCTGCTTCATGTCTTCGGATAACACCACAGTTGCCATATCAATCTCAGATGCTTTATAATCTTGAGCATAGGAAATAATGCGGTCGATTGAACTTTCTTCGCTCGCTGTTTTAGGCTTTGTATCTACAGAAGTGGGCTTTTCGGCCTTTGCTTTCTTTGCTTCCGGTTGCTTCGTAACCGTCTTCTTTGTATCTTTTTCTACAGGATTCATATCATTGAGCAGGTCTTTCAACTCGCCCGGCATAGTTGGTTTCTTTGCCATATTGAATAATTTTATCGTTTGATTCTTATACTTAATAATGTTCGTTTATGGGTTTTTGCTGTATAAAAAGTAAACTTTCATACCCCAGAACACAGCAGATAACGAGAAGATTAAAGCGTCTTAAGCTCCTTAATAATGCGATTGAAGGCGCCCTTTACACTCTCGGCATCTTCTATACTGATAGAAAAGGTGTTGTAACGTGTAAAGTTATAACGCTTAAAAATCTTTGGAGTTAAGACGCCGATGCGGTCAAAAAGCCGATCGTATTCAGCCCATAAGTCGCGCTCTTCCTTATATCCGGCACCTTTTTCTATACGATTTGGTACGAAAACGAGGCGTGCATGAGACTTATATTTGTCGGCCAACTCTTGGAAAACCTTTATAAATGTAGCCGTAGACTTAAGGATAATATTACTGTAATCGAAAGGAACAATAATCATATCAGCCTTGGTCAACAATGGAATAAGACCGTCGTCAGTCAATGCTCCGGGGGAATCAATGAGCACATATCCTTCAATTTTCTTCATCTCATCCATGAGTTTATCCGACTTTTCCTTTGAATCGAGGTTGAATTGATAGATATTATACGGCTCCTCTAAAGTTTTATAATCTTCCATTTCGCTTTCATCCTGACGCTGAGAAGACAGAGAGCGCTGATAATCTGCATCAACTACTAAGACGCTTTTACCTTTTCTGGTAAGGTAATTGGCAAAAAGTGCGCAGAGAGTTGTCTTCCCTACCCCACCCTTTTGATTGGCAAATACTACTGTTTTATAGTTCGACATTTTCCTTTTTATTTTGAATTACCAAACAATCTCAATCTAAGCTGCTAATCACAAGATTGAAACTGACATATCATCTATCAATAACAAATTGATAAAACTACTTCTGCAAAGATACATAAAAGATTTAATCTAATTATAATTTTAATCATAAAACTACATAATTACCTATATATTAATCTATGATTCTATTTATATTATAAGCTATTTATAATTTAATCATCTTTTATTTTAATAGCAATAACTTTTTATTTACTATTATATTTATCGATATTTTATATTAATATATTAAACCATATTTATTAAATAACATTTCAATATATATGTTTTTATATTGTAAAATATAATAAAACATATCACTAAAAATAGTTTTTTAGTGATAAATATAAAATGAATAATAGAGTAAATAATGAATAATAATGAAATAGGGCAAGGCAAACATACATCCAATTAAATAGAGAATAAAGTTCAATTAGATGTCATTTTGACAGAAGAAAAAGTCATTTTGACACATAATAGGGTGGGGCACATTATTTGAAACAGAGGTGATAAATAAATAATTGGAGGACATTTAATGAATTTCGACAAATATACAATAAGAGCACAAGAGGCAGTTCAGGCTGCAGTGCAAAGCGCACAATTAGGTCGTCAGCAAAGCGTTGAGCCATTACACCTATTAAAAGGTATCATGGAGAAAGGCAAAGACACGCTTAATTTCATTTTCCAGAAGCTGGGAGCTAATGCACATGGCGTTGAGATGGCACTACAAAACGAACTGCAACATCTACCTAAAGTAGACGGTAGTCAACCTTACTTTAGTAATGAAACAACACAAGTGTTTAACCAAGCTGAATCAATTTCTCAGCAATGGGGAGACGAATTTGTGTCTATTGAGCCACTACTGATGGCAATAATGAAAGGAAACAACACTGCAGGTAGAATCTTAAAAGACGCAGGTTGCACGGAAGATGGCATGCGAAAAGCTATCGAAGAATTACGTCAAGGCCAACAAGTTCAGACACAAAGTGGCGATGAAAACTATCAGTCTCTCGGCAAATATGCCATCAATCTCGTTGAACGTGCAAGACAAAGAAAGCTTGATCCCGTTATCGGTAGAGACGAAGAGATTCGTAGAGTGCTTCAAATCCTGAGCCGAAGAACCAAGAACAACCCTATATTAGTGGGTGAACCTGGTACGGGAAAAACGGCAATTGTAGAGGGTTTAGCAGAGCGAATTATGAAGGGAGATGTACCAGAAAACCTCAAGAATAAGCAGCTTTATTCTCTCGATATGGGTCAACTCGTGGCCGGAGCAAAGTATAAAGGTGAGTTCGAGGAACGTTTAAAAGGAGTGATAAAAGAGGTTACTAACGCCCAAGGTAACATCATTTTGTTCATTGATGAGATTCATACGCTTGTCGGAGCTGGTGGTGGTGAGGGCGCAATGGATGCCGCAAATATACTTAAACCAGCGTTGGCACGTGGTGAACTTCGCGCCATTGGAGCTACTACTTTGAATGAATACCAGAAGTATTTCGAAAAAGATAAGGCGCTCGAACGACGTTTCCAGATGGTTATGGTGACTGAACCTGATGAGTTAGATGCCATCAGTATCTTAAGAGGATTAAAGGAACGATATGAGAACCACCATAAGGTGAGGATACAAGATGACGCTTGTATCGCAGCCGTTAAGCTTTCTGAGCGTTACATAACAGACCGATTCTTGCCAGACAAGGCTATCGATTTGATGGATGAAGCAGCTGCAAAGTTACGCATGGAGCGTGATTCTGTGCCCGAAGAACTCGACGAAATGGAACGCACTCTGAAGCAAAAGGAGATTGAACGGCAAGCAATTCTTCGCGAGAACAACCAGCAAAAGATTGATCAACTCGAAAAAGAGATTGCCGAACTCAAGGATAAAGTAAATGCATTCCGTGCGCGTTGGGAAGCTCAAAAAGGTGAAGTCGACCACATCCAGCAAATCAAACAGCAAATGGAAGGTTTGAAATTAGAGGCTGAAAGAGCTGAACGCGAAGGCAATTATCAGCGTGTTGCTGAAATAAGATATGGTGAATTAAAACAGCTTCAAGACCAAATCGATAAGTTAAGGAAGCATGTTGACGAGGAGCAAGGAGGCGAGGCACTCATCAGAGAAGAAGTAACCGCCGACGATATTGCCGAAGTTGTGAGCCGCTGGACAGGCATTCCGGTAAGTAGAATGCTACAAAGTGAGCGAGAGAAACTACTGCACTTAGAAGATGAACTGCATAAACGTGTCATCGGACAAGACGAAGCTATTGACGCCGTTTGTAATGCAGTAAGACGCAGTAGGGCAGGACTTCAAGACCCAAAACGACCGATTGCTTCCTTCATTTTCTTAGGAACGACGGGCGTTGGAAAGACTGAATTAGCGAAGGCTTTAGCCGAATATCTCTTCAACGACGAGAATATGTTGACCCGAATTGATATGAGTGAGTATCAAGAGAAGTTCAGTGTAACTCGTCTTATCGGTGCACCTCCGGGGTATGTAGGCTATGATGAGGGCGGACAACTTACCGAAGCGGTTCGTCGTAAGCCTTATAGCGTCGTACTCTTTGACGAGATTGAGAAGGCACATCCAGATGTTTTCAACACCTTGTTACAAGTACTTGACGACGGAAGACTTACCGATAACAAAGGTCGTTTGGTTGATTTCAAGAACACAATCATCATCATGACAAGCAACGCTACACGCGAACAGCTCACCAAATTGATGCGTCCTGAGTTCTTAAATCGTATTGACGACATCATCACCTTCCATCCATTGACGAAAGAAGAGATTAAGAAGGTTGTTGAACTACAAATGAAACGCGTTCAAAAGATGCTTGAACAACAAGGTTTTTCATTGCATTGGACGCAGGAAACTATCGACGATTTGGCCGACCTTGGCTATGATCCCGACTTCGGAGCACGCCCTGTTAAGCGCGCCATTCAAGACTATGTACTCAATGACTTGAGTCGAAAGATTCTTGAAGGAAAGATTGGTAAGGAGGTAACTTTAGGTAAAATTAAAGCGTAAGAAAGCCCTTTCAACTCCTCTTTTCTGAGGGGAAACACTGCCTATTGAACGTTTATAAACAACAATAGACAGCTGTTGAGAGCTTAAAATAACAAGAAGGTAAAAGTGAGTAGAAACAGACTAACCGCTGTTTTCAATCGTTTTTACCTTCTTTTTTTATTGTATTAATGTACTGTCTTATTCCGTTTGCCTAAGTTCTACAACGATTTTCTGACTTCTGCAAACTTATTTCTTTAGGTATTCCCGTGCGCATTGCATGACGCTTTGATTCCCCTCACCATCTGATATGAGATCATCAATCAGCCAACGACCATCTTCTTTCTTCATCATTATCATGAAAGTAGAAATCTTTTTCCCATTCTTCAACTTCAAAAAGACTTGTGCCGATGAAGCAAAATTCATGGAGATTGCTTCTATTTGATAAGAAAGCACATCCCAATCTTGGGCACCTATCCAATAATCATAATCAAAACAACCCATCTGTTCGTGCCGCTTCATGCGCTCACGCTCGCAATCTTCCATCGTCTTATTCCATGCTTTGGTGCAAAATCTGCGGTCCAATGACTTCTCACCCTGCATGACTTCGTCCAATGCTCCATTGTAAGTGTTGCAGAGTGTGGTATAAATGGTGTCAACAGAAGCCTTGACTGCCGATGTATCTTTAAGGAAAGGAGAATTCAATGAAACGCTGTTCTCCACCTTTTGACTTTGTTTTATTGCATTCTGACGAAGTAAATGACGAGCTAAAACAAAACCACCCACAATACAAACAACCACTAATAATTTTGTTTTCATACGCAATGTATAAGTATATATATAAATAGGTGTAATGTAAACTATCCCATATTATATTTCAACATCACAAGGCTTATCCGCTACTTAAATGGATTTTCTGTCGGATAGGGTAGGGAAGCAGACTGATTATAGGCTATATCCTGAATGCCAAGATACTTGAATACCTCAAACAACACTTTGCCCACATGGTCAAAAGCCACTGCACCATGGTGGGGATATCCCTTTTGTATGAGTACATGACGATAGAAACGACCCATCTCCGGAATAGCAAACACACCGATACCACCAAAAGAACGCGTCGGAACATCAAGCACTTCACCCTCTGCAATATAGGCTTTCAACTCGCCTTCTGCATTACACTGCAAACGATAGAAAGTCACCTTGCTTGCTGCAATGTCTCCTTCGAGTGTGCCACGAGTAAAGTCTGGCTCGCCACCTTGTTCTAAAAGACGGTTCTGAATGAGCTGATACTTAATGGCACGAGTGCTGCACATCTTACATTCGGGAGTGTTTCCACAATGGAATCCCATAAAAGTGTCGGTGAGTTTATAGTCATATTTGCCTTTAATATCATCGTCATAAATGTATCGAGGAACAGAGTTATTGATGTCAAGTAACGTCACTGTGTCTCCCGATGCGCACATACCGATATACTCAGATAAGGCTCCATAGACATCAACCTCACATGCAACCGGGATGCCACGACTTACTAATCGCGAATTAACATAACAGGGTTCGAAACCAAACTGGCTTGGAAACGCGGGCCAACACTTGTCTGCAAAGGCCACAAACTCACGTGAACCTTTGTGGTCTTCTGCCCAATCTAACAACGTGATTTCAAATTGAGCCATGCGACGACTCAAGTCTGGATAATACTTACCGCAGCCCATTTCACGAGCCATATCCTCACAAACGGCGTCAATACGAGGGTCATTTTCATGCGCCTTATAAGCCACAAGTAGGTCTAATTCTGAGTTTTCTTCTATCTCAACTCCTAATTCATAGAGTCCTTTTATGGGTGCATTGCAGGCAAAAAAGTCTTGGGGACGCGGACCAAAGGTAATGATTTTCAATCCCTTTAAGCCTATAATCGTGCGTGCAACAGGCACAAAGTCGGCCATCATCTGTGCCACATCTTCTGCCGTTCCCACGGGATATTCAGGGATATATGCCTTGAGGTGGCGCATACCGAGATTGTAAGAGCAGTTCAACATACCGCAATAGGCATCACCACGGCCGTTGATCATGTCGCCATCTCCCTCTGCTGCAGCCACAAACATACATGGACCTTCAAAGTGTTTTGCTATTAAGGTCTCTGGCGTTTCAGGGCCAAAATTACCCAAGAACACTACAAGTGCATTGCAACCTGCAGCCTTTACCTCGGAAACGGCTTTGAGCATATCTTGCTCATTCTCTACGGTTGTCTTACAATTAAACAGCTCTCCTTGATAAGCTGCTACGATGTTTTCGCGTCTTTTCGTGGATAAGGCGATAGGAAAGCAGTCACGACTCACGGCAATAATACCGAGCTTGACTGTTGGAATGTTTTTAGTTACCATATCAATTGTGTTATTCAATCTTGTTGTTTCGCTATGTTTTCACAAAGATAGATAAAAATATAAATAGTGAAATGGCTTTAATTACAAAAAGTTATGATGCTAACGAAAATTAACTTTTTAGTGTATCATCACACGAATTGAGTGCAACGCTGTTCTGTAATCTTATCATTCGTGGTGGGTTTCTAAACTGATTATCCTATCTACAAACCTTAAAAATCTTTGTTTTTTAAAGAAAAAGGGGCATAAAAATGGACTAAACATTGGTTATTTTTGTTGTGTTTATTCGCTAAAAAATTAGGCTTTAAAAAGGAAGCAAATAGAAAAATAAAAGCAAGAAAACAGCAATGATATCAGCTTTTGATGGTGTTGATAAGATAGAAAAGTGCATTTCGCGTTGTGATTTGCATCGTTTTACGTTGCTTAATCACGCATTTATGCTCGTAAAATAGCCCATTTCTTCGGGTTAAATGACTGAGATTGGAGCACTATTTCATGCAAATAATGGCGTTTTTTTTGTGATTTTAAGTAACGCTCTGAGTCTCAATGCAATATAAACTCTTGTTTTTTGGCCCTTATTCAGACAAGAATGATTGTGCGTTTCAAATACGCGAGTTGTGCAAAGGCATTTGTAAAATTTATTATCTGCTATTTAATAATAGGGTAACAGCAGCCCATGTGATGGCTGTTTAAGTGGGGTGGGTGGGCGGGGTAGGCTGTAATGATCTCACGTCTTGAATCATTTTGCAATGAAATCTGTTAGACTTAGCAGCACATTCTTAGTCAAAAAGTGATGTTTTCCGATGTGAGTTTAGTTTATAAATCATTGCATTTCAAGCTGTTTTTACGCAGAACTGGATAGGTAGGATAATAGGTGTTATTAGTCAAAAAGGTATTTTTCTCAGTAAAAAGTGAAGCATAAAGGTATAAAAATCGAAAGAAAACAGACTGCGATTCTAAACGAATGATTGTCAAGTTTGTATCCTTATGTAATATGATGTAACAGCTTAAGAATGAAGAAATTATCTATTTTGAAAGTTGGTTTCTGTCATATTTCAAGCTCATTACTGCCGTTTTATGTTGTAAAACATATTTGAAGATCATCAAACTAAAATGACTTTTACCGATAAATTTAGTCATTTTGGGTTGTTTGTGCACTTATTTCAGCGAAGTATATAGGTTAGAAAGAGGTTTATTTCCAATTTAAGGGTAATTCATCAAAAGTCTTTACACCTCGTAAAGTCATTGAGACGATGAGTAAAGAAAAGTCACTTTTTGACTAAAAGAAAGCTATCAGAAAATGTTATGTGTAGGATAAAACGTTGAAACTAAGCAAGATACAAAAAATAAAAAGAATGGAAATATACCTTTTTGACTAAATGATGACCAAATCAATAGGTATATTTTATAAGCAAAGAAAAATGCTTTTTTGACTAAGGATAAGTTTAGTTTGGATGAGATTAGATGCCTTTATTGTCAATAAATAAAGCAGATGAGCGGGAAAAGTCATTTTAGAAACATCTCTTTTTGACTAAAATAACCCGTTTTTCTGAATCTAATGGAAATTTTGTTTGAATCAAATGATAGAAACATCCCTTTTTGACTAATAGACCAATGTTAGGAGATAGTTGTTCCATGAATGATTCATTCTGATTTAAAAGGAATCTCAAGTAAATGTTGTTAGATAGGAAACCTCCCTTTTTGACTAACAAACGATGATTTGATTTGTTATTTTTGAGTATATAAAAAGCTATGATTTAATTCATAAATTAATTTACATAATTAGTATATTTATGTCAAATATAAACATGAAAAGAAGGGTTTTTTAGAGAAATATGACTAAAAGTAAATTATGTTTACACGCACAAAAAGATATTTTCTTGTAGTTTTTCTCTTTTCTTCTCACACAAACAATTTTATGCTTTATTTGAATTGAAAACATAACTAAAAAGTAAAGGATCACCCTTCTAAAAGCCTCTATTGTCTATTTATTATGTAAGAATCTCTATTATAGAATGCTTTTAATTCATTGATTATCAATAATTATGAGGTAAGATTAATCACTTTTTGACTAAATTTTAATCGAGAAACCTCCCGAAATGACTAAATCTGTCTGCCAAAATGACTAAAAGCACAAAAGAAACCTCCCTTTTTGACTAAATGGTTTCTTGGCTTTAAAAAGGCGATCACTTTGTCTTGATTTGGGGATGTGAATGAACACGCAGGCTGAAGAGACGCAGATAGAGTGGGGGAGTGTGCTGTTTTTTAGCGATTTCCCCCTTTAACTATGTTAAAGGTAGCATGTTGTATCTTAGCAATTGTATAAGTGAAAGCTGCTCTTTACATAGCGTTTCGTCTTTATTTTCATTTGTTTTATCAAACGATTTACATGGATAGAAGGAATTTACTCCTTGAAATGGTCATGTTTCTCCCTTTTTATTCTCTTATATTTACATATTATTGGCATTTCAAAGATTATGGGGTGATTTTGTTGTTTGCTTCAGAAAATAATCGTATCTTTGTCGTTAAATTCAATAATTAAGACAAAACGATGGACGAAAAGAGTGAGTTAATGACCATACAGTCCAACAATGTGACCTTCGGAAAGTATGATATCTCTTCGATACAAGAGAACATTCTCACCACGATTGGAGGCGCATTGCAAAACCATATGACGAATAAGGCGAGCATGTCTCACGACTTATTTAACGTTCCTTACATAGAAGTTAACTGCGATGAGATAGGGGGAAAGAACAACAAACGACGTGTACTTAAGGAGGCAAAAGACTTAATGAAGCGCGACTTTTCATTCCGTTGGTCTTATCCTAACAATGGACAGGCGGTGGAAACTACAGGAGTTATCATCACGACTATACATGATCTTAAGGGCACAAATATATTGAGAATCAACCTCAATGAATGGGCAATACCGTTCCTTATCTATTATGGTAAGGGCGTAGGAGGCACACTTTTCTCGAAGGAAATAGCCTTGGGACTGCGTGGAAAGTATGCAAAGCGCATCTATAAGATAATCTGTAGTCAGCGAAACCGCACGAGATTTGAATATGATATCAAGCAGTTTCGCCGGGATTTTGAAGTTCCTGCCAACTACGATAATGCTCATTTGCGGTCTAAAATCCTTGAACCTGCACGCAAAGCAATCAATGAATCACACTCTGATGTGACGTTTGAATATGAGCTGATTGCAAAGAAACGGAATCATAAAACAAAGCCCGTTGCCGACACGATTGTTTTACATATAACGCCGAAGTATATCGCTTTGCCGACGACAGACGCTGTAAAGGTGGAACGACAAAAGGACTATCAGTATGCATATAATTGGATAAAGTTGGTCAGTGGGATTCAAGATGACCCAGCAATCATTAGTGGTGTCGACCAACTTCAACAGGAAGGCGGACTTAAAGCGTTTGTAAAGAAGTGCCAATATTACGATGATCAGCTTGTATCGGGTAAGTGTACAAAGCTTTATGTGCGTAATACCTTGGCCAAGATACTGCGGGAAGACCATGGCATTCTTGTCACAGTGCATAAAGTTTAAGGTCTAATTATAAGATAAAAAGCATGCAAAAAGAGGATAACTACACATTTCTTACTCAGGAACCAATACCGAAAGTCATCGGAACAATGGCCGTTCCGACGATTATTGCGATGCTCATCACAAACCTTTATAATATCGTTGACACCTACTTTGTAGGCAAAATAAACACTCAAGCAACGGCAGCTGTGGGCATAGTCTTTTCGGTTATGTTCTTCATTCAAGCCTTTTCTTTCTTCTTTGGGAATGGTTCTGGCAACTATATCTCACGCGAATTAGGAAGTAAAAACCGGCGGAATGCGGAACAAATGGCATCTACTGCACTCGGCTATGCCTTTATTTCATCGATTATTATCGTTGTTTTCGGCCTTATATTCTTAGATAAAATTTGTATATTCTTAGGCAGTACATCAACCATTTTGCCCTATACACGCCAATACCTTGGCATCTCTTTGCTCGGAATTCCATTCATTATGTGCACCCTTTGCATGAATAATCAAATGCGCTTTCAAGGCTATGCGCGATACTCTATGTATGGAATTGTGGTGGGAGCACTATTGAACTGCGTGCTCGATCCACTCTTTATATTCACCTTTAATATGGGAATTCGCGGTGCAGCTATAGCCACTGTGACGGGTCAAGCGGTTGGATTTGTCGTCATGTATGTCATGAGTCGACATAAAGATATCATTCATTATACACCGCGAAACTTCTCACATCGTGGGATGTTTATTAAGGAGATTATCGCTGGAGGCACCCCTTCCTTGTCACGACAAGGCTTGGCCAGTATCGCAACAATAGCCTTAAATGTCAGTGCTTCGCATTATGGTGACGCAGCAATTGCCGCAATGAGCATCGTCAATCGCATCACAATGTTCATCTTTAGCATGATAATTGGGCTCGGACATGGCTATCAACCAATGTGTGGTTTCTGCTATGGTGCGAAGCGATATGAACGTGTTAAGGCCGGCTTTTGGTTCTGTGTGAAGCTTGGAACAAGTTTTCTTTTCTTCTGGGCAGTTATACTTTTCATCTTCAGTGCAGAGGCAATAGAACTCTTTCGCAATGATTTCGACGTAATATCCATAGGTACTCGTGCGTTGAGATATCAGTTATTGACCTTCCCTTTGTGGTCTTTTATCCTGATGTCTAACATGATAATGCAAACCTGTCGAAAGACTTTCCGAGCCAATCTCCTTGCAGCTTCACGCCAAGGACTATTTTTTATCCCCCTGATTTTTATTCTTCCGCATTATTTAGGGCTTACAGGTGTGGAGATTTGTCAGGCATGTGGTGACTTTATTACTTTATTATTAACGGCTCCAATCATGTTTTTCGCTTTCCGAGAGATGCGTGTTTAAGGGACATTTTGTTCGCAATTGAATATTAAGTACAATGAAAGAAAATACAGAAATGCAGGTAAAGATCGCCGTAGCCGGTACAGGTTATGTAGGTTTGAGTATTGCTACACTGCTCAGTCAGCATCATCAGGTGACAGCGGTAGACGTTATTTCCGAGAAAGTTGAATTGATTAATCAACACAAGTCGCCTATACAAGATGAATACATCGAAAAGTATTTGCGTGAGAAACCACTCCAACTCCACGCTACAACCGATGCCGACAGCGCCTATCGAGATGCAGATTTTGTTGTGATTGCAACCCCAACAAACTATGATCCCGTGCGAAACTACTTCGATACTGTGCATGTTGAAGAGGTCATTGAACGCGTATTGCAAGTCAATCCCAATGCAATTATGGTCATCAAGAGCACGGTTCCAGTGGGTTATACCGAAGGAGTCAGACGCCGATATGACTGCAATAACTTCCTCTTCGCACCAGAATTTTTGCGCGAAAGTAAGGCGCTTTACGATAACTTATATCCAAGTCGCATCATCGTTGGCCGTCCTGAAGACGAAGTTCTCAAGGAAAAGGCCCACCAGTTTGCGGCACTTCTGCAAGAAGGGGCTATCAAAGAGAACATCGATACGCTTTATATGGGGCTTACAGAGGCTGAAGCCGTGAAGCTCTTTGCCAATACCTATCTTGCTCTTCGCGTGAGTTTCTTCAACGAACTCGATACTTATGCTGAGTCAAAAGGCTTAGATACGAAGTCAATTATTAGTGGAGTAGGGCTCGATCCGCGTATAGGTAGCTTCTATAATAACCCCTCTTTCGGCTACGGGGGCTATTGTTTACCGAAAGATACGAAGCAACTTTTGGCCAATTATGCCGATGTTCCAGAGAACCTTATCCAAGCCATTGTCGATAGTAATCGCACTCGTAAGGACTTCATTGCAGACAGAGTGTTGCGCAAAGCGGGTTATTATGATTACTATCATCATGGAGATTACGATGCAAAAGAGGAGAAAACATGTTGCATTGGAGTGTTCCGTTTGACGATGAAGTCACATTCAGACAACTTCCGACAAAGTAGTATTCAGGGCGTGATGAAACGCATAAAAGCTAAAGGAGCGAAAGTAATCATCTATGAACCTACGTTAGAAGACGGCTCAACTTTCTTTGGAAGTCTTGTTGTTAACAGCCTTGACAGCTTCAAAAGTCAGTCAGATGCCATCATCGCCAATCGTTATGATAGCTGCTTGGATGACGTAGAAGATAAGGTATATACACGTGACATATTCCGCAGAGACTAAGTAGTTCTCGTTAAATTAAAAAGAACAAAAAGGCCCAGAAAATAGATTAAAGTACATTTTCTGGGCCTTTTCATCTTTTTCTTTCCCTGCAATCATCTCAGGGAAAGAAACTAAATATTGTGCAATTACGTTGTATCAAAAGCGCGAGGTATCTGCTTCCTTGCGCTGTTTTTCCTTATATCCACCAAACTTATACGTGAAAGCAAGGCCGAAAGTGCGATAACAGGAGTAGTCTACACTAAGATTTTGACCCTTAAAACGCACGTAAGGATCAATCGTTGCCGTTTGGAACAGGTCGTTACAGAATAGGCGCAACGAAGCCTTTCTTTTCATAAAGGTCCATTGTGCACTAAGGTTCACGCTGCCTGATGACGGCAAATCATACGTAGCTTGAATGCTTTTAGAGCGTATCCAGGCATTTACTGAAAGGTTGATGTCAGGCTTTGTCGATATGGTTAGCGTGTTGTTTAATGTCACAGCACCCCATATTCTATGGCGATTGAATGGAATATCATAGAAGTTTTCAGCCTTTTGGTGTTGCCAAACACCTAATAATGTGAGGCGAGAGGACAACACTTTACCAAATTGTTGGGGGATAACCAGCTGCACACCTGCCTGTTCTGAGAAGTTAAAGTTAAGGTTCTTATAACTTAATGACAGCCTATCGGGTCGCTGATATACCGTTTGGATGAAGTAATTATCGGTATGAGTGAACCAGGAAACCAACTGATATTTGTTCTTCAAAAGATAGAGTAATTGCAGATTATACTCACTCGAAGGCTTCAAATATGGGTTACCTGTAATCTCACTATAGCCTCCATCATTGTATGTAGTGAATGGAGTCATTGTCCAATAATCTGGATATTTGCGTTCACTTCTTAATCCCAACTGCAGCAGGTGTCCTTCTATTGGGCGGTAAGTAAGGTTTAGTGTGGGATAGAAATGCCACTCATGCCATAACAAAGTGTGATAATATTCAGCGGCCAAAGAAGCCTCGGCAGAAAGCTTTTTGCCCCAAACCTTATTGCCTCCCACATAGAAATTCACGCTCTCTTCACGCAATCGGGTGAACGAAGACAATGGACTATAGCCTGTTGTAGAGTGTACTTGCACATAGTTTTGACTGCCGTGGTTGATACTTGTGTTATAGATTGCCCCATAGTTTAGTCCCCATCCGTCTTTCAATTGATGCTCTTTTGCAAGATAAAATCTCCATCGGTTAACGCGTTGTTCATTATCAACAGCAACCTGCATTGCACCTGTTGGAATCGTACTTTGAAAGTTCTCATGTGATGGATTGTGATAGTATGTAAGCTCAGCACCTGCTTTTAGTCCAAAAGGGGCTATGTAATCAAGGCGCAAATTGTGTAGCCATTTGTGTTTCTTAAAGTCTACAATACTCATAATATCGCCTGTTGTTGTTTGCCGACTTGAACCACTTGTGTTGGCCAACTGATAGACTAAACTGAGCAAATGATTCTTGCTGAAGTTATAGTCCATGCCCAATCTCACGTTGTGACTATAGCCTTTATATCGGTTTTGCATAAGCGATGCGATGTGATGTGTTGTCCCATCGTTGAGCAAATGATGCGAATCAAATCCCGATGTGGTATAATTCTTTTGGTCAACATGCTGATAAAATAGGTCCATGGCAAACTTCTTACTATTCAAAAGCAAGGTTCCGTGCTCGTCAAATGTTGGTTCATGGCTCTGCGACCATGCTCCACCAAGCTCTCCTTGCAATGGAGTTGCATCGTCACCCCCATGTTTCAGTCTTATGTTTACTACTGCTCCACGCGCTTGAAGCTTAGCCGGAGCGTTGTAATACACCTCTACTTTGTCTATCTTACTTGGTGGTAAGGCCTTTAAAAGAGCCGTAATCTCGTCGACGGAAAGCGTGGAAACCTTACCATCAATGATAAAAGTTGTGCCCAATCCCGCTAAGGAAAGTTTTCCATCTTGCTCCATAATGCCGGGTAATTCCTTTAAGGCTTCATAGACATTTGATGCCCCTTTCTTCTCGATTAGCCTTGGAAGATCATAAATAATGGCACTCCCTTGTACTGTTGCAAGAGGTCTTTCACCTTTTATCATCACATCAGGAAGTGTGTGAATAACGCTGTCTATGCGCAGCGAATCAGTCTTTTGAGCACATAACTCAAGGCTGGAACATAAACAAATAACAATAAACAAAAGTCTCATAATTATGGTATTTAAACATGATTCACAACACAAAGCTATATAAAAATCTTTAATTTTACCCCCCCCCTTGTTAAATTTAATATTATTTACACTTTGCTTTTAGGAGTCAAATAGCAACAATAAGTGCCTTAAAAGGAAACTAACCTCATGGCTCTTAGCAGGATAAGACAAGGTAAATGGTATTCAACACTATTATAGAAAGTCCTGTCTTGTAGCATAAAAAAGGCATCGAAAGCCATCCATATCTTTGACATTAAAAGCTGCCTGCTATGGCTCTGTTTTCCCATAAAAGTCAGGTGGTGTGCTCTTTCCCTTTACTTCATTTTGCAATATGCATCAAATGGTGTTGTGATTTGCGTCAAATCATCGCGTCATTTGTGTCTAATTGTGCGGTCATTTGATGCAGTTTGTGGCGCGATTTACTTTATCTTGTTTCATGTTTTAATCGTTTATTCAAAAATGTTAACGCCATTTAAAATCCTATAAATAAACAAATAGCGAAGTATAACACGTTATTTTTTTGCTTACTTTTACACAAAATATCATTCGAGGACTATGCTTTCCTTTATCAGCATGCCTCATTTGGACACCTATGAAGCCAAAAAAGACGATAAAATTTCTATATGTTTGGACACTAATTTTAGTGTTCACATCGTCTGTTGTGCTTAAAGGCTTCCACTATCACGACTCATCTTATCACGGTAAAGCAAAGGTTTCGACAAGTCATGAAGCCTCCGTGAAACAGATATGTAGTGTTTGTGACTTCGCAATGCACAAGGCAACAGAGGCCAAACCGCTTGTGTTTGTGCCCGTGGTAACCATGCATTGGATAGCCATCCATCTTTTTTCTCCGCAAACTGTCTATCGGGTTGTTGCCTCCATCAATAGCCATTCGCCTCCGACAGTAGGCTAATCTTCACCTTATAGCATAGGGGATAGGTGTGCGCGGACGTCAATTCGCGCAGCTTTTAGGTATCCCTTTCAATCGCTTCTCACGCTATTGAAGGGTTGAGAAGCCATTTATTGACACTTAATTTTTATTTTATGATGCTCAAAACTTACTTTGGTGAGTATCTGTTTACAGGCATTTTCCTTGCTTGTTTAAGCTGGTGTGTACCGATGCGGGCGCAGAACAACCAGGCCGATAAAGCCATTCATGACTCTATTTGCTTGCATGAAGTTGTGGTTTCTTCACGTCGTCAGGTCATGGGGGCTAATCAAGTGGGCAACCAAATCAATCAGACCACCATCACAAATGCCTTGGGACGTTCCCTTGGTTCATTGCTTGAAGGCGTCAGTGGCATGAGTTCCATCCAGACAGGAACCATCGTTTCAAAGCCCGTTATACACGGAATGTATGGCAATCGCATTCTAATGGTTAGCAATGGTGCCCGACTTACGGGCCAACAATGGGGCGATGATCACGCTCCCGAGATAGATAAGAACAACTATAGTGACATAGAAGTAGTCAAAGGAGCGGATGCAGTGAAGTATGGTTCTGAGGCACTTGGCGGAATCATTCTTATGCAACCATCGCCACTTCCCTATGAAATCAAGGGCTTACATGGCATGGTTTCGGGCCTCTTTGGCACCAATGGAAGACGCTTTGGAACGTCAGGTTATGTTGAGAACAGCTTCAAATGGCGAGGTAATTGGGCGTGGCGTTTGCATGTAAATCAAGAGAATGGAGGAGATAGAAGCACTGCAAAGTATTTGTTAAACAATACGGGTATGCGCGAGAACGACTTCTCTTTAACGCTGGGTTATAGTCATAATGCGTGGCGATTTGAAACTGGTTACAGTCTGTTTGCACAGAAAATAGGCGTTATGCAGAGTGCACAGATGGGCAATGAACAGCTACTTCAGGAGCGAATTAGACTTGGTCGACCTGTTGATTTCTCACCCTTTAGCCGACATATTGGCTATCCTCACCAGAAGATTAACCATCATACAGCGTGGGTAAAGGCTTTCTTCGACGACCAACGACTTGGGAATTTCACCTTCCAATCAACGTTTCAACAAGACAATCGGCGTGAGAATCGCATCCGACGCATGAACCATTCCGACATCCCTACAGTGAGTTTGCACCTTAAATCGCTGCAAAACTCGCTCATTTGGAATAAGGGTTACGGCCAATGGAAGTCCGAAGCAGGAGGTCAACTCCTACTCACGGATAACCATAATGAACGTGGAACGGGTGTGGTTCCTATCATTCCAAACTATACCGAGGTAGCTTTTGGCGTCTATGCACTGCAGAAACTTACCACCAATCGATGGGGAATGGAAGCCGGAGTGCGTCTCGATGGACAACAAACAAAGGCCGACGGCTATGACTGGACAGGCAATCGATATGGCGGAACGCGTGACTTCACGAACTTTACTTATAGTCTTGGCGCCCACTTTCACGTCAATCGGCGACTTAAACTCACGTCACATTTCGGCGTAGCTTGGCGCGCTCCACACGTTTATGAGCTATATAGTAACGGCAATGAACTAAGTTCTGGCATCTTCGTTAAAGGCGATTCATCGCTTCGTTCAGAGCAAAGTTATAAGTGGATTACGTCAGTTAAGTATGCTGATTCGTATCTAAACATTCAATTAGATGGCTATCTTCAGTGGGTGAACAACTACATTTTTGACCAACCAACGGGTCGAAACATCACCGTAGTATCAGGAGCTTACCCCGTGTTTCAATACAGACAAACGCGCGCTTTCTTTCAAGGTGTTGACTTAGATGCCCATATCCGACCGATAAGCGCACTCGACTATCATCTTGTTTCGGCCATGATTTGGGCACGAGAGCTACCTTCTCACACTTATCTTCCCTACATTCCGAGTTTCCGTTTGACGCAATCGCTCACCTGGAAACTGCCGGTGTGGAAGGCGCTTCAACCCAAAATAAGTTTGAATCACCGCTTTGTTGCTAAACAAACACGCTTCAATCCTGCCACAGATCTCATCCCGTTCACACCTGCTGCCTATCATCTCATGGGCTTTGAAGCCTCACTTTCCGTGCCCATGCGTGAGGGAATGTCACTCCGAATGAGTCTAATGGGCGACAATATCCTTAATCATGAGTACAAGGAATACACCAATCGAAGCCGCTATTACGCCCATGACATGGGGCGAGATGTGCGCTTTATCATTACATGGAACTTCTAATTAAAACATAAAACAATGAAAACAATAAAATTATTCAAAAGTATTTTGGCGATCGTTGCTATCGCTTTGACATCTATTATAATAGGATGTAGCCCCGAAAAACCTGAAAATGAGAAGGAACACAAACTGCATGAAGACCCTGTTCGCGCGGTTTTCACGCTCCAAGAGGGTACACTCGATAATGCCGCTACCTTTGACAAACAACCCAAAAAGGCTGATTTCAAGGCATCTTCAGCACCAGCTCAGGTGATAGAATGGCAGACTACAGCCGGCGAAGGATGGCACAGAACCAGCCAAACAGAGGCTTTCCACGTGAAAAACTGCATCGATAATCCCAACGTTGTCTATCTGTTGACGATGCAATATTATAATGCTAAGGGAGAAATGATGAACAGTCAGTTCTATAATCTCGGTCAGGATAAGATACATCAACACTTCTTTTCTACCTACAAACGCGTGGAATATAATGGTCAAACGAGTTCTGTTCGCGTCACAAACAAGGCAGATTTGCCCTACGATTACCGCTATATAGACGAACTTAACGGCGCTTTCATCGGCGAAACTAACCCAATGGGCTTCGATGGTTTAATCAAATTTGTCAAGCCCGGCAGGCATTTTGAACTCTCGGTCGACTTACTTCATGCCGCAGAAAGCAAGTTTGGAGCCGATGGAAAGCCTTCGCCTTTCTACAATCCAGCACCAAAACTCCTCAGCACTGGCCTGTGGGATATCAATGTTAAGTTGCCTATTGTCGTCGATGGAGAATCAAATGAGGAAGCAACGCTTGACCCTTCACTCTTTCAACCGGCTAAAATGATAATCGAAATCTATAATGGTCATCTGCACGGAACCTACGCTTTTCACCAAAATTCAGTACCAAAGGAACTCAAATACATTGGTAAGAACTATAAACTTACGTACACTTTGAAGAATGGAAAGTGGGTGGCTGATGCACAAAATCCGTCAAGTGTAAACCTCATGGGTAGCGATGAAGGACATTATGTGTCTGCCTTTGTCTTGAGATATTACGACAAAGCGGGTCACGATATCACTTCAAAGATTATTGAAAATGGCGAAGATCAGCATTATCAACACTTCTTTTTAGCCGACAATATCCGTCCTTCGTATGGCGGAAAGAAGGAGAATGGCGACACAAACTCACCCGACTTCTTCTCTTATTACTATTGCGATACAACACCATGGGATAAGACTAACAAGTTCGATGGAGCCAAATTTACGGGTGAAAAGAATCCCGTTGGCCTGAAAGGTTACTTTATTTTCAAGCATACTCACAAACAGTTTACACTTAAAATTGACTTGATGCGTGCCCGAAATTCTAAGTTCTCAGTTGGTAAAGCGAGTCCTTTCTATCAGCCATCTGCTACACAACTGAAAGAAGAAGCATGGATGCCATCAATCAATGTGCCGTTAAACATCTACATGAACAGCGACGAACGAGAACTCGATGAGCATGTATATGACTTGAGTTTAGACCAGATAAGTGGGGAGCCAAGCGCTTATTCTGCAGAAGATTTGACTTCAATCTACTCGCTCATGAAGGCTTTTGGACTGACCGATATCAAGGAAGCAGTCCGCGATTTCTGGTGGAATCTCAAGGGAGATGCCAATCCCGAGGCAGGAAGTTTCTGGTTTTAATAAGCTAAAAAGCCCTTACCCACAACCCCTCTCCAAAGAGAGAGGGGAATAAGATGCTTGTAATGAACACACGATTTGATTGTTGTTTAAAGCACAATCGCTCTGTTTTTTAAGCATCTTATTTTCCCTTTATGCTATGGAGTGTTTGTGGGTGAGCGCTTATTCTATTTGCTTCACTTCACGGCTTGCCACAGGTCATGCATTAAAATGACGCAAATCGTTGCATCATTAGACGCATTTCACACGATGAAATGACGCAGATTACACGGTAAAGTGACGCAAATCATTTCGCGTTTTCATTCTTGTTGGTCAGTGATTTGACGCTAATTATATAATAAGTATTATGATAAATCGTGTTTATCATAACCAAATTAAGTCATCAAAAAAGTGCGTTCATCGTGCCCTTTTCGTTATCTTTGCGAGTAATATGAAGATAATTCGCAACCGATTTATTCCATTTAAGGGCTTCGAAGCCATGAATTTCATGGGTATTTTGTTTTGTCGCAGCACGTCAACGCTAACGCCTGAGCTGCTGTTGCATGAGCAAATACACACTCATCAGATGCGCGAAATGTTGTTTGTTGGCTTTTATCTATGGTATGTTTTGGAGTGGTTTGTCCGCCTTTTCAAGCCTGGTAATGCCTATCTTAACATCAGTTTTGAACGTGAAGCCTATGCCCACATGAATGAAGCTGACTATCTTCAGCGAAGAAAACCATTCAGTTGGTGGCGTTATCTCTAAACTTACACCTTATTATATATAGGTAGTGATAATGTTCCTGAAGTTCAAACATCGTGCTTATGATAGGAAAGTGCGAGCCGTTTCCCGTGAATTGATAGCACGTTTATGCACGTTTTATAAAGAAATGAAGGGTAAACAAGATGGAGATAGATAACAAAAAGTTGCACAAAAAGGCCGAAATGTGAAATTATTCCCTATCCCGTTAAACCGTCTAAAAAGTTTTTAAGACTTGTGGGATGACCTTAATGAACTCTTAACAAATGTAATTTCAGGTTTTCAGATACGGCATTTTTTTATTAATTTTGTGTCAATCCTAAAACCAAAATAATGAATTTCAAGAGAATACTAACATTATCTTTCCTTTTGATAGCAGCCTATTCGTTTGCCTATGCAGGTCAACCGACAACCTCAGATGCTGCTCCTGACAATACAGAAGATTATTGCGACCACGCTGAATTCGAGGCCCTTTTCAATGTAAGAGGCTCAGATCTCATCACGAAGGCTAAGGACTTTATCGGTACTCCCTATCGTTATGGCCATTCAAGTCCGTCGGGTTTCGACTGTTCGGGCTTCACAAGTTATATCTATAAGTGTCTAAACATCTCGTTAGGTCGGTCAAGTCGCGACCAATGGAAACAGGGATTATCGGTCAATAAGGCTGAAATTCAGGTGGGAGACCTTGTATTTTTCGGTTCAAACAAGCACAATATTGGTCATGTTGGCATTGTTTGTGAGGTGTCAAATGACGGAACTTTCAAGTTCATTCATTCCAGTTGCAGTCATGGAGTGACAATAAGTGATAGCGAAGATGGCTATTATTCTCACCGCTATCGAGGCGCAAGACGAATCTTAGAAGGTAGTTTTGTGTCGTAATGACATGCACATTGCACAATAAAACGAAGATCTCGAGGAAACGAAATAAGATAAAGCATACGAAAAAAGCACTTGACAAGCGTTGGCAGTCAAGTGCTTTCATCGTTAAATAAGAGTTTAGTTATTGTGCAAACTCCTCCTTTCCGTCTTTTATTTCCTTATTCGTTTAGCGCTCAAAGTGCTTTTTTGCAAACTCCATGTCTTGCACTACTTCAACCGTTCCGACATAGTTCCCGTCGCTATCACGCACAGCCATGTAGTTGACTAACGTCGCATGACCATTCTTTTCTAACCACATTGGAACCTGATCTCGCCGTCCTGAGCGCAAATCTTCAATGATACTACGCACCATTGGCTCAATCTTTGGCGGGTGACAAGTAAAGACTTCGCGATCAATGGCCATGGAAGGACGCTTAAAAACCTTTGGACCTTCGTTGAAATATCTATTGATGTTATCCGCATCTACAAAGGTAATTTCAAGTGGAAGCGTGTTAAGCATTGCAGTTAATTGGGCTAATGTGAGGTGACCTCCAGGCATAACAATCTCTCCTTCGTGTGACTTTGTCTCGGGTTTTGCCTCTGCTTCTGCCCAAATCTTAGGCACTACATCAAAGCAAACGGCGTAATCCTTGCTGTCACGATAGAGGTGTTGCCACTCGTCTTGCGTGAAATTGGCTGCACAAATCGGTAGAAGAATGTTGTTTTCTTTATAGATCATCTCCTTCATTCGCGTCAACACAGCCGACACTCTGCCCCACCATAGCTCGTCACGACTTTCACTTCGCGTCAGGATTCCAAGCTCGTTGCGTATCTCATCGTCTATAGTCCACATGACTTTTGACGGCCCATTGATGTCATATTTGACGTTAAGATGCGGATAAATCAAGTCGCCTTTCTTCGCATAATGAATCGAAACCTCGTGTATTTTTGCAAGTAATTGGTCGATGTTTCCACGTGATTTCACAACGTCGAATGCCTGATTTAACAAAGTTTCTAAAGCCTCGTTTTCGCGCAAGAAAGTTTGAATGGGGTGGCCATCAACGTGAGAAAGGTCGGCCGCGCGTTGCGTATTGGCTTCTGCCATGGCGTGAATGGCTTCATGACGGCTAACAGATTCGGCCACCGCTTGCTCTGCATTGGCAATTCGTTCCTCACGTGTTGCCCCATGAAAGAGTGCGGAGTGAATGTCACAAAGCTGCTGAACTTCGCGCAAAGGCGTTCCTTCGGCGAGCAGTTCTTGCTCTGCTTGCATAATCTCTGAAGCCTCTACATCTCCAAATTCCTTTGTAAAGTCTGCACGAACTGCATCAAGACTCTCCCCTTTCCCCAATCGTTTGAGGTAACCTTTCAACTGTTCTGTGCGCGTGTTTCCTGTGATTGGGCGCAATGATTCCGCATTAATAGTGGGCTGATTTGGCTCTTCTACCTCAAAGCCATGCCGCTTTAAAGTAGATAAAAGCGTATTCATGTCGATGCCATGCATACCTGCTCCCTTTGGGATTGTAATGAGTTTACCGACTGAATTCCTTATAAACTTCTTCTTAATATCGTTTAATCCCAAGCTCGCGAGCACCTCAATAAGCTCTGGATACTGCGTTGTTAGTTCGTAAACTGAACGTTTTAGATCTATCTTTTTACTCATGTGACCTCGTATTTCCTATCATTAGTGCTGGCACATCATACCTAAATTGACCGTGAATCCACCGTCGTCAGTGTCCATAAACTTACCCCTGTCGTCGAGAAAGTTAACAAGTTGGCGTGCATCTAAGCCCTCTGCAGAGCATGTATAGAAGCGTTCTTCAGCGCCAAAGCGTTCAATAATTGCGTCGATGAGTGCCTGTTTGTTAGCATAACTATTTCCTTCCATCATGTGAAGTACTTCATGTCCGTGTGTCATATCTATTGCGTTTTAATTTATTTTCTGTTTACAAAGATAAAGAAGTGAAGGCCGTTACAAGAGTAACAAATGTTACAAATGAGATAGTTTTTATCTTCTTTTAACGTTAAATTACAGAAATCATGCAAAAGAATGCCTAAATTCGTGTCATGTTTCAAATTAAATCATCAATCATGAACATTAAAATGCTCTTTACTTTTCCATTGACTTTGGCTGCCACTTGTGCCACTGCACAGACCTTTCACTATCCAAAGGCGCCGCAAAATAATACCATTGATACCTATTTCGGCACTCAAATTGCAGACCCATATCGGCCACTTGAGGACGACAATAGCATCGAAACACAACGTTGGGTCACGGCAGAAAACGAGCTAACTCGCCACTATTTAGACCGCCTTCCCATGCGACCTAAGCTCTTAAAGAGGCTCAAAGAAGTGGCTAACTACGAAAAGATTGGCACACCATTCAAGCGTAACAACACTTGGTATGTATACAAAAATAACGGTCTTCAGAATCAAAGTGTGCTCTATAAGATGGATAAACTCGGTGGAACGCTTTACGAAGTACTCGATCCTAACAAGCTAAGCACCGACGGAACTGTGGCATTAAAGGGGATAAGTTTCTCGCATAATGGCCGTTATTTGGCTTATGTCATTGCACGAAATGGAAGTGATTGGCAGGAGATTTATGTCAAAGACTTAACCACTGGCAAGGATTTGGCCGACCATATTGAATGGGCTAAGTTCGGAAACGCAGCCTGGTGTGGAGATGGTTTCTATTATAGTGCCTATGATGCACCATCAAATCACGCCTTCACCAGCAAGAATGAAGTGCATAAAATATACTATCATCACCTTGGAACGGCACAGAAAGAAGACCGCCTTTTCTATCAAAACCCAGCCTATCCGCTTCGCTTTTACGCCGTAACGGTTAACAAAGAGGAAACCATTATGTATCTAACGGAGTCGGGAGAAGGTAGTGGTAACAATCTCTATGTACGCGATTTGCGTAACAAAGACAGCCAGTTTATCCAGATGACTAACGACATGAATTGTCGTTATGAGCCTGTAGAGACCATAGGAAATGACATATATATCTTCACAAACTCAGGCGCTCCAAAGAACCGTTTGATGTTGGCAAACCTCGCCAAACCAGGCATAAAGGATTGGAAAGTGCTTGTTCCCGAGTCACAAAATGTATTGAACGACGTTACCTTTACACATGGAAAGATGGTGTTAAACTATAGTAAAGACGCCAGCTCTCATTGTTATCTTTACTCGCTTGATGGCCGAAACGAGGGTGAGATTAAGCTGCCATCATTAGGTAATGCAAGCTTTTCGGGCGATAGAAATGACGTTGAATGTTTTTACTCTTTCAGTTCATTTACAACGCCAGGAACAGTATATCAGTTTGACACTAACACGAAAACATCTCGCATTTACAGCCAACCTAAGGCAACATTTAAGCAGAATCAGTTTGTCACTAAACAAGTGTTCTATACGAGTAAAGACGGTACTCGCGTGCCAATGTTCCTCACTTATCGCCGTGATTTGAAGCTAAACGGAAAGAATCCTGTATACCTTTATGGGTATGGAGGGTTTAATATTGCACTGCAACCTTACTTCTCTTCCATGAGGATTCCATTCTTAGAACAAGGTGGAATCTATGTACAAGCAAACTTAAGAGGCGGTAGTGAGTACGGAGAAGCATGGCATCAAGCCGGTACTAAGATGCAAAAACAGAACGTGTTTGACGACTTTATAGCGGCTGCCGAGTGGCTAATTGCAAACAAATATACGGATAAACATCACCTCGCTATAGTCGGAGGAAGCAATGGAGGCTTATTAGTTGGCGCATGTTTAACGCAGCGTCCCGACCTGTTTCAAGTCTGCATACCTCAAGTTGGGGTGTTAGATATGTTGCGATATCATAGGTTTACCATAGGTTGGAACTGGGCTCCCGACTATGGAACCTCGGCAGATAGCAAGGCAATGTTTGACTACTTGCGAGGCTATTCGCCTTTACACAACTTAAAGAAAGGCGTTAGTTATCCCGCAACGCTCATCACAACAGCCGACCACGACGACCGAGTTGTGCCCGCACATAGCTTCAAATTTGCTGCAACTTTACAGGCTTGTCAAGGCGGAAAGGCTCCCGTGTTGATTCGCATCGACTCAAAAGCCGGCCACGGCGCAGGCAAACCACTGAGCAAACAGATTGAAGAACAGGCCGACATCTATAGCTTTATCCTCGCAAACATGGGCAAATAAGAGGGCAAAACGCCTGATATAGACGCATAAAATCTACTATAAATTAATCCCTATGGAGGCATATCATCTGCCAACCATAGGGATTTTTCTCATCCAATCATAAGCCCCTGAATCAACAAACGAACTGATTAATAACATGCTGGAAAACAGATGATTATACCTTTTCAATGAAAAGGAAAGATGATTTGAGTCAAATGAGCCT
>ERZ773254.191-NODE-191-length-39663-cov-17.570264_pt1 | contig 39663 bp, 29 predicted proteins | sample MGYA00580516_ERZ773254 | MGnify/ENA primary metagenome ERZ773254 (study PRJEB29015, sample SAMEA2738158) | human oral metagenome | biome: human oral; feature: human-associated habitat; material: saliva | place: China | collected 2192 ...
GCAGCAGAAGCCGCGGGAGTCGGCGCAGCGGGGGGAGGTGTCGTCGGCGCGGCGGGCGCGGGACGGTTGACGGCGGGGGTCGATTTGGACGAGGCGGGAACAAACGGACGACGATCGACCACGCAACCGCAATAGGGGCAATATTCGGCGTGCACCGATACGGGGCGACCGCATTTCTTACAGGGGTTTACTTCCATTGTGAGGGCATTCGTTGCTGAGGGGAGTGGACAAGTCGGCGCCACCGGCGGAGATGTGCCACGCCCGAAGGAATGAGAGAGGTGAAAACGTACGGAGGAGAAGAGCCTCGTACGCGAAATTTCGCGCCGTAAAGTTAGCTATTTTTTTGTAGACTCGCGCTTTTTCGCCCGGTAAGCGAACGAAAAACGAGTTTTTTACTGTAGGAAAGTGTCTTTCGTCCGTGCAACGGGTGCCTATCGCAAGATTTGTCCACGATTTTGGCTTGGGACACGTCGACAGCGCGAAGGGGCTCCGGCGCGGTGCGACGAGGCGCGACCTTGCTGCGGATCCTATGCGACATGCTGCCGGTGCCGGCTCAACACGATGCGAAAGGGACAAACGCTGCCCGCGTGACACGACCGAAAAGGCGGAGCCTGCCGTCGACACTTCCCCGCTGAGCTCTGCAAATCGGAGATGCAACAAACAAAGCACCCCGCCAAATTCTCAAAACAATCATTTACCCCCCCCGATTTAGTTAACAAACCAATCAAACAAGCAGTTTGTGATGATTTCGTTTGGAGTGAAAATCGAGAATGGCTAACTTCGCATCGTGTTTTTCATAGTATTAGATTTAAGGTTAACAAGGTTGGGATACAGTGGTATCCCATTTTTTTTGCCCTTCACCTTGGTCTAATCGGAAAACAGCCTCTCTTTTTCTCCCCCTCGCCGATTTGTGCTCCCGCTCGCCCCTGCTGTTTGCCGTGGGGTGGCTCCCGTCTGCGCCACGACGCAAGAAATCGGACTGTTTCTCCCGATTGACACAATGGGTCGGCACACAAAAAGGGCATTTCCCCATCGCACCGCGCGAATGGTGTCTCGCAACGGAGACCTCCGCGGTTGTTCGATGGGGAAATGCCCTGAGCTCATTCGCCACAGTCCGTGGTTTAGCTGCACCTGTCGGCACCGTCGGCGGGCGAAGGCGCGGTCGGCGGCAACATCAGCTGTATTTGCGCGGATAGCGCAAGAGAATGCCTCCGATGGCCACCACGCCAAGCAGGAAATTGTAGTAAAGGTAGGGAATGATTTGGAGGGGACTGAGCGCGGCCAGGCTGGAAGCGAGGAGCAACTGCGCGCCGTAGGGCAACAGTCCCTGCGCCACGCACGAGAAAGTGTCGAGCAACGAAGCACTCTTGCACTTGTTCACGCCGTAGCGGTCGGCTATGTCGCAGGAGATGCGGCCCACGCTCAGAATCGCTACGGTATTGTTGGCCGTCACGCAGTTGGTGAGCACCACCAGGGCAGAGATGGCGGCTTCGGCGCCGCGCTTGCCGCGAATGTGGCGCGTGAGGCGCGAAATGAGGAAGTCGATGCCGCCGTTGTGGCGAATCACTTCCATCAGTCCCCCGGCCAAGAGGGCGATGAGGATGGTTTCGTTCATGCCCGACACGCCTTTGGCCATCGACGCGAACCATCCGGCCACATCAAAGGAGCCGGTGGCCAAACCGATGGCGCCGGTGAGGACATTGCCCAGCAGCAACACCAGCATCACGTCGACACCGAGCACCGCGGCTACCAACACGGCGAGGTAAGGCACGACTTTCAAGAGACTGAAATTGGGAATCGAGGCCACATTGTGGCCGCCGTGGCCCAACACGCAGTAGAGCGCGAAGCAAATCACCGCGGCGGGCAATGCGATGCGGATGTTGGTGCGGAACTTGTCGCTGAGTCGCACGCCTTGCGAGCGGGTGGCCACGATGGTGGTGTCGGAAATGAACGAAAGGTTGTCGCCGAAAAACGCACCGCCCACCACGGCACCGACCACCAAGGGGAGGGCGAGACCGGAAGACGAGGCCACACCGGTGGCAACGGGCACCAAGGCCATGACTGTGCCCACGCTCGTGCCGATGCTCAGCGAGACAAAGCAGGCCGCCAGGAACAAACCGGGCACCAACAGCGAGACGGGAAGCGCACGCAGCGTCATGGCGACCGTCGAATCGATGGCCCCCATCTGTTTGGCCGAGGCCGCAAACGCGCCGGCGAGGATGAAGATCCAAAGCATCATCATCAAATTTTTCTCGCCCGCACCCCGACTGAACACACTCACGCGTTCGGCGATGGGAAGTAGGCCGCGGTGGAGTTCGGATTCCGCGGGGCGTGTGGCATCGGGGTGGTTGGTGATGAAAAGGGCGTAGGCCGAGGCGATAATGAAGACGACGACGAGCGGCACTTTGTAGAAACTGCCGGTCACAAAGCTCATCGCGAGGAAAAGCACGACCATGAGCAACAAAGGGCTCACTGCCAACAATCCGCGCCGCGTCGAGACGTGGGACGAAGTGGAGAATTGCTTCATAAATGAACGGATAATTTTTGTTTCTGGCTGCGAAGTTACCATTTCCCCCGCGCACAGCCAAGCACGGGAATGGGGGGAATGTCGTTCATCTCCTGCAAAAAGGAAAAACGAAGTACCCTTATATTATGGGAGTACTTCTATTATATATTTATGTCCTCCCGCGCTTAGTTCTGCTCGCCCACAAAAAACACCGTGACCGCCGTTCGTTTGGAACAGCGGTCACGGTGGAGTGGAACGAAGGCGGGAAGTGCTGCCGAAAATCAGGCGGCGTGGCGATAGGCATAGAGCACTGCGGAGAGATAGCGCAGATCGTCTTCCTCGGGCAGGCGCCCGCCCACCACGGCTTCGACCCGCTGTGCGAAATCGTAGGCCGCGAATGTGCCGGTGTGCATGCAGGCAGCGCCCAGCGCACGCGAGATGAGTGCGGCACGGCGGGCATCGATGCGGTCGATGTGCGCAAAGGTGCGGGTGTAGTTGGGCCGATCGGCAAAAGAACTGAGCGGGGAACGCGCACTGTTTTGCCGGTCGCGTTGCGCCACAAACGTGCCGGCGGCCATATCGCCCCAACGGCGGTGCAACTTCGTGCCGAACATGAGCAACAAGCCCGTGCCGAAACTGCCGAACACGTCGACCCACAACAGGAAATAGCGCAGCAACAGGGCCCAAACGGTGGGGGCGCTGCCGTCGATCTGCACGACACGAAGCCCCAAACAGAGCTTGCCGAGCGTGCGCCCGTCGAAGATCACTTCCTCGATGGCGGGGAGCAGCAACAACACCAGCACGGCCACCGGTAACCAAATGCGATCCCATGACGAAATCAACATACCGAAGGTCGTACCTCCGATCATGATCACAGTAAAGACGGAAATAATGTCGATCAAGATGGCTGCGAAGCGACGCACCAACGTGGCGGGAAGGAGAGAAATGCGGACGTTTTCGACAGAAATAAATTCAGGCATGACGAAACAAGGAGATGAAGGTGGAATGAAACAAGCGAGTGGGGGAGACGTGGGCCAACGCACAGAGCCAACAGGCGGGTGCGGAACCGAGCGACTCGGGTGATGCCGGCACAAAGTCGAGGGCCGTGGCACACGGCGGGCAACGAGGGGCGGAACGGTGGGGCAAAGCGGTGGAATGCAACCGTCTCTACCATCGGGGTTTAAAGAAAGCTGAGAAATGTGGGGGTGATTGCCCTCAATTGCGAATACCACGCCACAAAAATACATCTTTCTAAGCAAAGCCCCCTTGTTTTACCAAAACATTTACTACTTTTGCCTCGTCTCCGCCACAGAATCACTCACCGTCCTCGGCCCGAGAGAGGTGCCCCCGGCGAATCGGCCAGCCCCTCCGGGATGCTGCGCTCAAACCTCGCCACGCGCAACGGCACCGCCACCCCCTCCTATAAAAAACACTCCTCCATAGCCCCCAACCCATGAGAGAAGCTGAATTTGTACGACTCAACACCAAGAAATGGGAGCGATATGAAGCTTCAGGTCAAGCCATCGCCTCGTTCAATCCCGACCATATCGCCGAGATCTATCTCGATGTGTCGACCGATCTGGCCTTCGCCCAAACGCATTTCGCCGAGAGTCCCGTCACCGACTACCTCGAACGCATCGCACGTAGCTTTCATCAGCACGTATACAGCCAACGTCCCAACCGTTGGGGCGAGGTGGTGCGCACACTCAGGTACGACATCCCGATGGCCTTCTACTATTCGCGGCGCGAACTCCTCATTTCGCTCGTGGTCTTCCTCATCGCCACGTTGGTGGGCGTGCTCACACAGCAGATGGAACCCGACTTCGCGCGCCAAATCCTCGGCAACAACTATGTGGAAATGACGCTCGAAAACATAGCCCGGGGCGACCCGATGGCGGTCTACAAAGACAAAGACGCGCTGGGCATGTTTTGGAGCATCTTCTTCAACAATGCCCTCATCGACGTGCGCACCTTCCTTTTCGGCCTCCTGGCCTTGCCGGGTGCCCTGCTCATCATTCTCTACAACGGCGTGATGTTCGGCTGCTTCGAAACCTTTCTCATGCAGCACGGCGCGGTCACCGAAGCGCTCTTTGTGGTAAATCTACACGGTTCGCTCGAGATTCCCACCATCATTCTCACAGGCGGTGCGTCACTGGCCCTGGCCACGGGTTGGCTCTTCCCGGGACGCCGCTCGCGCATCGAAGCCTTTCGCCACAGTGCCCGCCGCGGACTCCTCATGCTCATGGGCGTGCTGCCCCTCACCTTCGTGGCCGCGCTGATCGAATCCTACATCACCCGCCACACCGAGGCACCGCTCTTCCTGCGCGTGAGCTTTGTCATCGGCGGATTCCTCTTAGTGAGCTGGCTCACCATTTTCCTTCCTCAAAGACTCCATCGACATGGCCACACTCTATAAAGAGCGCCCCGGGGGCGCCTTCATCTCCACCGCTCTCTTCTCGCTTTGGCAACATCGCCGCAACGTGGTGTTGCGCATCTGGGCGGTGAATCTCCTCCTGATGGCGATCTTCCACTGGTTCGACCTCCCCCGTTTGGGCTTGATCGTGTGCACGCTTTGGTTGTGGTGGAATCTGAGCGAGCAAATCTTGGCCGACGACCAAGCGGGCACCGAAGCACTGCGCAAAACCACAGGCCGAGACGACGAAAACGCGAAGCTTTCGGACGAAAATGCCCAACTATTCGAACCGCGCAGCGAATTGTGGGAAACCTCCTTCGTCTCCCTCCCCGGCTTCCGCCATCTGCCTCTGCTGCGCATGTTCCTTTCGGCCGTGGTGCTCGTGGTGGTGATGCTCTTCAGCTCAGCCGTTGACGACTTCTGGCTGTCGTTCTTTGTCGCGCTGCTCTGCTTTGTCGCGCCACTGCTGCTCGTTTTTCGCCCGACGCCCGGCGAATCGCTCCTCTCCATGCTGCCGCGAATGATCCGCGAAAGCCTTTTCCCACTATTTTCCGTGCTGTTTTGCTTCGGCATTTGGGCGGGCACCGTTGGCGTATCGGGCTGGCTGATCTCACTCTCCGGTTGGATCGAAATAGTGACCGGGTTCCTGCCCAAAGCTTACTTAAACGCCATCGACAGCGTCATTTCACCTCGCCTGTTCGAGGTGATCACAACCGTGCTCGTCGCGGGCGTCTACCAAATTCCGATCACGTTCATCTTCGTCATCTCCACCTATATGCTCGGACACGTGGTCGACTGCACCGACCATCGCGGACTCTACCGCCGCCTCGACACCTTTTGACTCACCTCTCTCGCACAAACGTTGCGCTCATGCCTCAATTTCACCTCAACGACTCCGTCCCCACACCGGCACAAAGCTATGCCGAGGACTTGGCACGGCGACTCCACGTCGAACCGCCGCCTCCGCCGCCCGAGACGGCTCAACACGTCACCCAGAAGTCCTATGATTGGATCGGTGCACTCATCCGCTTCTTAGAGAAGCACGCCACGCTGTCGAAAACCCTCACGATCCTCATCGGCGTGGCCATCATTGTGCTCATTTGCTACAAAGCGGGACTCTTCGACTACCTGAAAGAGCGCTTCGCCCTGAAGCGGAAAACGCCCACCTGGGACGAATCGACGGTGGACACCGACATCTATGCCCACGATCTGCCCAACGAACTGCAAGAAGCTGACGAAGAGCAGGATTTCCCCGAACTGGTGAAACTGCTTTATCTCACGGCTTTGCGCACCCTCTGCGACCGCGGACGACTGGAATGGCTGCCGGCGCGCACCCCTTCGGACTATGAGCGACTGCTCGAGAAAGAACAAGCCTGGGAAGCCCCCGCCATGCGCCGACTCACCCGCCACTATCTCTACGTGTGCTACGGACACTATGAGGCCACGGCCGAACTCGTGGCAGAATGCCGAACGTGGGTGGAGCACATCGAACAAAACAAAAACACCGACCCACACCAAAGCAAGAAAGGAGGTGAGGCATGAAAAAAGAGTCTAACTTCGTCCTCTACGCCTTCCTCGCCATCGTGGTGATCGGCGTGGGGCTCTACGCCTTGCTCGTGCCGAAATCCTACGATTGGAGAACTTCCCCTACCGATCTGAACAGCGAGGAGCCTTTTGCCCAAAAGGTGATGCACGATGTGCTCAGTCATTCGTTCAGCCACGGCTATCGCGTGAGCGACGACCTCGATTCGACGCTGAAACAACAAGAGAAAAACGACTCGAACGAGAACCTCATTGTCTTTGCCTCGGCGAAATTTTACGCACCGGAGAACAATCAGGAACAGCTGCAGCGCATGGCACAATTGGCCCGCAACGGCCGGCGCATTGTCTACACCACCCACATCACATCGTCCACCGACCACTCCTTTTTTGGACTGACAGACAATCGTGCCGGAGGGGACTGGCAACTTGATCTCAACGATGCGCAGAACGTCCCCAAGGGGAAAAGGACACTCCTGCCTTTTCCGCTCATCTACGACAACGGACAAATCGATATGAGCGAAAAGGGCGGTCGGGAAACGGTGTTCGACTGCATGATCGGCATCCCATTCGACTCCTTGAACACCAAGAAAGCCCACAACACGCAGGCTTTCGGCCACCGGCGAACGGGAGCGCAGGACATTTTCATCCCGATCTCGTCTTTGCAATTCGAGCACACAGATTTGCAATTCGAGCGCACAGAAGAAAGACAGGAGGATAACATCACGACCTACCAACCACGGACCGTCCGCGTGGTGCTCTCCGACGAAGACGGGAACGTCTACGGCCTGCGCTACGAGTTTGCCTCGGGCGGCTCGATCACGTGGATCTCCGGCGGCGCAATGTTCACCAACTACGGGTTCTCCGTGTCGCAATGGCGCGGACTGGCACGCCCCCTCCTGGCCGATCTCGACAACCGCCCGGTGTGCTTCGTCAATGCCACCTACAAAGATAAGACCGACGATGCGCAGCAAGATGACTACAACACCCCGTTCTCCTTCTTCATCGAGCGGCCACCGCTGCGCCTGGCGCTGTGGATTCCGATCGGCATGGCCATTTTGGCACTGCTCTTCAACACGCGCCGCCGCTTCCGCGCCGAGCGCTACCTGCCTCGCGTGCGCAATTCGTCGCTGGCCTTCGCCCGACAACTCAGCACACTGTTCAAAAACAAGCACAACTACACTTCCCTCGTGCGAAACGAGCTGCGCTTGCTGCTCGACCTCCTGCGAAACGAATATCGATTCGAGCCGCACGACTGTCTGGCCGACTATGCGCCGCAAATCGCGGAGAGAGACACCCGCGGCCTCCTTCCACACGACAATCTCGCCGAGCGACTCGCACAACTCGACGGACTGCTCGACACCGAAAACCGAGTGCCCTTCGTGACTCGCTCGCAGTTCCAAAAATACTCGCACTTCACGCAGCTCTTGCTCGCCATTCTTCAATCGCAACCTAACACCTGACCTCTTATGTCCAACGACAATCGCCTCGATCTCACCGCTTTCTCCGAACGCATCGCCACGCTCCGCACCCACGTGGCCGACAATGTGGTGGGACAATCCCTGCCCGTGCATCTACTCCTCACAGCGCTCATGGCCGACGGCCACGTGCTGCTCGAAGGCGTGCCCGGCGTGGCCAAAACCCTCTTGGCGAAAACTCTCGCCCGACTCGTTCGTGCCGACTTCCGCCGCGTGCAATTCACCCCTGACCTCATGCCCACCGACGTCTTGGGCACCTCGATCTTCAACCTCGGCACCCAGCAGTTTGATTTCCACCCGGGGCCCGTCTTCACCCAGGTGCTGCTCGTCGACGAAATCAACCGCGCTCCGGCCAAAACCCAAGCGGCACTCTTCGAAGTGATGGAGGAACGACAGGTGACCCTCGACGGCAACACCCGAAAGCTCGACCCTTGCTATCTGGTCATCGCGACACAAAACCCCGTGGAGCAGGAAGGCACCTATCGCCTCCCCGAGGCGCAGCTCGACCGCTTCCTCCTGAAGGTCGAAATGGGCTATCCCACACCCGAAGAGGAGCTCGAAATCCTGAATCGCTACAATGCCGGCCGCAATCTGAGCGACGTGAGCGCTCAAGAGCCCGTGATCACGGCCGAAGAACTGCTCGAGATGCGCAAAATGCTGCCCCAAGTGGTGGCCGACCACCGCATTTTGCACTACATCACCGGCCTGGTCGAAGGCACACGCACCTCACCTTTACTCGATCTGGGCGCTTCGCCGCGTGCCACCGTCGCACTGTTGCGCTGTGCCAAGGCCACTGCGCTGCTCGCCGGTCGCGACTTTGTGATCCCCGACGACGTGAAAGCCGTGGCACCTGCCGTGCTCTGCCACCGCCTCTCCCTCACTCCCGATGCCGAGATGAACGGTTACACCGCAAAACGCATCGTCGATGCGCTGCTTGAGTCCACCGAAATCCCGCAATAATCCTCTCCTTCTTCGCCTCCCGCCCATTCCATGTTTCTCACCCCGCGATTCTTTGTGCTCTCGGCCGTCGTGGCCCTGCTTTCGGCCGTCGGCTTCTTCTGGTCACCGCTCTACACGCTGGCGCTCGTCCTCCTCGCGCTCTTGGCTGCGGCCCTTGTGCTCGATGCGGTCCTCGCTCTGCTCTCCCTCCAGTGTGAAGGCCGGCGAGAAGTGGATCCGCGCCTGAGCCTCGGAGCCGAAAACCCTGTGCGACTCGTGGTGCGCAACACTTCGCGGCTCACGGCGCGCATTCTTCCCCTCGACGAATTGCCGGAAGACATGGCTTCGTCGCCGCTTCCCGACCGACACATGGCGCTGCGCCCCGGACAAACCAAAACGCTCACCTATCGGCTCCGACCCGACCGACGCGGACACTTCGCCTTCGGCAACTTCTATGTCTTCGCCCGCACCGTGATCGGATGCTGGGAGCGCCGCCTCCTCATCTGTGGTAGCACCGAGGTCAAAGTCTATCCGGAATTTCGCCACCTCAGCGAACGCGAAGCGCAATACCGCCTGAAAAACGACGTGCAAGTGGGCAAACGCCTGGTGCGCACCGTAGACAACTCCACCGAGTTTGAGGAAATCCGTGAGTTCATCCGCGGCGACGACTTCCGACGCATCAACTGGAAGGCCACCGCCCGCCGCCAACAGGTGATGGTCAACCATTTCGACGACGAACGCTCGCAGTTGGTCTACACCCTGGTGGACTACGGCCGACACATGCAGCGACGGTTCGACGACATGACCCTGGTAGACCATGCTATCAACGCGGCGCTCCAACTTTCGTTCACGGCTATGCACAACGACGACCTGGCGGGCCTCGTCACCTTCGGGCACGATGCGCCCGTCGTGGTGCCGCCGCGCAAAAGTGCGAAGCAACTCGGGCTCATCCTCGAACAGCTCTACCACCTCCAACCGCGTTATGCCGAAAGCGACTTCTCACAATTGGCCTCGGTCCTCGCCGCGCGGGCGCCACGCCACGCGCTGATGGTGCTCTTCACCGACTTCCTCACCGAAAACGCCTTCCGCCGGCAGTTGCCCCACCTCCGGCGCATCGCCAAGAAGCATGCTTTGGTCGTCGTGTTCTTCGAAGATGCCGAACTCACCGCGGCCACCGCGGCTTTGCCTCCCGGGAGCAACACGAACGAACGCGTGGTGCACGCACTCACGGCCGAACTCGTGCTGCAAAAGCAGCAGATGGTCGATCTGCTCCGCCGCAATGGCATTCATGCCCTCTGCACCCGCCCCGAACAGCTCACGGGCAACGTGGTGCGCAAGTACTTCGCGCTCAAAAAGCGCGGCGTTTGGTGAAGACTTCGGCCCACCTCGCCCACGGGTGCCCGCACTTCCCGTCGGTGGGCCGCACCTCTTCATCGTTGTCGACGCCTCTTCTATATGCTATCTGCGCGCCGAACCCCGTTTTTGTCCCTCGGCGGCGACAAAACCGCCACTTGTCGAGCATGGCAGCGCAAAAAATGAGGCAAAGACTTGGTGCTTAGCGCAGAACATCGTAATTTTGCCCCAACTCGCGTGCTTTCGTGCGCGAATCAAACCATTCTAATTCATATCACCATGTATTTAGACTCTGCAAAAAAGAGTGAGATCTTTGGACAATACGGAAAGTCTAACACGGACACCGGTTCCGCTGAGAGCCAGGTTGCCTTGTTTTCATACCGTATCTCCCACCTGACGGAACACATGAGAGCCAACCGTAAAGATCATACGACCGAACGCGCTCTCGTGAAGCTCGTAGGTAAGCGCCGCGCCCTGCTCAACTACCTCAAAGACCGCGACATCGAGCGCTATCGCGCCATTGTCAAGGCACTGGGTCTGCGCAAATAAGCCAAGCCTCACACTCGCACAGCCGACTGCTCGGCAGTGCACCCACAAACACTCCCATGGTTCGCTTCGTGAACCGTGGGAGTTTTGCATTACCGCGATTTATTCGTACATTTGCTCCACACACCCATTTCAAAGTGCCCATGAAGCTCAAACTCCACATCGACCATCGGCTCAACCTCCTGCTCGTTTGTGCCATCAGCATCGCCTGTTTGCTGCTCGCCCTGCCGCGCGACTCCAAATTCGGCTACGAATACGAAGTGGGGAAGCCCTGGAACTATGCGCCGCTCATCGCCGATTTCGAATTTCCCATCTCCAAATCGGCCGAACAGCTGGCCGGCGAGCGCGACAGCGCCCTGCGCACCTTCTATCCCTACTATAATCTCAACGAAGCCGCCGCCCGTCAGCAAGTGCACAACTTCACAGCCGACCGCGCTGCGGGACAATTCGCCGGCGTCCCCGACGCCTACGTGCAACACGCCGTGCGCGCGCTGCAAGAGGTCTATGCCGCCGGCATTGTCAGCAGCGATGCGATGAATCAGCTCACGACCGCCGGCACCTGCGGCGTGCGCGTGGTCAACGGCACCAATGCCGTCTCGCGCGATGTGGGCACCCTCTTCTCGCCCCGCAGCGCCTACGAGCACATCATGGGCGATGAGCACTATTCGCGCGAACTCATGACGCGATTGCAGCTCCATAAGTACATCAGCGCCAACCTTGTTTTCGACAGCATCAAGAGTCAGGAGGGAAAAGCCGAACTCCTCTCCGGCATCTCGAGCAGTACGGGACTGGTGCTGCGCGGTGAGCGCATCGTCGACCGCGGTGAGCGCGTCACCACCCGACAGAAAGCCATTCTCGACTCCTTGCGAAACGAAACCGAGCGCCGAAAAGAGCAGGGCAACAGCGCCCAATTCATACTCCTGGGGCAGTTTGGCATCATTGCCGCCTTCTTTGCTCTGCTGGTCGCCTACCTCCAGCTCTTCCGCCGCGATCTCTACCGGTCGCCCCACACGGTCTACCTCATTTTCTCGCTCATCACGCTCTTTCCCCTCTTCACCTATCTACTTTTCACCTACAAATTCTTCTCCGTCTACATCATTCCCTTCGCCATGCTGCCCATTGTGCTGCGCGTTTTCACCGACACGCGCACCGCTTTCATGGCCCATGTGATGACGATCTTCGTGGCCTCGCTCCCACTCCACAACGGCTACCAATTTCTCCTCACGCAACTCGTGGCCGGCGTGGTGGGCATCTACTGCATCAAGGATCTCACCGAGCGTTCGCAGATCTTTCTCACCTCGCTCATCGTGACGCTCTGCGCCTGGGTGATCGGTTTGGTGTTCGAACTCGCCCAGACCGGAAGTCTCGCCGCCGTCGACCGCTCGTGGTATCGCGACGTGACCATCTCGGGCGTGGCGTTGCTCTTCACCTACCCCCTGCTCTATCTCATTGAGAAGACCTTCGGCTTCACTTCGAGCGTGACGCTCATCGAACTCAACAACACTAATCTGCCCATCATCCGCCGCCTGGCCAAAGAAGCCCAAGGCACTTTCATCCACTCCATTCAAGTGGGCAACCTCGCGGCAGAGGTCGCGGCCAAAATCGGAGCCAAGGTGCAATTGGTGCGCACCGGCGCCCTCTACCACGACATCGGCAAGCTCATCAACCCCGGCTACTTCACCGAAAACCAAGGCGGCATCAATCCCCACGACAAGCTCTCGGAAGAGGAATCGGCCAGAATCATCATTTCGCACGTCACCGAGGGCGTGCACCTGGCCGAAAAGCACAGACTCCCCAAAGTGATCAAAGATTTTATCCTCACCCACCACGGCACCTCGATGGTGAAATACTTCTACATCCAGGCGGTGAACAAAAAGGGGGAGGAGAACGTCGACAAAGCCCTCTTCACCTATCCCGGCCCCAATCCTTTCACGCTCGAGCAGGCCATTCTCATGATGTCCGACGCGGTCGAAGCTTCTTCTCGCAGCTTGAAAGACTACAGTGTGGAATCCATCACCGAATTGGTCAATCGCATCGTCGACGGACAGGTGGCTTCGGGCGCTTTTGCCAACTGCCCCATCACCTTCCGCGACATCACCGAGGCCAAACAGACCTTCATCGACAGCCTCAAAGTGATCTATCACACGCGCATCGCCTACCCCGAGCTCAATCGTCCCGCCGACAAGCCCACTCCTCCCGCCGGCGGCATCTTTGCCCACATCCGTCCGCGACCGCGCCGATGATCTCGCCCTGCGGCGGCCCACCCACACTACACAAATCCCCGAATGCACTCAGCGGCATTCGGGGATTTGTTTTTTCGTTCCGTCGGGCGAGACGAAACCGGGGAGCGTCGATCGGTACGCCGGGCCGCCGGCACGAACCTTCGGCACACTCAATACTGGAACACGCTGTGCCCCATGAACTCACGCAGCAACGACGTGGGCGGCACGGCATCGAGCGGCATCGGAGCGAAGTAAGAGATGAACTTCCGCAGGCGATAGGCCTCCGAATACTCGGGGGCGCACTCCGGCACCATCTCCAACAGCGGCAAAGCTTGGGCACGCAGCGCGGCCAGTTCGTAGATGAGCGCCGAATTGAACATGGCGTCCGCTTCCTCCTGGAAGGGGAAAATCCATTTCTCCTCGCCCGCCGTCACCGAAGGGCAGCGGCGAATCACTTCCTGCGGCAAATAACCGCGATATTTGAAGTCGCGACAGATGCGGCGGATCAAACGCGTGTCGGTGGTGGGGATATAGTTGTGGTCGTCGAGCGAAATAGTGGTCAGCGCCGAGGCGTAGATTTTATATTTCGCCCCATCGGGAATTTTCGCGCTGAGTTGCGGGTTGAGGGCGTGGTTGCCTTCGAGAATGAGGATGGTGTCGGGCTCCAACCGGAGGCGGCGCCCCGAAGGCACGCTCTTGCCCGTGGGAAAGTCGTAGCGCGGCAATTCTACCTCCTCGCCTACGAGCAGGCGGTTCATCTGATCGTTGAACAGCGGGAGGTTGAGCGCCTCGATGTGCTCAAAGTCGTAGTCGCCCGTCTCGTCGAGCGGCGTGAGTTCGCGGTCCACGAAATAGTTGTCGAGCGAGATCGACACCGGTTTCTTGCCGCAAGCCATGAGTTGCACGCTCAGGCGCTTGGCAAAGGTGGTTTTGCCCGACGACGAGGGGCCGGCGATGAGCACCACCCGCAGGGCATCGTGCGATGCGATGTGGTCGGCAATCTGTGCAATCTGCTTTTCTTGCAGCGCCTCGGCCACATTGACCAAATCGTTGGTACGGCCGGCACGAATCAGCGTGTTGAGTTCGCCCACCGTCATGCAACCCAGGATTTCCTGGCGGCGGTGCTGCTCTTGGAACACGGAAAACATTTTGTGCTGCTCCGTCATCGGGCGCAGGCGGTCGGGGTGTTCGGGGTCGGGCACGCGCAACAGCAGTCCTTCGCCGAAGGGCACGAGGTCGAACACCGTGAGTTGACCGGTGCGCAAGAGCAGTGCCGAGTAGAAGTAGTCCACCGTCTCGCCGAGGGTGTAGTAGTGTGTGTAGAGGTCGCCGATGCTCTCGAGCAGGAGCACCTTGCGCGTGAAACCTTGGCGGCGAAACACCTCGATGGCATCAGTGGTGTGCGCCGTGACGCGGCGGAAGGGGAGGTCGCTCGCCACGATTTCGGCCATGCGGCGGCGCAGGCGTTCGGGCACCTCGGGTGTGATGCCGCCGGGCAGCGCGAGTCGGCAAAAATAGCCCCCCGACACGGGCGTGCCGATGCGCAGTTCGGCCTCGGGATAGAGGTCGCGCACGGCTTTGTAGAGCACAAAAAACAGACTGCGCGTGTAGGTGCGCAGACCGGAGGGCGAGGCGAGAGTGAGATATTCGAGGTCGCGCGAGTCGTTGATCGTGTAGTGCAGTCCCTCCACGCGGTTGTTCACCTTACAGCTCGTCACACAGCACGGCAAGTTCAGCTCGAGCGTCTCATACACCTCTTCGAGCGTCGCCCCCTTCGGCACATCGTGATACCGGCCGTCGTTCTTGCAATAGATGCGAATGGATTTCATGAGTCTGCTCTGCTTATCAATTGATTTAATTCTGGAATTGTGATCGCTTTGAAGTTCTTCTTTCCGCCCCATTTTGCTCTCGCAAACCTATTGCGTGCCTTTGGTTGCACTTGCTTGTTGAACACGAAATAAACAATAGGATGCAATTTTCCGCAGCCGGAAAGGATGTCCTTTGAGCAACTCACCTTCTCTTCAAGTTTTGTCGGTGACAAATTATCGGCCTTCTCATAGTTCAATCTGAGTTCAACCAGAACTAATTCTGAGATTTTACCTGAAAAAACACCGATCACCGCATCGACTGTGGGGTTGTGAATCCCCTTTTTCAACCCTTTCTCGTAGGCATCCAAATCGATACAACGCATTGCGTCGGGAAAGGCATTCGCCGGTCCGCCCTCATGCTTCACCAACGCATTGAAATTCTTGAGATACGGCGAGAATTGAGGGAGACGCTCAATGGGTTCATTCGTCCATGTCATTTGTTCTGCCATATTCTTCTATTCGATCTAATGCGATATTGAAAGAATCAAAGATGGGTTCGATGTCCGTGCCCGTCGAGCTGAAGTCGAATTGGTGTTTGTTCTCTTCATTGCGCTTGGCAATGTAGAAATTCAACCTTTCGCCCAGCTCCTCTTTCTCTCCGATGGACTGCAAGGCCGCGACCATATCGGGATCATGCGACGCCAAAAGAATTTTTACACCCACCTGCTTGTGTAGGTGTACCAGTATGCGCGCAAACTCCACCACCCACTTCGGATGCAAATGCACCTCGGGTTCATCGATGATCAAGATGGTTTCGGGAGTAATGTGTCCGTTCTCAATCAAACGATAGAGGTAAGCAAAGGTCTTCAATCCCGTGGCGGCATCTTTAATGGGAATATCGATTTCCCCATCAGCAGAAACATAACGCAAGTCACCTATAAATTCATCATCATCCTTTATATTGCCTCCCATTATTGTTTTCACTTCATCAAGAAGTGCTTCCGACACATTCGATCCTTCTGAGGCTTTTATTATTTTCCATTTGAGATCACTCCAAATTCCATCATCTACATGATAATCTACGAATAGAGGAGAATTTACATATATGGAGCTTTTCAAGTAATAGGGCTGCAGTACTTTTTCCTCACTGAGCAAGTCAATGTCATCTTCTCTGAGTTGGATTTGTTTTGAACTTACCTTTTCCTTGTATCTGTAGCGGATTCCATCAAAGAAGACATCACTGGGTCTGTTCGCCATATAGGATTTGAAACGCTCTTCCAATTTGGCGTATCCTTCCATCAAAGCAGTACGCCACTGATCGATAAAAGCATGAAGATCTTGGCCTGTGAAATCTGGCAATTCTGCACTTCGAATGATTCTTTCCAAGACGATCTCATTGCCTTCCTTCTCCTGTAAGAAAGAAAGCGCTGAGAAAAAAAGATCCAATACACGGACGACAAGGTCATGAAGGGTTTCGAATGCCTCTTCCAGAGTGTACGAAACCTTTTCAATGCTCAACGAATAACGAATTAATTTATGCCTTTCATCATAAGGCATCCCAAAATCCGAAGAAATACGCCTAATCGGAGGCAACAACTCAATGACCTCTCTTTGGAAAGCGGAGAAAACATAACTATCGTATTCCTCCAGCCCATTTACGATGTAGTAAAGCAACCTTCCGATCGTGCTTTTCCCACAGCCGTTTTCGCCGGTCAGGACAGTTATCCCATTCAGCGCGACGTCAGCGTGATGAATCGCTCTGTAATTTCGAACACTAAGAGTATGTTTGTGCATAAGATTTCTAACGATGGAGCAACTACAAGATGATCTACGCTCAGTGGGTCTCACTGAGCGTATTTTTTATTCCTCGCCCTTGAAGAGGGGATCCCAAGCGGGGAGGAGAGTGGGTTTCTGTTCGAGCAGGCGCAGCGTGGCGGCGGGCACATATTTCTTGTCCACCACCAAGCGGAAGGTGTATTCGTCAAACCATCCGTCGGTCATGATCAAGTGGCCGCCCACCCCGTTGGTCGGGCCCCACGAGTTTTCGACTTTCCACTTGCGCGGCTTGCCGTTTTGGTCCAGATCCACGGCGCAGAGCGTCATGGCGTGGCTCGAAGCCGAGGCGAAGGTGCGGATGCGGTCGGCCTTCGTCATGGGGAAGGTCGTGTCGAAGAGATCGCCGTAGTCAAAGTTGTCGAGCGAGAGGATGCCCGTCTTGCGATTGTAGAACTTGCCCACGTCGCAAGAGTAGTACATGCGCGTGCTGTCCTTGATCGAGGCGATGGCCATCTGCTTGATCTCGTCCATCGGCAGATTGATGTACGTCCAGTTGTGGCCGTCGTAGGTGTGGCGGTCGAGATCGATGGTGTAGGTCTTGTGATAGGGGCGCGAGGGGTCGTTCATGAGCATGACGTAGCTCGAGAGGTCGCGACCCACGAAGCGCTCGTAGAACGAACGCGGGGTGTAGCGCTCGGTGCTCACGGGCTTGCCGTCCTTGTCGCGCAGCGTCCAGGTGAATTCCGTCGGAGGCGTGCCGAGGCAGGCGGTGAGGATGCGGTAGATGGTCGAGAGTTGGCGCGTCTTGCGCTTTTGGAGCTTCGCGTCGCGCTCACCGGCGGCGTAGGCTTTGCGCAATTCGAGCCCATATTCGCGGAGCTTGAGGGCGAGCACACCTGCCATTTCGCGGGTGTTGTTGGCGTTGTAGCTTTCGGGCATCACCTCCGAGGGCACCACGCCGTATTTGCTCACCACGTCCTGCACGCCGGTGAAGGTGCCGCCGTCGGAAATGGGGTTCTTGAAGAGCCACTCCACCGTCTTGTCGTCCATGGGGCGGGCGGCATAGTCGATCATCGACTGCAAGAAGAGATTGGCCTTCTCCAACTGGTCGTAGAACGAGTTGTAGCTCTGCGAGAATTCGAATTTGGCGAGTTGACGCTCCTTGATCACTTGGGCGCGCATCACGTTCAGGCCCGTGAACAGCCAGCAACGCCCCGACGATTGTTGGTCGGTGATGCCTTTGGAGGGGGCTTCGTTGGAGAAATAGGTGTCGGCCGCTTCGGCGGCGTTGTTGCGCGTGGCCAGTGCGCCCACACCTTGGGTGACGAGGGCGTTTTGCAGGGCACGGGCTGTGGGGGTTTGCGGCGCTTCGCGGCGGAAGTTTTCGAGCATTTCGCCGCTGATGGCACCGCGCTGGGCCACGGCCGGGAGGGCCAGGGCGGCGGTGATGCAAAGGGTGGCTAAGGGATGGGGCATAGGGGAGGTGGAGTTGTGATGAATGCGGGGGAATCGGGGGGTGTGCGCACCGACGGCGTCACGGTGAGCCGGCAGTGGGCAGCGGGTGGGGGCAGCCGTCCGATGGGGCGGGGTACCGCTCAGACGGCAGGCGAAGCGGCGGGCGCTGTGAGGTGGACTCGACTGTGCGGACGGAGCAAGAATGCTGTCGGCGCGGCGTGAGAGCGCGTGGGATCAGAGCCAACCTTCGCGCTTGTACCACGCCACGGCTTCTTTCACCCCGGCGGCGAGGGTCCATTGCGGAGCGAAACCCAAATCGCGGCGGGCGGGTTCGATGTCGCACAGCCAGTTGCGCTGCCGCAGCAGGCGGAATTTGTCGAGATTGAGCGTCGGGGGCATTGTGCCCTTGCGGCCGAAGAGCTTGTAGCTCAAACTCCCGAGGGCGCACACGCCGTGCAGGAACCACTCGGGGGCGGTGATGCGCAGCACGCCGTGCACGCCCATTTCGCTTTGCAGCAGGCGGCCGAACTCGCGGCTGTCGTAGCTGCCACCGTCGCTCAGGAAGTAGGCCCGACCGCGCTCACCGCGAGAGAGCGCCGCGTAGCAGGCGTCGACGAGATCGCGCACGTAGATGAACGTGAGGCGTTGCGGACGATAGCCCACGGCGAAGTCGATGTGCTTGCGAATGCTGTCGGCCATGAGGAAATAGTCGCGCTCGCGAGGGCCGTAGACGCCGGTGGGGCGGAGGATGACGTAGTCCAACCCCTCCACGCCGGTGAGGGCTTCCTCGGCCTCGAGCTTCGAGCGCCCGTAGGCCGTGTTGGGTGCGGGGCGGTCGGTGTCGGCGATGGGCCGATAGGCTTCGGCGGGCACACGCTGCACGGGGTCGGCCACGGGGCCCATGACCGAGAGCGAGGAGACGAAGACGAAGCGCCCGCGCAGCAGGTCTAATTCGCGCAGGGTGCGGGCCAGGCGCAGGGTGCCGGCCGTGTTGGTGCGCCGAAAGGATTCGAGATCGGCGGCCTTCGTGGCACCGGCGGCGTGGATCACGCAGTCGAAGGCACCGTGTTCGGCACCATGCGCCGAGAGCTGACGGCGCAGGGTGGCGTCGTCGCCCAGATTGAGCTCGATGAAGCGAATGCGGGGATCGGTGAGATAGCGGCGCGAACTCGTGGCGCGGAGGGCCGCCCACACTTCGTGGCCGAGCTCCAAACCGTGTTCGACGAGAAACGAACCGACGAAACCGGAGGCTCCGGTGATGAGGATTTTCATGTGCTGCGAGGTTAGGGCGTTCGCGCTGTGCAGACGGCGAACGGATGAATTGCAAAGATAGGCATTTCGCCTCGTTCGGCCAAACGCTGCAGCCCTCAATTCGGGGCCGGCCGAAGGGGCCGAAAAAACACGGGGACTTTCGACGAGCGGCGGCGCAATTGCGGTGAAAAATGGGGAGCTGCATCGCCGTTTTCCGCTCTGCTTTCACCCTCGCCGGAGGTCGGTCGGAGAGCCTTCCGCGCGCGCTCGTTCGGCACGCGCTTCGCCCCTTTACTCCCTTCGCGACAGTGCCGCTGCGGCGGTGTGTCGACGAGCGCAACGGACGGTTCAAAACGGGACACGTCCGACACTCGTTTTTCCGCCGCGCCACTGCTCCCCTCACCTTTAGGGGAAGGGGGGCTTTGGGGGTAGGGGTCTTATTTTTTTATTATATTATTTTCTACTCTAGGGTTCTATTCTACCCTTATGGTTCTATCTTCGTTTGTACAGGCGTACAAGGGGTAGTGGCGTTTCGCACAACGCAGGTCGACGACCTCCACACGGTGAGATTTCACGCTTGGGGCTCGTCTCGCTCCCCGTCTGTCGAGGCGTCGTCGCGGAGGTTGCGCGGAAAGTGCTCGAGCACCTGTTCGCGCAGGTAGGCGGTGTCGAGATGGGTGTAGATTTCGGTGGTGCCGATGTCCTCGTGGCCGAGCATAACCTGGATGGCGCGCAAGGAGGCGCCGCCCTCGAGCAGGTGGGTGGCGAAGGTGTGGCGAAAAGTGTGGGGCGAAACGGTTTTGTCGATGCCGGCGGCGGCCACATGCAGCTTGATGTTGTGAAACACCGTGACGCGCGAGAGGTGGCGTCCGCGGCGGGCGGAGACGAAAAGCACGTCCTCGTCTTCGGGTTTCACGGCAATGTCGGCCCGCGCATCGAGCCAGTTGCGGATTTCGTGCACCGCCCGCGGCGAAATGGGGACGACGCGCTGCTTGTTGCCCTTGCCGATGACGCGCACAAAGCCTTCGTCGAAAAAGAGGTCGGAGAGGCGCAGCGCACACACCTCGCTCACGCGCAGACCGCAGCTGTAGAGCAGTTCGATCAGGCAGTGATCGCGCAGCCCCTCGGGCGTGGAGAGGTCGATGGAGTCGAGAATGCGTTCCACCTCCTCGAGCGTAAGCACTTCGGGCAGGTGCTTGGGCAAGCGCGGCGTGGTGAGCAGTTCGGTGGGGTCGTGGCCCATGTAGCCCTCGATCTGCAGGTAGCGATAGAAGGAGCGCACGCTGCTGATCATGCGCGCCAGGGAGCGGGCGGCAATACCGGCTTCGAAGAGGCTGTGCACGTAGTCTTCGAGCAGCGGCAGGTCGACATCGAGGACATCGACCCCGCGCGAATGGGCATAGTCCAAAAAGCGGCGCAGATCGCGGGTGTAGGCCTCGCGGGTGTTGGGCGAAAGGCCCTGTTCGAGCAGGAGATATTGTTCGTAGTGGTGGAGCAGTTCGGTGTTCATCGGCAGGCTTCACAAGTTTTGAACGACGGGAGTTGCGCACGTCGGTCGGAATTCGTATTTTTGCGCGCAAATGTACGAAGAATTATCCGTCGATTCAAGCCGATCGACGCGTTTTCTCATCGCCCCACCGCAGTAGGGAAAGGCCCCGCGCGCTCCTTTGCACAACGGCGCGGCGGCGGCGAAACCTCCCGATGGGAAAACATGTGCTTTGACCTCCCATGCTTATGTCTGCTCTGCCTCATGTGTTGGTGCTCAACGGGCCCAACCTCAATTTTCTCGGGCGTCGCGAACCGCAAATTTACGGCCACACGACGCTGACCGACGTCATCGACGAACTGCGCCGCCGCTACGACGGCACGCTGGTCATCGATCACCTGCAAAGCAACCACGAAGGGGTGCTCATCGACCGCCTTCAAGCGGCGGCCGACGAGCCGAACTTGCTCGGCGTGGTGCTCAATGCCGGCGCTTACACCCACACTTCGGTGGCGCTGCGCGATGCCGTGAGCAGCATTGCCCCGTTGCCGGTGGTGGAGGTGCACCTGTCGAATGTGCAGGCGCGCGAGGACTTCAGACATCGCTCGCTCATCGGCGCGGTGTGTCGGGGCGTCATCGCGGGATTCGGCACCGACAGCTATCGACTCGCCGTGGAGGCGCTGAGAAAAAAGTAAACGGGTAGACAAACAGTAAACGAGTAAACGGCGTAGACGAGAGATTTACGCTCCGAAACTCCCGCGCGCCGACGAGTTGACGCGTACACGCGTTTACTCCTCCCCGTTCGCCTGTCTACAGCCCCGACGATCTCCGAAACTCCCGCGCGTCTGCTCGTTCACCCGTACACGCGTCTACTCGTAAACCGGTATACCCGGCTACGAAACGCCCCACAGACGCCCTAACATAGACCCATTTCCCAATGAAGAAACTCCTCATAGAAACCTACGGCTGCCAGATGAACGTGGCCGACTCCGAAGTTGTGGCCAGCGTGATGAAGATGGCCGGCTACGAACCCTGCGAAACGCTCGACGAAGCCGACGCCGTGTTTCTCAACACCTGCTCGGTGCGCGACAATGCCGAGCAGAAAATCATTCATCGCCTCGAAGCCCTCCACGCCCTGCGCAAGAAGGGACGCCGACTCATCCTGGGTGTGCTCGGTTGCATGGCCGAACGCGTCAAAGATGACCTCCTGGCCAAGCACCACGCCGACCTTGTGGCCGGTCCCGACGCCTATCTCTCCCTCCCCGACCTCGTGGCGCAGGCCGAAGTGGGACAAAAGGCCATCAACATCGACCTCTCGCTCACCGAAACCTACGGCGACGTGATGCCCGAACGCTTCTGCGGATCGAAAATCTCCGGTTTTGTGAGCATCACCCGCGGTTGCAACAACTTCTGCCACTACTGCATCGTTCCCTACACCCGCGGTCGCGAACGCAGCCGCGATGTGCAGAGCATCATCAACGAGTGTCTCGACCTCGAAAAGCGCGGTTTCAAGGAGGTGACCCTCCTGGGACAGAACGTGAACTCCTACAAGGCGCGCCGCAACGCCACCGGCGAGACCGAGCGCCCCACCACTGCCCTGGACGAAGAGGCTGCACGCGATGCCGCCATCGCCGCGAAACACATCCGCTCCACCGAGGACGAGGCCGACGCCAACCCCGATTTCGTCTTCTTCCCCGAACTGCTCCGCACCGTGGCACGCGCTGTGCCGGGCATGCGCATCCGCTTTTCCACGCCGCACCCCAAGGACATGAGCGATGCTACCCTGCGCGTCATCGCCGAGGAGCCGAATGTGTGCCGACACATCCACCTGCCGGTGCAAAGTGGTAGCGACGCGGTGCTCAAACGCATGAATCGCAAGTACGACCGCGAGTGGTATCTGGGTCGCGTCGAGGCCATTCGCCGACTGGTGCCCGACTGTGCCATCACCACCGACATCTTCGCCGGCTACTGCGGCGAGACGGAGGAGGACCACGCCGAGAGTCTGGACATGATGCGCCGCGTGGGCTACGATTCGGCCTTCATGTTCAAGTATTCCGAGCGCCCCGGCACCTACGCTTCGAAGCGCCTGCCCGACGATGTGCCCGAGGAGGTGAAACTGCGCCGACTCAACGAGCTCATTGCGCTGCAAAACGAGCTCTCGCTCACCGCCAACCGTGCGTGGGTGGGCCGCGAAGCGGAGATTCTCATCGAGGGCGTGAGCAAACGCAGCCGCGAGGAACTCTTCGGCCGCACGGAGCAGAACAAGGTGGTGATCATCGCCCGCGGCGACCGCCGCATCGGACAGACGGTGCGCGTGCGCATCACCGATGCTTCCAGTGCCACGCTCAAAGGTGAGGTCGTGGAGGACTGAAGGACACTGCGATCCCTAATTTTCGCCGAACAACCGACTCAATAACCGCACAACGCCCCGTTTTCCAACTTGGGAAAACGGGGCGTTGCCGTGCTTTGTCGCACCGCCGATCGGGGGACGTCAGGCGTAGGTGCGCACTTCGCGCTCGCCGCGCAGCACCGCCAGCGCATTCTCGGCCAGCGCCTCGAGCTCGTTCTCACCCGGATAGATGTGGACGGGGGCAATGAACGACACTCGCTCGCGCAAACGCGAAGTGATGTAGTCGGCGTGGGCCAAACCGCCCGTGAGCAAGATGGCATCGACCTGTCCGCAGAGCGCAACGGCCTGCGCACCGATGGTTTTGGCCACGCCGTAGATCATGGCATCGAGCACCAAGCGCGCCTGTGCGTCGCCCGCTTCGATGCGCGCCAGCACTTCGCGCACATCCGACGTGCCGAGCCACGCCACCAGCCCGCCTTGCCCCGCAATGCGAGAGAGCATTTCGCTTTCACTCCACTTGCCGCTGAAACAAGCCCGCACCAAATCGGCCGCCGGGAGGGTGCCGGCCCGCTCAGGCGAGAACGGACCGTCGCCGTCCAAACCGTTGTTCACTTCGATGCACTTGCCGTGACGATGTGCCCCGACGGTGATGCCGCCGCCCATGTGGGCGATGACGAGGTTGAGGTCTTCGTAGCGCACCCCCTGAATCTTGGCATGGCGGCGGGCTGTGGCGCGCTGATTGAGGGCATGCCACACACTGGCACGCCCCATTTCCGGACGACCGCAGAGGTGCGCCTCGGGCAACATCTCGTCGACGATCTCGGGATCGGCCACCAAAGCCAGGCAAGCCGGCAACTGTCGGGCGAGTGCCGCGGCGATGTGGCAACCGATGTTGCACACGTGCTGGCGCTCCCCGTGGCGCGTGTCGCGCAGCATGGCGTCGTTCACCGCATAGACCCCGGCGGGAATGGGGTGTGTGAGACCGCCGCGGGCAATGATGGCATCGAAATCGAAGGGAATGCCTTCGGCGGCCAGCGTTTCCAGCAGGCGCTCGCGACGCGTTGGCAGTTGTGCAAAACTGTCGGGGAATTGCGCGAGCTCGTCGGCCGAGTAGTGAATGGTTTTGATGAGCACCGGGCGCTCGTCGTGATAAACTGCCACTTTGGTGCTGGTGGAGCCGGGATTGATGACCAGAATCTTGCGAAGCGTGGGGGACATAGCGGAGAGTGGAGGTGAGAGGGCGTTGAGAAGAGGGGGAGGGTGTCAGGCTTCGGCCGCAAGCACGCGGAGGGCGGCGAGGGCCAGGCTGTCGATCTTCACGTCGACGGAATCGCCGCGCGAGGTGAGCACCACAGGATGCGAGGTGCCGCACAGGCCGGAGGCGAAGCGCGCGCCCGGAACGAGGAGACCGAGGGCTTTGTAGAGCACGTTGCCGGCTTCGATGTCGGGTACGAGCAGCACATCGGCGCGGCCTTCGAGCGCACTGCTCAGCCCCTTGTCGGCCAAGCCCGCGGGCGAGAGCGCACAGAGCAGATCGAGCGGACCGTCGACGAGCACTTCGCCCCATTCGCCCGCAGCGGCGCGACGACGCAGGGCGACGTAGTCGAGCGTCACGGGAAAGGCCTCGCTCACCTTCTCGGTGCAGTGGAGCAGGGCCACACGCGGACAGGCGCAACCCAGGGTGCGCGCCAGATCGGTGGTGTAGCGCAGTTGCGCGGCGCGCTGTTCGAGCGTGGGGGTGGGGATGACGGCCACATCGCTCAGCACCAGGAGTCGATCCACGTCGGGCAACGAGACGACGGCGGCGTGGGTGATGACGGCGCCCGCCGGACGAAGGCCATACTGCTTGTTGAGAATGTGGCGCAAGAGGTCGTCGCTGTTCACCAGCCCCTTCATGAGCACATCGGCCGCGCCGTCGTGCACCAATTGCACGGCGCGCTGCATGGCTGCTGCGGCGTCGGCAACCGGCAGACACTCCACTTCGGCACGCACCGCGGGAGGGGCCTGCGCGAGCACGGCGGCATCGTATTCGCCCACCAGGAGGGCATGGACAAAACCGAGCCGCACACTTTCGAGCACGGCTTGCAACGTGTGGGCGTCGGCGGGACGACACACGGCGACCCGCACACGGCGGCCGTCGGCACTGAGCCGGGCACGCAGGGCGGGAAACGAACGAACGAGTTGGGACATGGTGAGAAGGGGGATGGGCCGCTGAGGGGGAACGGTTTCGCACCGCCGACGGCGCGGGGCGGAGAACAACGGCTCTTTACGCCTGCAAACTTAAACAGATTTGTGCCATCAGCCCAAACATGGGGGGCTTTTTTTGCGCAAAAAGGGAATTTGTGGGCAAAAGCGCCGCGTTTTTGCACGCGACTTTCCTCCTCGAAACGCCGTGCCGCGCAGCCCCGAGCGCCGCACGGCGCCCCCCGTAGATCGGCGCTGCCGCCGGCACCACCGCGGCGCGCCGAATCGCAGCGAACAGGCACCGCGCCACGTGGGAAAAATAAGCCTTGCGCGCTTGGCCGTCTTGTCAGAAAAACGTAAATTCGCCCTGTCGACGCTCCTTCGGCGCGACTCCAACCTCAGCTTACCCGATGAAAATCATACACACCGCCGATTGGCACCTCGGCAACGTCTTCCACCGCCACAATCGTGTGGCCGAACACCGCCACTTCTTCGGCTGGCTGCGCGACACCATCGTGCAGCAACAGCCCGATGCCCTCATTGTGAGCGGCGACATCTTCGACGGCCCCAACCCCGCCGCCGAGGTGCAACGACTTTTCTACGACTTCCTCACCCATCTCTCGGTCGAACACCCCGGCATGAGCATCATTCTCATTGCCGGCAACCACGATTCGGGCGCCCGTCTCGAAGCGGGCGAGGAACTGCTCCGCCTGCACAACATCTTCGTGCGCGGCACGGTGTGGAAAGACGCTGAGGGCGAAACGTATTTCGAGCGCATGATCCTGCCCCTCGCTCCCCGCGGATCGGACACGGCCGAAGTGGTGTGCTACGCCCTGCCGTTCCTCCGACCGGCCGACTATCCCGCCGGACTCTCCGTGCAAGACGGACTGCGCCACTACTTGACGAACCTCGACAAGCGACTGAAAAAAACGGCCTTCAAGCGTTTGCCCGTGGTGGTGGCGGCCCACTTCTATGCCCACGGCGCGCTCATCCAAGCACACGAGCACAGCGAGCGACTCGTGGTGGGCGGACAAGACATGGTGGAGATCGACACGATGGGAAAGGCCTATGCCTACGTGGCACTCGGCCACATTCACCGACCCCAAGCCGTGGGCAACTGCGCCAATGTGCGCTATGCCGGCAGTCCGCTGGCGCTCTCGTTCAGCGAGCGCGACTATAAGCGCGCGGTCAACCTGGTGGAAATCGACACGCAGGGACACGTCGAAACGACCTCCCTGTTCTACACCCCGCTCTGCGCACTCGTCAGTCTGCCCGAGCGCGGCGCACTCGACCCGCAGGAGGCCCTGAGCCGACTCCACTCGCTCCCCGACGCACAGCCCGACGACGATCGAGAGGCCTACCCCTATGTGGAAATGAACATCCGACTCGCACAACCCGAACCGGAACTGCGCCGCCGCATCGGCGAGATCATTGAGAACAAAGCCGTGAAGTTCTGCCGCATCACCACCTCGACCTACCGCGAACAGAGCGCACAGGACGACACACAACGGCCTGCCGTCGAAAACTCGCTCCACAGTCAGACGCCCATCGACATCGCCAAACAATTCTACACCGCGCGCTACGGCAACGAAATGCCCGAAGCGCTCGTCGAAAGATTCAACATCGCCGTTAACTCCATCGACAAATAAACGCCGGCATGACCATCGAACTCATCGCCCTGCACAACCTCACCTCGCTTGCAGGCACTCACACCATCGACTTCACCGCCGAACCGCTCAGGTCGGCCGGACTCTTTGCCATCACCGGCGACACGGGGGCCGGAAAAAGCACGCTGCTCGACGCCGTGTGCCTGGCACTCTACGGCACTGCGCCGAGACTCGAAAACGTGGAGCGACTTTCGCAAGAACAACGCGAAGACGCCGCCGAAAATGCACCCGAACTCGCCCCCCAGGACGCAAGGGCTTTCCTCAGAAAAGGCACCGACGAGGCCTGGGCCCGCGTGCGATTCGTCAATTCGAGCGGCGAACGATATGAAGCCGAGTGGAAGGTGACGACCAACCGCAACGGCAAGCTCAACAAGCCCGAGCGCTCGCTCAGCACCGTCTCCAACAAGGGACAACTCACCCGCGTGGCGGCCGGAATCACCGAGACCAAACAGGCGGTGGAGCGGGCCGTGGGACTGGACTACGCGCAATTCTCGCGCACCGTGATCTTGGCGCAAAACAGCTTCGCCAATTTCCTCAAAGCTCGCCATGCCGACAAGAGCGCACTGCTCGAAAAACTCACCGGCACGGACGTTTACACCGACATCTCTAAACGCATCTTCAACCTCGCCAAAGAGGCGGGGGCCGAAGTGGACATCCTCGTGGCACAGCGCGAGGCCACCGCACAAGGACAGCTGCCGGAGGCCGAACTGCGCGAAACCAACGAGCGCATCACCCTGCTCGACACCGAAATTGCCCACCTCGAAAAGCGCACCCTCCACCTCGAAGAAACCATTCGCTGGCACGAACAGCACAACGCCGCGGAGGCCGAACTGCGCAACGCCACGCAATTATATAACGAGGCCAACCGGCAACTCCTCGAACTGCGAGCCGACGAACTCAAACTCGAACGCTACGACGCCGTGCAGCCTTTCCGCACCCGATTCGAGCAGCTCCGCGCACTCAAAGAGGTGGGCGAGGGACTCAAAAACGCCGAAACCGAACTCGCCCGGCGCACCAATGAGCAGAAACAGCTGCTCGAACGCGCAGAACAGCAGTTCACCACGGCGCGCGAACGCAAAAACGGCGCCGAAGAGCAGCTCCGACACAAACAACCCGACATTGCGGAGGGACATGCCATCGAGGGCGAAATCAAACGACTCGCAGAGGCCGCCGACAATGCCGCGGCTCTCCTCGAAGTGGCCACGAAAAAAGTGGCCGAACGGGAGAACGAACTCCAAAAACGCAACGAAGAACTGCTCCAACTCAAACGACAGCTCGAAACGCTCCGATTGCGCCGACAAGAGCTCGAAATTCACCGCGGCACCTTCGAGCGTTTCCAAATGGTCAACGAGCGTTTGCTGATCTTCGCCGACGCGGTGAAGAAAAACAAGCTCCTCCACCTCAAACATGCCGAGGATTCGCGACGCCGCACCGAAATGCAGGCCACTTTCGACGACGCCACACGCACACGCAATGGGCTCGAGGACCGAAAAGAGGCACTCCGTGGCGCGGTGCTCACCCATCGCAAAGCCATACGCGGACTCGAGGCTTCGGAACTCCACCGAAATCTCAACGAGGCCAAACAAAAACACGCCGCGCTCAAGGAGGCCAAAAGAAGTTGGCAGCACATCGTGCAGGGCTACCAACAGATCGACAACCTCCGCGCGGACATCGAACGCCACACCCGCAAACTCGAACAGTTCAAAAACGATCATCGGCGCGTGGAAGGCGAGGAAATGATGCTGCGCGAGCGCTTCCTCCAGCTCGAACGCGCCTACACGCTCTCCCAAATCTCGGAAATCAAAAAACTGCGCCGAGAACTCAAAGAGGGCATGCCCTGTCCGGTGTGCGGCAGCGCGCATCACCCCTACCACACCGAGGTGGCGCAGTATTCGGGCGAGACCCAAACCCAACTCGAACGCGAATACAACGACGCCAAGGCCAACTTCAACGCCAAGGCGGCGCAGCGGGAGAAACTCAGTCTCGAAATTTCGTCGAGAGAAGCCGAACTCGTCAGCGAACAAACCACCATGCGAAGGCTCTCCTCGCAACAAACGGACCTCGAAGGAGACTGGCAGTATTTTGCTCCCCTCGACCCCTCGTTCAAGGAGTGCACGCCGGGCGTGAACCGCGAGGCACGATTCACCACCATCGACATGCTGCTCGACTCCATGCAACAAAAAGTGGACGAAAGCGAGCAACTCATCGCGCACTTCGATCAGCACAACAATGCCATCGCCACGCTCGCGGCCGAAATCGAACAAATCGAACTCCAACTCACCGAAAGCAAAAAAATCACCGAGAAGCTCGACGTCGATCTCCGTGTGCTCAACCAGAGCATAGACAACACGCACAATGCCCTCCGCGAAACCGACGCTCGACAGGCCCAACTCTACAAAGACCTCGACGAAATTCTCACCCTCAACGGATGGCAGGAGGGCGAGGTGGACCAATACTGCAAGCGCCTGGCGGAACTCAACAACGAGTGGACCACCGTGAACCGCGGCATCGAGGAGGGCGAAAACAGACAGGCCCTGCTCGACGGACAAATCGAGTTCCTCAACACGCGCCTCGAGGGCGAACGCGCCGAAGTCAACGCGCGCCGTGAGGAAAGAGACCGACACCGCGAAAGCATCGGCGAGCGCAACGACCGTCTACGCCGACTCTTCGGCGAATATGCCCCCACCCAACTCGCACAGGCCCTGCAAGCCCGCGTCGAAGAGCAAACCCAACTCTTCGACGCCGCACAAAACACATACCGAGAGGCACAAACCGTATTGCACCAGCTCGAGGGACAGCAGGAAAACCTGCGCAACGAGGCACTGCGCAACGACGAAAATCGCCGCGCCGTGGCCCTCGATCTCGATGTGGCCATCACGCAGTTCAACAGCAACCACACGCCGCTGCAAATGGCCGAACTCAACGAACTCTTTGCCGACCCACGCGACTGGAAAGCCTTGCGCGCACAACTCGATGAGCGACGAGAAGCCAGACTCCTCGCCGAACAAAACCGCGACCGCGCACAGCAGCACTATCTCGAACTCGAAGCGCAGGCTGCACGCATCAATCACGAGACCGAAGGCGAAGACAACACACAAACCGACCTGCCCACGCTCGTGGCACAACGCGCTAAGCTCAACGAGGCCCTCAACCGACAACGCGAAATCGTGGGCGAACAGCGCCGACGCATACAGCGACACCAAGAGAGTCTGCGCGCGGCCGAAAACTACGACCGCAAACTGCTCAAAGCGCGCAACAACGCCGAGGAATGGGGCCGACTCCAGGAACTCTTCGGATCGGCCGACGGCAAACGCTTCAGAGACTTGGCGCAGACGTTCACCTTCTCCTTCCTCGTCGACCACGCCAACCACCATCTCCGCCGACTCACACCGCGCTATCAGCTCAATGTGATCAAAGGCACCCTGGCACTCGAAGTCATCGACCACGATATGCTCGACGAGCGCCGGTTTGTCCACTCCCTCTCGGGAGGCGAAACCTTTATCGTGTCGCTGGCCCTCGCTCTCGGCCTGGCTTCCCTCTCGAGCAGCACACTCAACATCGGAAGTCTCTTCATCGACGAAGGATTCGGCAACCTCGACGAGGAATCGCTCGACTTGGTGCTCAACACCCTCTCGGCACTCGAAGCCGGACAGGGACGCAAAGTGGGCGTGGTGAGCCACACCGAGCAGATCCGTTCGCAGATCGCACCGCAAATCCGCGTCGAACGACTCGGCGGCGAAGGCAGTGCGCGCATTCGCATCATCTGACGCGGTCCGACGCCCGAGAGCCTACAAACAGCGCCCGCGTCGCCCCCGAAACCGACCGACGGCCGGATGCCCCACACGGGACGTCCGGCCGTCGTTGTCTATTTTCGCTGTGCCTCTCGGCGGGTGCAGCCCCGCACCGGGGTGCACCGGCTCCCCCAGCGCTGGGGCATGCCGGCGCTCACACAAAGCGCCCTTTCTTCACCATCTCCCACAGCGCCATGCCCGCCGCCACACTGACATTGAGCGAGTGTTTGGTGCCGAATTGCGGAATCTCCAGTACCACATCGGCCGCGTCGACCACCGATTGTGCCACGCCGTGCACCTCGTGGCCGAGCACCAGCGCATATTCGCTGCCCGGTTCGAACACAAAGTCTTGCAACGCCACCGAGCGCCGGCACTGTTCGAGCACACACACCTTCACGCCGCGAGCGCGCAACTCGGCCAGTGCATCGGCCGTGGAGGCAAAATGTCGCCACGCCACCGAATCCTCGGCGCCGAGCGCCGTCTTGTGCATCTCGGCCGAGGGCGGAACGGCGGTGATGCCGCAGAGCAACACCTCGCGCAGGCGAAAGGCATCGGCCGTGCGAAATACACTGCCCACATTGTGCACACTCCGCACATTGTCCAGCACCACACTGAGCGGGAACTTGCGGGCCGCACGGAAATCGGACAAGCCGAGACGACCCATTTCGTCTACTTTCAATTTTTCGTTCATGCTGCAAAGGTAAGCCTTTCCGACCAATTTCGGCGCCTTCCGCACTTGTGGATAAACCCGTGAATAAACTGCCGATAACCCCGTGCATAACCGCTGTACAACTCCCTCGGCACCACGCCGCCTCACAACCGAGGGCGAAAAACCGTTTTCCCCGCTGTTTACACGCTCAAAAGCCCCTTTCCCACAGGCTTTTCCCGAAAAGAAAACAGGGAGCTACGCACCGAAGCATCAGGACCATAGCATAAAACAGGGGGACTTTCTCCACGCTTTCCACAGTCTATATACATCACCATCGCAAACTCTTTCGATAAGGAAGAAAAAGTCTTTTCTTCTTTTGGAGAAATGGCTTATATATAATGAGTCGGGAGTGGAAAAAACGATTTCGGCGGAAAACTGTGGGTGAAGCTCGGTGGAGAGCGGGGACTTGCGCTGCCCTTCGCGACGCACGCCGAAAGCGGGTACCGACCATGGCAAGGCCACGGCGGGGGTAGGGTACATTCTGCACGAAAAACAGAATTTCGGGCGAAAAAAGCGCTTTTCGTTTCGCATTTGCCGAAAGACTTTCTATTTTTGCACTTTGAAGTATCATGCACTCACTGCACCCTTGTGCGCGAGTGCCCACTCACTTGATCGCATATCTCGTCAACATGTCACACACGTTCCCTTTGCTTTCGCGCGCTGCTGTGCTGCTTCTGGCTGCCGGCGCACTGACCTCGTGCCTGAACGACGACACGAAAACCGAAAACGTTTCGGCCGACTGTGTCGCCACGAGTTTCAAAATCGGACAACTCAAACGCAAGGTCTACCTTCGCACGAAAGACAACCGGAGCGACAGCGTGGCCACAGTCGAGGTGAAAGGCGAACTCTATCGCTTCACCATCGATCAGCAGCGGGGCGTCATCTACAATATAGACTCGCTTCCGCCACACACCGACCTCTCCAAAGTGGAAGGCATCGTCGTGAGTGCACGCGGCGGGGCCGGATTACGCGAGGACGGCGCAACCAACTTCGTTACCCAAACGAGCAAACAAAGCGGACTCACCGCCAATCTCAACGGACACCCCACCGTGGTCGTGCAATCGACCGACCGCACGGCGCAGCGCACCTACCGCGTCGAAGTGCGCGTGCACCGCGAACCGAGCGATTCCGTCACTTGGACCCGCACCGCCAACGACGCCCAAGCGGCGCAACACTTCACCGCCACCGATCTCCAATCGCCTTGGAGCGCCGGCGGGCAACGCTTTGAACTCAGCGGCGCCCTGCCTCTCATCGAGGTGGACGGCAGTTGGCAGCCCGACAGTGTGGCCGCAGAAGACGCCGCCGAATTTCCCTACGCCCAAAAAGCCCTCTGCATACAGCCTGCCCAGGCCGACAACCACTTGACCGAAATCACCCTCTACGGGTGGAAAAACAATGTGCCCGGTGTGTGGAAACGCTATGTCGACACCCGTGCACACAATCGCTTCGGTTGGGAACGTTTGCTCCCCCACCGTGAGAGCGCCTATCGTGTGCCGGCACTCGCACAGCCCACCCTGCTGTCCTATGACGGCGGACTCTTGCTCGTCGGACAGAACGCCGACGGCCGGCCCACGCTGCGCTTCAGTCCCGACCGCGGACTCACCTGGCGCGAACACACCCTCCTGGCGCTGCCCGCCGAATTCCCCACACGCGCCACCCGACTCGAAGCGGCACTCGACGCACAGCAAGTGCTGTGGCTCCGTGTCGATAATAACCAAGTGTGGCGCGCACGCCTGCACCGCCTCTCGTGGCAGCCGACGCCCACCTATTTCTATCGTTCCACTCACCGATGAAAGGACCACGGCTTGCTGCCTGCGCGCGGACGAGGTGGGGCAAAACGGCAGTGCTCGCGGCGCTACTCCTTTCCGTGGGCGTCTTGCCGGCAGCGGCCCGCGAAGAAGAGGAATACACCAAAGAGTGGGGCGCCAGCTTGGGCATGAACTCATTGCTCGACGACACCAACTCCTCCATCTTCGGCAACCCCCACCTGTCGATGGGGGCCTCGATGCGCTTTCTCTTCAACCCGCGCATGGCACTGCGCACCGAAATGGGCGTGCACTTCGTCAGCGGAGACACCGGCGGCGTCAAGGACTTCTATCCCGACTATGTTGATCGCGTGGGCACCGCCCGGCGTTTCTATCGCTACTCGGGCACCGTTTTCGACCTCGCCGCGCTCTATGAGTTGAACTTCTTCTCCTACGCTTATCGCCCCGGCTACCAAGGCCACCGACGCTTCACCCCCTATCTGCAAATGGGCCTCGGTTTCGCCTTCTCCACCACCGGTCGCACGGTCACTCCGTGGGTACCTATCGGTGTGGGCGTGAAATACAAACTTCGCCCCCGTCTCAACGTCGGACTCGACTGGACCATGCGCTTCTCGCTCTCCGACCGGCTCGACGGATTCGACGCACCGCACGGATTGCAAAGCGACTTCTTCAGAAACCAAGACCACCTCGGTCTGCTCCGCATCACGATCACCTACGACTTCGCGCCCAAATGCCCCACGTGCAACAAGGCCGATTAGTTTCACACCTCTATGACCACTCTCGATCCCGAAAGGATTCCACAGCACATCGCCATCATCATGGACGGCAACGGGCGATGGGCCAAAGCCCGCGGACTCGATCGTTCGCTCGGACACCAGGAAGGAGCCGCCACCGTGCGAGACATCACCGAAGAGGCATCTAACCTCGGGGTGAAGTTCCTCACACTCTACACCTTCTCCACCGAAAACTGGAGCCGGCCCGAGCGAGAAGTCGCCACGCTGATGGCGCTCATCATCGACAGCCTTGAGGAAGAACTCTTCATGGCCAACAACGTTCGCCTGCGGGTCATCGGCGATCGCACGCCACTCCCCGACTTTGTTTGCCGGGCGCTCGAACGCTGTGAGCGAAACACCGCTGCCAACTCCGGCATGACCATGGTGCTGGCTCTCTCTTACTCCGCGCGCTGGGAGATCACCGACGCGGTGCGGAACATTGCCGAACGTGTTGCCCAAGGAACACTCCAACCCGAGGACATCGACGAGCAAACCATCGGGCAGGCACTCCAAACGAAGTTCATGCCCGACCCCGAACTCCTCATCCGAACCGGCGGTGAACTCCGACTGAGCAACTTCCTGCTCTGGCAAAGCGCTTACAGCGAACTCTACTTCACCGATGTGTTCTGGCCCGATTTCTCGCCCGAACAACTCCACCGCGCCATTGCCGACTATCAGCACCGCGAACGGAGATTTGGCAAAACCTCCGAACAGGTGACACAAGTCCACGACTGAAGAGCCCATCTTCAACACTTCATTCCACGAACACCCTCTCGTTTATGAAATATCTGCACTATCCGTTATGCCTCCTCTGCGCTGCCGCTCTTGCCGCGCCGATGAGTGCGCAAACGCAGGCCAAGCCCGACATCGTCTACTCCACACAACCCACACGCTACGTGCTCGGGGGCATCAAGGTCGACGGCATCAAGGGCTACGACGAAGATCTGCTCATCGGCATTTCCAACCTCGAAGTGGGCAAAACCTACGAGGTGCCGGGCGACGAAATCAGCGCCGCCATTCAAAACTACTGGAAGCAGGGGCTCTTCTCCAACGTGCAGATCTTGGCCGACAGCATCGTCGGTGACAAAATCTATCTCCACGTCAAGCTCACCGCCCAGCCCCGCATCTCGGAAGTGAGATTCACCGGACTCAAAAAGTCGCAGCGCGAGGAGATCGAAGCGCGCATTCCGCTCAAAGCAGGCAACCAAATCACGCCCAACCTCGTGGATCGGGCCAAATTGCGCATACAGCAGTATTTCGAAGAGAAGGGCTACAAGAATGTCAAGGTCAACATCACACAGCGGGAGGATGTCACGGCCGATAATCGCATGATTGTAGACATCGATGTGGACAAAAGCGACAAAATCACCGTCCACAAAATCTACATCTCGGGCGTCGACCCCAAAATGATCACGCCCCTCAAAAATGCGATGAAGAAAACCAGCGACCGCTCCACCTTCAAAAAGTGGATCACCTTCGCTTCGCGCAAATTCCTCGCCGACAAATACGAAGAAGACAAGCGGCTGCTCATCGAAAAAATGAACAGTTGGGGCTATCGCGACGCCATGGTCGTGGCCGACAGCGTCGTGCCCTATGACAACAAGCACGTCGATGTCTACCTCAAACTCTACCAGGGACCGCGCTACTACCTGCGCAACATCACCTGGGTGGGCAACACCGTCTACCCCACGCAGGCACTCGAAGCCACCCTGCGCATGAAAAAGGGCGATGTCTACGACCAAACGCTGCTCAACAAGCGACTCGACGCCGACGAAGATGCCATCCGCAACCAGTATTACAACAACGGTTACGTCTTCTTCCGCGCCGATCCCGTCGAAGTCAAGGTCGACAAAGACAGCGTCGACCTCGAAATTCGCATGAGCGAAGGCAAGCAGGCCACCTACAACCGCATTCGCATCGCCGGCAACGACCGTGTTTACGATCACGTCATCCGACGCGAACTCCGCACCAAGCCCGGCGACCTCTTCTCTATGGATGCCCTCACGCGCTCTGTGCGTGAACTCGCCGCCATGAACCAGTTCGACTCGGAAGTGCTCCAAAGCGAACTCAACAAAAACATCCGCCCAGACGAAGCCACCGGCACCGTCGACATCACTTATCCCCTCGTCACCAAAGGCGGAGACCAAGTTGAGGTTTCGGCCGGATGGGGACAATCGGGCATCGTCGGAAGAGCCAGCTTGAAGTTCACCAACTTCTCGATGCAAAACCTCTTCGGCCGCAACGGCTACAAGCGCGCCGGATTCCTGCCCCAAGGCGATGCACAAACGCTGCAGCTTACCGCGCAAACCAACGCGCGCTACTACCAGAGCTACTCGCTCCAGTTCATCGACCCCTGGTTCGGCGGAAAGCGGCCCAACCAGTTCTCCGTCTCGCTCTTCTACTCCCGACAGAGTGACGTCTCCTCGCGCTACTATACCGACAACACCAATCTTTACAGCAGCATCTACGGCTACGGTTCGTCGCAATACTACAACAACTACTCGCGCTACCTCGATCCCGATAAGTACATCCAACTCTTCGGTGTCAACATCGGTTTCGGTAAGCGCCTGCGCTGGCCGGACGACTACTTCACCTTCATGGCCACGCTGGGCTACACCCGCTACAACCTGAAGAACTGGAATTACTTCCTCATCAGCAACGGTAACAGCAACAACATCAATCTCGCGCTCACGCTCGCGCGTTCTTCCACCGACAGCCCCTTCTTCCCCCGAAGCGGTTCCGATTTCTCCTTCACCCTCACCCTCACGCCGCCCTATTCGCTCTTCGACGGCAAAAACTACAAGGGACTCGCCGACAATCCCAACAGCGCGGACTATCAGCGAGAGGCACAAGAGAAGTATCGGTGGATCGAATACCACAAGTGGAGCCTGAAATTCCGCACCTACACGGCGCTCAGCTCCAGCTTCAAGCATAGCCCCGTCTTGATGACCCGCACCGACTTCGGTATTCTCGGGGCCTACAACAAGTATCGCAAGTCGCCTTTCGAAACCTACTACATGGGTGGTGACGGCATGAGCGGCTACTCCTCGTCCTATGCCAATGACGTCATTGGACTCCGCGGTTACGAAAACGGATCGATCGCAGGTAACTTCGCCGGCACGCGCAACAACGCCTACGCCTATTCGCGCCTCACGCTCGAACTCCGCTATCCCCTCATGCTCGAAACCGCCACTTCCATCTACGCCCTCGCCTTTGCCGAAGCCGGTAACGCCTGGACAGATGTCAACCGCATGAATCCCTTCAAACTCAAAACCTCGGCCGGTGTCGGCGTCCGCATCCTCCTCCCGATGATCGGACTCATGGGTATCGACTGGGCTTACGGATTCAAAAAGACCGAGTTCGGTCAGAAGATCGGCGGAAGCCAATTCCACTTCGTCCTCGGACAGGAATTCTAATCACGCGCATCCACAGCGATACGCCACAACCCAAAGCGGCATCGACTCCATCTTCGGAGTCGATGCCGCTTCTGTTTTCTGATCGAGGCAAACCTTCGATTAAGCTGCCGATCGAGTGGGACGAAAGTCTCGTCTTAGCAGCAGTCCCAGTTGTACAATACGTTGCTGAAGTCCAAACGCTTCAAGTCTTCGGCGTTGATGAAGAAGTTGCCCACGCCCGAGTCGCCCCACATCACGACGTCGTCTACAGTTTCGCTGTCCAGTTGAAAGAGCAGTGTGTTGTAGCGTGAACCCTCTTCGCGAACATCCTCTTGTGTGAAGAACGGATGCCCGAGCAGTTGACTGTTTTCGCTGTAGAAATACTCTTCTTCAAGTAGGGCGTATTGGTCTTCGCCGAACACTTCGTTCGCGCTCTCCGTTTCAGTTTCGCCAAACAAATCCTCGGCCACTTCCAAAGTCAGTTCATCGAATCTTTCCCAATTGTCGGGCGTCAACCACGTCTCTTTTTTCACCAAGCGAAAAACACACGATCTAAAGACCGGACTGTCCACTTCTTCGTCGTCTCCATTGTTTGAAGGAATGCCCATCGCTTCCACCGTTTCGGCCGTCACACTCGCATCGACCTTTTCGTGATAGACGATGCGCCAGTCTTTTTGTTCGGTCGGATGATCGAGGTCCAATCCGTACATTTCTTCGCCACCTACAAAAAATTGCAGCATGCCGCCTTGGGGTAGAGGAGATTCAGCCTTGTCTTGGTCGAAATTGATTTGCGCCAGCAAAAACATCTTCTTACCGTTACTATCCGTCGGATAAGTTTTCGCGGGATCCCAATAAGGCAGACCGCCCACCTTCGAATCAAAAATGGTCGGTGTGCTTTCTGAGTCAAATGCCAAAACGTAGGCAGTAGTTTGCGTTCGCCGTTTTATCTCGTCGAGTAGTTGTCGGCTTCTTTCGTTCAATGAGGAATTCATGTGCATAGGGAAATTATGTTTCTTCTGCGAATATAGGAATAATGTTGTGATTGCTGTGTACTCAGCGGGGAGAAAATGCCGAACTCACCAGCTGTGACTTCGAAACGCCCGAGGGAGGAGGGCGAGCGGCTGCCACTTGAATTTTTCCTCCATTTTTTCCTCTCGCGTACGCGCGCGCGACAGGAGGTTTTCGTTTTTATCCTTCACCTCTTCACCCGTGTGCCGCAAATGGTTGTTTCACAGTGCGTAAGGGGTGAAGGCTTTTTGTTTTTATGTTCACGGTGGTGATGCATGGGGTTCATCGCGGCGACAGATGGAATTTACAGTGGATGAAATCGGACGTTTGTGGTAAGATGTTGATTTTGAGATGGTTGTGTATTTTGTGAAGGCTTTTTCTTGTTTTCCTTCACACCTAATATGTTGATGTACAGCGGATTGCGAGGGGTGGGTGAAGCGGTGAAGGCAATAAACGAAAATCTCCTGACGTGCGGGTAGGTGTGTGCGTACGCGTGCGCGCGTAGTGCGCGAGGGTGCGCGCGATCGTGCGTTTATTGGGGAGGGAGATGGAAAAGTGGGGAGGAAAGAGAAAGAAAGTGGGGGAGGGAGGTGAAGGTAAGGGGTGAATGAGGGGCGGAAAGGAAATCAATGGAAATAGGAAGGTGGAGCAGGGCGTGAAGAATGAGGGAAGCACGAAATGAAAAAGCCTTCACGCAGTGCAAAAAGGGGAGTGCGGAGAAAATAATGGGTGGGATCTCTCGAAGAAGTGCCCGAAGCGTGGGGAAGTACAGGGAAAAGCAAGGAAAAAGTGAGTTTCGGGGCTGAAAAGAGTGACGTGCCATCAAAAAATCGCCGTAATTTGGATTCAAAATGGGAGAATGGGAAAGGAAATAGACGGTAGAACGGGAAAAAACGAGGGTGTGCCATCGAAAAATCGTCGGCAGTCGGCTCCAAAACGAGGAAAGACGATAAAAAAGTGGACTTCACAGGGCAAAAAACGAGCGCGATCTCTCGAAAAATCGCCCGAACTCGGCCCTAAAACGGGGAAAAGTGGGAAAAACGGAGATTTTGGAGCGAAAAAGGTGGGGTGGGGGGGAGGTGAAAAAATGGGCTTTACTGCCGATTTTGCAATGCTATGAAGTGGCAAAATGGGTGCAAATGAAATTTTCTCGCATTTTTTTTTCGGTGATCTCTTGCAGGGAATGCGGAAATGCCCTACCTTTGCACTCGCAATCGGGAAGCAACGCTCTTGCAAGAGAGAGTTACGCTC
>ERZ773254.205-NODE-205-length-38577-cov-7.750792_pt1 | contig 38577 bp, 50 predicted proteins | sample MGYA00580516_ERZ773254 | MGnify/ENA primary metagenome ERZ773254 (study PRJEB29015, sample SAMEA2738158) | human oral metagenome | biome: human oral; feature: human-associated habitat; material: saliva | place: China | collected 2192 ...
TACAGCTTTTATTTCACCATAGTCCATTTCTTCTTATTTTTTCTGCTTTCGCAACATTCGCACTTACCTTTTCAGGTTATGCTGTAGTTAAGAAGAACTTTAAGCTTTCTAAGTTTTAAATCTAAGCATTTACTATATTTCTATAGTAAAGGGGTTTTACATCGAGTTCATAGTTTTTGTTTTTATAAAAAGTTATGTAAATGTACAACTCTTTATAACTTTTGTAAAACTATTTGTTTTACCCAGCCGCATCTTCAGTAACAGTGTACTCTGCACCGTTAATTAAGGATACCATCTTAACGGATTCACCATCTGCTAGCTTGAATGTTGCAGTACCGTTACCATCACCATCTGTAACAAGTGTTGTATCACCTAATGTATATGTGAAATTAGGGATAGCTTTCTTGATTTCAAGTGTAAACGTAAACTTCTTACCCTTGTCACCTTGGTTTCCTGTAACCTTCTTCATGATTGTGATCTCATCATCTGCTGAAAGCTTACCAGAGAATCCATCAACCTTGTCATCAAGAGCATATTGTCCATCACCAGTTGCTTCTAATGCTGGGGCGTCTGTGCCCGTGTGTAATAATGTTGCTGCAACCTTTAATGTACCACCGTCATCTACTACATATACGTCTAATGTACGTGTGTTACCACTATCTACGACAGCGACGTTATCTTTTCCGCCTACTGTGTAACCGCCAGTGATAGTGTAGCGATAAATGCCTGGCTCTGTATAAGTACATGGGCTAAGATCGATTGTTCCTTCTGTACCTTGAGTTAAATCTACATCAGCAATAGTAGGTGTTCCTACGCCAGCCTTAATACCTTGTGTTGTTGCTGTTGCTGCAACTGCAGTGCCTGGAGCTACTGTAGCCTTAAATATCTTTGCTCCTGCTGTACCGCCTTCTGTTGTTAAAGTTGTGTTGAATGTTACATCACCACCTGTAATTGGTGTGTAAGATGCAGCAAATGCTGTTGCGGTTGTCGCTCCAATTGCTAGAGCTGAAGCTGCTACGCTTCCGAGTAATTTCTTAATATTCATCTTTTTCTCCTGTTGCTTACTTTTTATGCGTGGAAGCTAAGCTTAGAAACCACGTCTTCGTGTAATGAAGAATACTTTCCCTTCGATATCGCTTTCTTTAATTGTTCCAAATTCTCTGCTATCACTTTCATCTTCTCTATAGTCATTTAGAACAAAGACTTCTCCTTCTGGAACTCTGATTGGATATTCTTTTTCACCTTTATTGGTGAGTGAGTTCGTACTTTCGGCAGGTTGCATTCCATTTACCGTCAGTATTCCTTCTTTTGAGATATCCACCTCTTGTCCAGCCTTGGCGATCACTCGATAGAGTCTGCCGTTATATATTACCACATCACTTAACTGTACTTCCTTATCAAATTTTTCTATGACAACTAGGTCCCCGTCTTTAATGGAGGGGAACATGTTGTTGTCGTAATAGATTGTGACTGTTACCACAAATTTGTTTAAAAGTACCAGAGCGATGCATGTAACCAAAATTCGTTGGACGAATCCCCATATTTGCCTGTTTTTTCTCTCTTTTTTTACCATTTACTCCTCTTCCGTCTTTTTCTTCTTTTTGATTAGCAAGAATACGATTCCACCAATCATAATCAGTGCAATTCCAATTTGTGATAGTTCAACATTTGTTGGTACTACCATTCCCTTGGTATTTACAAATTTGATTTCAGTGGAAGCGTCTTCTTCAGCGATTTCAGCAGTAATTTCTTTTCCTTCTTGCTTGCTATCTTGCTTACCGATCACTTCTGCGGTTGTTGCATAATCATTTTCGTCTTCTACAACATTAGCTTCTTTGATCCATGTACCCTGAGCAAATCCTGATAATGTAGCCTTTTCACCATCTGCAAGCTTGAAGTTATAGCATCCTTCAGCATCTGCTGTTAATTCACTATGATTTCCAGCTGCATCAATCAGTGTTAGGCTTCCAGTATATGGATTATCGTTGTTATCCGTTAATTTAGCCTTGAAGTTGAATTTGTCGTTCTTATTTCCTGCGTTTCCTCTTACATCTTTCGATACACTAATAACTTGTGCTTTTTCGTTATTACATGTCATATAAATGTAATCTTCCTGCTTAGGATTCATCCACTCTGTTGAATAGGCAATTCCAACTTCTCTGTTTTCAGTTACTTCACCTGTCATATCATTGTTCCAGTTTGGAATGTATCCATCAGATTCTTCCTCTGTGACCATGATGTCAGCATATTTTGGAATACCTGCCACTTCTATATTTTCACCATTCTTTAGAGCAAATGAGAATGCAGTGACATCTCCTTGATACTTGACTGTTTTTCTTGTTTGCTCTCCATTTTCATCCGTATAAATAAGTGTTACAACATCTTGTGAACGTAAGCCTCGAATGCTTCCTGTGAATTGGAAATCTTCGCTAGAGGATGAATTGGTAAGGTTCTTTGCGTATGTCGCAGAGTATACATCTGAAATATCATTTGTTAATACAGCTCTATTTGTCTTGCCTGTTTTTGCTGTATAAACCTTTGAAGTGAAATCTTGATTTGTTTTGCCGCCTTCATTGTTGATGAGGTTATCATCTTCGAAGATCTTGATTGATGGCGTACAAACAATCTTATATCCGTCCACCAAGGACTTAACATCTGTTTCTTTTACCTTGTATTTAACCTGATCAACACCTTCAAAGACAAACTTTACTGCAATTGTTTTTGAAATGGCTGTTGATACAGAGGCTAGCCCATTTTCGTCAGATGTGAAAGTTTCTTCGTATTGGGTTGCCTGGTTTACATATTTGTATGTTGTATTAGGTGTTAATCCACTAAACTCTACAGTGATATTGAAGTATGTATCTTCGTGTGTTCCAGTGTATGTTTCTGGCAAATGCTTTTCAACTACAACTTCTGTTGTGTTTGCTGTTGTTGGTGGGACATCCTTTTTATTTGTGAATACAGCCTCTTTATCAGTATCTAATACTCCCGATTCGTTTTCTGCACTTACCTGTGCCCAACCAGTCTGTGGTTGCTCTTGGATTGTGTAGTTTACGTTTACTGGCAACTCAATTTCCGTTGACGAATTTCCATTGATTCTCACTACTGCTTCGCCATTATTGAAGATTACGTTGTTAAACTTTTGGACACCAGAAATACCTTCACCTGTTAATTTAATGTTGAAGGCAAATGAAGTTCCATCCTCGATATCGACATTTTTTGTGATTTTTAGCTTTCTTGTTGTTGTAACGACATTGTTATATTCATTTATAACCGTTGTTTCAAACTTGCCTGTCTTATCGTCATAATTTATGATTGAAACCTTTTTGCCGTTGATTTCTTTTGTTGCATCTACACGTCTGTAGTTTGGATTGTCATCTTCAACCAAATAATGTTCTTGTGTCTTATCAATAATTGGCATGACGTATGTCATTGAGCCATCTGAATTCTTAATCCACTTGCTATCATCTGTTTCATAATAGCGTCCACCATTTGCGGTTAAATCGAAGCCCTTTGCCTTGGTTTCTCTTACCCAATATCCTGCGATATTATTCATATCCGTAGGTTTTGTTGCATACTTTTCTTCTGCTACTGGTGAACCGTTTGCATTATACTTCAGGATCCATCTTCCAGTGTATTTGTCCGATTCTTGGAAAAGATTGAACTCTGATGTTAATCCATAACCAATATCATTGAATACAGTATTTTCTGATGTCTTAACAATTTGGAGTCCCTTTTTTCTTACGACTACATTGTTACTTTCAAGGAAATTTGGATCTGAATAATTTGAGAAGTCGAAGCTTGTTTGTGCCCCAAGACCATAGATATAATCTACAACCATATTAGCTAGGTATGGCTTTTTTCCATTTGCGTCCACGTGATTTGGTTGTGGCATTTTGGATGTATCCATATTTGCATATAAAGAGAATGCTCCAGAAAATCTTCCTGTAAACTGAGAAAAGTCAAATTTGGCACCAAGGATTTCGGCGTTTTGCATGAATCCTCCGTAGTCAGGATATGATGAAGGATTGATATTTTCTTGTGTAATTCCTGTTAGATCAATCACATGCTTCGTATTTTTATATAATTGGAATGCAAAGTTCGCATTCTCTATCTTTGATATTCTTTGTCTTGAAAATAAATCTTTAACGTCAATTGAAGAGCCACTAAACATGGAATCAATGCGAGTTACTTCTGTAAGGTCTAATGAGGAAAGATTTGCTGTTGAGTCTTCGCCATTGTTATTTGGATCCCAAGCCAACGCAAACATCTCCCTAGCATTCCTTGGTTGCATCTTCAAATTCTCTAAGCCTTCAATTTCTTTTACGGAGGCTCTTGCAAACATTGCTTCAGTGTTACCAAACTTCAACTTGGACCAATTCTCTCCAAATTTAATCTTTCTTGCACGTGCCCCTCTAAACAGGAAATTTAGACTTACATAATCAGAGAAGTTAGCTCCATCTGGAGTTTCCGTTCTTCCTTTTGCATCCAATACTGTTACATGAGATAAATCAATCATGGCAGCAGAGCCAACAAATCTTGAAACCTCTTTTATTTTATCATTCATTAGCTCATCGAAAAATATCCAAGCCCAGCCATTTAGTGTACGACCTGGAATATAATCGCTTGGACAGATTCCTATCGTTTTATCGAAATCTAATGTTGAGATTCCGTTGAACCATTGATACTGTGTCTCTCTATCTTCGCCGATTTTTTTGAAAGCCCCTAAAACCCAAGCTGGTTTTATTTTTTCTAGGCTTCCATTTCCAGAAACCAATCTTGTGTAGCCGTCTTCATAAACCTCAATTTTAGCTGTCGTTGCTACGCCGTCTGAAAACTGGTCCAGAGGCAATGATATCTTCAACTCTCCATGTGCAGCTAGTGGTAATTCAGAAGAAAGAATAGGACTACTACCACTTCCTTCTTCTGCGTGTACCGAACTAGGCAATAGAGTAATGATAAATAATGTTGCTATAAACAGTTTCAATATTCTTTTTATCATTTCATTTCCTTTCCTGGTCCTAGAGCTCCTCATCTGGTTCTGGCATTTCTGGGGCTCCTGTGTTACCACTTTCACCTGTATTGTTTTCCCCCTGTGGACTCACAACAGAACCTGTTGCATCGTCAATATTCGTGTAAACTCTGATCTTTGGAATATATCCGTCTGGATTTCCATTTACCCACTTCTTTGTGATGACAAGCGAATCTGTTGCAGCTGGCATGTTTTTGACAACATATTTACCATCAACTTGTTCCATATCCAGGATGTACGTTCCGTCGTTATTTACTACTAAAGTGTATTCCTTTGGATCCTGTACAAACTTCTTTTTATCGTTTGATACAGGGTCTTGGTTTTCTCTAATTGTATAAGTTCCTACTGGAATATTTACACTTACCTTACCAGTTCCATAATCTGGAGAAACTTTTGTGTTTACTGGTACGCCTTCATAGTCTGTACCTGTGATTTGGAAACTGATGTTTCCCCATATAGGCTGGTTTGTTTCTCCATTTAGCTTGTACCATTCTACACGAGCGAGTCGGTTGTAATTGAATACGGTGTCGATCTTCGTGTTTGTTGTCTTGTTTGTGATTGTTACAACACCATAATCATCAATCTTAACCTCTAACTCATCCTTTAGTTTCATGAATTCTCTAGGTGTATTTGTTTCTTTGAGTTTATAGGTTCCTTTTTCAATATTTTTAAAGAGAACCTTGCCATTTTTATCTGATGTTACTTTTTCAAGTAGATCGTTTCCATAATCCGATGTACCAGACAACGTGAACTCTACACCTTCGATTGGAGCAGAGATTCCTTCTTTATTAGGGAAGGTCTTCTTCTCAAAGACTACATTTGCGTGAACACGAGGAGTGTTGAAGATTGTGATTCCTGAAATTTCTTTATTGTCGATTAACACTCTTCCATTTTCTGTGATCTCGATAACGTGCTTTTCTTCGTTTAGGAAGTAATCTGGAGTTGTTTCATACTCTGTTAAAGTGTATTTACCAACTGGGATCTTCTTGAAATTGATGACTCCCTTACTATCTGTTAATTTGATCTCGTCTACATACTCGCCATAAGCACTTCTTCCGCTCAGCTTAAACTGGATTCCAGGGATAGGTCTCTTTGTTGTAGCATCTTGCTTATTTAATTGGAAGTTGCCCATGATCTTATACGTTGTGGTTGTATATCCGTTGAAGATATAGTTCGATGATTCTGCACCAGCTTCTCCAATAGCGGTTGCATTAGCATAAACAACGTTATAGTTCTTATATGCTGTTTCGATCACTGGGAGATTTTCTGGGGCTCTCATATTTAGGATTGCAACAAGTGATTGTGACTTTCCGAGATATCCGATTGAATTATCACTCTTTCTTCTACAGTCAATCGCAATTGTTTTGATTGTTGAAAGATCTGAGTTTGCATCTAATCTTGTGAAATTTTCTAATTTTTCTTCTGGTGTTAAACCTCTTAGCGTTTCTAGGTCAACATCTTCTGTTGAACCATATAGTACTGGGGCAAAGCCTAGTCGCTCCATTTGTGTTGTATCAACGGATTGAAGTATTCCTCTCCAATTTGGTTTGGCACCATCTGGAGTTGTATATTTTTCAATATTATCAAACAAGATGATATCCTTTGTGTTTGATGTCGCTGAATTTGCAAATGTCAGTTTGTAGGAATAATCCTCATTTGGAGCCACGATTGTATCCGCTGTAAATTTTCCGTCTGTAGAATTCTTTACTGCTTTCTTTAGACCAGATGAGAAGTATACAAGTGTAGATAGGTTATATGTTGTATCTGCGTAGATAAATCTATTTCCTTTATCTGTTGTTAAGTTACTCATTTCCTTTTTGTATGATCTAAGAATAGAGGCATCGTCAGCTGTTCCGTCAGTAATAGCACTATTGCCTGTTTCAAAAGCAACTGGGTTATACACATTTCCACCGTAATCTCTTATGTTGTCATAAGGGAATAGTGTCTTAAATTTCAGAATTGGATGCTCCATTTGATCAGAAGTTTCGAAGATAACAAGTGTACGTCCTGTATTTTTGTAATTTTGCTTAGTTGTTACTGTGACGTTATATGTCTTGCTACCATCTTTTTCTTCTAGTGTAACGTTATTTTCGTCGACAATTAGACCTGCTGGCATCAAATCAAACCACTTACCGCCATCTTGTGGGATTGATGATACATCTGTGCTTGATGTTCTTGCCGTTTCTTCAGTATCAATGACCCATGTTAATTCATATTGCTTCTTAATACGGTTATTTAATACTTCTGCAACGTTCTTACGAATTCTTTCATCGGTCTGTGTCTTTCTTGCAAAGTCGTATTCTAATGGTGCTGTATAGTTGAAGATCTCTTCGCCATTTGCTTTTCTCATGTAGCCGTGAACTTCAGATTGGACAATGATGTCTTCCTTGTTGGCAATAAAAGCGTCAACCTTTGGAGAATGCTTTAATTCGTAATTTGATCCTGCCAAAATCTCAGTAAAGTAGTATGGATTTTTAGATACTAGCTTATACGCAATTACATTGTTATCAAACTTCAGGTTATTACCAGATGATGTTAATCCTTCTTTTATGATGTTGTACTGATTCTTTGCTACATCATAGTCTGCAACATGGATATATTCTGAGCTTTGGTTGTCATATTTTGCATATACTTCTACAAACGCATTTTCTGGTGTGAAAAATGGATTTGGTTTGAATTTATTGTATGTAGAGTCATATTTTGCCTCTATAAATCTTGCGTTTAATGCAACATTTTGAATCTGATAATCTTCAGAAGTTAAGTTATCAATAACGCTTCCCATTTCTTTAAGTTTGATTCCATCTACAAACTGTTCGTAGACAACATTTTGCTTAAAATAGTTTTCTGGAAGTCTTTCTTTTCCTTCTTCTACTGTGTAATACTCAGGCATTCCGTAAATATAATAGCCAAAGTCAAGATTGCCGTATGTGTTTAGCTTTCCACTCTGGAAATCTTGTAAGTCGTATCTTGAATATTCGCTTAACTTTACGCCTACCGAATTCCAATTTTGTTGGATGCTGTCTTTATCTACACGGAAGATGTTATCTCCGTATTGAAGAGAAATAAAATTTCCCTCTTTTACAGACCATGGGTCCTTAAAGTAGTTTACATCTACATCTGTTGTTTGCTCTGTTGGCTCATCCTGGTGATCAATGCCTTCTACAATAAACTTATTAGTTGTTTTAATAGAAACAGTCTGATCATCTTCGTATTCTGCCTTTGGAAATCTATAAAGAATAGAATCAATTCTATCAATGAATTGGTAACTATTTGTTTCACTGTTGTTATCCACCCAGCCGTTTGTTCCAATGTTGTACTTATATGGAACATAAGTCTTCGAACTGTCATTTACATCTACGGCAGTAGATTCGATTGTAAACTTGTATGGTTGGTTGCCTCTTGTTACTGATTTAAACTGTAGTTCGGAATAGAAGTATGCATCTGCATCAGCTGGTTTCTCTCCCCAGGCATCATCCCATTCCTTGAATACATCTCCTACAATGGCTCCTCTTACGCCTTCAATGTTTGCATAAGTGTTGATTGTGATTTGTTGTAGCTCATTTGAAGATGTCAATTGTCCTCCTGCTGTATCAAGCTCTACCTTTGCGTTTACGTGTTCTGCTGACATTGACATGTCTGTATATTCGCTAGCCTTATCTGTTAGCTGGTAGGCGTATTCGAAGTTGTATGTCTTACCAGATGGAACTGGGCGTCTATTCGAGATAACAACTTCTCCGTCGATAATTTCATACATCCATAGTGATGTCACCTCTTCACCTTGGGCAGTTGCATCCTCAACTTCCTTTTTGGACGGGATAGAAATCTTAAACGTATCACCAACAGTTCCATCACGCTTAGTGAATATCGTTGCTGGCAGTTTCAGTCTTGCTGTAGGAATTTTCTCTGTTCCACTGATTGAAAACTCCGTTGTGTATTTGAAAGAACGTTTTGCCTCGTTTTGTGTTGGGGCGTAAGTAACCTCATCTGCTGTTGTTTGAAATGATTCTATTGCATTCGTAGAGTTAGATGTAACATCTTCTGCATTTACTATGCGTGGTGTTACGAGCGTTGCAATACAGGTTAACGCCAATAGCTTTTTAATTAAATTCTGCATCTATTCTTCCTTTCTGTTATTTGAATCCATTTTCTTTTAGGTGTGATACGAACTCTTGATAGGATGGGTAGCTTGACTGGATTCCAAACTCAGTCAGATCTTTCACTTTTTCAAGGTCGATTTTTGTCACTATTGTTACTATGCCATTTTTTATAGACATATCAACATTTAAAACTGAACCCTTGCCGTAATCCTCTTCTAAATTTTTCTTATATTCTTCTGCCACCTGCTTGATATTGTCGTTGTTGTAGATACTTTCATCTGTTGGGTAGTCAACAGAAAAAACAACAGTTTTAACGTTGTCATCTTCATGGTTAATTGTAATTGTTTCTCTATTGTGTTTTAGAGTGGTTGTTTTATTACTGCAACCTGCAAGTGTTACTACACACATTACTGCACAAATTAATTTTCTCACTTTATTACTTTTTTCGAGCCAAAAAAGTGGTAAGTCTTTAGCTTAGCACATGAATGGCTCTCTCCTTTCTTATTTGACTTGTACATAAATAAAACGCTTAAAAATTTCTTCATAACTTTCCTCTTCTTCCTATGGCAAATTATACTATATATCACTATATTTTACAATCAGAAAATTTCTTAAAAGAAAATAAGTAGCTGTTTTCTACTTATTTACTCATTTTCAATTCCTGATCAATTTCTTGGTGTCTGATCGTAAACATACGAGAGATTGTGTCGTAGACCTGCTTAGCTCTTGTCATCTCTGCCTCGAACACTGTTTCTCGCATCAACATGTCTTCGATAATATCCTTGTCGACTTCTTTTCTTTTTAGGGCTCGCTTTAGGATATTTGCATGCGTCTTGATGGTAATTAAGTACGTGTAATAGGCAGATGCCTTAGCCATCATTTTTGCTGCATTCCCGTTGCCTTCTTCTACTGATAAGGGCACTTCCAGCTTATAGCTTCTACTAAGATACATTAGCAACATTTCTGGGTCCATCTTTAGAAGGTCCATCTCTGTAAGCTTGTTTTCTTGTGTCTTACTCATTTCTCATCCTTTTTGGTTACTCTTTGCACCGCACACATGCAATACCAGATGAACACCAAATAGGCTGCGTGTGCAAAGATAATTAACTGCAGAATACTTTTGAATATTCCGTACAAACGTTCTTCCACAAGCATACAGATAAGCAGGGTTAGTGTTACCTGTTGGGACATTTTGGCTAACTTTTCCATATATTGGTCAGGTGTATCTCCCTTTTTGATCAGCATCATTTTTTTAATAGTATCTTTAATCATTTAGATCCCCCATTTTCTAGTAGCTCATTTCTGATATTTATAATCTTTGCAAACGTATCCTGATGCATTAGCTTTTTCACCTCATCTTCTGTAATTACTTCTTTTTTGATGAGTAGTTTACCGTCTTTCACTTCTCTGTTTAGCAATATCCATGACTCCTTCGGATCCACTGGATTGTCCACCAGAATCAGTTTTGTTTTCTCGGAGAGCGTTAATACGATATTAGGATTTGGCTTCTCGCTAAGTGCAAAGAATGTCACCAAACAGATCTCTAAGCCGTCAACGTCTGTTACGACGGTCGTTTTGTTTGTTTCTTCAATATTTAGATCTTCCATAGCCTTTTTTACCGCCTTTAAATGCTCTAGTAATTTGTCCTTAATCTTTCTGTTCAAGATTTCGTGCAAGGCTAGAGATAGTAATGCTATTGTTAAAGCAATGTAAGACAGTTCCAATACGCCTTCAACCTTAACGATGTTCGCAGCAAAACTGAAGATAATGGCTAGTGTTGAGAAAGCATAAACGGAAAACAACGAAAGCCGTCTAACGAGAAACAGCTTTGGAGATGTCTTCGCCTGTAGCTCATTGATTATTTTATCCATTTTCTGGTCTTTTTTATTTTTATTTTTACTCATAAACTCCTCTCTTTCTTTATATTATTATATCACATTATGTTCTTTTTAGCAAACAAAAAGTGCCTATATTATATGGCACTTCTTTAGTTTATTCTTGCGATATTCTTTCTATCAATGTTTGAATCTTCTTTGTAATTGGTTCTATTAACAGCTTTCTGCCAGTTGATGTCAATCTGATTCTTCTTCGGTATCCACCAGCTGTTTTATCTGTTTCTATCATTCCGTTTCTTTCTAACTCTCTAACCAGGTGAGAAGCTCCTTCTTGACGAATTTTGAGTGCTTCTGCTACATCTGCGATCTCGTTTTCTTCTGCTAGGATAAAAGCTGCTCTTACAACGTCTGGTTGCAGCTTCAGAACCTTTGCTCTTGCCTTAATAATCTTATCGATTAAGACAGTTAATTTTGCAAGTTCTCTATAGTCTTTTACTTTTATGATAACGTTATTTTCCATGTTGTTTATATTATCAGGATCACTGCGACCCCGATTCTCTCCTTTCCGTTTTTATTTGTTTTCTCAATATAAGACTTTTCTCTTATCACAATAGCTTGTGCGATTTTGCCAAGCTTTTCTTTAATCTTTTTCTTGGTTATTTTTTGATTTTGAAACGATAGTTTGCAATCCACTGGAACTTTTTCGATAGTTTCTTCCTGCCACGATGCATTTTGCTTGATCGTGATTGACGACACCATTATTAACTCTAGTGAATCTATGTGTTCTTCTATGGAATAGTTGCGTTTTCTCTCTCTTTTGACGAACATCTTTATCTCTCCTTCCCTATATATATTATAACACGATGTTTTCTCTAAAGCAAATAAAAAGAGTGTTTTAGCACTCCTTCTTTCATCTTATTTTTTCTTCAGGTTTTTGTTTAAGAGGATCAGCTGTCCCAGAATTATAAATAATACACTTCCCGCAATTCTTAATTCAAACAGAATTGATAACTCTGTAGTTACGAAAGTTGTTAGTGAGTAAAATAAACTAGGCACAAGTGAGCCAACTCCTGCACAGATTAACCAATATGCAATAATTTCGATCCATGTTAATTTGCCGCACCATTCTAAACATTTACCTAAAAGTTCCTTTACTTTTGTTGCCGCTTTCTTTAAGATCATATCTTCTTCTCCTTTTTCTTGTTTTATTCTAGCACGTTATCTTCTTTTTAGCAAATAAAAAAGTGCCGATTATTTTGTTTGGCACTCTCTGGGTTTCCCCTTTTTTCTAAAGTTTTTTATATTTGATGTCATGGAGTTACTGTTCACTTCCATCGGAGGTGGATCCAGATTTTTTGGGAGGATTTCTACTGGATCACGTAGAAGTGAACGACCAAGGAAAGTTGTTTTGTTCTTCCTTCCTTGTAACCATATATTATCATAACAGTATATATAAGTCAATAGTCAAAAAGAAAATAGTTGGAAATCCAACTATTTATTTCTTCAATTCCATCTCTTTTATCAATGCCTCTTCTGATTTGTTAGAGAGGAAATCTGGAGCGGAAAGGTAATCTGCTTTGTTGGAAACTGTTTCCCAGCCAAGCCAAATCTCTGTAAAATTTGTAAGTTCGACTGCTCGTATTGTGAATCCCTCTTCTGACCATGGCAACTTCTTTTCTGGACCAATTGTGATGTACTCTAATCCACCAACCTTTCCTCTTTTTAACGTCTGATCATCCATGTAGGCATCTGCCTGGAAAATAAGACATTCATCATTCTTCATCGCTTCACAATCTTTGTGAACTAACAACTGCACTTGTGTTGATGGATCAGGTTTATTTTTATCTATGGACATTATGGCATACAACTCATCTGTAATATAAACTTTTTCTTGCCTTCTTTTTGTTTTGTAATTGCAGTTTTCCTTGGTAAATAGTATTTTCAATCCCATTTTTCTTGCATCGAAATTTTCAAAAAACTCTTTTAAGTGTTCCTTTCTTACTTTGATCTTGTATAACATTATTTATTTTCTCCTTTTTTGGTTATTAGTCCTCTTAGTTTTTCTTCCGATTCTCTTAATAAGTTCTTATAGTTTTCGATATCGGATTCTATCTTCCGTCTTTCTTTTTCTGTTTTGGATTTCTCTTCGTTTTTTAGAATATCAGCATACTTTTCTTTAGCTTCTTCTGTAGGTAGTGAGAGCAGTTCGAGTGGCACAAAATATTCTTTACCAGAATATATATCTGTGAAGTAAATGTTATTGTTATCAATACTGAACGTTTCGATATAACGATAATAACCTGTTATGTCTCGGTAAAAAAGCGTTGTTTGATATTTGAAATAATCCAACCATTCTTCCTGAACCTTCTTTAGCTTTAGTAGATCTGACAGAAGTGGAGTTGCTTTTCTTGTGACCAAGTCATTTCTTACGAGTCTGACAACGTGGTTGATCGAGCTTGTATACACTTCTTTTTCGTATTCATCTTTCTTGTCAAACTCAATTCCCAAATCTTCTAATTCAATAAAAATATCTCGCTTTTCTATATCGGCATTAAAACAGATTTTTACAAGATCAAATTCGATATGAATGGAGTGTATATCTTCTAATTTAATATCTTCTTTGAGAGTGCTTTTAACATACTTAAATGCTAATTCTTCAATTGGTGTTAACTCTTCTTTTTTCATATTTTTCTCCTAGTTTTTCTTAAACTTCCTTTCTTAATCCGACAGCCTGTTTTGCTAGCCGATCAGCCTTATTGTTTAACTCTATGCCGCTGTGGCTCTTAACCTTGCAGAAGTCGATTTTCATGTATTTGTTTATTTCTGTGAAGAACTCACGATAAGAAAGTAAAAATCTATTCTTCTGCTTCGGTTGGATCTTACCTAATGCAATATCCTCGATACCGCTAAAATCGAAATAGAGTTTAATTCTCTTCAGCTTTAGCTTCCTTGCTGCTTTCATTACGGTGATTGCACCAAAGATTTCTCCAGCAACATTCTTGAGCTTTATGGCGTCTTTTTCATTGCCAGATTTTCTGATGATATATTCTTTTCCGTTAACGACTAAGATTCCGCCACAGCCGTATCTGTTTGTATCGTAGTTGTAGGAACCATCCACGTATGCGTATGCAACATCTTTTGCTCTTCCCATATCCTTCCATCCCTTTTCTGTTATTATATTACTTCACTATGTCAGACAGATATTCCCCATGTTTTAAAACAATCTTTTCATTTGGATCCATAGCCAAGTCTTCCACAAATTTTTCGTAATTCGTTTTAAGCAGGTTCACAAAGTTTTCCTGATTACCACGGCTTAAATAGCGATTTATCATCTCTTCTTTCATATCTAATGATGGAAGGACGATTGTATATTTAATGCCTTGTGCCTGCAACGCTTCTCTCACTTCTTTGTGTGATGAGATCAAGACGTTAAATCCCATATCAGTCAACTCACTAATCTTCTTAATGTAATTGTTTGGAAAATCGGGGTTAATTGTTTTTGCTGTACCTTTGCGTTCTTCAATAGGCAATGTCTTATCAATATCAAGCCACTTATAATCTGACGACTCAAGATCAATATAGTTTTTGTTTGTTTGAACTAATGTTGTTTTACCGATGCCTGGGAATGCTGAAATTACTTTATTCATGATGTTACACCTGACTTTCTACGTAGCCCTCTTCTTCTTCAAGTTTCTTAATTGTTTCTTCGCTTTCTAAAATCCACTTCTTATATCTCTCGATATCGTCTTTGCATTTGTCGATTTGCTGAAGTCTATTTACCTTTTTATAATTAGCAAAGTATTCCTTCAGTTCTTTAAGTTCAGGCGACAAGAACCATGCAAACTTTAATTTATGTTCGGTACCTTTCAAATCACGGAAAGATACATATTCGCCAATGCAGAAAATCTTTTCATAATCAGTGTCAATTATAACCAATCCATTAGATGCTTTGCACACAATAGATGTAATATACTCGTCTAATAAATCTCCGTATGAGTGATAAATCTCTTGAAGGCTATATATCTCTTGAATAGATAACCAACGAAGCAAAGACACGTTGTTGTCGTGGACTGCTTGAACTGCCAATTCAATAGCACGATGATATTGTTCCCGATTATACTCTTTTACTGTTTCTTGTGTGAATGTTGTTTTTATGTATGCTCTATCTTCTCCACATACAGCATCTGGGTTATCACTGTATGTAAGGATGGTCGCTTCTCCATCATCGAAGTAAATACGCTTTACTTTTTCTAATTCAATCTTATCCTCATGTGTATTATTATACAAATTTAACACAAGTTCTTCTGCTGGTTTCAAATCTTTTCTTTCCATATTTTACTTCTCATCCTTTCCAAATAGCTTTTCTTCTAATTCCTTCTTCTTTTTCTTATCTATCTCTAGGCTGCGTTCTTTCATTTCGATTTCCCTAGATAGTTCTTCATACTTTTCACGTGCTTTTAACATGTCTTCCAATTTCTTTTTCTGATCGGCTTCTTTTGCTAGTGCTTCTATCTCTGTATCTCTTAATAAGAAGATGTCTAAGTCGATTGTTGCGTAGGAGTAGATAGAATCGAAAACACCATAGGAATCTTCAATCGCTGCTGAATAATAGATACCAAGGCTCTTCTTCCCTGTGATGTCATTTCCTGTGATTTCAAAGCTGACAATCTCTATATCTCTATACCCGACAGGAAAAACTCTCTCCAGATTTAATTCTTTGTCAATTTTTTTGATCTTCTTCAAAATCTCTTTCTTGTTTTTGTTGTTTTGATGCTGAATTTCTAACATCCGTTTTAGGTTTAACATAAGTTTTCTCTCTTTCTTTCTATACTTATTATAGCATAATACTTTCTTTTAAGCAACTAAAAAAGAGAGCTTTTATACTCTCTCTTTTTTGATTCTTAATTTAGTATCGCTTATCTTCTGAAATTTTCGCAACCTTGTTATGGCACTTCTTGCAGAAATAATAAGCATTTTTGAGTTTATATTTAGAACCCTGGTACATATCGGAGTTGTCACAGGTGTCGTCACACTCACCGTGGTTATTCACTTGAAACTCCCACATACCAAAATAATACATTTTCTGGTAAAAGTGTTTTTTGTTACCGCAATGTGGACATACAAGATTCAATTCTTCATGTTTGTTCTCTGTTGTCATTTCACTCACTCACTTTCTTCTTAACTTTGTCGGTGATGATGTCGGAAAGCTTGTACATCTTTCCAGCTTCTAATTGATCCGCAAGATACTTTAACTGGTAATCAAAGCCATTTTTATCTCTTGATCCTTCAAAAGTCCAACACAGACAACGTTCACCGTCATTATTTAGCCATTCAAAGCAATTCTTTTTTGCGTTTACCCTACCATATAATTCATCAATTTTCACATGGTAAAGAAACCTATTTTTTATGGCGATCGGACAATCGACAACATTTTCTTTGATCATGTAGTCTTTTTCGTTCATTTTTGTGGGGATAAAGTTGTATCCTACATCAGCAATCGAAGCTAAAACACAAAGTCCAATCGCCAGTGACACACCAAGTAAAATGGTGTTAAGGTCATTTTGTGATGGGTTCCAGAGCCAAATTGTAGTGCCGACTGAAATTGCGAACGCTATTGCTGGGGAATAAATTGTCTTAAATATCGCTTTAATGATGGTGTCAGTCCCTAACCACTCTTTTATTTCTTTTTCGCTTTGTTCCTTTGTTGCTTTAGCCGTTCCTAGTTGACTATATAATTTTCTCTTCTTTTCTTCTTCGTCAGCCTGTGTATCAGCCTTCAAGCACTTGTCAAACGGAAGTGCGTCATTTATGTAGCCGTCGTTTACATCTGGTTCTTCTTCTAAGGCAGCCTCTAATGTGAAAGGGCTACTTTTTCTTTGTTCTTCCTGCGTTAATCCTGTCATATTTTTACCTACCTTCTTTAGTAATCTCTTTCCGAAAAAGTAATACCAGAATCCTTATCTAGCCGTGTATCTGGAATTTCTCTTGCATATTCTTCAAATTTATTTAATGGAATTTTATGGATGTTGCAGACTGCCTCCTTGAACGGTGTTTTTACCCCAAGTTTCTCTCCGTTCCAATCTCCTTCTTGATCAGAAAAATATAGCCCACTAATATCGCAAATACTCTGCTCAAAATCAATTCCTGATTCCTCCTTGTTTTCTAGGCACCAACTAATTTTTACTATACAATCAGCTTCTGTTTCGTCTTTTTCGTTCGGTAGAAAGACTTTTACAATAAGTTCATCATTTTCTTCTTTTTTGCTAACATCAAATAATGCTGTAAGCAATTTAATGGTTTTCCCTGTACCTCTTGTTTTGGAATCGGTTGATTTGATTATGCTAATCAGTTCAGCGATCTTTTCTTTCGCTTCGGAAATGTCTTTAATCGAATATGTTAACGTGGCGTACAATTTTTCTCCGTTTGAACCCTTGATATAGTTTTTGATTACAAATCTCATCATTCACTTTCCTCTTTTCTACGTCTTTATTATATGTTATAAAGAAAGTAAAGTCAAAAAAAAGAAGGTCTATCAAGCCTTCTTTTCTTTTTCTAATTCTTTGGAGAGAGTTAGAACAGGGAATTGAATAACAAACTTTTCATAATTTTTGGAGAAAAAATGCAAAAATATTTAATTGTTCCCTGTATCTATATACTAGCATATCCTAGCGGTATATGCAAGCACTAATTTCTGTTATATCCGAAGGTTCTTGTTGCAAATACTTCTTTCCAATAATTTTCACGTGCATAGATACGTGCTGGTTGTGTATTCTTTGGGAAGATTTCAAGAAGTGTGTAAGTGAAATTTTCAACAAAATAATCTTCACCTTCATTTTCTAATAGCTCTTTTAATCCTTTGTTTCCGCCTGTAAATGAGGTTTTGTAATCGTTCCATCTTTGTAAGATACCATCTTTGCCACTTGCGGATCCGATATATAGTTTCCCATTTCGTGTATCAGTAATACAATAGATTCCTTTAACACCAGATAATGCAGCTCTATAATCTGCATATCGAACGCCATCAATCATTGACTTTAATGTCTTGAATGGTAGATGTACATTTTCAAAGCCGATAAACTTAATCGGTTCGTAGATGTTAGGTAGAATTTCTGCCACTTCGATATTCTTAATCATGTTTTCTGCACTAAAGATATATCTTGAATACGTATTTCCTTTGTGATAGTGAATAATCAGCCGCCCGATTAGGCTACTGTATTCAGGTAATTCATCGTGCCCGCATGTCCCAATGTTGTCGGCATCTGGAATCGATGTTACTCTACCAGCTGATACTAATAACCACTTATCATCGCTTTCCTGTAATCTTACGAAACCGAAACATAGTTGTCCGATCGAGGTGAAGTTTCTTTGCTTTCCTTGGTGGGAATGATATGTAAAATCTGTATTTCTGTCATTTGGATCGCTCTCATACCAATCCAAGAAGTGAGTTCGACCTTGCCACCCCATGTTTAAGCCGATCTTGGCATTTTCAATTTGTTTCTTTGTTAGATGTAAAATGTCGTTTAATTTCAATTTGTTGTTATCATTCATATTTTATTTTCTCTTTCTTTATCATATAACAGTATATCATATTTTTGCAAAAAGTCAAAAAAATAAAAGAAGGCTTACTAGACCTTCTTTCAGTAATATGTGCTTAACAAATAAGCAAGTAAGAGAGATTAGGGATTATGCTTCCCTGGACCTATGTCCACCTATATATTATTACAAGCAAATACAGAATGCAAGAAGAAAATAAAAAAGAGAACGCCATTTTCTTTGACGCCCTCGCATCTCTTTCTGCATACGCAGTAGAGTGTTGTAAGTTTTACCTTACGATTAACTTGTGTTTTTAGAGTCTATTTTCTAATGTGTATCATTTGATCAGGTAAAATGTCAACTATTATTTTCTTCTGAATATTTAATTAGTATTTGCTAAAAAGAAACTATTGTGCTATACTATAAGTGTGAACTACCCCACCTGACACATGGTTCAGATGTGGCATCCTTGCGATATACTCTTATACTGTGTTCAGTAATGGTACTGTCGAAAGAATTTTAATTTATGTGGCTTAATAGTTGCACAATGGTCGGTTCACACGACCTCTACCGCTTTTACACGGTTACTTACAGTTTAAAGTTTTGAATTGAATAATTGCAGGATCTAATAGTCTTGCAATTTTTATGTTGCTTACATCATGCCCAGCTTTTCTTAGGATATTAGCAGCTCCGTTAATATCTGCATTCATCAATGTACCATCTGCTGATTTATACAGCCCACGATGGATTCTTCTGCCAGAAAAGTGATATTTTTTATCTGGATCTTCTTTACCGTATACGGGAATAAAATCCAAATCAATAAAACTTGCTTTGCTTGTATAAGATTCCTCTTGCCGAACAACGGTAATGCCATATTCGTTTGATTTTAGTTCAATCATAGTTTTTAGCATTTCAAACGGAATACTCACAAAATTCTGATTGTTGCATTTACCCATACTGGATTCTTGTTTCCAGAACTTATTAGAGCCAAGTACAAGATAACCTACTTTATGAGATTTGCACCATTCCATGAGTAATCTGCTCATCTTATGGAAACAATCTCTGATATAGTTTGTTCTATATACAGAAAGCTGATCCAGCTTCTTTGACCATACACGAGCAGTAGTGACATCACCTTTACTCATAAGACTAACTCTATAGGCTTTTTCTTTGTTGAAATATTGGTTGATACTTTTGATGTATTCACCCTTAAAGATAATACTATCGCCAGTGTCTGTTACAACTGCCATCGTGTTATCTACACCAAAATCAACTGCCGCAGAGTGTGTTCCAGCTTTGACTGATGGAACCTTGACTTTATATACAAGTAAGATATCATAGCCACCCGATACAGGACGAACTTTTACTTCCTGTAGTCTTGCACTGCACCTTTTACGTATTTTGAGTCTTTGTTTCGTCTTAGGCAGTTTTAACTCATCATCATAAATAACAGCTTCCTGATTGGTTAAAGTAAAAGCAGTAATATCACCCTTACAATACTTAGGCATACGTGGCTTTCCAGTAAATAAAGCAGGATCCTGCTTATACTTTTTCATCGCAGATAACCAACTTTGAAAATCAGAACATGCACGTTTTAAAGTTGCTTGAGCAGCTTGCATCGGCAGATCTGCAAAGAAATCTGGGTTTTGTGTAACTCGCATCAATCTTTCTAGCAACATATATCCAAGAACACGATAAGTCTTTTGACCTTTAAGAAGTGCTAATTCGTCAAGAACTTCTTTTTCATTAGATGTCAAACTTGTCTTACTGTATGCTGTAAAAGCATTGCGAATTCTGAATAACGAAGCGTTGTAAAGATTCTTAGCTTTATGAGCAAGTTCGTTAAAATATGGGAACATTTCATGTTGAGTATTTACATGAATCCTGTCTGTTCTGTACATTGGTCGCAATTTACCTCCTTTCTATTGATATTATAACATATAACAGTATGATTTTCGAGAATTGTTTCGAGGCTTTGTTAATATGAATACTACAAAATTGTACTAGGGTACATCAAAGAACAGTAATGGCAAGCCACCATCAGTCCATGCCATGTCGGCGTATTCTTCTAACGGCTGGCAAAAAGACGAGGTTATGTTTGCTAAAAAGAAAATACTATGCTATAATGAGTATATAGAAAGAAAGAGAGAAAAAATATGGGCAAACTTATTTTAAAAAAGGATTGGAAATATTTAACAATCATGGAATGGGAAGGAATATTGGAAGATGTCTCTGAAGCTAGCACGAAGTTTGAATATCAGACATTTACGATAAAAGAAGAAAGAGTTTACGAACTTGTTATGAAAAATGAAGGGAAGACATGTGGTCGCTGGGCTGGAAATAAGATAACCTTTTTAAGAGGATGCTCTGCTTGCCACAAGGAAATCATTGACGCATACTTGATTGGCTATAGTGCAGGGGTTATCTCAAATAGATTATCACTGATCCAAAAAGTAAGTGATTGTGAAATGTGGATCGGCATGGAAGTCAATAAGTAGAAGAAAGAGAGGAAAATCAATGCTAAGAGGAAAATCAATGTTGTTTACAGAGGAAAATAAGAAAGGTGTTATAAGTGTGTGCGACTCCATTATGAGTGGGAAAGAGTTAAGCGTAAAACAGATAGAAGATACTTATTTGTTTATGGTGGAAGCTGGATGTGAAATAGAGAGAAAAATTAAGATGGTTTTAGAAATCGTTTATCCATCTGTATGGAAGTGTTTTTACGGTTTAGATAACTTCAATATTTTTTGTAAAACACTCTATTTTAGATACATCAATAATGATAATGAGCTTGTTTCATTCTCGTTCCCACTTAGATTATTAGAATTATCAAGGAAAGAATTTGAAGCAGAAGCTGAAAACATGCAAAAGGACTAAAAAATAGTCCTTTTTTAGTTGCTAAAAAGAAATTATCATGCTATAATAAGTATATAAACAGAAGGGATGAAAAAAGATGTTAAACAAAGAAAAAAGCAAGGAATACGAAAAGTACCTCATAAAGAAGAAGGCTGAATTATTGAAGTATTTAAGAAGACAGTCGGTTAATCTTGGGAAGTTTACTTCTATGGATGAGTATCTTGATAAACTAAAGAAAGAAGAAAAACTTTGCTATGAAGGAGATGCAACTAGATTGTACCAAAGTGTTTATGTGGCACTTGCTAGATACTTTGATCGACATCGACAAGGTGATGACTTTTTATATGATAGCCTTAGTATTCACGATACGAATGATGCGATTGCGTATCTATTTGGGAAGAAACTTGAACGCAACAAGGTTGATATTGTAGAGCTGATTGGACAGTTAAGGGATGGGGTTGCGGAGGTTGGTGATGGCGAACATTATATGTTGCTAGAACTTCACAGGACTTATCTTGAGTTTTTGGAAACGAGAATCCTTCACATTCAACTGCTTACTGGGCACAAGTTGATTGCAAGCGAAGACGACTTTTGTATCAAAAATGTAACAATAAATGCTGGTGGTATAATGATAATCAACTACCAATGTGAGCTTGAAGGCAAGATTGTTGATAAAGTATTATGGCTCGGAGCAAGATACCTATCCATGAGCGATGTATTACTAAAGAAAAAATCTAAACAAAAGCAAAATGTTAATACTTGGAAATATTAAAAGGAGAAAAATAAAAAATATGGAAAAGAAATACAATATTATTATTTGTCCAGAATATGATGTACCATTAGACAAGTTAAAGGAATCTGGAGTGGAATTTTGCAAAAAAGAATTATCTGATTTTGGAACAGTTGGCGTTCCGTTATATCTATTTGACGTTGACATGATCATGCGAAGCATTCCTGTGGATATTACCACTTGGCTATGGCACAAGGAGCGTAAGGGAATAAGCACTGAGGAATGGGCAAAGAAAGCACGAAAGGGAAATTATGTAAAAAAAGCTCTTGAGAAGAATTTTGGTCCATTATGTGAGATCGCAGTCGAAAACCTTAAAGCTGTTTATGAGCTTTTTAGTGATATTTACATTGGTGTAAAGGAAAATGGAGAAGAATATCTTGTTGAAACGTTGAACAGAGTTAATGAGGTAGCGATAGAAGATATGGGGAATCTAATTCGCTGTTTTGTTGAACACGGGTATATTAGTCAGCAAGATTACCTTGAGCGAAAGTATCCTATGGCGTTTAGAATCGTCGATGATCCGCAGCTTGGCAAGACAACGTTAGCCGACTTAATATTCTTCTATAAAGAAGGAGAATATGAAGAAGAAAGAGCGAATATGGATGTAAAAATGTTCTGCAAGTTGAATGATGTTTCTGCAAGAATGTTATTCTGCCATAAACAAGATGAGGATGACGATCGTCCACATGGACAACTGTCTTAAAATAAAAAAAAGTGCTATTTAAGCACTTTCTTTTTTTATTTTCCAATTACAATCTCTGCATCATAATCTTCGTCCACATCTGGAGCAAAGACCATCTTAGCCTTACAAGCGAGAGTTTCTTTTGGTAATTCATTTAAGAAGTCGTATCCATCCATTTTGCTTCCATCTAGTAAGAATGTGAAACCTGGTCGATTACACAAAATCGACTCTACAGTTCCTTCTGCAAAGAATATTTCTCTTCCTGTAATAGCGACTAGATCTTCTTGTAAGAAATACTGGTACTTGTCTAACAAATTTTCTTTTTCTTTTAGAATAAGATCTGCTAGTTCTTTCTTACTCAAGAACGTAACTGTTTTGTTCTTGTTGGAAACCAAAACAAATGGTTTAGCACACTGCTTATTTGAAGATTCAGTGGCTTTAAACGGGCTGTAGTATCCATCAGTACAACCTTCCTTCTTTATATAAGCAGCGATCTCATTTTCGACTTGTTTTCTAAAGTGTTCGAGTCCGAAGCTGTCCATATAACCATCAGAAATGTATGAACCTTGTATATCCCCAATAAACCACTCTTGTTCGATGTTGAATATTTCGATAATCATAAATATCCACTCTTCAATGGGTAGTTCTCCGTCCTTTCTTTTCCATTCAACTTTTCCTCTACGTTCAAGATAACCATGTTTTGGATAACGTTGTTTTGGCATAGAATCCTCTGAAGATTGTAACGATGACAGTCTTGCATATTTGTCATCATTGTAGAAATCGGATCCATCAATTACTTTGCCATCGTAATGCACAGTTTCTTCTGTGCCGTCTTGTTTTGATAGAAAATCCTCTAAAACTTTAGATGTTGTTTCGATCACGGCGAGATCTGGATCGTCATCTACATTTTCGCCTTCAATAAAGACTGTTTCACCAGATGTCTTATCGTAACGATAACAGTCTTGTCCGTTAATTCTAAGGAATATCCTTGCGATATCTAGGCTATCATCATCGTAAAAATCAGCTCCATCAATCACTTCGCCATTGTGATACACAGCTTCTCCTACGCCATCCACAACTGTTTCTCCAGCGTGTTCGATGTAGAAATCAAAATTTACTGCATTGCTAATAGCTCTGATCTTCTCGAATGGAACGTCCCATTTTGAACAGAAGGATATAGAATTGGTTTCCATATCTAATTCCTCTATTGTTACTTCTTGGGATAATAATCCATATTGAATTAGTAGTATCAATAATTCTTTGAAATCCTCTTTGTTTTTGCAAAATAAATTCGTTTTAACCAAGTTTGCCATATTTAATTTTCCTCCTTAATTTCATGCATCTCCATAATCTGATCAAATATTTCTGAAGTGATCTGGAGAGTGTTTTGGTTCTCAATAATTCCACCATCAAGTTCTTCGCCATTGTGGTAGATCGTGTAGTCGCAATCATCATCTGAGTTGATCTGTACTGCAATTACGTAGTCGCCTACTTGACGTACCACATCGTAGGTTTCTAGTAGTTCATCAACCAATTCTTGATTGTCCATACTACTTACCTACTGGCATCTTTTTAAATGCCGCCTTGTCTAGTCCACAAAAAGCCTTAATATGCTTTCCCGTTGTCATTGTGTAATCATCGTACAAACGTACTAGCGTACCGTCTGGCAAACGTTTGATGATTGGTGTGTCGTAGCTATATAGAGTTTCTGTTCCATCTTCCTCTATTACGACTTTTGCTTTTCCGTGAAAACTTGCTTGGTTCTGTCCTGTTGTTGGTGTTAATTCGTAAATCTTCTTCATGTTATTTTCCTCCTTTAGCCTTACTGGCTCATACATGATTTTCACCTTATTTACGTTAAATTTCTCCATAACATCAAATAAGATACGTATTTATTATGCGAGAATATGGGAAAGAAAAAAGGCTAGAAGTCCAGGTTATCACTTGATATTGATTTGTGATGTTAAATAGTGTATGATTTAGTTGATATAAAGAAAGGAAAGTGATTAGATTCATGTTAGAAAAAACTCCAAGATTCAGAGCAAAAAGAATGACCGATGGTGAATATGTTGAAGGCTGTTTGATTATGCATGAAGGTAGCCCTTTTACTTATATCCTTACAGATGATGGGTATAATTACATGATTACGGATGACCTGACTGGTGATTGCAAATGCAAGCTTGTGAGAGTTCTTGGGTATTCTGTAGAGCAAATCCAGTGATATTAAAAGACATCTAATATTGATGTCTTTATTTTTTATTCATGGTTGAAATCGCTGACGATAGAGTCAATTTCTATTTTGATTCCATGTAGCATACGGCAACTACGGATTGCCTTTTTTATTAGCAAGACTGTATCACCGTGTTTTCCTGATACTTTTGCTTTGACTTTCCTTACCTCGTTTACAAACGGTTTTGCGAGCAGTTGTACCTCTATCAATGCCATGTCATCTTCGCTTGATGCCTGGATGGATACGTTGACGGCAAGCTTTTTCCCATCTATTTCTCTTGTTAGTCGTATGCCTTCCTGATCTGTTGAAATTTCCACAAAACCAGTGATCTGAGCCATCACTTCATTTTTTATATTTTCGATCCCTAAAACTTGTTTCTCAACTATTTTCTTTGCCACTTAATTCACTTCCTTGTCGCTTCTATAAAAAGCTCGATCAAACGCTTCGCTGATATTAGGACTAAGAATACTGCTAATGCCTTGGCTGTAATTGTGTTCCAGGTGAATAGCGTCCATGTGGACAATGTGAAAGCCACAGTGTAAAAAATTAGCACTAATACTAATGTTGGGATGCTTTTCTTGTTCATTTTTGTTCCTCCTTGTTATTTTCTGGTTTTTTATGAGCCTTATCTGTATTATCATTACGATAGAAACAAACATCAGAGTTGCTCCGGTGAACTACTCGGTAACGAATTACCAAGTTTCCTGCTTCAACTACCACTGCGTCTAGCCTACATGGTTAATGTAGGTTGGACGTCTTACACGATATCCACAGGCGTTAAGTTTGGGCTATTCCATCCCTACTTGGTGCTTTTTTATTTTACTGTGTTGCTAAGATACGTAATCCTTCATTTAGAATGTTGATTGCTGCATTTTGATCACGTCCAATCACAAGACCACAATCACATCTCATAGTACGAATCTTTAAGTCCTTCATCTCAGGATGCAAAGTTCCACAAGTATGGCAAATCTGTGAAGAAGGATACCACTTGTCAACTTTAATAAGATATTTATTTCTATCTGATAGCTTATAGTCAAGCATCGAAACGAATGAGCCGTATCCGTTGTCCATGGTTGCTTTACCATTACCAAATCCCTTATTAGACATTGCTTTCATATTGAGATCTTCTACACATACAACATCATACCGATTGGCTATCTCAGTAGATAGTTTATGTAGATTGTCCTTTCTTTGATTTGCAATATGTCTATGGATCTTGTTTACTTTGCGAAGTTGTTTTAGATAATTGGATGACTTCTTTTCGTTCTTTTTAGAACCTTTCATCCTGGATAACCTGCGTTGTGCCTTCGCAAGTTTGGTATGGCTTTCACGATAATATTTATGATTCGTTCCAATATTACCATTATTATCTACATATAACCCATCGGAAGCGTAGTCTAATCCGATAGCATTATTAGTGTCCGCAACATAAGTATTCACAGGCTCATCAAACTCAAATAGGATAGAAACATAAAATTTGCCATCCGAATCCCTAGAAACAGTTGCAGATTTAATTACTTGATTTGAACCAAGTGGCTTATGTATTTTGGCTTTAACATATCCTAGTTTCGGCAGTTTCACATATTTACTACCCAAAGCGATATTGTTGGATCCGTGGATTCTTCTGGACGTGTATGATTCATTGGTCTGCTTTTTGCGAAATGTTGGAAACTTAGCTCTCTTTGCAAAGAAATTGCTAAAAGCTGTAGCTAGAGCATCATTAGCCGATGTTAAGGCAGTAGAATCCACATCGCAAAGCCACAAAAATTCTTTTTTAAGAGCTGTTAGACGATAGTTGAAGTCGTTTCTTGAAACAAGTTTCTCCCCTCTATCATAAGCATCTTTTGATAGGCTAAGCATTTTATTGTATACAAAGCGAGAATGACCAAATGTCTCGTTGATCAACGTCTGCTGTTCAAGTGTAGGATATAATCTGTATCGAATACCTCTATGCATCTTGGTTGTCGTGTTGACGCTCCTTACTATGTTGCTTGTCAATATATTTAGTTGCCGCATCTGAATTTGTTATGCCGACAGATTCAGCGAAGCAGCTTGGTTCCCAGATGTGTCTGCCCTTTCTTCCTAATGTGAAGCGATTATTAGACTGTTGTTCTTGTGTTAGTCCTGCCATTTTTCCCTTGCCTTTCTAATAATTTCTTGCTGAAAATACAATGCCAATACTGTCATCTAACCATGACTCTGGGATCTTCTTTACATATTTTTCAAACTTGTTTACAGGTATATCCCAGATGTTGTAAGTTGCCTTCTCGAATGGCATCTTCATCCCAAATGTTTCTTCATCCCAATCCTCTTCTTGGTCCTGAAAGTACATGCCACTAATATCGCACTTACTTTCTTTGAAAACGATTTTTTGTGTATCATCTTCAAAATGCCAGTCAATATTTGCTATACAATCTGTCTCAGCTTCCTGTTTTAACATGAGATCATTTAGGAAGGATACGATTGGTTTCTCTGATGGGTTTGTATTGTTTCTTGTGTAGAAATCAAATTTACTTATAAATTCTTCGTGATTTCCATTTTTGTAGTTTTCGATATCCAAGCCATCAAGAATATAGTACAGATTGGCGATTGTTGCAGCTGTTAGGCTGATCGGCTTGCCGTTTCGTTGCAAATCTAGCACTTTCCAGTCATTCTTCATCTTCGTGATGAATTCTGCCATCTTTTCTTGTGCTTCTTTGATTGTTTTTACTTCAAATAAGACTGTTGCAAGCAGCCATTTTTCGCCACTTTTGTCTTTATTGTAGTTTTTAATTAAGAATTTCATATTTTATCTCTCCTTTTATTGTTTCCTTATGTATTATGCCATATTCTGAACGTTAATTTCTACATCAATTGGATCAAGCTGCATGACTACTTCGTATGGAATTGGTTCCAAGCTGATTACTCTCTTTTTGTCTGCGTTTAATGTGATTCTTCCAATTGCGAAATCTCTCTTTGAAACTCCGTACTTTTTGCATAAACAAGCATCCCAGCTTTTCGCACTTCTTGTTTCTCCATAAAGTTCAAGACCTGCAATATACCCGAATTTTCTTTCGTTCATTGCAATAAATTCGTTTATACGACCAACCAAGCAAAACAATGGATTGATTATAGGATAAGGTGCCGAAGCCATAAACTTGCAGTAACCTTCGATAATCTTCTTCCCACGGCGATTAAATAATCGTAACGCTTTTTCTTCATTTATAAATGTTATTTTGTATCCATTTTTTGTGCATGTACGAAGAATGTAGGTTTCATTCTTTTTCTTTTCTTCTGTTGGGTTATAGGTTGTTGGTTTTCCAAATGTATCAGGTGTTAATGATATAACTGAAATAGGTGTTATTGACCAATCACTATATTCGTTATAGATTGTGGTAGACATTTTTAACCAATCATCTATCGTTAATTCGTTTTGTCTTTTTAATAAAGCAAATTTCATTTTTATTTCCTCCCTTTTGTATAATCTTATTATAGCATGGTATTTTCTTTTTAGCAAGTAAAAAAGAGGCTTTCGCCTCTCATAAGATATGGGTTTGCTTTTAGCAAACTATTCAAGGATGTGGGGTATAATATCCCCAGGACTTCCGTCCGTTTTTATATTACCATAACTCTTGATGGTCTACAACTGCTTTATAGACAGTTTTGGAAATAGAAGTCCACTGCATCACCACCAGAATATATATTCAATTCCACAAATAGTTCGCCAGCATCTTCGTTATCGTAGTAATAGTCTGCCATTGCGTTGCTGATGTAGTCGTAGAATTTGTTAGCTGGTCCATTTTCATTTCCTTCTTTGTCTAGTAGTTTCCAAAATTCATCGGCATCCTTGGTGATCTCTAGGTGTTTGCATTTATCTTTTAGGTAGGTTGCAAAGTGTGATTTTTCTTTTGTTTCCATATTTTATAACAATGGTAAGTAACGATAAATTTGCGACACTACAAAAGAATTTTTGCTTGAAAAGTGCATGTGCTTTCTGATATTTTCTTTTCCTATTCTTTCGTATACTGGCAAGCAGAATCCCTGTATAAACGAAAGAGAGATCCATTTTACGCTTTCTGGAATTATGATCTCGTTTGTTGAATCCCAATCGAATTTCTCGTAAACCTGCTCTTGGAAAACTTCTGTACCATTATGTTGTCCAACTAATATTCCACGTTCCTTTTTATTTATTTGTAGTGTTATTCTTCTCATTGCTTATCTTCTTTTCTACATCCTTAATTATACTACTATATTTTCTTTTTAGCAAGTATCATTAAAGTTTTAATTTTGGTTGGATCTAAAAATGATATATTTTTATCAAATTTCTAAATAATTTCTTGCATATACTGTTATGGTATGCTAATATATAGGAGCAGGGGGACATACATCAGCCATCCCTATAAAACTATTGAACGTTACCCCTGTATTCCAAATTTCCCCAAAAAATTGGAAAAAGAAGAAGGTTATAGTCGCCTTCTTTTTTTGTTTGCTTTGTAGAAAGTATCGTGATATAATATATAGAGAAGAAAGGTCGGGATGGAGAATGAAAAGAAAGTATAACATTATAGTTATTCCGAACGGTGAAATACCATTAGAAGAACTGGAAGCATCTGGTATAAAAATTTGTGATGAACAATTATCGAATTTTGAAAAAGGTATACCAAAATATTTGAGCGAAGCTCGTGTGATTAAAGAGAGTATTCTTATGGATATTGTTATTTGGCTTTGGTGTGATGATCATGGGAACTTGGGATTTTTGGAATGGCTAGATAAGGTGAGTTCTGAAGAATATCTAAAGTGTGCCCTTGAGTCTAAATTTGGTCCGTTGTGTAATATTGCTTACAGGAATTTAAGAACGGTATCAGAGTTTATTTACAACTTATATTTGTGCGTGAAAGCTGATGGAGATAACGGTGTTCCTGAGAGGTTAGAACTTGCACCTAAAGACGTGTTAGATGTTATGGCAAGCTTAATTGAGTGTTTCGTCAAAGTTGGGTATCTTAGTCAGGAAGATTATATCGAACGCAATATTCCTGATGCGATAGAAATTGTGGATGATCCACATTTTGGTATGTTTGAGTTGGTTAATTTGTTATTCTGTTATGATGAGGATGAACTCGATGTGGATCGGATTCAAGAAAGTGTTAATGAGTTTTGCTCAAATACAGATTCTGACGCAAAATTATTCTTGTTTCACGATTCGGAAGTGTATGGCGATTTTTGCAATGATTATTGATAGGGTTGGCTTAGAAAGTGAGATTGGAAAATATGGAAGAAAATAAAGCATTAGTAACAGAACTACCGTTGCCATTTGATGAGAAGGATTTGGAAGAGTTGAAGAGTGCAAAGTGTATTATTGACTATTGGGGAGATGGACAACCTGTTTTGGATCACGGGCAGATTGCATTGTCTTATGATGATTGTTTGTGGAAAAAGTAAAGGAAGGTAGATGGTAATATTCACAAAAATAAAAAGAGTCATATAGACTCTTTTCTTTATGACATCATCTGTCGCTTGCTAGACCTAATTATGTTCCGTGATGCCACTTCCACGTTGTACACATTGGAAGCTTTATCTTCTTGGTTCGTTCTTTCGCAGAATGAGGTTAGCATATCTCTTAATTCTGCTTCATCGTAGTATTCATCGTCCAATACGAACATTGCTTTCACGTGGTAAACCTTTTCATTGCCCTCAACTGCATCCTTGAAGGCTTCTGGACATGCATCCAAGAGATAATCCTGTTGTGTGAGGTAGCCGTATTTGACGAATAACTCTGTTGTTTTCTCAAAAGCGATGTATTGGGGATCACGAACTTCTTCACTACGGATCTTCATGTTAAAGCTTTCAAAGTCTGGATTTTTAGCTACTAGCTTTTGCATGTATTTGATCTCTTCTACAATCTCATCCATTCGCTTTTCTGCTTTTTCGCAAAGCTTTCCAAAGCGTTTTTCTAAAATGTCGATCATGTAGTGCTTATCTTTTTTGCTAATTTCTTCCATCCACTCGATATGCGTCTTTCCAATCCCGTTTTGTCCAGACATCCAAAGGATTACTTCAATCTTTGTATCTCGGTAAAGTTTGTCGATGTTAAATAGTTGTGATAAATCACTTCCGTCCTTTGCTAAGTGGTGGAGCGTTCTCATTACAATGTCATCAAATCGTTCTGTTTGTGTATTCTTGTCGCAGATAATCATGTCATATATTTTCTTCATTTTTATCTCTCCTTTTGTTTATACATACATTATACCACTTTATTTTCTAAAAAGCAAATACAGAAAGAGAGAATTGTATTTGCTAAAAAGAATGTAATGTGCTATAATAACAGTATAGAAAGAGAGAGGGAAAATGAAACGAAAGTATAACATTGTAGTATGTCCTAGATGGGAACTACCGATTAAGCAATTGAATATTGAAGCAGGAGTAAAATTTTGTGAAAGAGAGTTAGTTGATATGTCTGATGGGAAATTTCCACTTCCCTTGCTAGATGTTGATAACGTTATTTCAAACATTCGTCTTGACATTCTGACATATTTATTCTTTATAAAACCAGAATATGATAGCTTTTTCCAGCTAGTAAAAGATGTTATGAACAAAAAACAAAATATTGAAGAGATTCTTCGAGATGTTTTTGGAGAGCTATGCGATCTTGCAAAGAAGAGAATCATGGTTATCGAAAAAGAGATTCGTGAGATGTACAAAGAATTTAAAAAGGACAATGGAAAAACTGTTGATAAAGAATTTGGTAGTGATATTCGTCCAGCTTTAGTTCCAGTTATTCACAAGATCGAAGAGTCGCTTGCGAATTTCGTACAAACTGGATACAACTACCAACATGAATATATTGCAGACAAGTACCCTGAAGCCATCAGAATCGAAGAAGGTGAAGATGGGGAACAGGTTGAGGTTATGGACTTATTATTCTTCCATGATCCAATGTACTTGAATGTGGAACTACTTGAAAGACGAGTCGGGTCGTTTATTGAGGATATGAAATGTGATGCACGTATATTGCTGGTTAAAAAGAATAGTATATTTCAACCAGGGAAGATAAAGTTAAGTTAAAAACAAACACGGAAAGAAAAGGGAGAAAAATATATGGCAAAAGAAATCAATCAAGAAAAAGTATTAGAAGCCTACAAGCAGGCAACGAAAAAAGGAGTATTAACGGAAGGACAGTTATTTGCGTTCAGTCAGTTTATGAGTCAATTCACAGACGAATTTGGATACATGATTAAGAAGGTTATAAGAGAATTTTGTCCAGATATTGCCAATGATATTTACAAATTGCATCATTTCAAGATTATGGACGATATGATCTATCTCAATTATGATGCTGGAGAACTTGGAGAAAGAGAAGCGACGTACTACATGCCACTCAGTTGGATCGGCTCTAATCTCACAAAAAAAGAAAAGAAGATCGAGGGTAAAATCGCTGAACTTGAAAATCGAAAGAAACGTTTGCAGAAGATGATTGAAAGGAAAAGTGAAACACTTAAATATCAGGAAGAAGAATATGAACGATTTGGAACAGAAGAAAGAGAGGCGAAGCAATGAAAACGGGTATGGAGAATGCTAAGGCGACATTAGAAATTTACGAAAAACTAGAATCTGGCAAAACAATTTCTGTTGAAGAAGTTGAAACTTGCTGGGGTTTTATCGCTGATGTTTACAGTGGAATGCAGAAAAAGGTAGAGAAGATATTATCACTTTTTAGATATGGTGATAGAAATCTATTTAAGAAGATATCATGGATTAAGGTTGAAAAAAATACTGACGCTGTATATGTTGGATATGAAACAATAAGGGGAAATGAAACCCAGGCTTCTTTGAAAAGAAAATTTTTGTCAATGAGTGATAAAGAGCTGAAAGAGTGGCACCAAAAATCAAAGAAGAAAAATCTTGCTTCCTTGATTTTAGATATTGAAAGAACAAGACTTGAACTCACAGCATGCAAGCAATCAATTAGAAATATTGACAAAGAAACAGAAGATTTAAGAAAGAAGTTGAAGGAAATGAAGAAGAAATAGAGGGAAGGGAAAGCATGAGAAAAATTTTGGCAAGCGAAAAAGCACACGACATCATTATCAATAATTTGAAAGGTGTGGCGAAAGAACTACACGCCTACAAGTTGGGAAATCTTGGTGATTGTGAACAACTAGAAGAATTTATTGACGATAATTGCGATAGAAATTACATCGCAAAAGGCGAGAACATTGAAGACGTTGAAGAGTATATTGAAGTTGCTTCCCTTGATGACAATGGAGAAATGATAAAATGAAGAAAATAGGAAAATTATTTCTGGTAGCATGTTTTATATTTTCACTAGCTGGTTGTGGCTATGGCAGCCAGAAAGGTGGAGAAGAAAGTTTGATGAATGATGTTTCTGTGTATAACTATGAACTTTCTGGCAAGACAAAGTTAGAGATTGAGGAAGGGAAAGAAAAAATTATTGTTTCTGAGTATTCCTTCATTCAAGGCTATGAAACTCAGGAAAATGTTTATGTTCGCATCACAACAATGATCGAATCTATCAGCAAAAAGATGGAAGAAAATGGATATACGATTATCTCTAGTGATGTTTGTAATGTTGCAAATGATACACATGTTTCAGGTTACTCTTTTATGGTTACGCTGATCTTTAGTAAGAAATAAGAAAAGAAGAGTGGAATGTATCTACTCTTTTTTTATGTTTATTACAGAACTTATGCTTGCTAAAAAGAAAATACTATGCTATAATGTATATATAAAGAAAGAGAGAAAATATTATGAAAAAGACAAATCAAAAGGCAGAACAGGTATCAGTACCAGAGCAGGTAACAAAGTTACAACCATTCCCATTTATTGAGAATGAAGATTATTTATTGAAGCTAAAGAGTGGTGATTATGCTGTTGCATATTGGAACCAAGGGCAGTTTTATTCAGGGTTTGGCGACCTATATATTGAAGAAGAAATTGTGGGTATTGTGGCATTGAAGGACCTTGGGTTATAAAATGAAAAGAAGATACAATGTTGCAGTTTGTCCTAGATGGGATCTGCCAATCAAGCCATTAAACACTGAAGCAGGAATACAATTTTGCGAAAGAGAACTATCGGATATGTCCAATGGAGAATTTCCACTCTTTTTATTGGATTCCGATGAGATTGCGAAAAACATTCGCCTCGATATTCTCGTTTATTTATTTCTTATATATCCCAGATATTATGATAACTTCTTTGCATTGGTAAAAGAAATCAGTGAAAAGAAGAATGTTGAGCAAATTCTTAGAGATTGCTTTGGTGAACCATGTGATCTTGCCAAGAAGAAGATTCCTGCAATCGAGAAGGATATTGTTGGGATGTATGAAGAATTCAAGAATGATAACGGGAACTTTATTAACAAAAAATTCGATAAAGATTTCCGTCTATCCACTACACGCATTCTTAATAGATTTGAACACTCACTAGAAAACTTTGTGAAAACTGGTTATTGCCATCAGTACGAATATATAGAGGACAAGTATCCAGAAGCCATCAGGATTGAAGAAAAGTCAGATGGAGAAGAGATTGAAGTAATGGATTTATTATTCTTCTACGATTGTAAGAAGTTAAATGTAGCACTCATTCAAAAGCACATCGACTTGTTTGCTAGTGAAACGGGTTGCGATGTTCGAGTAGTGGTGGTTAGAGAAGATAAGGTGTTACAACAAAAAGGAGTAGAAAAAATAGAGCAGGATATCCGCAAGTTGTTAGAAATGGAGCTTAATCAATCAGGAAGGGAGAAAATAAGAAATGTTATTCGAGAGAAAAGATATAAAGAAGATTATCGAGATTAGCGAAAGAGTTGCCGACGGAAATAAGTCGTTATCAGCTCAAGATATCGTAGCGTTTGACTCGTTTTATTCAAGCGTCAAGCTTGGTGTTGAAGTGAAGGTGGCAGAGATTGCCAATGCCTTTTATCCGATCACGAAGCATAAGTTTTTTGAACTAAGGGACTTCTGTGTTGTTGATGACATGGTTAATGTTGCTTGTTACGACCTGGATGTGAATGTGTTTACATTCTCATTCCCGATCAGGATGTTTAACATGAGTAAGAAGGAAGTTGAGAGTCATACATTTGACTTATGTCGTCGCCAGCTCAGAAACAAGAAGAAGGAATTAGAAGAAAAAGAAAAAGAAAAAGAAGTAGACATGTTAAAGCAGAAGATCTCTGAATTAGAAACAGCATGTCAAACAAAGGAATATTAGAAGAAGAAAGGTGAGTAGCACTTAATAAGGTGGGACCTACTTTTTATATGTTTCGAGTAATTTCGAGCTTTTTCGAGTAAATCATTATTTGCGTTATACTGTTATATCTGCTATAATATACTTAGCTGATCTACCGTGTGTAGAAACAGCCCCGAAAGACGAGTCAAACTAATTTCGGCAAGACGCAGCAGGAACGTTTCTCGTCTTTTGCTTTTGTAAATAACAAAGCTGATTAGACCAAAAATGGACCACAACCAGACTGAAACTAGACTAATTTTAGACTAAGACCAGACCAACTTTAGACTAAGGTTAGACTGAAATCAGACTAAGAGCAGACTAGGAACAGGACCGTTTCAGGCTAATACTAGACTGCAACTAGACTAAAGTTAGACTGAAAACAGGACCCATTATCTTGATCGTGAATTGCCAGATCAACACGAGAAAACAAAAGAAGCTGATCCAGGAGATGAAATGGAACGGTATAGGGATATTTACTAAAGAAGATACAAAAGAAAAAAGGTGGAAGAACAAGGCAGCCACCTTTTATTATATACATGCGTTAAGAGATGCCAGCCCAGCCAGAATACAACCATGAAGGCATCATCAACAATATAAAGCCTATATAACAATATAAACTCTATTTGGTACTATAATGATACAATATAAGCCACAACCCCATTACGTAACATGGGAATATTATCACTCATACCAAATAGGCAATTATCACAGTTCTCCACAAAGCCCTCTACAGACAACATATACTTTAATCGCAAAGAGGTAAATAATATAGAACTTGTAAAGATCTCCTTAGCAACCATAGAAGGACTTCTTAATGGACCTATATCAGCCAATACACTCTCTTTAGGTTTCTCGTACATAGTGAACTTATCCGTAGGTTTCACGATATAGCCAGTTAGATTCATAATTGGATTCAGGTATATATTAGAGCAACCTTCTCTATCGACCAATCTCGTTTTATTTTCTGTAATCATATTTGCGATCGTCTTTTCGATAATGATGAACAAAGATTGGAAGTCCACCTTTGTTTCAGGGAAACAGTGATGATAAGACTCGATACCAAATGTTTCCCTTAATTCATCAAAAAAGAATTTATCACTAAAGTCCATCCCAAACAGTTGAGTAGCAAATACTGTTTCTTCCGTTTTTTCATCTTTTAATATCAGTTCTATTTTCCTCATATTTTCTTCTCTCTTTCTTCACCTAAATTATATCATATTCTCTATATTTTCTCAAAAGAAAATAAGATGGAAAGACACAAGATATGTACAAACAAGTGGAACCAAATTTTATTCCCTGCTTCTTCCTTAGATCTTCTTTTGTTTCTTCTTCTTATCAAAAGAGAGAGAATAGGAGAGTGGTAAGAAAAATGTATACACAAGAAAAGAACGCAGGAAGAACAAAGGAAAGTACCCAGTAATCACAAATTATAATTTGACATATACTGTTATTTTTGTTATATTATAGGTAGCTGATCTACCAAGAGTGGAAACAGATTCGAGGGACTACTTTGATACTTCCTGTAATTGACGCAGCAGGAAAGACGAGGTGGTTCCTTGTTTTTTATAGGAAATGGATCGGAACGAAAACGAGATAAGAATAAGAACAGGATTACAAAAGAAGTTGGGTATGGAAAATTCCAATCTGTTCTCTTGCCCCTCTTCTTTTTTTTTAGAAAAGAACGAAATAAGGAAAAGGCAGGGAAAGTACCAAGGACCAAGACAAACCTGAATACAGGGCAGAAGTGGGGAAATCGTTGAGGAAAATAAAAAGGAAAGTATATGGTTGGGCTAGTCTATAAGTCGTGAAAATAGTACGCCGACATGACATAGGTTAGTAGTGAATTTTATGTTACTGCTCTTTGATGTACCTTGTATAATTTCGCAGTATTCATATTAACAGGACTTAAAAATAGTTCTCGAAAATCATACTGTTATATGCTATAATATAATTAGAATCAATAGAAAGGAGCCGTATGCAAAAGCGTAAATTTACAGTAGTGACACAACTGCACGAAAAGAATAACCAAGATATAATCACATATATAGAAACTTCTCGCCATACTTACGCTAAAGCAGTACGAGAAACTTTCTATGCAATCAAATATGACAAATTTGATAAAACAAAATATAACACATATCTTCAACACAAATACAACATTGTGAAAAGAACGGCTGGGGCTATCATTTTTGATGCTCAAGAACGCTTCAATTCGCTCAAAGAATTAAAACGATATGAAGCAAAACAATTAGAACGTAAAATCAGCTATCTTGAAGAACAGGTGATTCCAAAGCTAGTCAAGAAGAGGAATGATAACTCGAAATTACTTCAAGATGGAACATCTACTTCACTAACCAAACAACGAAATCTGAGGTTAAAGATTGTTGCTAAAAAGAACAAGCTAAATCGTCTAAAGCAAAAACTAAGCAATCTGAACTATCAAATAGAATCAGGCAAGCTAAAACTTTGTTTTGGCACAAAGAAGTTGCTTAAACAGAATTATGATAAGTTCGTTGAACAACGAGATAGTCAAATGACATTTATCGGGGCTAAAGAAGAAACTTGTTGCAATCATAACTTTCAGCTGAGGTACAACCGAAAGGATAACCAGTTTTTAATCAAATTACGCAAGGACTTTGGTGGGTACAAATCGGTTAATATTAAAGACAAGTTCACTCATGGGAAGGTTTACTTCAATCACTATAAAAACGAGATCATCTCTATTCTGAAAGACAAGAATAGCCCACTATCTTATAAGATCATCAAAAAGAATGGTCGATATTATCTCTGTTGCACTTTTGAAATCCAAGCAGATACAAATAGCTTTGCAACTTGTTCCGATTATGGAACGATAGGCTTAGATTTTAATAAAGGCTTTGTTACTCTATCAGAAACAAATCAATACGGTCATTTGATACGAACAGAATTTCTACCTTATCGTTTTAAATCAGGGAACAAAACTAAAACAGATCTACAAAAAATTGCAAATCATGTAACAGCATTAGCGTGTCAAACAGGTAAAAACATCTGTATTGAAGACCTTAACTTCAAAACGACAAAATCTAGGACCGAAACAAATTACGGTAAACAATACAACGATATGATTCATTCATTAGCCTATCGTCAATTCATTGACATCATCAAAAGTGCTGCTTACCGAAACAATGTAACACTAACAGAAGTTAACCCAGCCTGGACATCTTGGTTAGCGAAGAAACTCTTTTGTCCAACTATGAAGCTCAACATCCATATCGGAGCTTCGTATGTTATCGCTAGACGTGGACAAGGTTATAAAGACAC
>ERZ773254.206-NODE-206-length-38496-cov-20.626441_pt1 | contig 38496 bp, 51 predicted proteins | sample MGYA00580516_ERZ773254 | MGnify/ENA primary metagenome ERZ773254 (study PRJEB29015, sample SAMEA2738158) | human oral metagenome | biome: human oral; feature: human-associated habitat; material: saliva | place: China | collected 2192 ...
GGTCCAGGCGCTGCTGCCCGGTCAGACCGAATTTACTCCCTATGTGGAATACATTGACAACTACATCGGCGGTGACCCGCTGCGCTTTGCTCACGCGGTCGACCGATTACGCACGACCGGTCCAGAGCTCGTTAAGTTCCTGCGCTCTCCCGAATCCGTGCATCCTGCGACACGTGAAAATATTATCGACAATATACAAAATTTAAATGAATGAGGGGCGTTTTTATGCGAATCAAAAATACTAAAAAAATAATGCAAATAATCGCAAAATTGGACGAATTTCTCGACCTGCTCGATGAGCAAAAATTTATTGAGTTTTCTAAAAAATACGAAGCGTGGGACCATCACTTAGCTCTTTTATCATCTTGCTTCAGCGAAAAAGCCGACCCAGTTATCCCAGGAGCTAAGAGCCTGGTAGAAAAAAGAACGCTGTTGAAAAATGTTGCGGTCCAGGAGGCGTATGTTCGTGGATTCGTGGCTGCGTTTCAGAACTTGGGTATCGCATTTAATTTCACGCCGTCCGGACTCGAAATCATGGCAAAACTAGGCAGCGACAAATCAACACTACCACAAGACGGTGAGTTCGGCGCTCAGGCGGTCGACCTGCCTTATATCCCTAAAAACTTGGAGCATTGGCGCAAAGCTGCAGAAGCCGGCGAGACCGTTTCAGTGGTAACTGACGCGTATGGTCGTTCTTGTATACTCGATGAATCGAAATTAAAAAAAGGTAGTAAAAACCATACCATTGGACCGGATGATGCGTATCGTGCTCATATACTTGACGCAGTGTTATATCCGCAGGAAGCTGCGCTTGATGAATCTGCAGTCGCTGATTCTATTCCTACCGATTCAGCGGTCCATTCTCCGGCGCATTACGTGGGCACACTCGGGCTTGAAGTGTCACAGGTCCTGTTGGAGTTCGTGAAAAATAAAAGCGGCCTAGAAGCCCACCATTGGTGCTCAGCGGTCGAATACTTGCTGCGCTATGCTGAGAAAAATGGAGCCGAGGACCTAGAAAAAGCAAAAGTGAACCTTGAGTGGTTACTCGAGGACGTCTATGCTGCAGAAGCTACGGGAGGGGGCAATCACGCATGGAGGAGTTAAAAGTTAGCCCGTTTGAAACCTTCAATACTGATTTTGGCCTAGTGGCCGTTAATGTGAATCGGATTATCGCTGTGAAGCAACGAGCGAAAGGCACGGAGATATGTTTGGAAGGGTCCGCAGGTTATATAATTGTTGAGTATTCATTCGACAGCGTAATGCGTTGGATTGAGGAGCGGACTAGAAAATCCGTAAAAAGTCAAAGTGAAATCTTTTTTAATAAAAACGAATAGGAGCGTAAAAAAATGAAAGTAAAAGTAAAAATAAAAATGCTATGGCTGCGCTTTTGGCTCGCACTTGCATTTGTCGTTATCGTGGCTAATGTGTTGGGATGGTCCACGGTCCATGTGGGCTGGTCTGTGCTGTTTCTGTTCCTGGCTGGGGTGGTCAGCTATATCTCTCCGGAGGACCTGGCCGCTCTCATGTTAGAAGGGAATGTGTAGACTATGGCTTACACTGTCAGATTATATAAAAATAATGGAAACCTGGCCCGGATTTATACCAATGTTCACACGGTCCATTTTACCAGGAATGAATCGCTCGTTTTAACCGGGCGGTTCGGCCCTAAGTATAACCAGGCGGAGATATGGTGGCGCAAGTTGGGCTTTCATCATGTCACTATTACTGAGGAGGAATCTTCTATCGATGACGATTCGCCTTACGTCGTAAAAACTGAACTCATATAGGAGGAGTGTATCTATGAAAAAAATAGTTATTGAATTAAGAGAAAATGGCGGTTATGAAATAAAAGGCATGGGTGATATCCGTGAGCATGCTGATTGCGTGTGGGCCATTTTAGCTGCTAGGCGTTTAGAAGATGCAATGATTGAGCAAGGCTATCTGCGTGAAATAAGCAATGGCATTGAGAATCGACTTGATACGAGTAAAATCCAGTTGTTAGCTAAAGGAGCCGAAGTGGGCGACCCGGTTCCTCCGACCTATATTCAAATTGAGCTGCCTAGTAATGTGCCATCTAAAATTAAACCAGTTGTAATTCTGCCCGATGTGGAGTGTGAAAGTGTCAATGTGAAAGTGAAGCAGTATGGTAAAAATCATGCATCGTTTTATTCATCGTTTGAATTTTTCGCTAACCTTAATGAATCGAAAATTATTAACTTAAATACGGGGAGTGTGAATCGATGAATATTTTTTTCGTCACGATCAATAGCGCCCTTTTTCCAGGGCGTACTTTTTAGGAGGTAAAATTATGAATAGCGATGTTATTCAAAAAATCGCGGATATGTTCCAGGTCAGCTTTGAAAAAGCGACCGAGCTCTATCCGCTTATCAGAACCCAGTATACTATCTATACGATTTTTGATTTTATTGGTACTGTATTAATCGCTTTGTTGTTTGCTGCGTTAATCTTTGGTGGGATGTATTTCTTCATGAAGTCGCAGGATTATGAGCTTAGCGATACGGATGAAGAAACTCTCGCGTTTAAATCGATGTTGAAGTTGTTTATTAAAGCCGTGCTCGCTTTGGTCCTTTTAATTGTCACTGTGTTTGTGCTGCGCACGGTCCTAGCTCCGGATATTTCGTTTATCCGTGATATTTTAAAATAAGGGGTGTATACTATGAATGACGATAATACGGTTCAGCTTGAAGCTGCTGTGTTGAGTTTTAAAAAAATGCGGCTCGGAACGTTTGAAATGGATTATCAGTTTACTGACGGCCAGGATGTGTTTATCCTAGAAAGTGACGGCATGATTGTACCGATGAAATGGAGAGCTACTCCTTATCAATGCATGATGCATCATCATGGTGTGGTCTTTCTCGATGTAGAAGCTGCACTCGCTGCTAGGGATAAGCGCCTGTTATTGGTATCAATCAATGAGTTCAGAAAGCTGCGCAATGATGGCTGGGAGCCGTCCTTTGGTGGGTCTAGTTTAAAAGATGCAGAACCTAAGTGGTGCATCGGGTTCCTAGATGGTGACCTGTTCACCCGGATGGATGTCACAAATTGCTCTTTCCCTATGTTTGGCTATTTTAAAAATAGGGATGATGTAAGGATGGCCATCATGTTATTTGGTAAAGAAATTAAGCGCCTATTCTGCGGCGAGTTCTAAGGAGTGTACTATGATTACAATGTTAAAACGGTTTTTATGCATCTTTTGGTACGGGAACCATCAAGCAAAGTTGGAGTTTGGTCTGAATAATGAGGGTCAGATTCGTTTGGTTTTTCGCTGCGCTAGGTGCGGTAAAATAATAATCAAGTAAGGAGGAGGGCTCATGGCGCTTGTTGTTTACTCACGGGATAATTGCCCACAGTGTAATTTCACTAAGGAATTTTTAAAAAATCATAATATCCCGTTTGAAACGGTCAATGTGGAAGTTCAGGACGGCGCATTGGAAATCTTACGGCATTACGGCTTCCAGTCGCTGCCGGTCGTATCGATTGACGATGAACTGTCCGACCAAACGAAGACCTGGTTCGGGTTCAGACCGGACCGCTTAGAATCTTTATTGTAGGAGGTTAGGTTTTTGCGTTATAAAAAAATAGCCGAGCAGCGGCTGCGTGATTATCCAAATTATGACAGGGAGATTGCTGCTCATCGCATGAGCTGGTTATGGCATGACCCGGATTGTAATGCTTGGATTAAGGGGAAGGGCTCGAACTCGAAAGCAATCGAAAATGAAATGCTAAAAGTCGAATCATCGCGCTATATCCAAAATCGACTATTTTGGCAGCAATGCGTGAATGAAGTATTGGATGAACTCGACCCGAATCAGCGCATGTACGTATCGGAGTATTATTTCGAAAATGTCTACGATTACCGCTCTTTGGCTAAAAAGCACTTTACGAATAAAAATGTCATCATGAGGGCGTGTGACCGAGCGTGCATGCTGCTGCTTGAAAAATTAGGCGAAAATGTGGACTAATTTCACGAAGGGACAAAAATCGCTTGTTGTCCCAGCTTTTATGTGATATATTGCTAGTGTGGAAAGTTGCGAGAGCGTACTTCCTGCACAGATGTCATAGGTTTGACACTCCTACAGTTTCGGGGGCTTTGGTGCAGCTCCCGTTTATGCCCTTTACTGGTACAACGTGGATTTTCTTTTTTTCCTTTGTAAAATCCTTTGCCCAGGTTTATTTTTTGCCACGTTGAGCCGTTCGATTCGGCTGTGGGGCTTTCAAGGCATCCATCCTTGGTGCAATATCATTTTAACAAAACTAAAAAAGAAAGGAGCCCGGAGCGATTTTATATCGCTCTTTTTTATTGGCTCGGATAGGTAAAAACAATGCAGATAGAAAAAGTGAAAATTTCGGATTTATTGGAATATAAAAACAATGCAAAAGAGCACCCTCAGTGGCAAATCGAGCAAATCGTTGAATCTATCGAAAAATTCGGATTTAATGACCCGATTGCGATAGACGAAAATAATACGATAATCGAAGGGCACGGTCGTCTTTACGCGCTGCAAGAAATGGGTGCGGAAGAGGTGGAATGCATCCGCCTGTCGCACTTGGGCGAAAATGAAAAAAAAGCATACATACTCGCTCATAATAAGTTGACTATGAATACCGAGTTCGATGCGGACCTGCTCGCTCAGGAGCTGGGCGAAATCGAAGGAATCGACATGAGCTCATTCGGTTTCCTTATGGACCCGCTCATCGAAGTAGTCGAGGATGACTTTGACGATGAAGCAGCTATCGAGCAGCCGGAGCCGATTGCAAAGCTCGGGGATGTGTATCAGCTCGGGGAGCACTTCCTTATGTGTGGGGACAGCACTGATTTCATCGCTGTGAAAAAATTATGCGGTGAGGCTCTTATGGACTTACTTGTTACGGACCCACCTTATAATGTGGCCTATGAGGGCAAAACCGAGGACGCGCTTACGATTGAGAATGATAATATGGACGATGCTAAATTCCGCGAATTCTTAAAAGCTGCATTTGCGTGTGCCGATGGCGTTATGCGCCCAGGCGCTGCGTTCTATATTTGGCATGCGGATTCGGAAGGATTCAACTTCCGCGGTGCCTGCCGTGATATTGGTTGGACTGTTCGACAATGTCTGATATGGAATAAGAACCAAATGGTCCTAGGCCGCCAGGATTATCAATGGAAGCATGAGCCCTGCCTTTACGGTTGGAAGGATGGAGCTGCTCATTATTTCGTTGATGACCGGAACCTGCTCACGGTACTAGAAGAAGAATCGGAATTAAAGAAAATGTCAAAAGCGGAACTCATTAATTATATCCTGGAAATCCAGGAGCAAACCGCGACCACTGTGATTAACGAAGTGAAGCCTAGTCGTAATGGTCTACACCCTACGATGAAGCCGCTGCGCCTAATCGAGCGCCTGGTTCGTAACTCTAGTAAAAAAGGCGAGAATGTACTGGACTTGTTTAATGGCAGTGGGTCCACTCTTATGGTCTGCGAGCAGTTGGGCCGCCGTTATTATGGCATGGAGCTTGACCCTCGTTATGTGGATGCTACCATCGAGCGCTGGGAAGAATTCACGGGTAAAAAAGCAGTGAAGATATTTTCAAACAATCAAGACAGCGAATAGGAGTTTTTTTTGTGAATGGTTATTTTATCAAGGTTTATTTAATGCAAAACATTTCTAAAAGAGAACGTTTAAAGCTTTGCAAACCTTGATTTTACGCCATTTGTAGGCGTTTATAAACGTGAGGAGAGTTAGTGCAGAGTGTGAAAAGAGTTTATATGAAGAATTGGCTTGTGAATAAATTTATCGTTTTTCGCAAAGGTCAAAAGTTTTGAAAAGGTCGAAAAATTTTTAAACACAAAACATTTCATTTTTTCACGGTTTTTCGAGATTTCTTTGTGAATCGTTATGAACTTACTTTTTAAGGTTTCATAGAGACTTTTTTTACGAGATTTAAGGGTTTGAAAACCTTGATTTTATGCGGTTTTCAGGCTCTTGATAACGTTAAACATTTCAACAACGTTTTTTGAACAGACGTTTTGTGTTTCCATTTGTGAAAAAATCGCATTTAAACGGGAAAAAGCTGCCAAGACTTTTTTTGACAACGTAACAGTTTTTTAAAACCTTGATTTGGCGCCATTTCTACGGGGTGCATTTTCGCAAGGTTTTACAAGAAACAGAGCAATAAAAGTTATAAATGTTATTTTTGTGCTTATTGTGAAAAATTCTCATGCGTTTGTGGTCTTTTGGCACAAAGAGAGATATTTTTTAACAATGAGTTTTTAGCCTTGTGCATTTTTCGTGTTATCACGATCTAAAATCGCAAAGGTTTTTTATAAGATTTCAGAACCCTATAACGGCGCCTTTTCTCGGGTGTCGTTTTTCTGTTTTTACCGCGCAAGAGTTTCCAAGAGGTTGGGCGTCCTTTTCGCTTGTGAACCGTTTGCGCGTAAAACAACCACAGATACAAAAGACTAGCAAAAAAAGGAAGTGAGGCGGTTGGCTAGTGGAAATGAAAAAAATTTAATACCTAACTCCCAGCGAACTCCCGAGGAATTGCGAGAAATGACTCGCAAAGGTGGCATTGCTAGTGGTAAGGCAAGGCGTCAAAAAGCGAACCTTAAAAAAGCCATGGTGACCTTGCTGTCGATGAATGTACAAAGTGATAAATCGCGCGCGTTGCTGGAGTCTATGGGTCTAGAGCCCACGAATGAGATGCTGCTCGCTGTGACTACGTTTCAGCAAGCGGTCAAGGGTAACCAGCGCGCCATGGAGAATGTCATGAAGCTGTCTACTACTGAGAAGGATAGACTGGATGAGTCTGAGCAACGGGAACGAATCAAGGCTGCTAAAATGAAAAACCAGCAGCTGGCTGAGAATGGTGGCCGTGAGGCTGTAATAGAGACGGTGGTGTTTATGAATGAAGCGAACATACCAGATTGATTTACCGTCTATGGTCGGGAGCGGTTATGGTGCTTTCTGGCGCTCTCAAAATTTTTATAGAGTTGTTAAGGGGTCGCGTGGTTCGAAGAAATCAAAAACGACCGCTCTTAATTTTATTATACGTTTATTGAAGCACCCCTGGTCTAACCTGCTGGTGGTCCGGCGATATTCAAATACAAATAGACAATCCACTTTTACTGATTTCAAGTGGGCCGCTAATCGGTTAAAGGTCACGCACTTATTTAAATTTAATGAGTCGCTGCCGGAGATTACCGTTCGGGCTACTGGTCAGAAGATTCTGTTTAGGGGTCTTGATGATGATTTAAAAATCACTTCTATCACGGTGGATGTCGGGGTCTTATGTTGGGCCTGGTTCGAAGAAGCGTATCAAATAGAAAATGAAGAAAAGTTCAGCACGGTCGTTGAGTCCATTCGTGGGTCCTACGATTCCCCGGACTTCTTCAAACAAATCACTGTTACATTTAACCCATGGAATGAGCGCCACTGGTTGAAGGCTGCATTCTTCGACCGGGAGACGAGCCGTGCGGATACGCTGGCTATTACCACGACCTTTAGGTGTAATGAGTGGCTTGATGATGTCGATATCCAGCGATATATGGATTTATACGAAACCAATCCACGACGTGCTCGTATCGTGTGCGATGGTGAGTGGGGTGTCGCGGAAGGTCTTATTTATGAGAATGTTAAAATCCGGGACTTCGATGTGGCGCTGCTGGCTAAGGATAAGGATAACCAGTTAGCGGTCGGACTCGACTTCGGGTTTATCCATGACCCCACTGCGCTGTGTGTCAGCTATATCAATGAATCTAAAAAAGAGATATATATCTTTGATGAATTCTACGAGAAGGGGCTGGTCACTCGTCAAGTGGCGGATATGCTGCAGAAAAAAGGATATGCTAAAGCACCAATCATTGCCGATAGTGCTGAGGCTCGCCTTATCTATGAACTAAAAACTGAGCATGGTATCACTCGTATCAAGCCGAGTCGTAAGGGTCGGGACAGTGTAAAAGCTGGGATTTCCAAGCTGCAGGGTTATAAAATTTATGTGCATCCTAAGTGCACCAGTATCATGGATGAGTTTTATAGTTATTGTTATGTTAGGGACAAAGATGGCAAGTGGACCAATGAGCCGGAAGATGCGAACAACCACTTGATGGATGCGCTGCGGTACAGTTTACAAGTCATCGAAGTTCAGAAGGTCAAAGTACGAAACAAAGAAAGGATGGGATTCTATTGATGTATACTTACCCACGCGAAGGGTACGATGAGCACTCGTTGAATCGCGGAGCCATTGCGGCTCTTATATTAAAGCATCGCTCTGCAGCGATGAATTTAAAAAAGAATTTGGATTATTATTTAGCGAAGCAGAAGGAGGACCTGGTCAGTAATCATGCCAAGGATATATCGGACACGGCCACTGGTTACTTCCTGGGCAATGCTATTACTTATAAAAATACAGGGGACGTGGACATCGACCCGTTGCTCGAAGCGTTCGATGCGGCCGAGGTAGATGAAAATGACCACGATAACGCGTTCGATATGTCCATCTTCGGCGTGGCCTATGAATATATTTACGCTAAGGAAGGCGCCAATGAATTGGATATAAAATCGCTTGAACCAACTAATACGTTTATTGTGTATGATGATTCGATTGAGCAAAAGCCGCTTTTTGCTGTTTATTATTACGAGCGTACCAACTCGAAAAATGACACGACCATGTATTATGCGAATGTGTTCACTGAAAATCTGCATTATTCATTCTTATTGAGTATGAGTGGCACGGTCCTAGTCAATGATACAGTTGCGAAAGTGGAGCCCCATTATATGGGTGAGATTCCGGTCGTTGAGTATCAGAATAATAAATTCAAAATCGGGGACTTTGAGCAACAAATCAATCTTATTGATGCATATAATAAATTGAGCATTACTCGCTTGAAGGATAAGGAGCAATTTGTGGATGCTATCCTGTTAATCTATGGCAGCCAGTTTGCGGATACGCCGGAGGAGATGAGCGAGTTTGCTAAGGTCCTACGTGAGGAGCGCATGCTGGAACTGCCTACTGACGCGAAAGCGGAGTACCTAATTCGCACCCTGGATGAAGCCGGTGTCGAAATTCTGCGCAAAGCCATCAAGGATGACATTTATACGTTCAGCCATGTTCCGAACCTATCGGATGAGAATTTCGCTGGTAATACTTCGGGTGTTGCTATGGAATATAAAATTCTTGGATTGGCTATGATTACCAAAACGAAGGAGCGCTACTACAGAAAGGGGCTGCGCAAGCGCATCAGAATTTTCTGTCATCGCTTGGGTCTGAACTCAATTGCTATGGAAGCGAAGAATATCGTTCCGCAGTTCAGTCGTGGCTTACCTAAGAATTTACTTGAGCTTTCTCAAATCGTGGCGAACCTTGACGGTCGTGTTACGAGTGAGACTGCGTTGGGCTTGCTGCCATTCGTTGAGGACCCTGCTGAGGAAGTAGAAAAACTTAAGGAAGAAAAAGCGGAAGCGCAGGAGCGTGAGCGCTCGTTCTTTGCGAATACTCCAATAGAAACCGATAATAATTTCGTGAGTGGAAATGCGGAGGAACGATTCGGGGGCGAGGTAAATGAAGCCGAATAGTGAGCTGTGGATTCATGAGAAGGCGCGTTTTATGGTCGGGCAAATGGCTAAGGCTGAGGATACGGCTGCAATCATGAACCAGGGTTATTACCTGGCGCAGAAGCGGTTGGAGCAAGAAGCGGATAAAATATTCGCGCGTTTCCAGTCCGCTTATGGTCTTACCGAAGACGAGGCTCGGGAAATTTTATCACGATCAGGACTGGACATAGATGCTGCAGTACGGGCATTAGCGGCTAGTGAAAAAGGTGGGCGTAATATTTTGGCCGAGTTGAATGGTCCAGCGTATGCTCACAGGATTCAAGCGCTGCGTGAGTCTAGTGTGGAAATTGACCGGCTCATGGAGCAATTGATTAAGCGTGACCGTAAGCTGCTTACTAATCACTTGAAACGGTCAGCTAAGGATGCATATCTTCACAGCGTGTATCTGACCCAGCAGCAAGCTGGCGTATCGTTTAAATTTAAGGACTACGACCCCGAGCATGTGGACAAGCTGCTTCGGGTCAAGTGGTCCAAGAAGCATTTTAAGGATGCCATCGGGGATAATATCCACGGGCTTGGGGCTGCCATCAAGGAGGAGTTCCTGGTTAATTATTTAACCGGCAGGTCCACTGAAGCTGCTGCGGATAGTATCGCCCAACGATTCAATTTTAGTTATTATCAAGCGCGGCGTTTGGTCCGGACTGAAAGTACGTATATTGAAGCCGAGATGGAAGCCCAGGGGTACGAGGCATGCCATATTGATAAATATGAATATGTTTCTATCCTGGATAATCGTACATCGGAGCTATGTCAGCAGCATGACGGGAAAATCTACAAAGTATCAGAGCGAATGCCTGGTGTGAATTTTCCGCCGCTTCATGTGTGGTGCCGGTCCACGACCATTGCGCATATCCCGGATGATTACCTGGAGCAGGCTCCTGCTGGAGCTGTGGCCCGGTCCGGTCAGCGTGTATCGTTTAATGACTGGAAAAAGAATTTTTAAAAAGTCGATGATAAGTGTTGCAATCAACCCCATTCAGAGTTACTATATACATGTAAAGGAAAACCTTACAAAAAAGTAAACCGAAGGGGTAATGAAAAAATGGATACACTAAATCTTGAAGGACTAAATAAAAAGCAAATCTTTAAAAAAGCTATGAAAGCTAAAAAGGATAAATTAGCCGCTCGCTACGAAAAAGAACCGGAATTGAAATTATACGATGAAGGTAAAATTACATATACGGAATATGTAAGACGTGCCGTTGCCCGTGAAAAAGCTGAGGGCAAAGATGATGTATGGTGGTACGAAGGCGAGTAATTAAAAACGAATTAAAATGAAGCTGGTTGCTTAGGCAGCCGGCTTTTTAATTTGCCCAGGCTTGGATGGCATAAAAAGCTAAGGATTACATAGTCGGGGACGACTTAAAAAATAGGAGGTTTTCAGTATGGAAAACGAAGAAAAAAATGTAAATGTCAACCTGGATGAACCAGCAGCGCCTGAGGAGTCTGCAGAACCAAAAGCGCCCGAAGTGAACCCGGATGACGAGAAAAAATACACTGACGCGGATGTCAATGCTATCATTGATAAAAAATTCGCGAAGTGGAAGCAAGACCTCGAGCGCAAGGAGACCGAAGCTAAAAAATTGGCGAAAATGAACGCCGATGAAAAAGCGAAGTATGAGCGTGAAAAAGCTGAGCGTGAATTGGCCGACCGTGAAGCTGCAATCACTAGACGTGAGCTTGCTGCCACTGCTAAGGAGACCCTAGCCGAGAAAGGGCTGCCGTCTGACCTTGCTAGTGTGTTAGATTATACGGATGCGGAATCGTGCCAGGCATCAATTGCTGCGGTCGAGAAAGCATTCAGCGCTGCTGTCAATAAGGCAGTAGAAAGTAAACTAAAGGGTGGCGCCCCTATTCCAAAAGCGCCGGAAGCTGGTGGGGTATCTCATGAGCAATTCTTACGAATGACAGCGAATGAGCGCATTGCTTTGAAAATGTCTGACCCCGAATTATACGAATCTTTAAAATCGAAAGGAAGATAAAAAATTATGCCACAAGGACAAACTAAAATTACAAATTTATTCGACCCAGAAGTATTAGCGGATATGCTAAACGAGCAAACTGGTAAGCACATCAAATTCGCGCCTTTAGCGGATGTAGATAAAACTTTAGAAGGTACACCAGGGGACACGCTTACTGTGCCACAATGGAACTATATTGGTGACGCTGCGGAAGTTGCAGAAGGAGCTGCGATTCCAGTTGAGCAATTAGGTCATACAACTACTAAAATGAAAGTTAAAAAAGCAGCGAAAGGTGTGGAAATCACTGACGAAGCATTGCTTTCAGGCTATGGTGACCCTAAAGGCACAGCCGTTCGTCAATTGGCGAAATCAATCGACCAAAAAGTCGACCAAGATGTGTTAGAAGCAGCTCGCACTGCAACTCAAGCGCATACTACTAAAAAAGGACTAAAAATCGAAGATATCAATGCAGCGCAAAATGTGCTTAACTCTGAATCTGACGATGATGTTTATGTATTATTGTGCAATACTAAGTATGCGAACGACTTACGTTTGGAAGCTGGTAAGGACTTCTTAAGCGGCTCTCAATTAGGAGCAGAAGCGTTTGTAAAAGGTACTTATGGTGCCATCTTAAATACTCAAATCGTTAAATCTAATAAATTAGCGGATACAGAAGCTATCCTTGTATTAACTAACAAGGATGAGGAAGATGGAACTAAAGCATTCAAAATCGTTTCTAAGCGTGATACGCTCTTAGAAATTGAGCGTTATGCTTCTAAAAAATCAACAGGTTTATTCGCTGACCGTCACTATGGTGCGTACTTACAAAATGCGAAGAAAGTTGTTAAAATTACAATCACAAAATAGGACAGGGGGGCTGGGTTTAAATGAAGTATAAAGTTCTTAATCCAGTATACCTGGAACGCGAAGATTTCCATTGCCCAGTTGGAGCCGTTATCGATTTATCTGAGGACCGTGTTCTTGAGCTGGTCCAAAAGTTAGAGCGTATTGACGAGCCATTCAGTTCTTATTTTGCAGTTATCGGAGGGGATGATGATGAGCAATCTATTGACCCAGTTGAAGCTGTTGACGAAGGAGAGTAACGAGGAGTTACTCTCTCTTTACTTGGAGCAAGCTGAGCAAATGATTCTACTTGAAACGAACCGGACTCATGTTCCGTTGTCGCTTCGAATGACTCAGTTACAATTGGCGCAATACTTAATGGAGCGTAATGGTAATGCCGGGGAAGTCAGCCGCAGTGAGGGAGGTATCTCCATTACCTATTCGGATGAATTGCCTGTTAATATCATGAAGCCTATTAAGGCAGCCAGGTTAGTGAGGTGCGGTGGCCGTGTATTTGAAAAACCTTAAATCATATAAAGTTTTTCCGCGGACCGTCACGATCGATAGCGAAGGCGGAAGGTATGCCGATTACAGCAGCGAGCCTATTGTGTGCGAGTTGGAGACCTGGCCTGCAGGAGGCAGGGTCCAGGCTGCTATGTACGGGGAGCGCCTGCAGTACATGCGGAATGCGAACTGTTACCTAAGCGAACCAATCAAGGAGAACGATGGCGTGGCTGTGTTTTCGGATGATGCGCCGGATTATAAAGTAGTAAGTGTTCAGAGCTACACTGAGCATAAAGTGCTATTACTGGAGGCGATTGATAAATGAGTGACGGCTGGGCGAGTCTATCTCACAAACTGGGGGAGCTGCCCTGGGCCACTCAAGCTGCTATCAAGAAAATAGCAATGGGGCAAGCCACCAAGAAGGTACAGGGGACAGCTAAACGAAAAGCTCCAGGATTCAGTGGGGACCTGCGAAAGCAGATTTATACCAAAACTAAATTTGAAGCGGATGCCATTGTCGGGGTCGTATACTCCAATAATGAGCATGCTGCTTTTGTTGAGTTTGGTACCGGTCCGGAAGGTGCTGCAAATCATTCCGGCATCAGTCCGAATGTGAGTGTGTCTTATCGAACGGACCCGTGGATGATTCCCGGGGCGCTACTTAGCAGAAAGGCTGTTAATAAATACTGGGCAGGTCGGAAGTATGACCCGGAGGCTTTGTATTGGACTGACGGTCAGCGAGCGCAGCCGTTCTTATATCCTGCATTGAAGCAGAATGAAGAAAAGCTGCCGCGTATTTTTGCTAAAGTAGTCAAGGACGAATTGAGGAGGCTGTCTATATGATTAATGTAAAACCGGAGGTGTTCGAAGCACTCAAAAAAATAGTGCCTAACGTAACGGACGCCTATCCCAAGGACTGGACGAACTTTCCGGTAGTCGTTTACCTGGAGGACGAGAATAAACCGAGCGATGTTACTAGCTCGGGCGAGGCATCGTCTGATATCAGTTATACGGTTCATATTTGGGATAAAAAATCGATTTCGGATATCGCGGTCAAGATTGACGCTGCGTTTGTGGCTCTAGGCTTCAAGCGTACCACTTGCCAGGATGTACCGGATAACCAGGAGCTACGCCATAAGCTCATGAGGTTTAATGGCGTGGTCGATGTGGACACGCTGCGTGTCTACCACAAAAATTATTACAATGATTAAAAATCCAATCATGAAAGGAAGTAAATAAATGTTAGCTAATGGGATTAAGTTAAAATGGGGCGATAGTGAAGCCGCTGTTAATGAAGTTATCAAAGAATTGAAGGAAGTGCCAGAAATTGGTATTGAGCCTGAAAAAGTTGAGAATACAACTTTAGCGGACCCAGTAAAAATGTATGAGTTCGGTATCGGGGACGCTGGTGAGCTTGAGTATAAATTAAAATACGAAAATGGCACAGCGCAATCTTCATACCGTAAATTACGCCAAGCAATGGAAGCGAAAGCTAAGAAGTACTGGGAGCAAGAATATCCGGATGGTACTAAGGTTAAATTTGCCGGTCAACCATCTGTTAAAATTTCCGGTGGTGGTGTGAACTCAGCGATTGAAGTTACACTTAAAATCGCATTACAGTCTGAATTAAAAATTACGGACGGCGAATTATCTTTATAATCAATTAAAAAACTAAGGGGGACTTTAAATGTTCGAAGATGAAAATCAAAACGAGAGTAATGTAGTGTCATTAGATGCTGCGCTTGAACTCGAAAAAGAAGAAGCACCAACTCCGGAGAAGCCTAAGCGCAAACCGTTTGCGGTGTGGTCAGTAGGCGGTACCGAGTACCACCTTAAATTAACTACAGATGGCATTGTTGCACTTGAAAGTAAAACTAAAAAGAATTTACTCAGCCTAATCGATGAGCTCCCACCATTGAATGTAATGTGTGGAATTATCCAGGCATCTATGCAACGTTATCATCATGGAATTAAATATAACCAAGTTAAAGCGTTAATCGATGAATATATCGATGAGGGCGGTTCGCAGTTGGAGCTGTTCACGGATGTTATCCTTCCAATCTTCCAAGTATCGGGTTTTTTCTCAGTGGAGATGGCCGAAGCGATGGACGAAACAGTCGAAACGGCCAAGTCGAGCATGTAGAGCGAACCCTTACCGAGCGAATCTATGACCTTTACCCCATTGCATTAGACTGTGGGGTGGAGGTCATTTCTTTTTGGACTTATTCCCTGGACGAGTTGGAGGATATCTTCGAAGCGTTCGAGCGGAGTGAGCGCCGGAGGTTTAAAGCTAAAATTTCCATGAATTATGCTTTGGCTCGTCATATCCAGGACCATGTCGCTGCGCTATTGGTTGAGAACCATAAAACCAAGAGCTTATACGACCTATATCCGGACTTCTTTTCTGCAGAAGATAAAGAGGAAGCTGCTGGCCTAGTCAGCGAGCGTATGAAGCAGCTAGAGCTAGAAAAGCATAAAGAAGCGATGCGTGCGTTTGCTGCTCGTTTTAATGCAAATATGAAAAATGCGAAAGGGGGCTAATGCATGGCATTAACCTTGGAGCAGGTCCAAGTGCTGATTAAAGCTGAGACGGGTCCTTATAAAAAGGCTCTGAAAGAAATTCAGAATCAAACCGATAATGCTCAGAAGGTGGTAAACCAAAAGGTAGGCGGCATGAATGAAACGTTCTCTAAAATAGGGAACGCCATAAAAATTGCAGCTATTACTGGGGCACTATATAAAGTAGGTAGTTACGGGACTCAGATGGCTTTGGAAGTCAGCGCGGCTATGAACCAAATCAAGCGGACCATGGGAGAGAGCTCGCAGTCGTTCTTGAAGTGGGCCGATAATGGAGCCATCGCTTACAATATCGCAAAGGCAGACGCCTTGAAGTATGGAGCGGTATACTCCAATTTGTTTAGTAACTTTATCAAGGATTCAGACCAATTGGCTGGCTATACTGTGAAAATGCTTGAGGCGTCTTCAGTCATTGCCAGCGCTACTGGTCGAACGATGGACGATGTAATGAACCGAATCCGAAGCGGTATGCTCGGTAGTACTGAAGCCATTGAGGACCTTGGAATCAATGTGAATGTAGCTATGTTAGAAGCCACGGACGCGTTCCAGCAATTCGCGAACGGTCGTTCCTGGGCTCAGCTAGATTTCAATACACAACAAGCCATCCGCATGATGGCTATCCTGGAGCAAGCATCGAAAAAATACGGGACGACTCTCATGCAGGGTCCGACCACGAGTCTTGCTTACTTTGTAGCGCTGTTAAAAAATAGCGCGCTTAATATCGGGAATGCATTTCTCCCGATTCTTAATGCTATGATGCCAGCTCTGAACACGTTTGCTTCATTCTTGAATACAGCAACGAGTGCCCTTGCTACGTTTACTCAGCTCTTATTCGGTAAGACTGTAAATACGAGCGGTGGCTTAGGTGGAGCCATGAGCGGAGTGCAGGATGCTGCAGGCGGTATCGCCGACAACCTGGGCGATGCTGGAACTGGTGCCGGTAAGCTGGGCGATGGTATCGGTAAAGCTGGGAAAGCTGCCAAGCAGGCAGCAAAGGAAATGCTTGGACTTCTAAAATTTGACGAGATTAACTCGCTGAGCAAAAAAGCTGCTGGCGGCGGAGATGATGACTCCGGCGGTGGTGGCGGAGGCGGCGGCGGAGGCGGCGGTGGTGGCCGTGGGGGCGGAGCTCCTGGCGGTGGCGCACTAACTCTTCCAAAGGTGTCGTTTTCTGATGCATTCAATGAAGAGGACTCGGGTCCTATCGTTAAATTTTTAGAAAAACTCAAAGAATTGTTACAGCCTACAATCGAGGCGCTGGGTCGACTAGCGGAAGCACTGGAGCCATTGAAGCAATTTGTGGCCACTGCACTCATTGATTTTTATGAGCGCTTTTTAGTTCCGGTAGGGTCCTGGGTCCTAGGGGAAGGGCTGCCACGATTCATTGATATTATCACTAAAACCTTGAATAATATTGACTTCCCTAAAATCAACGAAGCGCTCCGTCAGTTTTGGGACGCCTTAGCTCCATTCTCGATTACTATCGGGGAAGGCTTGCTGTGGTTCTTGGATAATGTAATGAGCCCATTAGTGAGTTACACGATTTCGGATATCGTTCCGGAGTTTATTCGTGGACTAGCTGGTGCGGTTAAAATTGCGGACGGTGTATTGCGTGGAGCTGGTGACGCGTTTGCGTGGTTGTTCGATAGTTTCTTAGCTCCGATTGCACAGTGGACCGGTGGGGTCATTGTTGAAGTCCTTAAGCGACTAGCCGATGCGCTCCAAGTCATTGGGGATTGGTGCAAGAATAATACAGGGGTCATCTCCGGAATCACTAAAGTTGTTGGTGCGTTTTGGGGAGCATGGAAGGTCATGCAGTTCGCTGCGTACATTGAGCAGCTCGGAGGATTAGGCGCTGTATTTGTCACTCTGAAGAATGCCCTGGTCGGATTATCAATCGGGAACTTGAAGTCGTTTGGTGAGTCGTTGTATCTAACGGCCCTATATGCGAAGGACTTTGTTGTCAATAGCGCGAGCATGATTGGTAGCTTAGTGGCGCAAGGCTGGCAGTGGGTAACCACTGCAGGGTCCATGGCACTTCACACGGCTGCATCGACTGCTGCTGCTGCTGCAACGTGGCTACTGAATGGAGCGCTCGCGGTCCTAACCAGTCCGATTACATTAGTTATTGCGGCCATCGCTGCATTGGTAGCGATTGGGATTGCGTTGATTGCGAACTGGGATACTGTGTCACAGGTAGCGACTCAAGTATGGCAGGCCATCTGTGATTTCATCGGTGGGGTATGTAATGCCATCGGTCAGTTCTTTGCTCAGTTATGGCAGGGCATTGTTGATGTGTTCAGTCAAGCTCCAGCCTGGTTCGGTACTGTATTTAAGCAGGCATGGGATGCAATTGTTAATATCTTCAAATCGTTAGGTCAATGGTATCTTCAAAGATGGCAGGATGTGATAAACGCCTTGAGTGGTGTCGCATCATGGTTTGGCAACATGTTCCGTCAAGCATGGACGTTAGTGACTGGCATATTCGCTGGCATCGGTTCATGGTTCGGAGCTCGCTGGCATGATGTGACGAGTATCTTGGGCGGTGTCGCTTCCTGGTTCGGTGGAATCTTCCGCAGTGCATATAGTGCAGTACAGGGAGCGTTCAGTGGCATCGGGTCATTCTTCAGTGGCGTGTGGTCCACTGTGAAGGGTATCTTTGTTAATGCCGGACAAATGATTGGGTCAGCAGTTGGAGGTGCGTTCCGTGGAGCCGTGAATGCTGTTCTTGGAACGATTGAAAATGTAGTAAATGGATTTATTGGCATGATTAATGGTGTTATTGGTCTAATCAATAAAATCCCAGGTGTATCGCTCGGAAGCATTCCGTATGTGAATCTGCCACGACTCGCTCGTGGGGGTATCGTTGACAGTGCCACTCTCGCAATCGTGGGGGAAGCCGGACGAGAAGCCGTTATGCCATTAGAAAATAACACAGGCTGGATTACTGATTTAGCTGGTAAGGTCGCAGCTCGTATGCCGGAAGGCTCGGGCGGTGGTAATGCTCCGGTAATCAGAGAGCTAGTGCTTAAGGTCGGGGATGATGAGTTCGGTCGTTGGACGATTGATAAAATCAACCAGGCACAGGCGCAAGCTGGCCGCTTGTTATTGAATGTTTAGAAAGGAGCACGATTGAATGTCGTTGATAATTAACGGGGTGACGGTTGTTGCTCCTAAATCTTTCAAAGTTTCCATCTCGGATGTGGATGGTGAGACGGGTCGTAATGCTCGAGGGGACATGGTCCGGGACCGTGTCGCTGTAAAAAGAAAGCTCGAGTGTGAGTGGGGTCTATTATCCCAGGCAGAAATGTCAACCTTGTTGAAAGCTGTAAAAAGTGAATTTTTCACGGTCAGCTATCCGGACCCCGAAGTGGGGATTGTTAGTCGAACTTTTTATGTCGGAGACCGAAGCGCTCCGGCTTACTCCTGGGCTAATAACTTGAAGCCTTGGAGCGGTTTAAGTATGAATTTCATTGAAAGGTAGGCGGTGCGCATGTATCAAGTAACGGATGAATATAAAGAAGCCATCCAGGCTGCGGCTCGCACTTTTAAGTGCAGGCTAGAAATACAAGGCACTGAATACACTGAAAGTGACATCATCTCTATCGACTTGGACGATGGTCTAGCCACTGGGGATAAATTTCTCCCTGGTGGTGGATTCGTTAATACGCTGCAGATTGAAATCGGGCGGATTGTGGAAGGCCTGCAGGAAGGCTCCAAATGTAAAGCGTTCATCTCGATAAATGTTCATGACGATCATTACGAGTCCATCCCGTTGGGCGTGTTCTATGCGAAGGACATCGTATTAAATCGAAATAGTAAGCGTACTAAAATAACAGCAGTTGATGGAATGGACCGTTTGAATGGTCCATTCGTCAGCTCGTTGGATTATCCATCGAATACCAGGGCTATTGTAGAAGAAATTGCCAGGATTGCTGAGTTGGAGCTTGCTCCTAATCTGCTGGTTGCTGATTATCCGGTCCAGGTAAAAATGGATAAGGTGACGGTCCGTGAAGCACTGGTATACATTGCCCAATTAAATGGCAGCTTTGTTCGATTCGACCGTTTGGGTCGACTTGAATTTATCCTGCTTACGAACTCGAACCGCCGCGTTCCAAAGTCAAACTATTATCTGAATGGACTTGAAAAAAACGAGGTCCTTTACCGTGTGAATGGTGCAAGTAATGAAATAACCGGAGAGGGGAATAAAAAAGTCGTGTTCCATGAAGGGTCCACGACCGGTAATATTATTACCTTTAAAAATCCGCTCATGACCCAGGCTATCCTAAGCCGGGTATATAATGAGTATCGTGATTTCAACTTCTACCCGTACACATTAAAGTGGCAGGGGGACATGGCAATCCTATCCGGGGAATGGCTCAGCGTTGAGTCTTACGATGGCCAGTTCGTGGCTCTGCCGATTTTCTCTCAGAAGATTTCATTTCGTGGTGGCTTAAGTGTCACTTCGAGTGGTAAATCTGCTACGGTCAGCCAGGGCACGAAAGAGTACCGGGGTACGCTAACGCAGCAAGTGGAGTACCTTAATGCCATGATTACCAGTCAAGGTAATGTGTTTTCGGATATCACTGAGCCGGTCGAACCTAAAAACGGGGACACCTGGTTTAAGCCGAACGGTGGCTATGTGGAACTTTACGAACGGCAGAATGGCGAATGGGTCAAAAAAGCGGACACGGCAGACATGGAACGAATCATTCAAACCATGACTACCGATGAAGTGATTGCTAAAAAAATCAGCGCTGCGGTCGCTCAGATTATTGAGCTTAATGCGAATAAAATCGTGGCCGGGTCCATCGACTTGAATCGAGTGCGTGTGGTCCAGGGCACCAAGGAAATATTGGGCGTGCGTGATGGCAAGGTGTTCATCGATACTTCTTCCATCGAGGACTTTAAAAAACCATTGAAGGACCTTGAGGATAAGCTGACCGCGAAAATCGAAGCGAAAATTGATAAAGGTATCACTGAGGACCAGTTGAAGCTGCTTAGGGACCAAAACCTGGTAATCGCCCAGGAACTAAAAGCGAAAGCGAGCCTTGAGACCACTATCGAGTGGCGTGCTAAATTTGACGCCCTGGTAAATGCTAGGGAAGAAGATAAAAAGCAAGCTGAGCGTGACCTGGTCGAATTATCACAGCGCATGGTCGGAATCCAGGCGGACCTTGGAGCAATGAGTGCGGTATGGAGTACGGTGGACCGGAACATGCGTTTTGGTAATGAGGGGCTATCTATCGGGAACCCACAAAGCGATACTTCGGTACTGATTACGGATGACCGAATTTCTCTAATTAGTGCAGGTAAGGAAGTTATGAGTATCTCGCAAGGGGTCATTCATATCGATAACGGGGTATTTACGAAATCGATTCAAATCGGTTATTATATTGAATCTCAGTATAATGTGAACCCTAAATTTAATGTAATACGGTATGTGGGACCGTAAGGAAGGAGGAGTTGAATGGCTTATAAATATTTTAGTGGTAACTGGCAGGCCTATGTTGAGTACAATGTTAAAACCAAAAGCCAGGACCGGGTCAGCAATTTAACGACTGCCACGGTCGATGTATATATCGGGAATGACCCCGGCGGATATGAAATCGACTTTCCGAACACTTACGGGGCCTATTTTAATGTACGAATCGCCGGCATTACTAAGTGGCTGTACATCGGTTCATTGTATATCGCCGGTAGTAAGAAGTATTTAGGTTCTTTAGAATTTACGTTCCCGAATGACGATGACGGGGCTGCCACTCGTAATGTCGAAGTGTGGAGTGTAGATACAGAAGGCATCGCTTATGGTGAATGGGTCCTTGGGTCAGTATCTGCCAGCACGAGTGTTGATTTTCCTAAAATTCCACGAATGTCACAAATCGCAAGTGTGAGCGGTGGCCGCCGCTTAGGTAGTGAAGTGACTGTTACGTTGGATAAAAAAATTGAGTCTTTCACGCACCAGGTATGGTACAAAGTGTGGGGTTCTGATTGGATTGATGTAGGGTCCGGACTAGGTACCACGATTAAGTTCACGCCTGCGGTCGAGCATGCTGCGCGTAATATTAACGCCATGACTGGCACGCTTGATTTATGCATCCGCACTTATGATGGCAACAATCAAATCGGGTCGGATGTGTATAAGTATGGATACGACATCGGGCTGCCTGCTGGTACTCAGCCTAAGCTGGCCGGAATTGAGCTAACCGATAAAGCGAAAGCCACAAAGGACATAGTGGGTAAAAATATTTTTGTTCAGACCTTTTCGGAAATGATGTGTAAGTTCTTAGGATTCGAGGGCACTTACGGGTCCACCTTAAAAGGCTATTATGCAGAAGTGGTAGGTCAGAAAAATGTAATCACTAAGGACGGCGCTGCTTTTAATATATTCAAGAATCACGGTAATTTCGAAGTGAGGGCCTATATCACGGACAGCCGTGGTCTGACTTCTAATGTGGTCACTGTTCCGATTCAAGTGCTGCAGTACTTTGCGCCGGTTATTGAGTTTTCAGTGGTCCGAAGCGGTGGCGACCTGCAGACTCTTACGGTCCGCAGAAATATTCGAATCGCTCCACTCATTGTGAATGGTGTTCAGAAAAATACACTGAAGCTAAAGTTTCAGGTAAAACCTGCGAATGATGGCTACTTCTCAGATAATGCTGGGGGTGGGATTACTTCTTCCACGGTCCATACGTTGACGAATTCAAACGCGGACCTGGTCGGGAAATTCTCAGCGGCATCATCTTGGGAGGTCCATGGTATCATTTCGGATGCATATACTGAAGCTAAGTTCACGGCTCCGATTGTGGGTCCGGAGCGAGTAGTCATGTGTAAGGCTCCAAATGGCGTGGGTATTAACAAAGTGTGGGAACGTGGCGCGCTTGATGTGGGTGGCGATATCTACTCAAATGGGGAGCTGGTCCAAGTCGGGAAGCTCACGCAGCCTAATGGTAAATCATTAAAAATTACCGGGTCAGCGAATGATTTCATGAAGACCGGTTTGTACTATTCCCACAATATGGACGACCTGCCGGATGGACTGAATATGTATCAAAAGTACGGTTATTTACAAGTGAATACTCATCCGGATGATGCGAGTTTTGCCCTGCAGATTTATATTCCGCATAATACGGACATTATGTTCATGCGGCGTAAAACGAACTATGGCTGGCAGAAGTGGGTTCAGTTCACTCCGAGCGATAGTTCGACCACTCTTAAATGGACCGATGCTGCATTAACAAGTGGCTGGAGGAATACAATCGACTATGGCGCTGTGCAATTCTCGAAGTCAGTTGATGGCACTGTGTACTTCCGTGGAACTGCTAGGGGTGGAAATACCACGCAGGAGACGGTCATCTTTACGCTCCCGGAAGGATACAGACCCGGGAAGCAGTTGTATTTATCTGCGTTGAATAATAGTTACGGTGTAGCCATCTTAAGCATTCGATCTGATGGCGCTGTAGTGGTAAAATCGAATGTTGATTCGCAATGGTTAAATTTCGATAATGTCAACTTTAGAATTTAGGAGGTAATGTATGGTCACGATCGATTTAGAAAAATTGAACCGTGTGTCATCCGAGTTCGATACGCAGTTGGAATCGCTGCAGGAAGCGGTGGATGAGCTATACGGTAAAAAAGCGGTGTTAGAATCTCAATTAAAAAATGTGGATTCTAAAATTACAGAAAAAATCAACGAAATGTCAGCCATCCAATTAAGCAAGCTAGACCTTGCTAATGCGATGGAATGGTTGAAAGAGCACGCGGAGCCTGGTGGGGCTGCTGCCGAAGTGGGGGGGAGTCTGAATGATGAAAAAATACAGAGCCATTAACGCACCCGGTGTTTTAATGTGTTAGCTCCCTGGGTTTCTGACGCAGTATTAATTGCGTTAATTGGTGGGACGGTCAGTGTGGTCACTGCTTATATGTCCAACCAAGCAAAAAAGAACGCTGACGATATTCTTCGGGAGCTGTCTAAAATGGCCGGGCGCATCGAAGAAGTGAAAGCGGAAGTTGCGGAATCTAAAAAAGAAATAAAGGAAGTAAAAGGTATCGGATTGGATAATCGCAGCGGTATTAAAAATACACAGCGTTATCGTCTTTATGCCGATATGAAAGCGGAGTTGCAGCGCGGTTACACTACTGTGAGCCATGCTGCAGAAATTGGTAAGCTGTTCGAGTCATATACCCATCTCGGGGGGAATGGTGAGATTCAGGACTTACATGCATTATATTTAAAATTACCGGTCAAACCGGACTAATCAGAAAAGGGGTTTATTATTATGCTAAATTTATACGATTCATTAATTCAAGGTGTTGTTAGCGTGCTAGCGATTCTCATTACTATCTTATTCACTGGGTTGCGTGGATATCTTCAGACTAAAGTTAGCGCGTTGAAAGCTAAAACTGAAGCTCGCAATTATGAGCTTGCGAAAAATATTACAACTACAGTAGTAGAAGCGGTTGAGCAAATCTTCCGCCATGTGGCCGATGCTGGTGGCAAGGAAAAATTCGAAGCTGCAGAGCGTTTGGTCATTGCTGAGCTAGAAAAAGCCGGAATCACTTTAGATGCGGAATCTCGCAAGGCGTTAATTGAAGCTGCTGTTAATGGCATGAACTCATTGAAAAATATTGAAGGTTAAAAATTCGAAGGGGGCTCTTTGTGGGCCCTTTTCTATTTTGAAAGGAGGAGCGCATGGAAAAAGTAATTAAAAAGCATTTAACTATTTCTTCAGCTAATCGTGAAGCTGATAAATTGTGGCATGAAATTTACAGTAAGGATAAAGGCACGGCTGCGTTTAAGTTTACTGTGGATGAGTTGACCGCGACCAAAGTTCTATGCTTGTTCTATTTCAAAAATACAAAGCGTTATAAAACCATCGAAGCTGCCATTGATGGCAATACCATTACAGTGCCATTCGATAGTTCTTTAATCGTTGAAAGCGAGCCGGTCATCGGTTATATCTATTTTGAAAAAGTGGAGCAATCGATGGATGTTTACTCGTTTACATTTAACGTGAAAGTGAGCGCGATTGATACAGCCCAGGAGGCTCCACTCGTTGAGCGAGTGACGGGTCGTTTGGTTGATGTCGATAGTATCGTAACGAAGCAAGAACTCGATGAGCTGTTTGCAAAAATCAAAGCGCAAGGCGGCACTTATGATGATACTGGTCTACGGTCTGAAATCCACCAAATCTCAGCCGATGTGGAATCATTAAAATCAAGAACCGATAATGATACGGTGTATGACGATAGCGCTTTGAAGCAGCGAGTGGAAGCCTTGGAAAATAGACCGAGCGTTGATGTGAGTCAGCTCGCTACCAAGGAAGAATTAAGAACCATCTCTCTTACTCCAGGACCAAAAGGAGACAAAGGTGAGCCTGGTGAGCGTGGTCCACAAGGTGCCCCTGGGCAACAAGGCGAACGCGGTCCACAGGGTGATGTAGGTCCTAGAGGAGCGGACGGTGTTCCGGGTCCTACGGGTCCACAGGGTCCTACAGGTCAGCAGGGCGTTCCTGGTCCACAAGGTCTACAAGGAGCCACGGGCGAAACTGGCCCAAGGGGTGCCGATGGTTTGCCTGGTCCGGTAGGTCCAGCAGGTCCAGCGGGTCCAGCGGGTCCTGTCGGGTTAACTGGTCCAAAAGGAGCGGACGGCGTGGGTATTCCACAAAAAATCAGTATCGCTGGTAATGTGGTGACCTTATCGGATGGCGGCGGAAGCATTACACTTCCGAGTGCTGCAGCGGCTCCTAGTGGAACGCCTGGGCAAGTGAATGAGTATGAAATCCACGGCACTGGCATGCCTAATGGGAAGGTAGCGGCTCCTGTCGGGACTACTTATGTGGATACTGCTGTGACTAATGGCGCTCTTAAATGGATTAAAATGAAGGGTAATGATAACCGTGGATGGGAGATTCTAATCGGTGATACTGGCTGGCGTACACTCAATATTTCATCTAAGTTCGGAGCTTCGTTCCTAAAAGTTAAACGTCAAAATAACACGGTCACCTATCAGTTTGGGGGGCTTTCTTGGGGCTGGTTCGGGATTGTCCGCCGTGGCGGTCCTGGTTACAGCATCCAGCCGTCTGATAAAGAAAGAAATGTGTTCATTCTCGGACTGAGCGGTGTTCCAGTGGGATTCCGTTCCGAAGGTTCATTGATTGGACCTATCTACAACGATAAAGGGATTCAATATGGGACGTGGTACTTGGGCGGAAATGGTGACAGTAATATGCTGCGTTTCCAGTTCACGGACCCAGTGCCTACCGATAGGGACATCGGGGATATCCGTGTAAGTCAAATCATGTATCTAACGAGCGAGCCTTGGCCTGAGCGCTTGCCGTAATTAAAGGAGGAAATATATAAATATGGCTACATTAAAAGAAGTACTTGATTTTTATAAATATCTAGCGAATAACGGGCTAGGTATCGACAACGATGGAGCTTACGGCTACCAATGCGCGGATGTTCCAGCTTACTTGGCATACCATTATTTTGGCAAGTGGTTGTGGGGTAATGCGATTAATTTATTAGACTCTGCTGCTGCGCAAGGATTCGAGGTCATCTATGAAGGCCCGGGCGTAATTGCAAAAGCTGGGGACGTTTTCGTCATGGAAGTGCCAGGGTCACCTTATGGTCATACTGGTCTAGTCATCGAGGATTCGGACGGCTATACGTTGAAAACCATTGAGCAAAATATAGACGGGAACTGGGACTTCCTTGAAGTGGGCGGTCCGGCTCGTTATAACACACGCTCTTACAGCGGCATGGTCGGATTTATCCGTTTCCCTTACGGGTCAGAAACTCCGGAAGTGAAGGAGGGCTGGGTTAAGGATGACCAGGGCTGGTGGTATCGTAACCAGGACGGGTCTTATCCTAAGAACCAATGGAAGACCATTGGGGGCAATCTGTTCCGATTCGATGGCAATGGCTACATCTTAGAAAAGCAGTGGTTTAAGGACGAAGAGGACGGTCAGTGGTACTGGCTGCGCGAAGGAGGCTATATGGCGACCGGTTGGGTTCGAATCGGAGAGTCATGGTACTTCTTCAACTCTGACGGGTCCATGAAGACCGGTTGGGTTTCTTACTTCGATAAATGGTACTATCTCAAGGAGTCTAATGGCGCGATGGTATCTGAAGAAGTGCGCAATGTGGACGGGGACTGGTATTACTTCGATAAAAACGGCGAAATGCTAAGCAAGGCAACCGTGTATGTCGATGATTCAGGTCGTATGCATTTTAAATAAAAAAAATCGTGTGGGTCGCTCCAAGTGGGCGGCCCACTTTTTTTGTGCTCTCTTTTCACGCTGCGTGACCGCTGCGAGATTTTACACGGTCCGGCATGTGTTTATATGTCCAGGGTCCTATCGAGCAAATAGGTCGGTTTTTGTGCCAATTATCAATACATAATATAGAAGCAAAAAAAATAAAAAATAATTGAATTTATGTAAATTAACTGTTGACAAAAATGTAAACCAGAGTTATTATATAGACAGTGAAGGGGACGACCCCTACCAAAGGAGGAAAAAAGAAAATGATTAATTTTGTAGAAGATATGGAGCGTATTTTGGAATTGATGGAGGACTACGTGGACGAATACAAGGGCACACCGATTGAAAGTGAAATCGCTGAGTTTCATCGCGTGGCAGTTGAATTATCTGAGCACCAATACTTGAGCGAACAAGAAGCGTATGAAGCAGTTAAGCGTATCTTACACGACCAAGAAGCTCTAGTAAGCAGCAATTGGAAAATGAAGGACCGCATGAAAACTGAAAGCGCGGCAAAAGCTGACAAGCTCATGAAAGAAATCAAAAGCCTATTAAGCAACGCTCGCATCGAATTATCAAAAAAAGTTTTTGATGCAACTAACGGCATGAACGGCAGTTTCTTCAATCAAGCATCTAACTACTTATTCAAATTAACTACTCGCTTAGATGGAGCCACTAGCCTAATGAATGAAAAAGAAATCGATGAGTTGCATATCGTGCGCCGCCTATCTGAGTACTTGAAGGACGCACAGGAAGATTATAAAAATCTAATGCACTATACAGCTAAGATGGAGGAATACAAATAATGACTAATATTTACGCCGAATTTAGAACCAAAACCATCCCACAAATAAATGATATCATCGAGCACTATTTGGTGCTCGGTGCCTTCGAAGAGATAGAAGTGGCCGCAGAATACGGGTCCTATGGTCAGTGCATTTGCCGCTACCACGAAGCGGACTGCAATGAGTTCTTTGAGGATAAATTGGTTGAAATCATTGATAGAGTGAATGTATGGCATGACCGAATTTACATAAAAAAAGTTTACTAAAATTCAAGATAATAGTTGACTATTATGTAAATGAGAGTTATTATATAGACAGTGAAGGACGGGTAAGGTCCTAGCGAAAGGGGAAAAAAGAAAATGAAAATTACTAAAAAATTAGCGAAGGAAATCTTCCAAGGAAATTTTAAAAATATCGATTGGGGTCGCTTGAATAGCGAAAAAGTTGGAAATGACAACCGCATGTATTCAGTGAACTGCTTCCCACCACGTGTTGAATTCGTTGAGGCTCTATACCACAGACCCGATTTCATCACTGATAAAGAATTCGATAAATTGACAGGTATGCGCATTGTATATCTTCCAGGAAAGCGCCAAAGCCTAAAAGGTAAAAAGCACTATGAATGGACCGATGTATTATCAATGCGCAAAGCAGTTGATGGTCATTACTACTTACAAATTGAACGCTGCAAAGCAGACCGATTCCGTGCTCATTGTGTATTCGATTTCGATATGAATACCCGTGCAGTGCTACTCGAAAGAATGGCAAAAATGGACGACCGCTTTGGATTCTAAAAATTATACACTGAAAGGGGGTGAGCGTTTGAGTAATGTTACATTCAAACCATTTGACGACTTGATTCAAAATTCCGGACTGAAGTTGGATGCGGTAGCCAGCCGCATGGATGTGAGCCGTCAGCGTTTATACGAGTTCAGAAAAGACCCAGCATGTATGAGCGTGGACCAGTTGAAAAAGATGGCGGATATTTTAGGAGTGGAATTCGCGGACATGTATAATCTGCGTGAAGCGTACCAAAATGAGACGAAGGAGGACCTATGATGCGAAGCAAAAAACACAAAAAAGTTAAAATCCAAATGAAGTATTTTATACCTTACATTATGAGCTGGTACATCATATTCTTTGGAGCCGTTGCTGCAATACTGTCATGCGCTGTTTATATCAATAAAGCGATTGTGCAGCACGATGGAATAGTACAGCAGCATATAGACGGCACTTATGTGGAGCCAGATTTCATGGACTCTTGGGGTCAAGCAAAAAAACAAAAATAAGGGGAGTTAGCCTATGACAAAAGAAGAATATCAATTTATTGAAGCCGTAATTTCAGAAATGAAAAAAGGGTACTTTAGCATCGATGATGCGCTCACTGCTTTGAGAGCATTATCCTGCACACTTGTTATCCTTTCAGAGCCGCGCGGATTTACATTAACCGCCAAGGATTTGGATGATGTTCTAAAATCATTCAGAAATGGAATGGAGCACCAAAATGAAAAAGAATGAATTGAATTTCACGAGGGCCGTTTTTAATTCAATAAAAAAGTATGAATTGAGCAATGATGAAGCCATGGGCGCATTAGTTGCCATTGTCAAAACTTTAGTTACTATGACAAAGGTGCTAGAGCTCGAAGTGAAAAATATTGATGATATTGATGAATTAATCGCACAATTGGATATTAATTAAAGGAGTGTTATCTATGACAAAAACGATTGATTTTAATACGGATGAATTTTTCAAAAAAATGACGAATGCAGAAAGCGATAAAAAAGAACTATATGCCACTATGCGCTGCCTAACCAGTGAAGCCTGGTTAAGTGGTGCCCGTTGGAACTCTGAGGACGAAGGCGCAGGCTTTCTTGAAATGTTGAGCTTCATGGAGGACCTATGCACTTACAATCGAATCATGGCCCAGTATTTATTGGAAAAAATGGACGCTGACGAAGCACTCGCTCACTTAAAAACGAAATCTCGCAAATTCTTCATTGAAACTGTATGTCCAGAAGAAGCTGCGTATTTGAAGCGTATGTTTTCGAATGCGGACGTGAATACCGCAGAATTAGAGAGCGTGTTGGGTTAATGGAAGGAGTGCACCATGGCAGTTAAAATTAATAAATTAGAAATCGAAAATGTGAAGCGTGTAAAAGCCGTAATGATTGAGCCTACCGCTAACGGGCTGACTATCCTAGGCGGCAATAATAACCAAGGTAAAACCAGTGTGTTGGATTCCATCGCTTGGGCCTTGGGTGGTAATAAATTCAAACCGAGCAAGCCTACCCGTGAAGGGTCCATGAATCCACCAAGCCTACGAGTGGAGCTGTCTAACGGCTTAATCGTGGAGCGTAAGGGTAAGAACTCAGATTTGAAAGTGACGGACCCAGCCGGTGGTCGTGCCGGTCAGCAATTGCTCGATTCATTCGTTGAGGAGTTTGCGTTGAATCTACCTAAGTTCATGGAGTCTACTCCAAAGGAAAAGGCAGCGACCTTGCTGCGCATCATCGGGGTCGGGGACAAGCTGTACGCTCTAGACAATCAAGAATCGCAATTATATAATGAGCGATTGACCATCGGGCGCGTTGCGGACCAAAAGAAAAAGTTTGCAGCCGAACAGCCGCAGTACCCGGAAGCGCCGAACGACCTGGTCAGCATTGCCGACCTTATCAATGAGCAGCAGGCCATCCTTGCTCGTAATGGTGAGAATGCTCAGAAGCGTTTGAACCAGGAAAAAATCAAGAATGAGCTGCATCAGTCTGAAGCGCGCCTTGCTCAGTTGAAGGAGGCCCTTGCTGCAGAAGAAGCAGTACATGAAAAGTTGATGGGCGATTATATCATCGCGAATAAATCGATTGAGGACCTTGTTGATGAATCAACCGCTGAGATTGAGCAATCAATCGCTAATATAGAAGAAATCAATCGCAAGGTCAGAGCAAACCTTGATAAAGCGAAAGCAGAAGAAGATGCTGCGGAATTCGCTACTAAGTATGAAGCGCTAAGCGTTGAAATTCAGAAAGTTAGGGACGAGCGTTCACAGTTGCTCGAAAGTGCTGACCTGCCATTGCCTGGTCTATCCGTGGAAGATGGCGAGCTAGTGTTCGAAGGTCAAAAGTGGGACAATATGTCCGGCTCTCAGCAGCTTAGAATCTCGACCGCTATTGTTAGAAAATTGAAGCCGGATTGCGGCTTTGTGTTACTCGATAAACTAGAGCAGATGGATTTACCTACTTTGACCGAGTTCGGTCAATGGCTCGAAAGTGTGGGGCTTCAAGCAATCGCCACTCGCGTATCAAGCGGCGAGGAGTGCCAGATTATTATCGAGGATGGATATGTTAAAAGTGACACTGTGACCCCTTTCCAAAACCCAGCACCTACCGCACCAGTTAAGGATTGGACACAGGAGTTCTAAAAATAGAAAGGAGTAAAAATCTATGAATATAGAAATCACAAAAGGAAAGCAGGCCCGTGCTCAGCGTGTGGTCATCTACGGTACCGAAGGCATCGGGAAGTCCACGCTCGCTGCGCAATTCCCGGACCCTGTTTTCATTGACACCGAAGGGTCCACATCGAATATGGATGTGAAGCGCTTTGGTAAACCAACCAGTTGGACGATGCTCATGAATGAAATTGCATTTGTGAAGGCGAATCCTGGCTGCTGCAAAACTCTAGTAATCGACACGGTCGACTGGGCGGAGCAGTTATGTGTGGAGCATGTGTGTGCATTCCATGGTAAGAAAGGCATCGAGGACTTTGGGTATGGTAACGGCTATACGTATGTACGCGAAGAAATGGGCCGCTTACTGAACAAGCTGCAGGAGCTAGTGGACTCGGGAGTCCATGTAGTGCTGACCGCTCACTCGCAGTTGCGCAAGTTCGAACGCCCGGAAGAAGAGGGAGCGTATGACCGCTACGAGTTGAAGCTCGGGAAAAAAACCGGCTCTCAAACTTCCCCACTGATTAAGGAGTGGGCGGACATCGTCTTATTCTGTAATTACCAGTTAATGGTCGTTAAGTCTGAGACGAACAAAGCGAAGGCTTACGGTGGCGAGCGATTCATGTATACTACGCACCACCCAGCCTGGGACGCGAAGAACCGACACGGTCTACCGCCTAAGCTGCCAATGGACTATTCAGCAATTGCTCATATCTTCGAAGCGCCAGCTGCGCCTACTGAAGAGCCGCAGTTAATGAAAGCTGCAGAACCAATCCAGGAAGCTGCGCCGGTCGCTACGGGTCCAGCCGTTCCGGTCCAGGAAGCAGTTGCATCAGTGGATACGGTCGTACAGGCTGCCGCTCCAGCCGAGCCAGTTACAAGTGACCCGTTTGCGGAATCATCAACGATTAATATCCCGGATATTATTCCGGCCGCTCTGAAGGACTTAATGCTGCAGAACTCAGTATCAGTGGACGAGCTGCAACTCATGGCATTCACTCGTGGTCATTTCCCACAGGATACGCCGATTGAAAATTTCCCACAGGAATACTGGGGAGCCATCGTCAGCCATTGGGACCAATCAATGGAAGAAATTTTGAAAAATCGAAATACTAAAAATTAGAAAATGAAAGAGGTATAAAATTATGACAACTTACAACCAACCAATGAACCAACCTGACCGCGTGCTATCTTGGGATGATACAATTCAAAAGGATTCAGAATTCGTCCTATTACCCGAAGGGGTCTACTATTTCACTGTATCGGGTTTAGAGCGTGCCCAATACACGCCGGGTCCAAATAGTAAAATCCCAGCCTGCCCTCAAGCTAAAATCACAATCAAAATCCCATCAGCGCAGGGTGAGGCTACTGTACGCCATAACTTATTCTTATATAGCTCTAATGAAGGTCTATTATCTGCTTTCTTTGGTGCTATCGGTTTGAAGAAAAAAAATGCGCCGCTTCAAATGGATTTCAATAATATCATGGGTAAGAGTGGCTATTGCCGTATTAAAATGCGCACTTACAATGGCGACCAATACAACGAAGTAAAAGCGATGTTATATCCGGATGAAGTGAACCCAGCGCAAGTCTTAAATGCTCAGTTTGTGAATGGTGGAATCCAGCAAGCTGCTCCTACAATGCAAGCTGCGCCTGCTGCTGGTCCATGGAATAACGGCGCATTCTAAGGGGTGTAATGAATGGAACTCAGACCCTATCAAACCGAGGCACGTGAGTCCATTCAAAAAGAATGGGCCGCTGGCAATAAAAAGACGCTGCTGGTCCTACCGACCGGATGTGGTAAAACGATTGTATTCTCTAAAGTGATAGAGGACCGAGTAAGGCTAGGCGAGCGCGTGCTCGTCCTGGCTCATCGCTCGGAGCTGCTCGACCAAGCAAGCGACAAGCTGCTACAAGCGACCGGTCTGCAGACTTCACTTGAAAAGGCGGAATCTACCAGTCTAGGTTCATGGAACCGGGTTGTCGTTGGGTCTGTTCAGACCTTGCAGCAGCCTAAGCGGCTGGCGAAGTTCGACCCGGACCATTTCGACTCTATCGTGGTAGATGAAGCGCACCATTGCATCTCCGATGGTTATCAGCGTGTGCTCTCTCATTTTGAAAGTGCGAATGTGCTCGGGGTGACCGCTACTCCGGACCGTGGGGATATGAAAAACTTAGGAACCTATTTTGATTCACTAGCGTATGAATACACGCTGCCGAAGGCTATCCGTGAAGGATATCTCAGCCCAATTAAGGCATTAACGATTCCGTTATCACTCGACCTGGCTGGCGTTGGAATGTCGCAAGGCGATTTTAAGGCCAGCGATGTCGGGACGGCGCTTGACCCTTACTTGGAGCAAATAGCCGAGGAAATGAAGCAGCACTGTATGGACAAAAAAACAGTCGTATTCCTGCCGCTGGTTAAAACTTCACAAAAGTTCCGCGATATCCTAAATGAAAAAGGATTCAAAGCTGCGGAAGTCAATGGCGAATCGAAGGACCGAGCGGAAGTGCTCGAGGCGTTTGAGCGTGGTGATTACAATGTGTTATGTAATTCTATGCTACTGACCGAAGGGTGGGATTGCCCATCCGTGGATTGTGTGGTCGTACTTCGGCCGACTAAGGTCCGGGCGCTCTATTCTCAAATGGTCGGAAGGGGGACTCGCTTGTTCCCTGGTAAAACTCATTTGTTGCTGCTCGATTTCTTATGGCATACCGAGAAGCACGAGCTATGCCGCCCAGCGCACCTTATCGCTGAGAATGAAGAAGTGGCTAAGGCTATGGTAGCTAAAACCGAGGAGCAGACCGGAGTAGAGTTAGACCTTGATGACCTAGAAGCTGCAGCGAAGGAAGACGTGACCGCTCAGCGTGAAGAAGCCCTTGCTAATAAGCTGGCAGAAATGCGTAAGCGTAAGCGTAAGCTAGTGGACCCACTACAGTTTGAAATGAGCATCCATGCTGAGGACCTAACCAGTTACGTTCCGGCCTTTGGGTGGGAAATGGAAAAACCAACCGAGAAGCAAAATATCGCCCTTGAAAAATTGGGCATCTTTCCGGATGAGATTGATTCCGCTGGTAAGGCTCAGCGAATGCTTGACCGCTTATCGAAGCGCCAAACTGAAGGACTTACTACTCCGAAGCAAATCCGTTTCTTGGAGCAGCGTGGTTTCCGTAATGTGGGCATGTGGCCGTTTGAAGCTGCTTCAAATATGATTAATCGAATAGCAGCGAACGGGTGGCGAATCCCACGAGGTATCGTTGCTAAAAATTACAAACCGGAGAATATTAATGTGTAAATGTCAAATTCAAAAAGTTAAAAACGAGGGGGTGAGTTAATGGCAGAAAGTATACAAACCGATTTTTTAGAAATCCTTGAAAATGTCGACCCTGCGATGTTGGATTACCAGGAATGGGTCAACGTGGGGATGGCTCTTAAATATGAGGGCTATACTGCTTCAGATTGGGACAAATGGTCGCAGCGTGATTCGGGCCGTTATCACCCAGGGGAGTGTTACTCGAAGTGGGATACATTCCAAGGCACAGGCTCGCCTGTTACGGGTGGAACTATCTTTCATCTTGCTACTGAGCAGGGGTGGGAGCCATCGGGCGCTCACGATCGATACGATGACGGTCGGGGCGTACTCGATTGGAACTCGTACATCCAATATGATAATGGATATAAATTTCTAGATAAAGCCTATGTTGATGGCAAGGAGTTCCATGAGCCGACTCACTTTAATCCAGTGCAAGAAATCATTCGGTACTTGGATACGCTGTTCATGTCGGATGACATCGTGGCCTACTCTATGGAAAGTTACCCCAAGTATGGCGAGAACGGCGCAGTCGAGAAGTATCTGCCAAATAAAGGCAGCTACTATCGTACAGCCGGGGAGCTCATTCGCGAGTTGAATCGATACCAAAGTATAGACGCTGCGCTCGGGTCCTACAATCCCGAAGCTGGCGCTTGGGTCCGATTTAATCCTATGGACGGCCAAGGCGTGAAAAATGAAAATGTGACGAACTTTAGATATGCGCTCGTTGAATCTGATAATATGGACCTCGAAAAGCAGAACGCCATCATGCGTGAGCTTGAGCTGCCAATTGCAGCCATGGTCTACAGCGGCGGCAAGTCCATTCATGCTATCGTTCGAATCGAAGCTGCCAATAAAGATGAGTACAAAACCCGAGTGGATTACTTGTATAAAATCTGTAAAAAAAATGGTCTGAATGTCGATGAGCAAAACAAAAACCCGAGCCGATTGAGTAGGCTACCGGGGGTTATGCGTGGAAAAAATAAGCAGTACATCATCGACACGAATATCGGGCAGGCTTCTTGGGATGAATGGTACCAGTACATCGAGGATTTAAATGATGAGCTGCCGGACCCGGAAGGCTTGAGCGATTCTTGGGATAATATGCCCGAGCTCGCTCCGGAGCTAATCCAGGGCGTGCTGCGCCAGGGTCACAAAATGTTAATCGCTGGCCCATCAAAAGCTGGTAAATCATTTCTATTAATTGACATGACCATTGCTATCGCGGAAGGGTCCAAGTGGCTAGGATGGCCATGTACGCAGGGCCGGGTCCTATATGTGAACCTTGAGCTCGACCGTGCATCGTGCTTGCATCGTTTTAAGGATGTATATACAGCCAGGGGCGTTGAACCGAATCATGTTTCAAATATTGATATATGGAACCTACGGGGTAAAACCGTACCAATGGACAAGCTGGCACCTAAGCTCATCAGACGGGCCCATAAAAAAGGGTACATCGCAGTTATCATCGACCCGATTTATAAAGTACTGACCGGGGATGAAAACTCTGCAGACCAAATGGCCCACTTCACGAACCAATTTGACAAAGTGGCCACTGAGCTAGGCTGCTCAGTTATCTACTGCCACCACCACTCAAAAGGTGCGCAGGGAGGTAAAAAATCCATGGACCGTGCTAGTGGGTCGGGCGTATTCGCTCGGGACCCGGACGCTCTAATTGACCTGGTAGAGCTTGAAGTGACTGAAGAAGTCATGAAGCAGCGCACTGAGCGTGTTGCGTGTGGTATCTACAAGGACGCTATTAATCGAATGAATCGACCTTACATGGAGCAATATGTGGGGCTCGATGACCTACAGTCTAGGGTCCAAATGCGCGACCATTTCGAGCGTGCAGTCGTTAATATCAAGGATAGATGGGAAACGAACGAGCTCGTAAAAATCTCTATGGAAAAAACCAAATCAAGCACAGCCTGGCGCGTGGATGGTACGCTGCGTGAATTCGCGAAATTCAAACCTAAAAATATATGGTTCAGCTATCCGCTGCATAGCGTGGACGAGTCCGGTATCTTGACCGATATCGAAGTAGATGATGCGACTCCACCTTGGAAGAAAAACTTCCAAAAGAAAGCCGACCCGGATAAGCGCAAGGAGGAACGAGCAGCCGCTTTTGAGGAGGCGTATGCTTCGGTTTTTGATGGCGTGAACCCGGTCACTAAAAATGATATGTGTGAGGCTTTGGGAATTTCTTCACGAACTTTCAAGCGCAGAATCGATGAAAATCCTGCCTATAAAATGGATGGAGATTACGTTCTAAAAGCGTAGATTTTACACCTGGCAGGTGTATTGGACAAAGACAAACTCGAGGACATGTCATTGGACAAAATGGACAAAACACCGAGTTTGTCCATTTGTCCATCGGTCATTCGTTGCACCTTTTAGGTGTAAAAAAATCGTTTTGGACATGGACAAACTCGAGGCATTTGTCCATTTGTCCATGGACAGGCACCCTGTACCCCTAACTGGGGGTAAAAAGGGAAGTTGTCCAAAATTGGCCAAGTCCACGAATGGGTCAGTCAGGGGGGCATTACATGCTGCCCCCCCTGGCCTGCCCACTCAATCATGGACAATCGCGAAAATGAAAAATAAAAGAATGTGAAAAAATCACAAACTAATGAGGTAAAAATATGGCACGTAAAAAACGTAAAAAATCGGCACTGTTAGAAGTGGCAAAAAATATGCCGATGAACTTTCATAGGCTCCCGGGTATGGGATACGACCCGGATAAATCGAAGGTACTTGATTGGATTGCAAATCAACCCGAATTGCTCGAGTGGGTTTTTCAGCAGCTACGCTCGACCGGTTATATCGTCTATGACCCTCAATGGCAAGCGTGGCACGGTGTCGATTTCAGAAAGGTGGATGATGAGTCATTATGATGGTTGAATTCTTCGTTCCTATGGAACTACCTACAACTACACATCAGCAGAAAAAGGTTGCGGTCAAAAATGGCCAGCCCCGATTCTACGAGCCGGACGATGTGGTCGCTGCTCGGGCTAAGTTCATGGCTTACTTCTCGCACTTCGTTCCGCCCGATAAATTGAAGGCTCCGCTGCGCTTAACCACTAAGTGGATTTACCCTATGAAAAAAGGTACCTATAATGGCCAGTGGAAAACGACAAAGCCCGACACGGATAATATTATCAAGCTGCCGCAGGATTGCCTGGCCGAGTTGGGGTTCTTTGAAAATGATGCAGGTATCGCTTCGAATATCATTGAAAAATTTTGGGGCGACCCGTGCGGCGTTTATGTTAAATTAGAGGAGTTGTAACAACCTATGGATTATCAAGCACTATATACGGATGTAGGGCTGTGGATTTTAGAGCAGCAACGCCAAGCCCAGCAGCTTGGATTCGGGTCCGCTGCCTACCTTGATTGGGTCATCTTATCCGGTGGCCAGTTATGCGATAAATATTATAACGATAATTTCGTACTGAAACAGGTTGGTTTCCTGTGGGACCATATCGATGAGGCGTTAAAAAAGCAAGGAAGGGGTACAATCCATGAGCGAGTCAAAAGAAATCAAAATATATAGAGAGGCATACGAATACGAAAATATAGTAATCGTTTCTGTCGCTGGTGAAAATCGCGTAATGCGTAAAGCTGACCGGTCTATCGTGGGGCCTACTCCGGAGCTGCTAAAAAGCACCCGGGTCCAGCTGCCTGAGCTCCCGGAAGTCGAACGGTCCAGGACCGCTCCTAGGTTCCAGGATACTACTTTACGTATGGAGCTCGCGGAGTGCTTGAAGGCGAATGAGCTCGCATTGTCGGACTTTGTAAAACAATCAGATATTTTGAGCTACCATCCGACCTATAATTTTCTAAAAAAGGGCACTCGCATGACCCTGCAAGACTTGAACGAAATAAAAAGGATAGTGAATCAATATGTACGTAATTCAAAATAAGGACGGGTGGTTCTTTAGTGGTCTGAAGTCTTATGCGACCATTTTCGGTTACTACTCATCGGACCATCCTATGACGACTCACGTATATAAGCGCTACTTGGAAGACGCTGCCTTGTTTGGTGGTGTCATCGTGGCCCTGCTCTATATGCAGGAGCATGGCATCCAGGGTCGTATCATACGTGTAAACAATTCAAACAAACGAAACAATCAGCCGGTTATGGTCCAGGCGCTGCTGCCCGGTCAGACCGAATTTACTCCCTATGTGGAATACATT